>GBSOD1_13_pt1 | contig 175455 bp, 167 predicted proteins | sample GBScel77sediment_FD_61372 | JGI IMG/M metagenome (IMG submission 61372)
CTTGGATCAATTTTTGATTTGTCAACAAACTTTTCCTGAAGTTTATAATAAGCCTCCCAAAAAAGCGAAAAATCAATATCCTCTGGGGGGCAAATTTTACATTGCAATTTTCCATAGAAAAATCCACCGTAAAAAGCTCCTCCAATTAAAACCGCTGCTAGGAAGCTAAGGATTATTTTTTTGGATGAGGACATTTTTAAATTATAACAAATTTGTTTTATTTTGCCATAACTTCATTGGGAACTTAGATTTGAAACTCTTATTCCAATTAACCTTATTAATTTCTTACTCTCTATTAAAAACCTCAAAAGTAATTTCTTTGCCTCATTTTTTAAGACTGTTAAATCGTTGCAAGCTTTTTCTAGGGTTTTTGATTTAGTGTGAGTTTCAAACCCTTTGTAGCGACAAATTACCGTGATGGTCTTGAAAGAGAAATTGTTCTCAATTAACTCATGATAAACTTCTTTTATCAATTGGTCGAAAGTTCCAAAAATTAATTTGGGGTCTCTGGTATCTCTTTCAAAAGTAATTTGTCTTCCAATTGATTTTATAACTTCTTCTGGGCTCACTGGCTCCTCATCAATTCCTCTCGCTCTTTTCCAAATTTTCTCCCCTATTTTTCCAAACATCTCTTTTAATTTTTCTTTTGAAAGCTTTTTTAACTCAAAGATTTTATTAATCCCAATTTTTTTCAATTTTTCTGCAGTTTTTAGTCCAATTCCCGGTAGATCCTCAATATCTAATGGATCTAAAAATTTTTCAATCTCTTTTGGTTTCATAACTTTCAACCCATTAGGTTTTGCTTTCTCTGTCGCCAATTTTGCAATCGTTTTGTTTGGTCCAATTCCAACAGTACAAGTTAGCTTTTCTTTCTCAAAAATTTCTCTCTTTAATCTTTTTCCAAAATTTTCAGCCTCTTTCCAACTTTTACAAAAGCTAATGTCCAAATATGCTTCATCTAAAGAAACAATTTCATAAATTGGTGAATATTTTTTCACAATTTTCATTATTTGCTCTGAAACTTTTTCATAAAATTCAATATTTACTGACAAAAAAATTGCATTGGAACAAAGTTGCCAGGCTTTCGAAATTGGCATCCCAGATTTGATTCCATATTTTCTCGCCTCATAATTTGCCGTCGAAACCACTCCCCTCCCCTTTCCTCCTTTTGGGTCTGCCCCAACAACAATCGGCTTTCCCTTAAATTGAGGATTTTCTCTCTCTTCAACCTGCGCAAAGAAATAATCCATATCGATGTGTAAAATTATTCTTTTTTCTTCTTTCATTTTTCAAAAATTAAAACCAAACTCAATTCTCAAACTTCAAAGACGATTCCACTTCTTTCAAGAGTCTCACTTTTCCACAACTGTGAAAAACCGAAAAACCGACTTTAGTAAACAATTCAGTATCTACTTAATTTCTACTTAGTGAAAAGTAGCTAAAGCGAGATTAAGAAATTATTTTTCCAAGAAGGTAATTTGGTTTTGCACCAATAATTTTGACTTTAACAAATTCTCCTAAAATACCTTCTTTCAAGATTACTGCTTTGTAAGAAGGCAATCTTGCTAAAAAGGTTTTTTCCCTCTTTTCAGTAATCAAAGTTTTGAATTTTTTCCCTAAATATTTTTTTGCTTTTTCTTTTGCAATCTTTTGCCAAATTTTCGTCAAAATCCTTGATCTCTCTTTTTTTATTCTGTCTGGAAAGTCTTTTAATCTTGCAGCTTCGGTCCCTTCCCTTTTTGAATATCTAAAAATGTGCAAAATTTCAGGATTTATTTTTTTAATAACAGAAATCGTTTTTTTGAAATCTTTTTCTGTTTCTGTTGGAAAACCAACAATGATGTCAGTCGCCAAAAGAGAGTTTTTAAATTTTCTTTTAAATTGACTAACCATTTCTAAAAATTCTTCAACTTTGTAATCTCTATTCATTGCTTTTAAAACTTTATTTGAACCAGATTCTAAGGGCAAATGTAAAAATTTGTAAAATTTTTCATTCTCTAGAATCTTTAAAATTTTCCCAAAGATCCGTTTTGCAAATTTTGGGTTCATCATCCCAAGTCTTACTCTAAAATTTCCCTCAATTTTTGAAATTTCTTTCAAAAGCTCTGGAAGCAAAAATTTCCCTTTATCTAACCCATATATTGCTAAATCTTGAGAGGTTAGTTGAATTTCTTTTGTTCCAAAAGAAAGGGCAATTTTTATGTTTTCTAAAATTTTCTTTTTATCAAAGCTTCTCAATTTTCCTTTTGCTAACCTTGTAGCACAATAAGAACAAAAAGATAAACAACCCTCAGAAATGGGAACGATGGCGACAACAGTTTCTTTCGGAATAGCAAAACATTGCAATTTTGCTTTATCGATTGGTATTTGTTGTAAAGATTTTGCTTTTCCTCCCCTTAAAACTTTCCTGATTATTTTGGGTAAATCCAAAATGTTGGTTGGACCTATTAGACCATGGGCAGTTTTTTGACAAATTTTTGGAGAAATTAAAGGTAAGCATCCAGTAAAGATTATTTTTTTACCCCTTTTTCTTAACTCAGTTGCTCTCTTTATTATTTTCCTCTCAGTTTTTTCGACTACTCCACAGGTTACCAAAACAACAAAATCAGCCTCTTTCTCTGAAGCTTCTTTGAATCCTTTTTCAATCAAAATTCTTCTAATTAATTCTGAGTCTGCTTTATTGAATTTGCAACCAAAAGTTTCAAGATAAAAGCTTGTCATTGATTTTTAAGTTGAAAAATGTTCCTAGAGCTCCTCCCAAAGAATAGCCTAAAATCGCAAAGATGTTTGAAAATTCAGTAATAAAAGAGTAAATTACCAGTCCCCAAAGTAAATTTTCAAGAACTACAAAAACAGAAGCCAACAATGCCTTCTTTTGAGAAATTGCCAGAGTTCTCTGGGCTGCCAAAATCCATTCCAAAAATCCAATCAAAAAATATCCAATGATTGGCAAAACCATGGTAAATTTTTGTTTTGTTACTTTGCCCCATAATTTTGTGCCCCCGAGAGGATTCGAACCCCTGACCTTCTCCTTAAAAGGGAGCTGCTCTACCAACTGAGCTACGGGGGCATTGTCGCTCGCCTCTCCAGTACTATCACGCTGGCGCTCAGCATTTTGTAAACAAAATTGCTTCGCTGTCACCCCTCTTCCTTACAATCCTTCTTCTTTCAGTTTCTCTAAAAGTTCTCTTTGCTTTTTGGTTAACTTCTTTGGGGTTTTAATTATTAGTTGGACGTACAAATTTCCTCTCCCTGTTCCTTTAAAATGAGGGATTCCTTTTCCAGAAATTCTTAAAATTTTTCCAGACTCAGTTCCTGGAGGAATTTTTAACAAAATTTTTTTACCTTCCAATGTCTTAATTTCCACTTCATCTCCCAAAGTTGCCTGAGAAAAAGAAATTGGAACTTGGATATAAAGATCATCTCCTCTTCTTTCAAAGACTGGGTGGGGCCTGACTATTACTCTTACTAACAGATCTCCAGATTTCCCACCCCTTCTTCCTACATCCCCTTTCCCTTCAAATTTTAGTACCTGTCCTGTATCAACTCCAGCAGGAATTCTAATTGTTACTTCCTCTTCTCCTCTTATCCTTCCTTCTCCGTTGCAAACGTTGCAAGGTTTCTCTGGTCGATAACCTTCGCCTCCACATTCTGGACAGACTGTAGACCTGGTAAAGGTTCCAAAGAAGGTTTTTCTTATTTCTTGAACGTATCCTGTTCCTCTGCAAGAGAAACACTCAATTATTTTCGTTCCAGGCTCTGCTCCTGTTCCTTGGCATCTTGGACATTTAACAAATTTGTAAATTCTGATTTTCTTTTCAAAATCCTCAAGAGTAAGTTCCAAAGGAATTTCAATCTCTACTTCAATATCCTTTCCTCTTTTCAAATCTCTCTTTCTCCTTCTCGACGCTCCAATCCCAAACATTTCTTCTATCATTTCTGCCAAATCTCCAAAATCGAATTCTTCAAAATCAAATTCAGGCCTCCCCCAAAACCATTGATATTCAAACCCAGGTCCTGGGGCAACCTCTTCAAACACTCTTCCGTACATATCATATTGTCTTCTCTTTTCAGGATCTGACAAAACTCTGTAAGCTTCGTTTATTTCTTTGAATTTTTCAGGATCTCCTCCTTTGTCTGGATGGTATTTGTGAGCCAATCTGTAATAAGCTTTTTTAATTTCTTCTTGGGAAGCATTTTTTGAAACTCCCAAGATTTTGTAATAATCTTTCATTTCGTTCATGTTTTTTCTTTATATTCTCCTTCTTGCGGACCCTCTTTTTCTCTATACATTTCCATTCCGATCTTTTGAATTGTCTGAGAAAGATCCTGAATTTTATTCTTAATCTCCTCTATATTATCACCTTCTTTCACTTTTTTCAATTCTTCAATTTTATCTTGGACTTCTTTTTTCAAGCTCTCTGAAATTTTATCTCCAGCATCTCTAAGGGTTTTTTCAGCAACATAGATTAAATTGTCTGCTTGGTTTTTTGTCTCTGCTATTTCTCTCTTTTTCCTATCTTCCTCAGCATACATTTCAGCTTCTCTTTTCATTCTTTCAATTTCTTCTTTTGAAAGACCAATAGAACCTTCAATTCTTATTGATCTTGTCCTTCCAGTTGCTTTATCTTTTGCGGTAACTGTTAAAATTCCATTAGCATCAACATCAAAAGTAACCTCTATTTGAGGAATCCCTCTTGGAGCAGGGGGAATTCCATCTAAAATAAATCTTCCCAGAGATCTGTTATCAGCAGCCATCGGTCTTTCGCCCTGCAAAACATGAACCTCGACTGAGGTTTGATTGTCAGCAGCAGTAGTAAAAATCTGAGTTTTTGAAGTAGGAATCGTTGTGTTCTTTGGAATCATTATCGTGTTAATTCCTCCTAAAGTTTCGATCCCTAGAGAAAGCGGTAAAACATCTAAAAGTAAAATCGATTTTATCTCACCTTCTGGTGCCCTTCCTTCTTCTTTCGCTTTTAAAATCTCAGCCTCTATTGCTGCTCCCATTGCTACTACTTCTTCTGGATTTATTGATTTGTTTGGCTCTTTTCCAAAAAAGTCTCTTACTGCCTCCCTTACTTGAGGAATCAAAGTAGTTCCTCCAACTAAAATTACTTCATCAATATCTTTTATTGATAATTTTGCTTCTTCTAAGGTTTTCTTTACTCTTTCAATAGATTTTTCAACTAAATCTCTGGTCATTTGGTTAAATTGAGCCCTAGTCAATCTGTAAAGTAAATGTTTTGGTCCTTCTGATGTTGCAGTGATGAAGGGTAAATTGATTTCAGTCTCTACCATCGATGAAAGTTCGATTTTTGCTTTTTCTGCTGCTTCTTTGATTCTTTGCAATGCCAAAGGGTCTTTTCTCAAATCAATTCCTTCATCTTTTTGAAAATTTTCAATTATCCAGTCCATTATCCTTTGATCAAAATCCTCACCCCCCAAATGTGCTTCTCCTCCAGTTGCCAAAACCTCAACAGTATCTGGAGCAACATCCAAAATTGTCACATCAAAAGTTCCTCCGCCAAAATCATAAACTAAAACCCTTTGCCTTCCTTTTTTCCCAAAACCATATGCTAAAGCTGCTGCTGTTGGTTCATTGATTATTCTGTAAACTTTGAATCCTGCAATCTCACCTGCTGCTTTTGTTGCTTTCCTTTGTGAATCGTCAAAGTTTGCAGGACAAGTTATTACTGCTGCATCAACTTTTTCTCCTAGCTTCTCTTCAGCATCTAACTTTAACTTTTGCAAAATCATCGCAGAAATTTCTATTGGTGTGTACCATTTGTCTCCCATTTTAATTTCTACTCCCCCATCGTTCCTTCTTCTTGTTTCATATGGTAATCTCTTTAACTCCTTTTGAACCTCTGGATCATCCCATCTCCTTCCAATAAATCTTTTGACTGCAAAAATTGTATTCTTTGGGTTTGTAATCCTTTGCCTTTGAGCTAAAATCCCAATTAGTCTCTCTCCAGTTTTTGAAATAGCAACAACCGAGGGAATTAAAATTGATCCTTCCCTCGATTCGATACATTTTGGCTCACCATTGATAATGGTGGCCATTTTTGAAATGGATGTTCCCAGATCAATTCCTAATGCTTTTGCCATATTTTATGTCTCTTTTTTCTTGACCTTTATTTTGATTTTCTTTTCTTTTTCTTCTTTTGGTTTTGCCTTCGGAATTATCACTCTTAAAATCCCATTTTCATATTCTGCTTCTGCTTTCTCCTCAATTACCTCTGCTGGTAAAAGCACTTGTCTTTTAAAATATCTTTCTCCCATTTCTCTCCTATAATATCCTTTTCCTTTTTCTTCCTTTTCCTCCCTTCCCTTAGCTGAAATACTCAAAACATTATCTTTTACCTCAACTTCAATATTTTTTGGATCAACTCCTGGCAATTCCACCTCGGCTATTACTTTATCATCTTTTTCATAAATGTCCATTCTCGGAGTTCTAATTTTTGGAAATTTAAACTCTGGCCACTCCTCTGGCCAAAATTCTTCAAACCATCTCTCAATTTCCCAAAATGGTCTCCAAGGAATTATTGGCATGGTTTTTTAAATTTTGTTTTTAAATTTTTTATTTTGCGACCTTTACTTTTGCTGGTCTTAAAACTCTCCCTTCAATTTTATAGCCTTTTTGAATTTCTTCAACTATCGTTCCAGTCTCAAATTGATCAGTATCTACCTCTCCAACTACTTCGTGTAAGGCAGGGTCAAATTTCTCTCCAACGCTTTTTATTTCTTCCACCCCTTTTTTCTTTAAAAAATCCAAAATTTGTTGCTTAATTTGCAAAAGTCCCTTTACATTCTCATTTTCCTTTAATTCTTTGGGAATTTTTTTTTCTGCAATATCAAAATTGTCCAAAATTGGTAAAAGCTCAAAGATTAATCCTTCTTGAGCAATCTTTACAAAACTTCCAACCCTTTCCATTTCTTCTCTTTTGTAATTTATCAAATCCGCTCTCGCTCTTTGCCAACCTGCTAAATATTCGTTTTTCAACTTTTCTGTCTCTTCTAGTTTCTTCTTTAACTCTTCGATCTCTTTTTTTAACTCTTCTTCTAGCATGCTTTCTCAAAATATCTTTTTAATGACCTTATCAAACCAATATTTCTATTATAATCCATTCTCTTTGGGCCAAAAAGTGCAAAGATTCCTTCTCTCTCCAAAATTTTCATCCTTGAGACAATTAAAGTGAAATCCCCTCCTCTCTTTAATGGATTTTCTTTTCCAATATAAATTTTGATACCGGAATTTAATTTTAATGACTCAATCTCCTTTTCAAGCTTTTCCAAAAAGTCCAAAAATTTGAAAACACTTTCTTTGTTTAAAAACTCCGGCTCTTTCAAAACTTCTTCCCATCCTTCTTTTAAAAGCATTTTTTCCTCTTTTAAATAGGTCAGAATTAGAGATTTTGAAATTTGAGCTAAACTTTTCATTAGATTTTGTAGGAATTTCAATTCTTCTTCAATTCTTTCTTCTATTATTTCCTCAATTTCAAAATTTTTTTCTTCTAAAAGATTGTCCACGAAATATCGGTATCCTTTATCTGTAGGGATTCTTCCTGATGAGATATATGGCTTTTCTAGGAATCCTTCTTTAGTAAGCTTTTGAAATTCTAACCTGATCGTTGGAGGAGAAATTCCAATTTTATGTCTTTTTTCGAAAAATTCAGAAGAAATCGGAGTTGCCAATTCTACATAATCTTTAACCAAATTCTTCAAAATCTCCTCCTGTCTTTTTGTAAGCATCTTCTATTTTAACAGATCAAAATTATCAGTCAAGAGGCTTGATTGATAATATTTACGTCTCAATTTTAAAATTACGAATTGAGTCAATAAAGGAAAATTTGATAAAATAGGAAAATGAAAAGACAAGAAATTTTTTGCTTAATTTTGATTTTGATTTTAGCTAGCTTTTTTAGGCTTTGGAAATTAGAAGATGTTCCCCCAGGACTTTATCCTGACGCAGCCATCTATGCTAATGATGCCTGGCTTTCTTTAAAAAATAAAGATTTTAAGGTTTTTTATCCAGAGAATTATGGAAGGGAAGGATTGTATATGTGGCTTTTGTCCCTTTCCTTTTCGATCTTTGGAGTTTCAATTTTTTCTCTCAGAATCGTTCCAGCAATTGCTGGAATTTTGACTGTTTTAGGACTTTATTTTTTAACCAAGGAATCATTCAAAAGTGAAAAAATAGCCTTTCTTTCTTCTTTTTTCTTGGCTGTTTCTTTTTGGCACACTAACTTTTCTCGAATTGGTTTTAGAGTAATTTTGCTTCCTCTAGTTTTAGTTTTTTCTTTTTATTTTCTCTTAAGATCATTTAGAAAAAAAACAATTCTTGATTCAACGCTGGCAGGAATATTTTTTGGCCTGGGTTTTTACACTTATACTTCTTTTAGAATGGCTGTTCTAATTTTGCCATTTTTGCTTTGTTTTTATTTTCTAATTGCTAAAAAAGAGGGGTGGCAAAAGAAATTTTTAATTTTGAGTTTGAACTTTTTATTTATTACTTTTTTGGTTGCTTTACCCATCGGGATTTACTTTTTAAAAAATCCTCAAGATTTTATTTCAAGAGCAACTCCTGTTTCTATTTTTGAGGCTGAAAGTCCAATCAAAGAATTTTTTAAATCATTAATTTTGCATTTTTCAATGTTTAATTTTTACGGAGACCCAAACTGGAGACACAATTTTGCGAAACAACCAATGTTGTTTTGGCCTGTTGGAGTTTTATTTTTAATAGGAATTGCTGTTTCATTTAATGAATTAATAAAGTTTCGAAAACACAAAAATTTATCTCTGGTTAATGGTTATTGGTTATTGATTATTTGGTTTCTAATAATGCTTTTACCAGGAGTTTTAACAAGAGAGGGTATCCCCCACTCCTTGAGAGTTGCTGGAGTAATCCCTCCAGTGTTTATTTTCTCTGGGATAGGAGGAATAAAATTTTTTGAATTTTTAGAGAAAAAAATAGAGAACAAAAAGATAGCAAAGATTATTTTATTCGCCTTTTTATTTTCTGTAGCAATTTTTGATTTTCACAAATACTTTTTTGTTTGGGCAAAAAGACCAGAAGTTAAAAGTGAGTTCACTCAAGATCTTGTTGAAATGGGAAATTATTTGAATTCTTTACCCGAAGATCTTGAAAAATATGTTATCGTCAATAGAGGAGGAATTCCGATTTCTTGGGCAAATAACATTCCGGTTTCAGCTCAAACGATAATGTTTCTAGAATTCTCAAAGTATGGAGAAATTAAGAGTAAATATTTGTTGTCAGAAGAGATTGAAAAAATTAAAATTGAAAAAAAGGGAGTAATTTTATTGATGGCACAGGATCAACAATTAGCAGATAAAATTTCAACTTCAATCCCTGAAGGAAGATGGGAAAAAGAGAAAGGATTTTGGGTATACAAAATAAATTTTTAAATAATTGATGATAAAAAAATTTTTGAAATATCCTCTTGTATATATTTTAATGGTTGGATTTCTTATAAGACTTTATGGTGTCTTAATTTTTCCTATTCGACATGATGAGATAATAAGTATTTTGAACGGAGTAAAGAAAGCAGGAAACTCTTTAATCGATTTTTTCTTCAAAGCTTCATTAGAAAATTGTCTTGGGATTACCCCACTTTATTTCTGGATAGAAAAATTTTTCGTCGCAATTTTTGGGGAAAACAATATTGGTTTAAGGTTTTTTCCTCTCTTGAGCGGAGTTTTAACTCCAGTTTTAGCTTATTTTGTAATTAAAAAAATTTTTAATGAAAGGGTAGCAATTTTAAGTACTTTTTTTGTAACATTTTCTAGTAATTTCATTTGGTCAACTTCTAAGTCCCAATACTTTGAAGTTTTGATTTTGCCGTTTTTATTTTTAATCTTTTATTTTACTTTCTCAAAGTTCAAATATAAATTCTTTCTTATTTCATTTCTATTTTTCTTGATTTTTTTCACTTACTTTGGGAAAGCAATGGCTCTGTTTTTAACTTTTCTAGCTTGGTATGGAATAACCAAAATAGTTGAACTTTTTTGGAAAAAAGAAGAATTTTTCTCTCTTAAAAGAGAAGTTTTTCAACTTTTTAGTTGCCTTTTGATTCTTTTAATTTGGATTTTGTTGGCACAATTTTTGGTCTTCTCTAAAGGGCCAATACAAAGCGAAGTAGGATTGGAAAAAGTTGAAAGCATTTGGAAGATGATATTTTTAACTACCTTTGGATATGGGTTAGCATCAAAGCAATTTTTATCAGGATCTCAAAGAGGATCATTCTTAATTTATGATAACACCCATATTTGGCCTACTGAAACTTTACTTTTTATTCCTTTTTTAATAGGTTTGTTTTTTACTTCCAAAAAATTATTAGAAAATTTAAAAAAGAAAGATATTGAAAGTTTTAGGATAAATAGCTTTCTTTTAATTTCCGCAATTTTACCTCTTGGTTATATTTTCCTTTTGGGATTAATAAGTGCAAGATTTCATTTTCTTTATTTTGTTCCTTTTGTAATTATTTCTGCTTTAGGGCTGGAAAAAATTTTTGATTTAGGAAAAGAAAATAGGAAAATTGGCATTTTGCTTTTTCTTATTTTTGGAAGTTTCATTTCTTACGCAAGTTCTTGGGAAAGTTGGTACTATAAAGTCTTCAATTGGGAAAAATTTTACACGTTTTTTGTTTTAAGTGTAATTTTAACTTTTCTTTATACCCTTATCTTAAATGTTTTCAGAAATTTTGAAACTATTAAAAATTCTTTGATTTTTTTTATTTTGTTTTTTATAGTGTTTCTCAATTTAACCAACGGCCCTTTAATTTGGGGCAAAAATGCTGAATGGGAACCTGCTTTTGATAATAAATTAAAACCTTGTCCTACTTGTTATGCAGAAAAAAGCGAGGAAGAATTAATTGATTTTGCTATAATGAAAAAAGACCCAAAGATTTGTTTAAAGCTGCCAGAAAATTATAAAGAAACTTGCTTGAAAAAGATAAATGAGGGTAAAAAATAAAATCACAATCATTTCAGTTTTTCTACTTTTTCTAGTTTTTATTTTGGCTCTTTTTAGTTCGATTGGAGATTCTTCAACTAGCGACGAAAACCCTCATATTGTTGCTGGTTACAGCTATTTGAAGCTTCGCGATATGAGATTGAATCCTGAACATCCTCCCCTTTTGAAAGATTTAGCTGCTTTTCCTCTTTTGTTTTTAAATTTAAACTTTCCTGAAACAGATTTTGCCTGGCAACAACCAGATGGCCCTTATTGGTGGCACCAATTTAACTTAGGAGGAAAATTTTTGTATGAATCTGGTAATGATCCTGATAAAATTTTATTTTTTGCTCGTTTTCCAATGATCCTTCTTTTAATAACTTGTGGCTTTTTCATTTTTAAATTTGCCAAAGAATTCTTTGGAGAAAAAGTGGCAATTTTGGCTTTATTTTTCTTTGCTTTTTCCCCTACCTCTTTAGCTCACGGAAGGTTTGTCACTACTGATGTTGGAGCTGCTTTTGGAGTAGTTTTGGCTACTTTTTATTTCTTAAAAGCTCTAAAAGAACCCAATAGAAAAAACATAATCTTGGCAGGAATTGCTTTAGGAATCTCCCAACTTTTGAAATTTTCTTTGATTTTGTTGATTCCCTTTTTTGTTCTTTTGACTATAATCTGGATTTTGATTTTTAAAGAATGGAAAAACCCATTAAAAGTTTTAATTTCTTCTTTGATTTTGTGGATTTTGGTTGTTTGGGTGATCTATGGAATTCAAATTTATAATTATCCACCAGAAAGGCAACTAAGGGATACAAAAATTACTTTAGAATCTTTCTCAGGTGGTCTTTCTTCGATAAAAGAAACTTGTCTTTCACCAAAATCAATCGAAAAAATAAAAAGATGTCCAGCTGAAATTATAATCTGGGCTTCAGACAAACCAATAATTAGACCTTTGGCTCATTATGGTCTTGGTCTTTTGATGGTATTTCAAAGAGCTTCAGGGGGGCATACTACTTATTTCTTGGGCGAAGTCACAGCAACTGGTTGGCGACATTATTTCCCATTTGTTTATTTAATTAAAGAACCTTTGGCATTTCATATTCTTTGGATTTTGGCTTTGTGTTATTTTGTCTTAAAAATTAGAGAACCTCTTTGGAAAAACTCAATTTTTAGATTTAAAAACTTCATCAAAGAACATTTTGTTGAATTTTCAATGATTTTGTGGCTTTTAATTTATTGGGCAACTTCTATTAAATCTAACTTAAACATTGGAGTAAGACATTTATTGCCAGTTTTCCCTTTTACAATAATTTTGACAGCAAAGGGTGTTATCTTTTGGCTTGAAAATACAAGATACAAAAAGTTAGCTTATACTATTTTGGCAATTTTAATTTTTTGGCAAGCAGTCTCTGTTTTAAAGATTTATCCTCACTTTTTGGCCTATGCTAACGAAATTGTTGGAGGACCAGATAAACTTTACCTTTACACCGTGAATTCAAATTTGGATTGGGGACAAGATTTAAAGAGATTGAAAAAATGGGTTGAGGAAAATAAAATTGAAAAAATTTATTTGGACTATTTTGGAGGTGGAAACCCAAGATATTATTTGGGTGAAAAATATGAAAGTTGGTGGGGACAAAGAAACAAAAAAGAACTTCCAAAAGGCTCTTATTTGGCTGTCTCTGTTACTGCTTTGCAAGGCGGAAGAGGATTACCCGCAAAAGGTTTTGACCAACCCACTGGATATTATCTTTGGCTAAACAATTACCAGCCAATTACAAAAATTGGCTATTCAATCTTTGTTTATTTTATTGATAAATAAACACAAAAACCTACTCATCAAATCAGTTTTGTTATTTTTTGTATTTTGGATAAGCAAAGTTTCCAAAGCGTAAATCGATGTATTCTAAATCGTTTATTCGCTCTTTTGGAATAGCATTTTCCAAAGCAATTTTGAGTTTTGTTATTTGCCAATTAATATCTTTTTGTGGATCTATAAAAATCTCCCATCCTTGAGTAGTTTTAAAATGAAGATCATCTTCTGCAACTACCAAGACTCTCTCAAGTGGAAAGTCTATTTCTTTTGCAATTTCTAAAATTTTTCCTAGAATTTCTTCTTCAATTATTTTTTTCCCAGGTTTTATTTCATTCTCAGAATTATTTTTTTCAATTTTCAAAATTCCAATACCATCGCTTCTCTCAAAGACAGTTCCTTTATCGTCTATGAGATAACAATTTTCATTTTGACAAAAAACCGCTACTTCTTTTCTCTCTGAAATCTTAAAAATCAAGCTGGATGGGAATTTTCTTTCAATTTCAACGAACAATACTTGGGGAAAATTCTTTAAAATTTCATTTTTTATTAAATTTGCTTTTATCAAAAAAATATTTTTACCCTCCACCCTTTCCATTAAAAATTTTTCCAAATCTTCGCTCTGAATCCTTTTTGTTCCAAAAATCTCAATTCCTTTTATTTTAAAAAAAGAAGAAAAGAAAAAAGTATAAATAGCAGAGACAAAAATTAAACAGAAAAAAAACAAAACCCAAAACAGAGGTTTTTTAAACCAAGGCAATGGTTTTTTGACTTTTAATCTTCTCTTTGTCATAGACCTCTTTTTTTCTTTCTGATTTTCTCAACTAAATAACAAAACCAATATCTTGGGGAAATTGGAAGGTCTTTGGTTTTTATGTATTCTTTTTTTTCTCCTCCAAATCCCATTTTAAACAAAGTTAAACCAGCCCAGGGATGTTTCCAAAATTTGGATGTTTTAAGTTCAATGTTTGAAGAAATTGGAGCAATTCCCCAAAAGTTGAATTTTTCACAACCTCGACCCTTTGCTTCTTTTATCGCCTCCCAAATCATCAAATAAGAAGTTGGAATTTTAAAGTGTTTTTGCAAAGAAGCACCGTGATGATAAAATCCGATTTTTTGCCAAAAAACAAAAACTCCACCACAAACTACTTCACCTTTATATTTTCCCAAAATAATTAAAATTTGTTTATCATCTTTGAAGGCTAAAAATTCATTCTTTAAATAATCAAAAGAAAATGAAACAAAACGGTGTCTTTTTGCAGTCTCTTGATAGATTTTGTTAAATTCCTCTAAATCCTCAATTCTTTCACTTTTTAAAATCTCAATTTCTTTATTTTTCAAGGCTTGCCTAATCAAATATCTCGTAGTTTTCCTCATTCCTTTCAAAATTTCTTCTTCGGGTTTTGAAATATCTAGCTCCCAAGTAATCTCAGGATGAATGTGAATAGGGGCATCTCTAAATCCTAATTCTTTGAAAATCTTTTCATTTTCTTCATTCTTTTCCAAAATCGGAGCAATTCTAATGAAATTGCATCTTTCTTTTTTTGCTAGTTTTTTTAACTCTTCTAATAATGACTTTAAAAATTGGAATTTGGAATTTGGAATTTGGAATTCAATTAAGGGTCCGTGCGGTACAAACAAAAAAGTTCCTCTTTTGGCTGAAACTTTAACAACTAAAGAGACACCTATTAGATTTGGAATTTGGGGCTTGGATTTTGGAATTTCATAGAATCCAAGTCTCCAAATTTTATTCCCCATCATTTTGTTAAATTCTCCCCAATTGAAAGATTGCAAAAAAGTCTTTTCTTTGCATTTTTCTAAAAAATCCTCCCAAATTTTTTTATCTTTTATTTCCCTAACCTCCATAGACTAAATTCAAAAATTCTCTGGATAGTCTGCCTTCAAGTAAAATAATATCATTTTCTCCCTTGAACTTTTTAATTTTTTCAAAAATTTCTTTTGGATTCTCCAAAAAAATTGCTTTTTCTTTAGCAGTTTCTTTTATCTCTTCAAATTTATCTTTTGTCACGATTATTGCCAAATCGCAAACTTCTGAAATTTTTCTTCCAATTTTTCTATGAATTTCTGTTGATTTTTCCCCCAATTCAATTAAACAAGGCATAACGATTACTCTTTTGCCAGACCAAACTTTTAAATATTCCAAGTGAGAAATTACTGAATCTGGATTTGCTGAATAGGTAGCGTCAACAATATTCAATCCATCTTTTGTTTTGATCAATTTTACTCCACTCTGTTCTTGTTTAATTCTTTTCGTGGCTTTTGAAATTTCTTTCAAACTCATCCCCAATTCTTTTGCGCAACAAATTGCTAGCAAAAGGTTTTGAATATTTTGAGCACCGATCAAGTTTAAATTAAAATCTCCAATTTCTCCATCTTTTGTGAAAGCTTGAAAAAACAAAACATCCTTTTTAACTTTGATATTTCCTGCCCATAGATCGAATTCTTTTTTTGAAATTCCAACTATTCTTTTTTTGATTTTTGTCTCTTGATAAATTCTCCTCAAAATTTCGCTTTCACCATTGAAAATAACCAAACCATCTTCTGGAAGACTTTCTATTAGCTCTTTTCCTCCTTCAGCTGAGATTAAATTTTCCATTGAACCAAATAGGACTAAATGTTGTTCATTAACTCCAGTGATTACTCCAATTTTTGGTTTGACTATATCACAGAGCAATTTTATTCCTCCTTTGTTGTAAGCTCCCATTTCAACAATAAAGATTTTGTAATTTTCATTCAGATCTTCTAAGATACATCTTGAAATTCCAACTTCTGAATTTTGATGTTCTTTTGTTTTCAAAACTTTTCCTGGAAATTTTTCCTCTAAAATGGTTGCCAAAAATTCTTTTGTAGAAGTTTTACCATAAGAACCGCAAATTCCAATAACCAAAAGATCTTTAAATTTCTCTCTTTTTCTCTTTACTTTTTGAATAATTAAGCTTCGCAAAATAAAGGTAATTGGTTGGAAAATTAAGACAATTCCAGAAAAGGTTGCTGGGGTTAGAATGTCAAAAATTAAAAGCCAAAAAACCAAAAAGTGTTTATCTTGAAAGAAAATAGAAAGATAAAAAATGGTAAAAAGAAGAGAGGAAGAAAACAAGAAAATAATTTTCTTGGTAAAAACCGGCTTTAGAATTTGTTTTTTGAAAAAGTCATAAAGAAACTTTAAAAATTCCAAAAAATACAAAATTAAAATTGCGCACAATAACGACGATTGCCAAAATGGCGCGCAAATGAAGAGAAAAAGAAAAATTATTTTCAAAAGAAAAATTTTGTTCAAAAAAATTCTTTTTCCTTTATCAGTTCGAAAATGGTCAATAAAACGTCCAATATGATACTCTTTTAATTGCCAAAGGTAAAGCCAAAATAAAATTGATTTTATTTGGCGAAAAAACCAAAGGGTCGAAAGAAAATAATAAATTAATTTCATTTTAAATTTGAAATTAAAACTTCAACCAATTTTTCAGGATCTTCCAAATGAGGGGAATGTCTAATTTTAGGTAAAATTTCAAGTTTTGAGTTTTTTATTTTTTCTTTGAAAATGAAAGCGTGCGCCAAAGGAACGATTCTATCTTTTTCGCCCCAAATAATAAGAGTTTCTTTTTGAATTTTTGGAAGCTCTGACAAAAGATCTTCTTCTACGATTTTTTTTATCGTCTCTCTCATTACTCCTTTTGCCATTGAATAATCTTTTATACTTGCTAATTTATAAAATAAATTTCGAACTCCTTCTTTAAATCTTAATAAAGGATTTTTTGAAAAGATGGCATTGCCAATTTTTGAAATCTGAAAAATTATTTTTTCTTTTAATCCCCAATCTTGCCTAATTCCTGCAGAATTAACTAAAATTAATTTTTTTACTTTTTCAGGATAAAGAATTGAAAATTTAATTGCAACTCTTCCCCCAAAAGAATGACCCAAAAGAAAAAAACTCTCAAAATTCAATTTTTCAGTAAATTCCTTCAACCATTCAACAAAATCATCTAAGCTCCAAGGAATTTTTGGAGATTTAGTTTTGCCAAAACCTGGAAAATCTGGACAAATTACTTTAAATTTTATTTCCAAAATTTCGATTACTTTTCTCCAAGAATCTGAAGAACCATTCCAGCCATGTAAAATTAAAAAAATTTCCCCCCGTCCTCCAATTTTATAATTGGTTTCAATCTCCTTCACTAAAACTTTTTCTTCTTTCATCTTTTAATTTCTTTAAAGGGCAAATAAGGGTGCAATACTTCAGGAATTCTTACAGAGCCATCTTTTTGTTGATAGTTTTCTAAAATTGCTATTAAAATTCTCCCAATTGCAAAGGCAGTCCCGTTGATTGTGTGAACAAATTCTAACTTTCCATTTTTCGTCCTGTACCTAATGTTCAATCTTCTTGCCTGAAAATCAGTGCAATTTGAAGTTGAATGGGTTTCTCTGTATTTATTTTGGCCTGGAAACCATGCTTCAATATCAAATTTTTCTGCCGCAGGATCTCCTAGGTCTCCAGTACAAATGTGGATTACCCGATAAGGAATTTTTAAAGCTTGCATTAGTTTCTCTTCCATTTCTAAAAAGAACCGATGTTCTTCCCTTGACTCTTCTGGCTTGCAAAAAGAAAACATTTCAATTTTATCAAACTGGTGGACTCTAAAAATTCCCCTAGTGTCTTTTCCATAAGAACCTGCTTCTCTTCTAAAACAAGAAGAAAAACCCAAATACCTTTTTGGAAGTTCTTTTTCTTCAAATACCTCATTCATGTGCATTGGACCTATTATTTGTTCTGCAGTACCAACCAAATAAAGGTTATCCTTTGGAAGATGGTAAACTTCTTCTCTACCCCTGTCTAAATATCCCATTCCCCAAAATGGCTTTTCCCGAATTAAAACAGGAGGAATTATTGGAATAAATCCTTTCTTTACTAAAGTTTGAAAAGTAAAATTGATTATCGCAAACTCAAGTAAAACTGCTTCATTTTTCAAGAACCCAAACCTACTTCCTGATGTTTTTGCTGCTCTTTTCACATCAATTAAATCTAATTTTTCCCCAATTTCCAAATGATCCTTGGGTTTGAAATCAAAGTCTGGATTTTTTCCCACTTCTTTTAAAACAACATTTTGAGTATCATCTTTCCCAACAGGTACATCCTCAAAAGGAAGATTCGGTAGTTTTGCCATTAACTTTTCAAAAACTTTTTCTTTTCTCTTTAACTCTTTTTCTAGTGTTTCCAATTTTTCTGAAATTTCTTTGCTTTCCTTTAAAAGTTCTTTCTTTTTCTCCTCTGTCTCTCTCCCAATGATTTTGGAAATTTTATTTCTTTTTGCTCTTAAACTCTCTATTTCTTTAATCGTTTTTCTTTTTTCTGCATCAATTCTTAAGATTTGATCAACTAATTTCTCATCCGCTCCTTTTTTCCTTATACCATTTTTTACTTTGTTTGGATCTTTTCTGATAAGCTTGATATCTAACATGATTTTATTTTAATTCATTTTTTTCTCATAGTCAAAAAACAAACACCCTAAAAGGGCATAAAGTTTATTGAAAAACTTTAAAATTTCTCAATCTCAACCTTAAAGTACTGGCTAGAAGGTGAAGTGAGTATTCGCGAAAGAATCCACTTTTCTTTAAACCTTAGGTTCAAGGAAGAACTATGGATTTTATTTTCATTCACGAATACAGATTCTTTTTCCACGAGTATAATAATATTTTCGGGCGCAAAAAATGTCTTAATCTTAATCCTTACGTTGTACTTTTGTGCTAGGCTTTTTAGGTTTTCCAAGAATTCAAGAATCTCTTTGCTATTTATTTTCCCTCTCTCGGTGTTTCCTCTACATTTTCAATTCTTAAATTTTCAATTATTTGGTTCTCAATTAACTCCAAAATTCTTCTCACTTTTTCACCTCCTTTTTCTTTGTATTCTACTTCCTTAAATCTACCTGTCAAGAACTTTTTGGCTTCATTGTAGGAAACAAAATCACCTCTCTTAAAGAGTAAGAATTTGTCAAAATCATAACCAGTCTATCAATTCCCATTCCAAACCCTGCTGCAGGTGGCATACCATATTCCAAGGCCTCTAAAAAGTCTTCATCAAAAGGATGGGCTTCGCCGTAGCCTTCCCTAAAAAGTTTTTGTTGTTCTTCAAATCTCTTCCTTTGTTCTAACGGATCATTCAATTCTGAAAAGGCATTAACCAGCTCAGTTCCTCCTACGATTAATTGAAAATTAGCTAATCTTTTGGGATTTTTGTCTAAAGCTTTAGCTAAAGGTTGGAAACCTAGAGGATAATGAATAACAAATGTTGGCTGCCAAATTTTCGGTCTAATTATCTTTTTAAAAATTTCGTCCGCAATTTCAAATTTTGGAGATTTTTGCTCCACTTCAAGTCCTAATTCTTTCGCCTTCTTTAAAAGAAAATCTTGATTTACTGTATCGTAATCTACTTTTGTTTCTTTCCTAAAAAGTGCGTCAAATTCAACCCTTGGCCAAGGCGGTTTAAAATTAATCTCCTTTCCTTGATAAACAATTTTTAATTTTTTGAAAATTTTTTTAATCAAAGATGATAATAACTTTTCTGTAAACTTCATCAATTCTTTATAATCAGAGTAAGCCCAATAAAACTCAAGCATTGTAAAATCTGGATTATGAAACCTATCTATTCCTTCGTTTCTAAAACATTTCGCAATTTCAAAAACCTTCTCAAATCCACCAACTAAAAGACGCTTCAAATAAAGTTCGGGGGCAATCCTTAAATAAAGTTCTAAATTCATTGCTTCTAATTTAGTTTTAAAAGGTTTTGCTCTCCCTCCACCATAAATCGTTTGTAAAATCGGAGTTTCGACTTCTAAAAATCCAGATTTTTCCAAAAACTTCCTAATTTCCGAAATTATTTTCGATCTCAAGATAAATTTTTCCTTAACCTCAGGATTAAAAATTAGATCTAAGTATCTTTTTCTATATCTTTCCTCAACGTCTTTTAATCCATGCCATTTTTCCGGTAAAGGCCTTAAACTTTTTGCTAAAATCTTGAAACCTGAAATTTCAAGAGTTTTTTCACCAGTTTTTGTTTTCACCAAAATCCCTCTAACTTCAATAAAATCTCCAATATCAAAATTTTCAATAAAAAATTGATATGCAGATTCTCCAACTCCGTTTTTCCTAATTAAAACTTGTATCTTCCCGGATCCATCTTGGATATGAAAAAAACTTAATCCGCCGTGGGTTCTTAAAGAAATTATTCTGCCAACCAAAAAGATTTCCTTTTTTTCTCTCTCTAACTTTCTGAAATTTTCGATGGCTTCAGCGATAGTGTAAGTTCTTCTCGTCTTAAGAGGATAGGGATTGATTAAAGATTTTTTAATTTTTTCCAGTTTTTCTTTTCTAATTGATTTTAGTTCTTCTGCCTGACTCATGCTTCCATTTTACTAAAGAGTCACTTTAAATTTCAAGCTCAAAAATTTTTTATTGACAAAAAAAACTAAAATGTATATAAAATCAATTTAAAGAAAAAAGGGTGGAAAATGGAGGAAAAAGTATTATTGATTGAGTTTGTTAAGAGAGTATACCAGGGAGTAAAGTGGAACAAATGATAAAGGGCTGAAGCATTGCTACAAACGATTCCCGAAGAACAGCAAAATCTAAAGAACATTATCTTAACTGCTTGGAAGGAACTAGGGAATTTAAATGAAGTAAAAAGGGCTGCTAGAGAGTTTAAATTAGAACTGACGGAAGAATGAAGAGAAGGAAGTCGTTAAGACAGCAATTAGGAAAGGATTTCTTAAAAACGCACTAGATAGCATCCATCTATTGCCTGAAGAAAAAGAGAGAGAATGTTTGATCATGTTTTTTGAAAAAGCTTAGTCAAATGCGGGATAAATCTGTGGAGGGAGAATCTATAAAGAAAATGCTCCTTCTATTAAAAAACTCAAGGCGCTAAAAATTTTTTATTTTTACGATTTTTATTTTAAGCTGTAGTTTTTCTACAGCTTTTTTATTTTGAAAAATACCAATTCAAAATTTCTTTTGCCACTGGAACGACAACTCCACTTAATTTTCCCTCAACATCTTCTAGCATAATAATCAAAACAATCTTTGGATCCTCGTAGGGGGCGAAGGCTGAAATCCAAATGTTATAACAATCAGAACAACCCTTTTTAGGAACTTGAGCAGTGCCGGTCTTTGCCGCTACCGCTACCGAGATATCATTTAAAGCGCGGGCAGAAGCATGAGGGGAGTTTTGCCCACTTACTGCCCATCTCATTCCTTCTTTTACAATTTGAAGATTTTTTTGATCGATTAAAATTTCACTTTCAACTTCTGGTGGAATAACTTCGATAATATTTTTTTCTTCATCTACAATCTCTTTAACAAATTTTGGTTTTAACAATTTTCCTCCATTGGCAATTGCTGCAAAAGCCCTTGCAACTTGTAAAGGAGTTGCAAGAATGTAACCTTGACCGATCGATAAATTATAAGTATCACCGTCCCACCAACTTTCTCCAAAATTTTTCTTTTTCCATTCTGGATCTCCAATTAATCCCTTCGCGAAAGACGGAATCGAAAAATCAGACTCTACTAACTTCCCAAACCCAAACATTTCCAGGTATTTTTTAATTTTGCTTGGCCCCAGACCTTCTTGATTTTGATATCCGCCCCCGATTGTATAAAAGAAAACGTTGCAAGATTCAGCAATTGCCTTTCTAACATCGGTTACTCCATGAACAGTCCAATCTCTAAATTTATAAACAATTTCTGGATCATACCTGTGGGGAATTTCAATTTCTCCCTGACAATTTATTTTTTTAGTAGGAGAGATTATTTTCTCTTCTAAAGCTGCTAAAGCAATGAATGGTTTTACAGTAGAGCCCAAGAGATATTGACCAGAAGTTGCTCTGTTTAAAAGAGGATTTTTTGGATCTTTTTGCAATTTTTCCCAATCTTCCTGAGAAATTCCTTTTGAAAACAAATTATTATCGAAAGAAGGTAAAGAAACTAAAGCTAACACCCCTCCTGTTTTTGGGTCAAGAGCTACCGCCGCTCCCCCTTTTGCTCCAACTTCCTTTATTTTCTTTTCCATTTCTTCTTTGATTTTCCTTTGTAATTCAAAATCTAACCACAAAACTAAACTTTTCCCGGGTCTTGGCAAATCTACAATTTTTTGGGATAAAATTTTTCCTCTAGCATCCCTTTCGATTAAAATTTTTCCTGGGTTTTCTTTTAAAACTTGATTGTACGATTTTTCAATTCCTTCTTTCCCCTCAAAATCTGCTTTTCCCAAATACCCAATCAAATGTGAAATGGTTTCTCCGTCCAAGTATTCTCTTTGAATTCTTTTTTCAATTTCAAAGCCTGTAAGTTCTTCAATTTTTGTCTCAAGCACTATTAAAGTTTGGTGATCGAGGTTTTCAGAAATTACTATTTTTTCATCTTGAGAATCTATTTTTTCTTTTAATTTTCTTGGATCAATTTTTAAAATCGAAGAGGCCTCCTTTAAAACTTTTTCTCTTTCTCTTTCTTCTTTTGGTAATTTTGTTTTATTTAAAACAAGATCAAAACCTGGCCTGTTAAAAACCAATTGTCTGAAATTTTGATCGTAAATTACTCCTCTTTCTGCCTTTATTTTCGAAATGAGAAATTTATTGGCGTTGGATTTAATTTGAAATTCTTCAGCCTGTAAAATTTGCAACTGAAAGGTTCTCAAATAAAGAATGGTTAGAATCGAAAGCAAAAAAAGAAAAAATCTAAAAAGAGTGGTTTTAAAAATTGGGACCTCGAGTTTTTTTTCAAAAATTCCCATTTCTTCTTCTTTCTTTTTTGCAAGTTTGTCTAATAAGACTTCTTCTGGTTCGATTTCAAAATTATAATTTGACATATTTTTTGATCAGAAATTGAGTAAAGAGAAAAATTAAAAGCGAAATTGAAGTGTAAAAATAGAATGGTTTTTCAGAAAAGAGGTCAAGGAAAAAACCAGTAAAAATTGCTAAAAAAAGCGAAGAATTTTTTGATAAAAAGAGAAGAGAAAGAAAAAGAGTAAAGAGAGCAAAATTAAATGGAAAAAAAGAAATGGTTTGAAATAAGATCAAAAAGAAAATCAGAATAAAAACGAAAATTTCTTTCTTCATTAAAAATTTAAAATTACGAAAAGATAATCTAAATTTTTTAACTCAAAATATGGTTTTAAAGTTGCTTGTGTAAAACCTGAAATATCAGATTCTTTTATCTCATCGATTTCACCAACCAAAATCCCATCTGGAAAATTTCCTCCTAGGACTGAGGTAAAAACTTTATCACCAGGAAAAATTTCTTTTTCTTTTGGTATTAGCTCAATTTTCGCTTTAAAATTTCCTTGACCTTTTGCCAAAGCTTCTACTTTTTCTTTGCCAATTTCGACATCGAACGAAAAATTTTTAAAAGTGAAAACTTTAACCTTTGAAAAATTAGAGTAAACTTTCATTACTTTCCCGACTAAAACTTTTTCTGGCAAAATTACAACTTTTCCTTCTTCTATTCCATCTTTACTCCCTTTGTTTATCAAAAAAATGTCTCCTGAAACGTCTTTCCCTAAAAATTTTACCATCTTCAATTCAAATTCTTTTTCTAAACCTAAAGACAATGCTTTTCTTAAAGCTTGATTTTCTTTTTCTAACTCTCTTAAACTTTCTTTTTCAACGATTAGTTTTTTAATTTCTGCTTTTAAGCTTTCGTTTTCTTTTTTTAGATTCTTAATTTCGTAAATTGTATCAAGAAAAACTAAAATACTTTGTTGCGTTCTTAGAAGAAATCTTTGAAAAGGAGAAAAAATGAAATAACTAAAATTTTTAATTTGGTCTCTTAACTGATAAAGTAAAAATGAAAGCAAAATCACAAAGAAAACTGCTAAAATTGTTTTTCTTAAGGTCTCTTTTTTCATTCACTCCATTATAACAGAAAATAAAAAAATGCCCAAAAAAGGGCAATCTTTTCCAATTAACGGGGGCTACCTACTTTCCCCGGGAGAAGTTCCCGAGTATCATCGGCCTTGGGGTATTTCACTTCCGAGTTCGGAATGGGATCGGGTGGGTCAACCCCAGCATAGCCCCCATTAACTGGAAAAGATGAGTTTTAACTGCTAGTCAAGAGCCAATTCGCCAATTAGTAGCGCTCCCCTCAATCCCTTACGGGACTTACAGGTGCGCCCTATCAAGGTCGTAGTCTCCAACCTGGCTCAAGGGGACCTAATCTTGGGGTGGGCTTCGAGCTTAGATGCTTTCAGCTCTTATCCCGTCCCGACGTGGTTACTGGGCTGTGCGGCTGGCGCCACAACCCATACGCCAGAGGTCAGTTGACCCCGGTCCTCTCGTACTAGGGGCCACTCCCCTCAAGTCCCCAGACGCCCGCGGTAGATAGGGACCGTACTGTCTCACGACGTACTGAACCCAACTCACGGGTCTCTTTAATGGGCGAACAGCCCAACCCTTGGGAGCTTCTCCACCCCCAGGATGAGACGAGCCGACATCGAGGTGCCGAACAGGGCCGTAGATGTGAACTCGCGGGCCCTACCAGTCTGTTATCCCCGGCGTAACTTTTGGCCGATGATCTCCCCCCTTCCTACAAAGGAGGGTCGGTTCACTAGGGCCGGGTTTCCCCTCTGCTCTCTGCGTCCAGATCGCAGTCAGGCCGGCTTATGCCCTTGCACTTTAAGGGCGATTTCCATCCGCCCCAAGCCGACCTTATGCGCGCCCTCGTTACTTTTTAGAGGGCAGATGCCCCATCTAAACTGCCTCGGTGGCACTGTTCCCACCTTAGCTTGGTTTTTGCCCTAAGCTAAAGTTGAGTTAGAACTTTAGCCTCCAGTGGCGGGTGTTCCATTGGCGGCTCCAGCAGGCCCGGAGACCTGCCTTCATAGCCTCCCCGCTACGCTATGCACCAGAAACCAAAGTTCAATACCACCTAGCAGTAAAGCTGCCGGGGTCTTTCCGTCTAGCCGCGGGTAGGGTGCATCTTCACACCCACTGTATTTTCACCGGGCAGCTGGGGGAGACAGTTCCCCAGTGGTTAAGCCTTTCATGCAGGCCGGAACTTACCCGACAAGGGATTACGCTACCTTCGGACGGTCAGAGTTACCGCCGACGCTTACCCGTGGCTTGAGCCGGTGAACTCCCAGAAAAACTCCAGGAATCCCCAGCCGTAACACACGGGCGCTGGTCAGGCCTCAGCCCCTATACATCAGCTTTCGCTTTTTAGCAGGGACCTGTGTTTTTGTTAAACAGTCCCCAGGGAAACTTTCGCTGCGACCAGACGCCTCGCTACCGCGAGCCGTAGTAATTAGTTGATTAGTAATTTAGCTGATTAGTAAATTAGCAAATAAATGCTAATTTACTAAAGGTCGCGAAAGCGACCGTACTAATTTACTAATTACTCCGCTTCGCGATAGCGAAGCGCTGGCAACCCATCTCCCGAAGTTACGGGTAGCTTTTTTGCCGAGTTCCTTCCCCAGCTTTCACCCGTTGGCCTTGGTATTCTCTACCAGCCCACCTGTGTCGGTTTGCGGTACGGTTACCTAGGAGTTAACCCTACGGGCTTTTCTAGGAAGAGGATTCATCAGGAACCCCGGAAAATCCGGCTGAGGGAAAGCCAATAATCCCTCCCAACTACTCCTCTTCGTCACCCTTCAGAACCCCTAGGTAGGGTGGGAATATTAACCCACTGCCCGTCAGGTGCGCCTTTCGGCTTCCCCTTAGGACCGCCTAACCCGTGGTCGATCACCGTTGCCACGGAAACCTTGGGCTTTCGGCCCCTGGGGCTTTCACCCAGGTTGCGGTTACTCATGCCAACATCCGCACTCGCCACCAGTCCACCAAGCCTCACGGCTTGACTTCAACCCGGTGGCGACGCTCCCCTACCAACCACTGCTCCGCAGTGAAATTCCAAATCACAAAATCCAAATTCCAAACATTATTAATTTATGATTTGGTGCTTGGAATTTGGTGCTTCCATTGCGGAGCAATGGCTCCCCATCTTCGGTGGAGAGCTTAAGCCCCGTTAAATCTTCGGCGCAGGGTCCCTCAACTGGTAAGCTGTTACGCACTTTTTAAAGGATAGCTGCTTCTAAGCTCACCTTCCAGTTATCTAAGGGACCCCACTTCCTTCTTTTAGCACTTAGCCCTCACTTAGGGACCTTAGATTGGGGTCTGGGTTGTTCCCCTCTCGACCTAGGACCTTATCGCCCTAAGTCTGACTGCCAGGATGTTAGCAGATAGCATTCGGAGTTTGGTAGGAATATCTGGCAAAAACCACGATATTCCTTCCAGTGCTCTACCGCCATCTGCAAACTCCTGACGCTATGCCCAAACATATTTCGGGGAGAACCAGCTATTCCCGAGCTAGTTTAGCCTTTCACTCCTTGCCCCAGCTCATCCCAAGGTTTTGCACAACCCACGGGTTCGGGCCTCCAGGAAGATTTCTCTTCCCTTCACCCTGGCCAGGGCAAGCTCGCTCGGCTTCGGGTCTCTCACCCTCCCCTAACGGGCTATTCACCCTCGCTTTCACTCTGCCTACGGGGGATCACCCCTTAGACATGGGGAGAATGAGAACTCGTTGGCTCCTGCTCCAATAGGTACGCAGTCAGGGAGAATTTTCTCCCCTCCTGCTCCTTGTGAGTGGATGGTTTCAGGTTCTGTTTCACCCCCCTCACCGGGGTACTTTTCACCTTTCCCTCACGGTACTAGTGCACTATCGGTGTGCGGGAGATATTTAGCCTTGGGAGGTAGTCCTCCCTGCTTCCCACAAGGTTTTCTTGGCCTCGTGGTACTCGGGGTATAAGACCTGAGAGTTCTCTCCCTTTCGCCTACGGGGCTTTCACCCTCTATGGCAGTCCGTTCCAGGATCTTTCGGCTAGAGAGAGAATTTATAACTCTCTGAGGATTTTCTCCTCCGTCTTACCCCCACAACCTCCCCCCAGATGTATATCTGGGGGGGTTTGGGCTCCTCCCTTTTCGCTCGCCGCTACTCAGGGAATACCTTTTGGTTTCTTTTCCTCCGGGTACTGAGATGTTTCACTTCCCCGGGTCTCGCCTCCCCAGGAATTCTCCTGGAAGGATGAGTGGGGTTTTCCCACCCAGGTTTCCCCATTCGGGAATCCCGGGATCACAGGTTGCTACGCACCTCCCCCGGGCTTATCGCAGCTACGCCACGCCCTTCATCGCTCCCCGCACCCAAGGCATCCTCCATCCACCCATAAAAGGCTCTTGACTAGCAACCAAAACCCACCTTTGACTCAGAAACCAAACAACCAATTCCCTATTCACTTTTAAAGTTCTTCCATCAATCAAACAACCGCCTCGGAGGCGGTTGTTCCAAGAAATTAAGGAGAACTTAAAAATCTAACCGCCTCCTTTCAATCGATTCATAATTATTTCCTCCATCAATTTCAAATTTAACAAATCAAAAGAATTTGTCAAGACCTTTAATTTCAGAAATTTTTATCTTTCAGAAATTTTTTTTCTTATTTCTTCAATCAATTTTGCAGCTGCATCCTTTCCACCTAATCCAAAAGCTAATCCCAGTGCCAAAGAAATAGTACCGATCAACCCAAAAATCAAAGCATTAACAATCTGAGGAGTTACTCCAAGTTGAAGCAAAATCGCCAATGTAGCAAAAACATAAACTGCTCCTTTCACTAAAGTTCCAAAAAATCCTGCATAGCCAACCTCTATTTTCTTTACGGACGCCTTAACTACTTTCTCTAAAATATCGGCAATAATAATCGCAACTACAAAAATTACCACTGCAACTATTAAATTCGGTAGCCATAAAACTATTCCTCTTAAAAATTCGGCAAATTGAGTCAATCCTAAAATTTCAACTGCTGCTAACAGAAAAACGATCACTAAAATCCATCTGAAAATTTCTCCAATGAATTCTGAGACAGCGACTTTAATTTCTGCTTTTTCTAATGCTTCTTTCCATCCAGCCCTTTCAAAGAATCTATCTAGCTTTATTTTCCTTAAAACCCCACCAATCATTTTCCCAATTACCAGGGCAACAAACCAACCAACGATAAATACAATCGTTGCTCCGATTAACTTTGGCAAAAAGAACAGAAAGCCCTTCCAAAGATTCTGCAAGGCTTCCAGAGTAATTAAGGACCAATTTTGAATCATTGTCATAAAATAAAAGGTTAATTTCGACCTTTAAAAATCTTTGGACCCGGTGGGATTCGAACCCACGACCTCCGCATTGCAAATGCGGCGTTCTACCACTAAACTACAGGCCCAGTCGCTCGCCTCTCCAGCGCTATCGCACTGGCGCCCCGCCGTGAAATTTTTCACGCGGGGCTTCGGCTCGCTCTCCATAGGGGAAACCGAGGTTCCTCCCTCTCCATGGCGCTCAGACATCTCTTTAAAGGAGATTGTCTTCGCTGTCATCCCCTCTTTCTATCTTATTTCCTTGTGTATTGTATGTTTTTTACAAAATTTGCAGTATTTTTTCAACTCCAGTTTTTTCTTTCCACCTTTCTTTGATTTTCTTTTGTAATAATTTATTCTTTTGCACTCTGAACACTGAAGTTTTGTCAATTGTGATTTTTTCTTTGGCATGAGCCAGAGGTGGGAATTGAACCCACGACCTTTCCCTTACCAAGGGAACGTTCTACCACTGAACTACTCTGGCGTGGGTGGGGCAGGATTTGCACCTGCGGAGGCAAAACTGCCGTCTGGTTTACAGCCAGACCCCTTTGTCTACTCGGGAACCCACCCTTTTCCCTCAATAGGGGAAACCGAGGTTCCTCCCTCAATTGCGCTCCACTCACCCCTCCGCTTTGTGGGCATGGTAGGAATCGAACCTACGACCTCACCCTTATCAGGGGTGCGTTCTACCATTGAACTACATGCCCACCACTTCTTTAATATAACTTTTTATCAAGTTTTTTGCAAATTGATGATTCATTCTGATTTTTATTAAATCTTCAAAAATTCCTCTTTAGTCCAAAAACTTTTATTTTTTGATTCTCAAATTTCTTCAAAAATTCAAAACTTCCATCACTTGAACCATCGTCAACAAAAATAACTTCGTCTCCAAAATCAATTTCTTTTAAAACCTTAGCAATTTTGCCTACCCTTTCTCTTTCATTGAAAACTGATAAAATTGTAGAAACTCTCATTTTTCCAAAACAAAAATTTTCTTTTTTATCAAAAAATCTTTCTCTGAAATTAACTTTAAGCCAAGTTTTTTAAAAATTTCTTCCCACTCTTTTTTAGTGTGAAAATTAAATTTTGGAGATTTTCCAAAAAACAAATTCCAACTTATCCAGTGAAAAAAACAATAAAGTTTTCCTAAAATTCCTTCTGGTAAATCTTCAAAAATAATTATTCTCTTTCCAACTCTTTTTGCCTCTTGCAAAATTGAAATTGGATCTTCTGTGTGGTGCAAAACAAAAGAAATTATTACTAAACCGAAAAAATTTTCAGGAAAAGGTATTTTTTTGCCATCGTAAATTTTGAATGGAATATTGCAAACTCTTTTATCAACAATGTCTATTCCAATAACTTCTTTTTTCAATCTCTCTCTTATTTTTTCTCCTAAAATTCCAGAGCCACAACCTAAATCCAAAATTTTCTCACCTTCCAAAAACTTCTCAATTTCATTTACCATCTTTTCTGCTGCAATCTCATAGAATCGCTGAAAAATCTTCCAAAAGCTCATTTTTTCTTTGAAAAGCTTCCAAAGACCAAATCTGGTATTAACTTTTTAAGATCTTTTGTAAAAATTTTTATCGAAAAATTCCAATCTCCACCGTTTAAAATGATTTCTTTTTCTCTCTTTATCGAATTGTCAACAAAAGTTTGGCATTTCCATAAATTCCCAAAAGGAGGAATCGCTCCCAGTTTTACTCCTTTTATTCTCTTTTTAATTAATCTTTCAGATGCCAACTCAATTTTTTCTTTATCTATTTTCTTTTTAATTTTTTTAAGATCAAGCTTTTTACTTGCTGGAATTAAAACAAAAACCAAAGAATTATTCGCTTTTAAAATCAAGGTCTTTCCAACAATTTTTTCAGGAACTTTTAAAGTTTGAGATTTATCGAAAGCAGTAAAAACGGTTTTGTGTTTGATTATCTCGTACTTTACTTTTGCTTTCTCTAAAAAATTAATGATTCTTTTTGATACAGCCATTCTTTTTAAAATTTTACAAAATAAAAAAGGCTTGTCAATCAAGCCGTTCTGGTTATCTAGTTGTCTGGTTATTTGGTGGAATGGTTGGGAAAGTTCCTTTGAGTTGTCCCGACCCAGTCGAGATTTAGGGCTCCTCGACCAACACCCTAGGATCAAGAAGGGAATTCCATCTCCTTGATCCCAGTCGACCAAAAATTTAATGAGTGATCCACGGGCACCTTCCGGTACCCGTACCTTGTTACGACTTCGCCCCTCTCACCGGTCCCAGGCTAGTCCAGCTTCCGCTGGGTTTCGCCTGTTACCGGCTCGCTTGGCGTGACGGGCGGTGAGTACAGGGCTCGGGAACGTATTCACCGGAACATGGCTGATTTCCGGTTACTAGCGATTCCTGCTTCACGGGGTCGAGTTGCAGACCCCGATCCGAACTGGGGCGGCTTTTAAGGGATTAGCTCCGCCTTACGGCTTGGCAACCCTTTGTAGCCGCCATTGTTCCACGTGTGCAGCCCAGGGCATAAGGGCCATGCTGGCCTGGCGTCGTCCCCACCTTCCTCCGGCTCAAACCGGCAGTCCCGCATGACATCCCCCGCACCACTTTTAGCTTCAAGCTAATAAGCAATTTTTAATTCTTTTCAGAAGTTCTTGTTTTGCCCTGCCATGGTATTTTAATCTTCTTTCTCTTAAGGTAGCATCTTTTTCACTTGAATATGCTTCAACATAAATGAGCCTCCATTTTCCCTTTTCCTTAGTAAATCTCGATCTCCCAATTCTATGTTCTTCCAGTCTTCGTTTTAAATCTTTCGTTTTTCCAATATAAAGTTCTTTCGTTATTTCATTTTGAAGAAGGTATACATACCACCACATTATTAAATCTTAAAACCAAAAGTGGTGCGGGGGCAAACATGCGGCGAGGGTTGCGCAGGTTTTGGCATCTAAGCTTGCGCCTCACGGTACCTGCTGACGACGGCCATGTAGCACCTGTGCCAGTGTCCTTGTGGAACCCCACGGTTTCCCGCAGGTTTCACTGGCATGTCAAGCCCTGGTAAGGTTCCACGGTTGTCGTCGGATTGAGCCACATGGACCACCGCTTGTGCGAGCCCCCGTCTATTCCTTTGAGTTTCACCCTTGCGAGCGTACTTCCCAGGCGGGGCACTTAACGCGTAAGCTTCGCCACCCACAGGGTCGACACTGCAGGCAGCTAGTGCCCATCGTTTAGGGCGTGGACTACAGGGGTATCTAATCCCCTTTGCTCCCCACGCTTTCGTCCCTCAGCGTCAGGGTCGGCCCAGCCGGCTGCCTTCGCTTTCGGCGTTCCTGCCGATATCAACGGATTTCACCCCTACACCGGCAGTTCCACCGGCCTCTACCGCCCTCTAGTCAAACAGTATCTCAGGCATTCCTCAGGTTGAGCCCGAGGTCTTTAACCTGAGACTTGCTTGACCGCCTACGGTACCCTTTACGCCCAGTAAATCCGGCTAACGCTTGTGGCTCACGTATTACCGCTGCTGCTGGCACGTGATTGGCAGCCACTTATTCCTGCGGTACTCTCACCCCCCAGATATACATCTGGGGGGTTGCTCCCGCAGAAAAGGGGTTTACAACCCGAAGGCCTTCTTCCCCCACGCGGCGTCGCTGGGTCAGGGTTTCCCCCATTGCCCAATATTCTCGGCTGCTGCCTCCCGTAGGAGTGGGGCCCGTGTCTCAGTGCCCCTGGCGGCGGCCACCCTCTCAGGCCACCTACCCGTCATAGGCTTGGTGGGCCATTACCCCACCAACTACCTGATAGGCCGCGGGCCCTTCCCAGAGCGGTTGGGGTTTTACCCCTTCCCTTTACTGTTTGGGAATTTCACCCAAACAGACTATCGGGGATTAGCCTGGTTTCCCAGATTGTCCCCGTCTCTCCTCCGTCGCCCTTACGGGCTTTGGAGGACCCACCGTAGCTCGAGAGAGCGAAGGTGGGTGGGGTAGGTTACCCACGTGTTACTGCCCCGTTCGCCAGGTACCAAGTACAGTATGAGAAACCCCATACTGTCTTGGCCCTCTGACTTGCATGCCTTATCCACGCCGCCAGCGTTCAGCCTGGACCAGGATCAAATCCTCAAGAAAAGAAAGAGAGTCGGGACAACTCAAAGAAACTTTCCTTTATTTAATTGTAAAAGTTCATTCAGTTACCTGAAATTCAATCTTTACCAGAGTTTTTTCTTATTTTTTAACTTCCGCAACCTTCTTTCTTCTTTTTCATGTTCTTTCACTTAATATTTTAATCCTCCAAAAAAGGTTGTCAAGGCTTTAGTCCTTTTTGCTTTCTTCTCCTTTCTTTTCCTCTTTTTTCTTTTTATGAACTGGAATTTTCTTTCCTTCTATCACTTTTTCAGAAACTAAAAGATTGTAAACACTCTCTGATGGTTTTGCTCCAACTGATAACCAATATTCTATTCTATCTTTTCTTAAAACTTTTTCTTTTGTTAACGGATTCCAAAAGCCCACCTCTTCAACGAACCTTCCCCCTCTTGGAGGATTTCTTTTGTCAGTAACTACAATTTTAAAAGCTGGCTGATTTTTTTTACCTACTCTGAAAAATCTTATTCTCAACATAATTTTACCATCCTTTAATTTTTAAAGCGTTTTTTGCTGCCTCTTCTTCTGCCTCTTGTTTTGAGGTACCTTCACCTTTTGCTACTAATTCATCCCCTAAAAAAACTCCAACAATAAAATGCTTTGCATGATCTGGTCCCCATTCTTCTAAAACTTTGTAAGTTGGAGTAATTTTCATTCTTTCTTGAGCTTCTTCTTGAAATTTTGTCTTTGGATCTTTAAAAAGGCCTTTTTCAATAATTTCTGGAAGTTTTTTCTCTATTAAGTTTTTTTCAACAAAGTTTTTAGTAATTTCATAACCTTGGTCAAGATAAATTGCTCCAATGAGTGCTTCAAAAGTGTTTGCCAAAATGTACAGTCTTGCTTTTCCAGTTTCTTTTTCTTCTCCTTTTGATAAAAGCAAAAAATCGTTAAAACCCAATTCTTTTGCTAATTCTCCTAAAATTTTAGCATTAACTAACGCCGCCCTCCAATTAGTCAATTCTCCTTCATTTTTTTCAGGATACTTTTTGTAAAGATATTCAGTAACGATCAATTCTAAAACGGCATCTCCCAAAAATTCAAGTCTTTCGTTGTGGGACAAAGGAAAATCTGGATGCTCGTTTAAATACGATCTGTGGCAAAATGCTTCAATCAATAAATCCCTGTTCTTAAATTCCAATTGTAATTTCTTTTCTAAAATCGCAAAATTTTTCATGTTTTTTCTTTCTCTTCTTTTTTCTCCTCGACTTCCTGGACAAGTTTATAAACCGTTCCTAAAACTCCGTTAACAAACTTTCCAGAATTTTCTCCCCCAAATCCTTTTGCCAACTCTATTGCTTCGTTTATCGCGACTTTTGGTGGAACTGCCTTTTTGTCTCCAAACAAAAGTTCATAAATTCCAATTCTCAAAACATTTCTATCGACAATCGACATTTGTTCTAGCGGCCACTGAGGAGCAGTTTTTCTAATTATTTCATCGATTTCTTTTAAATGCTTTACCACTCCCAAAACCAACTCAAAAACAAAAGTACCGTCTAATCCTGGACCAAATTCTTTTAAATTCCTTTCAACAATTTCTTTTAAATTTGCTTTTTGATTGTAAAAATCCCACTCGTAAAGTGATTGCATCGCAATCGATCTTGATAAATGTCTCGAAGCCATATTATTTTTTAGAAGGTTCTCCTAAGGTTGTTGTTCTAATTTTTGCCTTTCTGCTCCTTCTTTCAATTTCATTTCTTTCTCTCTCTTTTTTCTTTCTTTTTTTTCTAATTTTGCTAACACGTCAATTACCATTTTCCCTTTATAATATCCACAAAATGGACAAACTTGATGAGGTAAAATAAAATTCCCGCACTTTTGGCATTTCACCAAGTTGGGTTGTTCCAAATAAATATGCATTCTTCTTCTTCCTACTTTGGATTTTGAATGTCTTTTCTTTGGTACTGCCATCTTTTGAATACTATACTTTAAATACTATCAGAAATTTAAATTTTTGCAATATGTGTAATTTTTTTTATTGCTACTGCCACCGCAACTACCGGAGCAGCTAAAAACCCTTTACCAACTTCATTCAATCCAGCTACAACCTCAAACCCTTTTTTCCAAAGTTTTTTTCTTCTCTTAAATTTGGATATTTCATTGTTAAAATTTTAACATTGACTTTGATTTTTGAAAAAATTAAAATGGAACAATATGTTTTAAACTATTTACAACATAACTATGAAGTTTACTCATTTACATGTTCATTCACATTATTCTCTTTTAGACGGACTTCCTAAGGTCGATGAGATTTTGGATTATTGCCAAAAACTAGGAATGGATTCGGTCGCGCTGACTGATCATGGAGTAATCTATGGAGCGGTTGAATTCTACAAAAAGGCAAAAGAGAGGGGAATAAAACCAATAATCGGGGCTGAGCTTTATTTAGCGATAGAAAGTAGATTTCAAAAAAGACCTGGAATAGACGATAAAAGATACCATATTGTTTTGTTAGTTAAAAATGAAACAGGCTACAAAAATCTAGTAAAACTAATCACTAAAGCGTATCTGGAAGGTTTTTACTATAAACCGAGAATCGACGAAGAATTACTTTTTCAACATTCAGATGGTTTAATCTGCCTTTCTGCTTGCATTCAAGGAAAAATTCCTCAGCTTATTTTAGCAAGAAAATTTGATGAAGCAAAAAAAACTGCCTGGAAATATCAAGAAGTTTTCGGAAAAGAAAATTTTTACCTAGAGATCCAGCACCATCCGAACATAAAAGAGCAAAGAATTGTAAACGAAGCCTTGATCGAAATTTCAAAGAAATTAAACATTCCTTTAGTCGCTACAAACGACTGCCATTATCTAAGACCTGAAGAGGCAGAAGCGCAAGATATTTTAATGTTAATCAACACAGGCGCTAACCCTAACGATCCAGAAAGACTTACCATGTTGGCGGACGATTTCTCAATGAGACCACCAGAAAAAATGATTGAGGATTTCAAAAATATTCCAGAGGCGATTGAAAATACTCAAAAAATTGTTGAGGCTTGTAACTTTGAATTCAAATTAGGAGAAGTAAAAATGCCAAAGTTTGAAACGCCAAACGGAAAAACTCCGGAAGAATATTTAGAAGAGCTTTGTTATCAAGGATTAAAGAAGAGGTACGGAGAAAAAATTGAGGAAAAAGTGTTAGAAAGATTGAGGTATGAACTAGATGTTATCAAAAAAACTGGTTTTGCCTCTTATTTTTTGATCGTCCAAGATTTTGTAAATTGGGCGAAATCTCAAAGAATTGTTGTAGGCCCTGGTAGAGGATCTGTAGGAGGCTCTTTGGTAGCCTATGCCCTGGGAATTACAGAAATCGATCCTTTAAAGCATGGTCTTTTATTTGAAAGATTCTTAAACCCAGAAAGAGTATCGCCTCCAGACATTGATGTTGATTTTACCGATGAAAGAAGGGATGAAGTAATTGAATATTTGGCCCAAAAGTATGGAAGAAATAAAGTAGCACAAATTATTACCTTTGGAACAATGGCAGCGAGAGCGGTAGTGAGAGATGTCGGAAGAGCCTTAGGGTATTCATATTCTTTCTGTGATAAAATTGCAAAATTAATTCCTTCCCATTCAACCTTAGATGAGGCGTTAGCAAAAGTAATAGAACTCAGACAGGTTTATCAAAATGACGAAAAAGTCCAAAGGCTTTTGGATTTGGCAAGAAAATTGGAAGGAAGAGCAAGACACGTATCAACCCACGCTTGTGGAGTAGTAATTTCTACAATTCCGTTAGAGGAAATTTGCCCTTTACAGCATCCAACTCAAGACGATGAAACAATTGTTACTCAATATGAAATGAGATCTTTGGAGGATTTGGGACTTTTAAAAATTGATATTTTAGGTTTAAAGAATCTAACGTTGATTGAAGAAACATTAAAGAAAATTTATGCCATTTATAAGAAAGAAATAAACTTAAATGAAATTCCTTTTGACGATAGAAAAACCTACAAACTCTTTCAAAGAGGAGAAACAATTGGAGTGTTCCAATTTGAATCTGAAGGAATGAGAAAATGGTTGAAAAAATTAAAACCGAATGTCTTTGAAGATTTAGTTGCAATGATTGCTCTTTATCGACCAGGTCCAATGCAATTTTTGCAAGATTATATAGATGGGAAGTTTAAAAGAAAAAAAATTAATTATTTGCATGAAAAGTTGAAACCAATTTTAGAAAAAACCTATGGAGTAATGATTTATCAAGAACAATTGATGGAAGTGGCAAGAAGTTTGGCTGGTTTTACTCTAGGAGAAGCCGATGTTTTAAGAAAGGCAGTGGGAAAGAAAATAAAGTCTCTTTTGGAGGCACAAAGAGAAAAATTAATTGAGGGAATGATTAAAAACGGAATTCAAAGAGAGGTAGCTCAAAGAATCTGGGAATGGATTTTGCCCTTTGCCTCTTATGGTTTCAACAAATCCCACAGCGTAGCCTATGCCAAAATTGCTTTTTACACTGCTTTCTTGAAAGCTCATTTCCCTGTAGAATTTATGGCTTCTCTTTTGAGTTCTGAACAAGCCGATGTCGAAAAAATCGGGTTTTTAATCGAAGAGTGCAAAAGAATGGGAATTGAGGTTTTACCACCAGATATTAACGAAAGTTTCAGAAATTTCTCAGTAGTTCCTGGAAAAAATCAAATTCGTTTTGGGTTGTTAGCAATAAAAAATGTTGGAACAAACACAGTTGAGGCAATCGTTGAAGAAAGAAAGAAAAACGGTCCTTTTAATTCATTAACCGATTTTCTTTTAAGGATTGAACCTCAAAATTTGAATAAAAAATCTCTAGAAAGTATGATAAAAGCAGGGATTTTTGATAGGTTCGGGGAAAGAAATCAATTACTTTTTAATTTAGAAAGGATTTTAGAATGGAATAGAGAAAATTATAAAATGAGAAATCAAGGACAAATGGGACTGTTTGATTTTTGGGGGAAAAGAAAATTGGAGATAAAACTGGAAAAAACAACTCCTGCAACAAAAATGCAAAAGCTTTCCTGGGAAAAGGAATTATTGGGACTTTATGTATCTGCCCATCCTGCCGAGGATTTTCAAAGAATCTTTGAGAAAAAAGCAACTCCAATTTCAAAAATTACAAAGGAAATGGTAGGAAAAATAATCAAGGTTGGAGGGATAATTTCTTCAGTAAAAAGAGTTATTACCAAAAGTGGTTCTGCAATGTTTTTCACAAAATTAGAAGACGGAAAAGACAAAATTGAGGTTGTGTTTTTCCCGAACGTTTTAACTAGAAAACCAATTACCTTAAGAGAAAACACGCCAATAATTGTATCTGGTAGAGTAAATGAAGAAGATGGTATTCCAAAAATAATTTGCGAGGATTTCGAGGAAATAATTGAAAGTTAACATAGTTAACATGAAAAAAATAGAAAAAATTAGGCATTCTTTGGCTCACATTTTAGCTTACGCAGTGCAAAAACTGTATCCTGGAGTAAAATTTGGTATTGGGCCAGCCATAGAAAATGGCTTTTATTATGATTTTGAGTTGCCAAGAAAAATTACCCAAGAAGATTTGCCAAAAATTGAAGAAACAATGAGAAAATTACTTAAAGAAGGAATTGAGTTTAAAAAGAAAATCCTCAAAAAGGAGGAGGCAGAGAAAATTTTTAAAGATCAACCTTACAAATTAGAATTAATCAAAGAAATCGAAGGAGAGAATGTTTCAATTTATGAAAGTGGAGAATTTATCGATCTGTGTGCTGGCCCGCATGTTAAATCAACAAAAGAAATAAATCCCGAAATTTTTAAATTGGTAAAAATTGCGGGGGCTTATTGGAAAGGTAGTGAAGAAAATCCAATGTTAACTAGAATTTATGGGATTGCTTTTGAAACCAAAGAAGAATTAGAAAATTATTTGAGAATTCAAGAAGAAATAGAGAAAAGAGATCATAGAGTTTTGGGGCAAAAATTGGAATTATTTTTGTTTGATTCAGAGATTGGAGCGGGTCTTCCAATTTGGATGCCAAAAGGAGCAATTTTGAGAAAATTGATTCAAGATTTTTTATTTGAAGAATTGAAAAATGAAGGTTATGAGTGGGCAGTTACTCCTCATATTGGAAATTTGAATTTATGGAAGACTTCAGGACACTGGGAATTGTACAGAGAAAATATGTACTCCCCTATTAAGATCGATGAAGAAGAATATCTTTTAAAACCGATGAATTGCCCTTTTCACGTAAAAATCTACAAGTCAAAAATCAGGTCTTATAAAGACTTGCCAATAAAATATGCAGAATTCGGCACGGTTTACCGTTACGAAAGATCTGGAACTTTACATGGGTTAACAAGAGTAAGAGGATTTACTCAAGACGATGCCCATATCTGGTGTACTCCAGAACAATTACCAAATGAAATTGAAAAACTTTTAAAACACGGACTTAAAATTTTAAAGACGTTTGGTTTTAAAGAATATAACATTTATCTAGCGACAAGACCTGAAAAATTTGCTGGCACTGAAAAAATGTGGAAAAAGGCAATGGTGGTCCTAAAATACGTCTTGAGAAAAAGACATTTAAATTATCAAGTTGATCCAGGGGGCGGAGTTTTTTATGGACCAAAAATTGATATTAAAATTAAAGATTGCTTGGGAAGAGAATGGCAATGTACGACAATTCAAGTAGATTTCAATTTACCAGAGAGATTTGATTTAACATATGTTGATAAGAAAGGAAAAAAGAAAAGGCCAATAATGATCCATAGGGCACTTTTGGGATCGATAGAAAGATTTATTGGTGTTTTGTTGGAGAATACCGGAGGGGCTTTGCCCCTTTGGTTGTCACCTGAACAAATTTGGATAATTCCGATTGGTTCAAGACACAAAAAGTATGCCAAAGAAATAGATTCTAGGCTTCAGCTTCTAGGTTTCAGATGTCAGCTTAGAGATGAAAACGAAACTGTTTCAAAGAAAATCAGAGAAGGCGAAATTCAAAAAATTCCTTATATGTTAGTCGTTGGAGACAAAGAAATGAAATCAAAAACAGTAAGGGTAAGGCAAAGGCAAAAAGGAGATATTGGAGAAATGAAGTTGGCAGAATTTATTGAAAAAGTGAAAAATGAAATTGAAAAGAAAACATAAAAGTCAAAGAACTTAAGTATAAAATAATAAAAAATTAGTAAAAACTTAGAGAAGATGATTAACGATTTAAAAAGAGTGATAGATCTGTTGAGAATTGGGAGATAATTTTTAACCTTTAAAAACTTGAACGGTCTTGAAAAAGACCGCCTTTTGTTTTATAGTAAAGATCATGAAATACTTTATCGTCACTTTCGGATGCCAAATGAACAAATCTGACTCAGAAAGAATAGCTTCGATTTTAGAAAAAACTGGTTATCAAAAAGCCTCAAATGAAAACGAGGCTGATTTAATTTTGGTCAATATGTGCTCTGTAAGGCAATCTGCAGTAGATAGAGTTTATGGAATGGCGCAAAAGTTTAGAAAAGTCAAAAGTCAAAAGTCAAAAGTCAAAACTTTACTAACAGGTTGTATCTCAAAAAAAGATTTTTTGAAATTTAAAAATTTTTTTGATTTCATCTTGCCAATTAAAACTTTGACTTTGTGGCCTGACATTTTAAAAAAGGAAAAATTCCATTTTTCCGCTGATCAGAGAGAAAAAAAATTTGTTGAGAAATTTGATTGTCAATACTTAAAAATAAAACCAAAATATGAAAAAAATTTTTTAGTTTTTGTTCCAATTTCAATAGGGTGCAACAACTTTTGTTCTTTTTGCATTGTCCCTTTTGTTAGAGGGCCTTTGATTTGTAGAGACTATCAAGAAATTTTAAAGGAAGCAAATGAAGCAATAAAAAATGGAGCTAAAGAAATTTGGCTCTTGGGTCAAAATGTCAACGATTATAAATCTCCTCGAGATCCTTCAATAAACTTTGCAAAACTTTTAAGAATGGTAAATGAAATTGAAGGTAATTTTTGGATCAGGTTTACTTCTCCTCATCCAAAAAATTTTTCAGATGAGTTGATTGAAACGATGGCAAAGTACCAGAAAGTAACTCCCTATTTGAATTTACCGGTGCAATCAGGTGATGATGAAATATTAAAAAAAATGAATAGAGGCTATACAGTTAAAGAATATAAAAATTTAGTGAAAAAGATTAGGAAGGCTTTTAAAAAATACCGAAAAGAACTAGAAAAAGAAGTTGCGATCTCGACTGATGTTATAGTGGGTTTTCCAGGTGAAACAGAAAATAATTTTCAGAATACAGTCAAACTGTTTAAAGAAATAAAATTCGATATGGCTTACATTGCTCAATATTCCCCTCGTCCAGGAACTGCTGCTGAAAAAATGAAAGATGAAGTTCCAAAAAAAGAAAAAGAAAGAAGATGGAAAGTTTTAACTGAAATTTTGAAAGAAACTGCCCTAGAAAAAAATAAAAAATTTATCGGAAAAGAAATTGAGGTTTTGCCAGAAGAATATAAAGATGGGTTTTTAATTGGAAAATGCAGACACTACAAAACTGTAAAATTTGAAGGAAAAGAAAATTTAATCGGGAAATTTGTCAAAGTAAAAATTTTGGATGTCTTCCCATGGGGATTGAAAGGAAAAATTCTTTAAACAAAAAATTAATTGTCATTGTAGGGCCGACTGCCTCTGGAAAAACAGAGTTGGCAATTAAATTGGCAAAAAAGTTCAATGGAGAAATAATTAATGCTGATTCAAGACAAGTTTACAAAGGAATGGACATTGGGACCGCAAAACCAACGAAAGATGAAATGAAGGGTATACCTCACTATCTCTTAGATGTGGTTTCCCCAAAGAGAAAATTTACCGTCGCTCAGTACAGGAAATTGGCTTTGAAGACAATAGAAAAGATTCAAAAAAAAGGAAAAATTCCATTTTTGGTCGGAGGAACTTGGTTTTATATTAGAGCAGTTGTAGATGGATTGGTAATTCCAGAAGTTCCTCCAGACTGGAAATTAAGAAAAAAATTGGAAAAAAAATCTCCAAAAGAACTTTATCAAATTTTAAAAAAAATGGACCCAGAAAGAGCAAAGACAATAGAAAAAGAGAATAAAAGAAGACTGATCAGAGCAATCGAAATTTGCAAAAGAATTGGAAAAGTTCCTCCTTTAAAATTTAATCCTCTTCCCTACCCTGTTTTAATGATCGGAATAAAAAGAACAAAAAGGGAATTGAAAGAAAGAATTAAAAAAAGATTTTTTGAATGGTTAAAAAGAGGATTAATTTTGGAAGTAATAAAATTGAGAAAGCAGGGAGTTTCTTTCAAAAGGATTGAAGAATTTGGAATGCACTATCGAGAAATTGCAAAATATTTGCAAGGAAAAATTTCAGAAAAAGAAATGATTGAAAACTCAATAAAAGAAATTCAAAATTACGCAAAAAAGCAAATGAACTGGTTTAAAAAAGATAAAAGGATCCATTGGATCCACGAAAAAGAGCTAAAAAAATTAATTAAATTAATTAAAAAATACTTACAAACTTGAGGATTTTATTCTTTCTTTATTACTAACCAGTTTTTCTGAGCAATGTATTCAATGGCGATGGCGATACCTTGTTCGCTAAGCCATTGAAATATATCGTGTATTTCTTTGATGGAAAGGTCTGAAGCTCTGATCACTATTTTATCTGGAAATTCTTCCACTGTTTCCATTTTTAATACTTTTAACAATTCATTTTTATCCCATACCTTCTCTTCCATTTCTTTCACCCCCGCTTTAATTTTTAACAAATTTTTATATTTTGTCAAGAGCTGATTTGATCAAGTCTCTAGCTATTTGAGGATTGACCCTTCCATGACTTTTTCGTATTACTTGACCAATTAAAAATTGTAGCGCATTTTCTTTCCCTTTTTTAAAATCTTGAATTGCTTTAGGGTTTTCTCGAAGAACTTCTTCTACAATTTCTTTAATTTTTTCTTCATCAGTAATCTGAATCAACTTTCTTTCTTCAATAATATGGGAAGGATCGGCGCCGGTTTTGAACATTTCCTCCAAAACGATTTTAGCGATTTTTGACGAAATTTTTCCCTCCTCAATCAAAACAATAAATTCAGCAAAATTTTCTGGAGTGATTAAAAAATCTTCTCCTTTAATTGAAGCCCCTTTTAAAAGACCTAAAAGATCCGTTGTCAAATAATTCGTTGCTAATTTAATTTGTCTCAAAAGTTTTTCCTTTGGCAAATTTGGATCAAGTTCTGAAACAACTTTTTCAAAATACTCCCCAAAATCTTTATCCCTGACAAAGATTTCGATTGATTTTTCGTCTAATCCATATTCTCTTTTGAGCCTTTCTCTTCTTTGTTGAGGGAGCTCTGAAATTTCTGCTCGAATTTTTTCAATCATTTCTTGAGTAATTTCTAAGGGAGGTAAATCTGGTTCTGGAAAATATCTATAATCTTGAGCTTCTTCTTTTTCCCTTTGTGGAAAGGTAATTTCTCTCACTGGATCCCAACCTCTCGTTTCTTGAATTACTTTTTTCCCTGCTTTTAAAATTTTTCTTTGTCTTTCGATTTCATGCTCTAAAGCTCTTTCTACGGCTTTAAACGAGTTTAAATTTTTAATTTCCACTTTTGTACCAAGCGTATTTCCTTTTTCGCTTAAAGAAATATTTGCTTCAACTCTCATCTGTCCCTTTTCCATATCAGCATTAGAAACGTCCAAGTACCTTAAAATTAATTGGAGCTCTTCAGCAAATTTCCTTGCTTCCTTTGGTGATTCAATATCGGGTTCTGTGACTAATTCCATCAGGGGAACGCCTGCCCTATTAAAATCAACCAAAGAATGATCTTTTCCATGAATTAACCTTCCAGTATCTTCTTCCAAATGAATTCTTCTTATTCTAATTTTTTTTCCCTCTATTTTTAAAAATCCGCTTTTACAAAGCGGAGTTGAATACTGAGAAATTTGATATCCCTTTGGTAAATCTGGATAAAAATAATTTTTCCTTTCAAAAAAAGTGTACTCTGAGATTTCACAATTTAATGCTAGGCCAGTTTTTATTGTTTTTTTTATCGCCTCTTGATTAATCACAGGTAGAGTGCCAGGATGACCAAGGCAAACTGGGCAAATGTTTATGTTTGGATGTCTTTCATTAGGATCGTTCTTGCAAGAACAAAACATTTTCGATCTAGTTTTCAATTCAATATGAATTTCCAAACCAATTTTGGGACAATATTTCATAACTTAGAAATTTTTTCTCATTGCTTCCTTTATTATTTCGACTCCAGAACTTGTCCCAATAATGTCAGCTCCAGCTTTCACTGCTCCTTTTAAATCCTTCAAACTTCTTATTCCGCCTGAAGCCTTGATTAAGAGGCCTGGTGCTCCTTTTCTCATTAGTTTTAAATGATAAAATTTTTCTTTTAATTCCCGATGTCCTAAGGGGTCTTTTTCGGTTGCAGTTTTAACACAAATTGCTCCTGCTTTTTTGACAATTTGAGAAGCTTTGATTATCTCTTGATCAGTTAAATAACCAGAACCAATGATTACTTTTGTGGGTAAAATTTTGCAAATTTCCTTTAAATCTTTTAAAATTTTTCCCCATCTTCCATGTTTCGCATCAACAATGTTCATTACAACATCCACTTCATCAGCTCCGTCTTTTTTTGCTCTTTTGCACATTTTTATTCTCTTTTTATGTGGTGAGTCCCCAATTGGAGAATCAATTAAAGCAATTGTTTTGATTCCAGTTCCTTTTAATTCTTTTGAAACTAATTTTACCCATTCCAACCTCACGCAAACCCCCCTAAATCCATACTTTTTTGCCTCCTGGCAAGTTTTCAAAATATCTTCTTTTTTTGCTTTTGGATTAATATTTGTATGATCTATAATTTTTGCGATTTCTTTTATTTTTTCCATAATTTTTCGAGAGTAATTTTTTTAATTTCCTCGACTATTTTTTCTATTTGCCTTTCGCCATTAATTATGAAAACATTTTTAAATTTTTTTGCCAAAATTTCATAATTTTTCCAAACCTTTTTTAAGGTCTTTTCTTTTTCAAAAAGGGTGATTTCAAACCGGTCTTTTTTTATCCTCTGAATACAAACTTTTGGGGAAACTTTCAAAAAGAAAGTCAAATCTGGCAAAATAAATTTTTTGTTAATTTCAATTAACCAATCTAAATCGTTAATTTGAAGGTTCCCATAAGCTATTGTGGAGAAAAAATATCTATCTGAAATTACATTTATTCCCTTCTTTAAAAGAGGGATAATTTCTTTTTCTAGATGGTACGCTCTATCCGCGCAAAACAAAAGTTGAAGACATTCAGCCGAAGATTTCCAATCGTGAGTTAGTTGGCTTTTAATCAATCCACCGATTAAATAGGAAGTTGGTTCTTTCGTTACATGAGTTCTCTTTCCGATTTTATTCAAAAAATCAGCCAGTAACTTAACTTGGGTTGAGTTTCCCGCTCCGTCTAGAGAATCAAAAACGATAAATTTTCCTTTGTATGGGTTTTTTAACATTTTTCTACTTTTTATATATCAAAAACAAAATTTTACTTTTTGAAATTTTTTTCTAAAAGCCACGATCTCTTTTTTGAGATTTGAAAGGTTCTCTCTTTCTACTAAAGCTCTCTTAAAAAAGTGAGCTATTTTTATCATTTCTCTTTTTCCCATCCCAAATCTTGTCATTTCTTGAACTCCGATTCGAATACCAGAAGGATTTCTGGTAGCCTCTCTAGCATGGTCTTTCGGCAAAGCTATTTTGTTTACAATAATGTTTGCTCTTTCTAAATTTTCTGCCACTGTTTTTCCTCCCCCAAAATTTTCAACGTTAACGATAATTTGGTGTGATTGAGTAAAGTCTTTTTCTTTCCCTAAAACCTTAAAACCTAATTTAAAAAGCTCTTTTGCAAGGGTTTTTGCGTTTTCTACAATTTTTTCTGCGTACTTTTTGCCAAATTTTTTCATTTCTAAAGCAGTAATAGCTAAAGAAGGTAATCTAAAAATGTGATGATTAGAAACAATTCCTGGAAAAACAGCTCTTTGAATTCTTTTCCAAATCTTTTTATCTAGTCTTGGGCTTCCTAAAATTATCCCTCCTTGTGGTCCTGGAAAGGTTTTGTGAGTTGAGGCAGTGATAATATCTGCCCCTTCTTTGAATGGATCTTGAAATTTTCCTCCATAGATTAAGCCAAAAACATGGGCAGCGTCGTAAACTATAATGGCTTTAGTGTACCTTCTTATTTCTTTTATTGGTTCAGGGAATAAAAACATCGATCTCCCAAGCATAATTAGTTTTGGCTTGAGTTTCTTGATTAACTTTATAGTTTCTCTTACGTTCAATTGCATTTCAGCTTCATCGAATGGCATCGAAACACTTTTTAAACCACAAGTTCCAGCAATTCCATACTCTGTTGAAGAAACATGGGCACCAAAAGTCAACCCTGGAGAAAGAAAAATATCTCCTGGCTTTAAAATGGCAGTGTACGTTGCTAAATTGGCTATTGCTCCAGAAATTGGTCGAACATCTACGTACGGAGTTTTAAACCTTCGAGAGAAAATCTTAATGCAAATTTTTTCTATCTCGCTTGAGAACTTAACTCCTTGATAATGTTCTTCAAATTCACCATTTATTGTCTCGTGTTCATTGTATCTACCCACAAAATCAGAAACTAAAAATTTCTCTGCCAAGGGCGAAAGAACATTCTCTGAGGCAATTAAATTTAGGCACTCGCTCCTCCAACGATTTTGATTTTTAACAATATTTTTGATTTTTCTTAAACCTTCTTTCATCCAAAAACTAGGAAATTGTCCAGATTCAAATAAAGGGAAAATTGTTTTTTTCATTTTTAGCCTTCCCAAGTCGCCCACCTTTTAAAGATTTTTTCTTGGACTTTTAATAACTCTTCTCGGTTTATTTTGTTTATTTTGATTCCTTCCCTAATTTCTTTGATAGTTGGAATGAAAATTTTAGAGTTTTTATTTTTAAACGGACAATTGGTTTTTTCTCTAACTTCATTTTCTGGACAAGCCCCTCTCATAAATCCCCTACATCCTACCATTCCTCTCATTATAGGCAATTTTTTAATCAAATTAAAATAAAGTTGGCTTGCAATGCACCTAAACTCTGGAGAGGCTCTAACACAAAGTCTCAATCCAAGAAGGTTTAAAAGCGATCTTAAATTTATCGTTACGTGATAAATTCCGACTGCCTGGCAAAATGGTAAAATGTATCTTGCGGATTCTCTGGGCAATCTTTCTTTTAAGAATTTTTCATAAATTTCTAAATTTTTCTTTATGTTTTTTAAAAAAATCTCTCTTTGCTCTCTTGCTGTTTTATCTTTCGGATTTAAAAGATGCCAGGGAAGAATGATTTCAAAAGCCGGGATTTTTTTATCAATTCCTTCTGAAACTTTAATGTATCTGGTAGAATAGCCCGTATGACTTTGGATTCTGTGTTCTAAGTACTCTGGGGCATTTCCCTTTGTCATTTTCAAATCAAATTTAATAATAATGTGCTCTACTGCTGAAGTGTAATCATTTTCAACAATCATTTTAAAAACATTTTCCCTTTCAACTCCTGAGGGAACTCCGCTTAACCTCGCACTGTAAACGACTTCTTCCCAAGCGCCTTTTCCTCTAACTACCTTAAAATTCCAAACTCTTGGTTTGACTATTTTAATTTTCAACATCCTTCGCTAAGATAATTTTTTCTCTTTTTTTATCTTTTTCCAATTTTTTCTAGATAAGTTTTGGTGTCTTCGCTGATCCACTCTTGGGTGTTTATATATTTTATTCCGCCATCTTCCTTTCTAATCACAACTTTTTCAATTCCAGCATTAATTAAAACTCTTTTGCACCGATCACAGGGCAAGGCTTCCACCAATTTTCCTTCTTTATCAATCCCAGCAATATAAAGAGTTCCTCCAAAAACACTGCTCCCATTTCTGGCGGCATTTATAACTGCATTTTCTTCAGCATGAACTGCGGGGCAATCTTCATAGGCTGTCCCATGAGGTAAATTTTTTAAATCTTTAATACAACCTACCTCAAAACAATTTATTACTTTTCTTGCCGGACCATTATAACCTGTTGAAACTATGGTATCGTTTTTTACAATAACTGCCCCATATTTTCTCCTAATGCAAGGAGATCTTTGAGAAATAGCTTTGGCAATCTCTAAATAATATTCATCTCTTGACGGTCTCATTTTAATTTTTATAAATTTGCAATCTTCAATCTACAATTTCAATACCCATATTCTTTGCCTGACTCTCAATAATTTTCATTGCTTTTTCAATATCTGTAGTATTCAAATCAGGAAGTTTTTCTTGTGCAATTTTCCTCAATTGTTCTCTGGTTATTTTTCCGACCTTTTTTTTGTTTGGCTCTCCAGACCCCTTTTCAATTCCAGCCGCTTTTTTCAAAAATTCTGCAGTTGGAGGTCTTTTTATTTCAATATCAAAAGTCCTGTCTTCGTAAATTGTAACTTTGACAGGTATTGTCCAGCCTGCCTTATCTTTTGTCGCCTGATTGAATTTATCACAAAATTCTTTAATGTTTATTCCATGAGGAGCTAAAGCAGGACCCACTGGTGGAGCTGGAGTCGCCTGCCCTGCTGGAATTTGAATTTTGACTATTGCTTTTATTTTTTTCATAATTTTTTGATCTGTAAATAATCCAGTTCGACTGGAGTATCTCTACCAAATAAGTTAATCATTACCTTTACCCTTCCTCTTTCTTCGTCAATTTCTGCAATTTTCCCATCAAGATCCTTAAAAGGACCATCTATAACTTTAACCAGATCTCCAACTTTAAATTCAATTTTATACTGAGGCTCTTTGACCTCAATTCTTTTCAATAATTCCTTCATTTCCTCATCTGAAACTGGAATTGGTGTCGTTCCTGAACCAATGAATCCGGTGACGTTTGGTGTGTTTCTTACCACATACCAAGAATCATCGGTGACTATCATTTCAACAAAAACATATCCAGGATAAATTTTTTCTTCGACTATTTCTCTTTTTCCTCCTTTAACTTTAATCTTTTTCTCTTTTGGTACCAAAACATTAAAAATCTTATCTTCCATTCCGAAAGCTTCAATCCTTTGTTTCAGATTTCTAGCTACTGCCTCTTCGTACCCCGAATAAGTATGGATAACGTACCATCTTCTTTCTTGTGGTAGTTTTTGTTTTGGCATGGTTTTATTTTAAAATAAAGTTTTTTAAAAGGAAGGAAAAGACATAATCTAAACTTCCCAAGTATACTGCCACTACTAACGAAATTATAACCACAATTAATGTGTATTGTAAAGTTTCTTTGAAAGTTGGCCACTTAATTTTTTTCAACTCCGTTATTGATTCTTTGAAGAAGTTAATAATTTTTGATAAAAATTTCATAATTTAAATGTCCAAATTTTTAACCTTTTTGGCAAAGGTATAAATAAACCTTTTTCTTGGCAAAACATTCTTTCCCATTAAAATATCAAAAGTTCTATCTGCCTCCTTTGCGTCTTCAATTTTAACTTTTATCAGAACTCTTTTTTCAGGATTCATCGTTGTCTCCCAAAGTTCTTCCGGATTCATTTCTCCAAGACCCTTGTACCTTTGAATTGAAACTGAAGATTTTTTTAATTCTTTCAAGACTTTTTCCTTTTCCTCTTCTGAGTAAGCATACCTTACTTCTTTTCCTGCTTGAATTTTGTAAAGCGGTGGCTTTGCAATGTACAAATATCCCCTTTCTATTACTGGCCTAAAATATCGATAAAACAAAGTTAAAAGTAAAGTCTTAATGTGATTACCGTCGACGTCAGCATCGCAAGCAATGATGATTCTATGGTATCTTATTTTTTCGATATCAAAATCTTCAGCAATCGCAGTACCCAAAGCAATTATTAAAGACCTAATTTCTTTTGAAGCTAAAATTTTATCCAGCCTCGCTCTTTCTACGTTTAAAATTTTTCCCCTCAATGGTAAGATTGCTTGGAAACGTCTATCCCTTGCTTGCCTCGAGGACCCACCTGCGGATTCTCCCTCCACAATAAAAAGTTCTGCATTCTCTGGGTTTTTTGTAGTACAATCTGCCAATTTTCCAGGTAAAGTCAATCCTTCTAGTATTCCTTTTCTTAATACAGTTTCTTTTGCAGCTTTAGCCGCTTTTCTTGCCTTTTGAGCTAAGATACATTTTTGTAAAATTGCTCTTGCATCCGAAGGATTTTTTTCAAAAAAATCTAAAATTGCTTCAGAAACTACGCTTTCAACTGCTACTTTCGCTTCAGGATTTCCTAACTTTTCTTTGGTCTGTCCTTCAAATTGCGGATTTTCTATTTTTATCGACACGATTGCAGTCAATCCTTCTCTGATATCTTCCCCGCTCAAATTTTCGTCGTTTTCTTTTAAAATTCCATTCTTTCTAGCATATTCGTTAAAGGTCTTTGTTAGAGCAGTTCTAAAACCTGTTAAATGAGTACCTCCGTAAGGATTATAAATATTATTAGCAAAAGCTTCTTCGTAACTTTCATACTCATCAGTATAGCAAAAAGCTGCCTCTACTAAGATGCCATTCTTCTGACCAGAGCAATAGAAAATATTTTTCATTATTTTCTCTTGCCCAGAAGTCAAATACCTCAAGTAAGAAACAATTCCTCCCTCAAAATAGAAACAATAATTTTCTGGAGGTTTTGTTCTCTGGTCTGAGAATAAAAATTTTAATCCTTTATTTAAAAATGCCTGCTGTCTTAAGAAATGTAAAATTTTATCTCTATCAAATCTAACTTCTTTGAAAATCTCAGGGTCTGGTTCAAAAATCACTGTCGTTCCTCTTTTATTCGTTTTTCCAACTTTTATTACATTAGTGATTGGTTTTCCTCTTGAGTATTCCTGATAATACTCATATCCATCCCTAAAAACTTGAACCTTCATATATTTTGAAAGAGCGCAGACTGCAGAAATTCCTACTCCATGTAGACCACCAGTACAAACATAAACTTTGCTACCAAACTTTGCTCCTGCATGGAGTGTAGTAACAATCGTTTCTAAAGCTGGTTTTTTTGTCTGAGGGTGAATATCAACTGGAATTCCTCTTCCATTATCTTCAACCTTTACTCTATTTTTTGACAAAAGTGAAACTTTTATTTCGTCACAATAACCCATGATTGCTTCATCAATACTGTTGAAAACGATTTCTCTTAATAAATGATGAACTCCCTCAACCCCGGTTGAACCAATATACATTCCAGGTCTTTTCCTTACAGGTTCTAATCCTGACAAAATCTGAATATCTTTTGCTGTATATTCTCCTGGTTTTATTTCTTTTTTCATTTTTTTCTAACTTCCCAATTTGGATTTTTTTCTAAGTTTTCAATAATTTTTTGAAAAGCTTTTTCAACCTCCTCTGGTAAAATTGCTCTTTCTTTTAGTTGAAAGATTATGCGAAAAGCTAAACTTTTTCTTTCTTCTTCAATTTCCTCATAAATGTCGAAAAGGTCGATGTCTCTAATTAATTTTCCTGCAGCTTCTTCTATCACATTCATTATCTCTTCCACCAAAACATTCTTTGGTACTAAAACAGAAATATCCCTAACAATTGCTGGATAGACAGAAAATGGTTCGTATTCATGTTCTTCAGTAGCTAATTTTGCTAGTTTTTCAAAATCGATATCGAAAGCAACTATATTATTTTTGATTTTGTATTTTTCAAGAATTCTTTTTGAAATCTCTCCTAAAAATCCAATCTCTTCTCCATCGATTTTAATTTCCGCAGACTTTTTGATTTTCCAAATTGAAATTTTACTTTCTTCTGGTGTTGGTTGGTAAAAATCAAAATAAAAGTTAGAAATTCCCATTTTCTTTAAAAGGGCATCGATCACACCCTTTGCCTCAAAAAATTTCTCCCCGGTAATTACTCCAGCAAGCGCCTTTTTCTCTTTTTTATTTTTAAAAATCTTTCCAATTTCAAAAATTTTTATTTCTGAAAATTCTGCCTGATTTTTTTGTATATTTTTGATCAACCCTGGAATTAAAGATGGCCTCAAAAATTGATAGAAAGCTGAAGCAGGATTTTCAATTTCCGTTGCTTCTTTTTTAAAACCAAAATTTTCAATGTCTTCTTTAGATAAGAATGAATAATTATAAACTTCGGTAAAACCCAAAGAAACTAAGACATCTTTGACGAAATTTTCCCAGAATATCTCTGAATTTTTCTTTGGAGGAATGAGAGCGGAAATTGGAAATTGCTTTTGAATCTTCTCATATCCATAAATTCTTCCAATCTCTTCTATTAAATCTTCTTGGATTGAAACATCCCTTCGAAAAGTTGGAACTTCAACTTCTAGTTTTTGATTTACCTTAAAACCTAAGTTCTTTAGAATTTTTAAAATTCTTGACTTTGGAATTTTTACGCCCAAAAGCGACTCAACTTTCTCAATTTCCAATTTTATCTTTTTTGGCAAAGCTTTCTCTGGATAGTAGTCCAAAACCCCTTTTGCAATTTTTCCACCACAAATTTTTGAAATTAAATAGGCTGCTCTATTTATTGCAATTTCAGTTAAATTTGGATCAAGGCCATGGGAAAATCTCATAGAGGCATCAGTTTTCAAATCCAACTTTACAGAACTTCTCCGAATTATTACAGGATCAAAATTTGCGCTTTCTAAAAAAACGATCTTTGTATTTTGTGAAATTCCAGTTTCTTTTCCCCCTTTTATTCCAGCAATGGCAATTGGCCTTTTTTGATCTGCTATTACTAAAATATCTTTATCTAAATCGTATTTTTCATCATCTAAGGTCGATATTTTTTCTCCTTTTTTTGCAAACCTTACAATCACTTTCTTTCCTTCGATCTTTTCAAGATCGAAAGCATGAAGGGGTTGACCTAGTTCTAGCATTACATAATTTGTAATATCCACAACGTTGTTTATTGGCTTTATTCCGCAAGCCTCCAGCCTTTCTTTAATCCACTGGGGTGATTCTCCAACTTTTACATCAAGAATAACTCTCGCTGTATACCTTTGACATCCAGAGAAAACTTTGATTGAAGCAAAATCTTTTGCCTTGAGATTTTTTTCCTCTTGAATTTTCCATTTTTCCTCTTTTAATTTCAACCCCAAAATTGAAGAAATTTCCCTGGCAATACCTAAATGAGAATAACAATCTGTTCTATTTGGCAAAACATCGATATCTAAAACAAAATCTTTGCCGATTTTTTCAACTTTCTCAACTTCAAAACAATGCATTGTTAAAATTTCTGCAAGCTTTTCTGGTTTTGGCAATTTTTTATCAAAAAAAGATTGCAACCAATTAAAAGAAAATTTCATTTTAGAACTGGTGTAAAAACCTTAAATCGCCTGAATTAAACAACCTTATGTCTGGAATTTTATATTTGAGCATTACTAATCTATTCATTCCAAAGCCAAAAGCAAATCCCTGCCATTCTTTTGGATTTAATTTACAGTTTTTGTAAACATTAGGATGAACCATTCCTGCCCCTCCGCATTCTAGCCATCCTGAATTCTTACAAACTTGGCATCCTTTTCCATTACAAAGAACGCAAGAAATGTCTACTTCAAAAGAAGGCTCAGTAAATGGAAAAAAAGAAGGCCTCAACCTAATTTTTACTTCTTTTTCAAAAAATCTTTTTAAGAATTCTTCAATAATTGCCTTAAAGTTTGCAACAGAAATATCTTTCCCAACCATCAATCCTTCAAGCTGCCAAAAATCTATTTCATGAGAGGCATCAATAGCATCTAATCTAAAGACTCTTCCTGGAACGATAATTCTCAATGGTGGCGAATTCTTCTCCATGTAGCGAATTTGGACTGAAGAAGTATGACTTCTCATTAATCCACCGCTTTTTAAATAAAAAGTTTTCCCCAAAGATAAAACATCTCTTGCTGGGTGGTCTGGAGGGATGTTTAAGGCATCGAAATTGTGCCATTCATCTTCGATTTCTGGTCCTTCAACAACTTCAAATCCCATTGATTGGAAAATCTCTTCTATTTTTCTTCTAGCAAGGGTAATTGGATGATAATGACCGATGGGAGCTTTTGGAGGAGGGATTGTAATATCGATCCATTCTTTTTCTTCTACTTCTTTTTCAGCCTTTTCTTTTAATTCCTTTGCCTTCTTTTCAAATTCCTCCATTAAACTTTCTTTCATTTTTCCAAACTTTTCGCCAAAGATTTTTCTTTGCTTTTTGGGCAATTTTGGAATGATCTTTGAAATTTTCTTAACCTCCCCATCTTTTCCGAAAACTTCTTTGAAAATTGTGTCCAATTCTTTTAAACTTTCTGCTTTTTCAATTTTCTTTCTTACTTTGTTTTCAAGGCTTTTGAGATCAATTTTTTCCATATACTCAAATTTTAAAATAAAAAGGGTTAAAAATCAACCCTTACTCACTCAACCTGAGTCTAAATTTTGAGCCGGCGGAGGGATTTGAACCCACGACCCACCGCTTACAAGGCGGTTGCTCTACCACTGAGCTACGCCGGCACCTCGCTCGCCTCTCCAGCGCTTTCGCGCTGGCGCCCCGCCGTGAATCCTCCACGCGGGGCTTCGCTGCCACCTCCTCCTGGTAGGTAGAAATTATTCTCTTACTTTTAGTACACGGGCTCGCTTCGTTCCACTCTTCATAGGGGAAATCTAGTTTTCCCTTGATTGTTGTTTTACTCACTCCTTCGTTATCGCTTCGGGAATTCTCTTTGCAGTCACTTCCCTCCTGCTAGATAGAATACTATGTTGATGTCTGACGTCAACATAACTTTCTGAAAGTTGCGATCTTTGTCGTCATTTTTCTTCCTAATTAAGGATTAATTTTTCAACCCTCGACTACGCTTCGCTTATTCTCTTCTGTCAAAAATCAATTTTTCCTTTTTAAAAAGTACCTAACCAGAAGACTATTTAATCTCTCTCTTTATTTTATCCCAATACTCATCAGCTTTTCGCTTTTCTTTTTTTCTTTGTTTTTCCCTTAATTTTTTCAGCCAGTGAAAAGTTAAATTATCAATTTTTAGACTCAAAATTCTTACTCTAGCAATCCACTTTTGTAAAAAAATCTCGAAGGAAAAGTCTCTAAATGGGTTCAATTTTTTAATTTTCTTTTTAAATTTTGAAATCGCATCTTCTCGAGGAAACTCAAATGCCAAAATTAAAGGAATTTTTCTAATAAAGGTAAAAAACATTCCAAAAAAACTCAAAACTAAAATTATAAGGAAAATTACCTCTAACATTAAATTTCAAATCTAGCAAATCTTCCGATAGTAATATTTTCATCAAATTTCGCAATGTACTCTGCAATCAAATCCTTTATTTTCTTTGTTTCATCTCTAATCCAATTTTGTTCCAAGAGAGGAATCTCTTCTGGATTTATAGCAGCAATTTGAAGACATAATTCATGGGCTAATTTTTGAAACTCTGGATTTTTTGCAACAAAATCAGATTCGCAACGAAGTTCCAACAAAACTCCAATTCTTTTTCCAGAATGGATATATGCCTCGATTATTCCTTCTTTAGTTTCTCTTTCTTTTTTCTTTTGAGCAATTTGACCATGTTTCTCCCTTAAAATTTCTTTTGCTTTTTCCAAATCTCCCTTCGCTTCTTCTAATGCTTTTTTACACTCCCCTATCGAGATTTCGGTTTCTTCCCTAAGTTTTTTTATTTTTTCGATCAAATTCATTTTTGTTTTACCTTTAAAATTGCTTCTTTTACCTTTTCTAAAATGTATTTTACAGATGAAACTGCATCGTCATTTGCGGGGATAGGATAATCCGCTAATGTCGGATCAGTATTAGTATCTGAAATTGCAATTATTTTTATTCCTTTTTCTCTAGCCTCTTTTACTGCAAGTTTATCTTTTACCATATCGCAAATAAAAATTGCATCTGGCAGTTTTTCCATATTTTTTATCCCTCCAAATTTTTTTTCCAATTTTTGAATCTCTTTTTCTATTTCTGCCCTTTCTTTTTTTGTATATTTTTCAAAAAAGCCTTCCGCTTTTTTCTTTTCAAGATCCTTCAAGTATTCTGCCCTCTTTTTTATTACCTCAAAATTGGTAAAAGTTCCTCCAAGCCATCTCTCGTTAACGTAAGGATAACCCAACTCGCTCGCAATTTCTTTAACTAAATCCTTTATTTGAGGCTTTGTTCCCACAAATAAAATTGTCTTGTTTTGCAAAACTAATTCCTGAATGAATTTTAAGGCTTCTTCAAGCTTTTGTTTTGTTTTTTCAAGATCGATTATGTGAACTGTGTTCCTTACTCCAAAAATAAAAGGAAACATCTTTGGATGAACTTTTGATGTCTTGTGTCCAAAATGAAGCCCTGCCTTTCCCATTTCTTCAACATTGATTCTAAAATCTCCTTCTTTTATTTTTTCTTCATTCTCAACCATATTTTTAAATATATCACTATTTAAACAGCAAATCAAATATTGAATTTTCAAATATATCACTATTTAAACAGCAAATCAAATATTGACAAAATATAAATGGTTTGATAAAATGAAAACGGAGGTGAACTTTAAAAATGACAGATGAAAAAGAGGTGAAGGTGTTTAAGTTATGGAGGGAACTCTTGGAACAAGGACCCACAAATGAAGATTTGCGCTATATCATTAAGTGGGTAGAACCTTTAAGGAAAGAGGCTGGGCAGAAACTCTTGGAACAAGGGCCAACAAAGGAAGATTTGTTCTATATCATTACGTGGGTAGAACCTTTAAGGAAAGAGGCTTGGGAGAAACTCTTGGAACAGGGGCCCACAAAGGAAGATTTGCGCTATATCATTAAGTGGGTAAAACCTTTAAGGAAAGAGGCTTGGGAGAAACTTTTGGAACAAGGACCCACAAATGAAGATTTGCGCTATATCATTAAGTGGGTAGAACCTTTAAGGAAAGAGGCTGGGCAGAAACTCTTGGAACAAGGGCCAACAAAGGAAGATTTGTTCTATATCATTACGTGGGTAGAACCTTTAAGGAAAGAGGCTTGGGAGAAACTTTTGGAACAAGGACCCACAAATGAAGATTTGCGCTATATCATTAAGTGGGTAGAACCTTTAAGGAAAGAGGCTGGGCAGAAACTCTTGGAACAAGGGCCAACAAAGGAAGATTTGTTCTATATCATTAAGTGGGTAAAACCTTTAAGGAAAGAGGCTTGGCAGAAACTCTTGGAACAGGGGCCCACAAAGGAAGATTTGTTCTATATCATTAAGTGGGTAGAACCTTTAAGGAAAGAGGCTTGGGAGAAACTTTTGGAACAAGGACCCACAAATGAAGATTTGCGCTATATCATTAAGTGGGTAGAACCTTTAAGGAAAGAGGCTTGGCAGAAACTCTTGGAACAAGGGCCCACAAATGAAGATTTGCGCTATATCATTGAGTGGGTAGAACCTTTAAGGAAAGAGGCTTGGCAGAAACTCTTGGAACAAGGGCCCACAAATGAAGATTTGCGCTATATCATTGAGTGGGTAGAACCTTTAAGGAAAGAGGCTGGGCAGAAACTCTTGGAACAAGGGCCAACAAAGGAAGATTTGTTCTATATCATTGAGTGGGTAGAACCTTTAAGGAAAGAGGCTTGGGAGAAACTCTTGGAACAGGGGCCCACAAAGGAAGATTTGCGCTATATCATTAAGTGGGTAAAAACCTTTAAAGAGAGAGGCTAAGAAACTGCTAAAACGCACAAAAGAAGGCATTATGAAGGAAATTAGAAAACTCTACCCACCCTTATAAAGAGAGCCTCTCTTCCTCTATTTCCTTGGTTCTTTGGATACACTCTAAGCATTTTTTGCTTAGAGTTTTTTTATTGAGAATTAAATTTCCATTAAAAAATTTGACATTTAAAAAGAATTTGCTAATATTCCACTTATATGAAGGAAAACATTCACCCAAAATATTATCCAAATGCTAAGGCAAAATGCGCCTGCGGTGCAGAATTTGAGGTTGGTTCTACAAAACCTTACATGGAAATTGAGATTTGTTCAAGATGCCATCCAGCTTTTACTGGAAAAGAAAAAATTGTCGAAACTGTAAGCGAAGTAAAAAAGTTTAAAGAAAGATTAAAGAAAATGAAAAAATGATTGAATCTATAATCGTTGAAATTAGGGCGGGAGTTGGAGGAGAAGAAGCCGCCCTTTTTGCAAAGGACCTCTTTAGAATGTATTCAAAATTTGCCCAAAAACAAGGTTGGGGAATGCAGGTTTTGGATCTGAAAGAATCTGATTTGGGAGGAATAAAAGAGGTTACGTTTGAATTGAAAGGAGAGAACGTTTATCAGAAGATGCAATGGGAAGGAGGGGTTCACAGGGTTCAAAGAGTTCCAAAAACAGAAAAAACAGGAAGAATTCATACTTCGACTGCAACTGTTGCGGTCTTAAGAAAACCAAAAGTGGAAGATAACATTATCATTAATCCCAACGATTTAGAAATTGATTACTACAAAGCTTCTGGACCCGGAGGCCAATACGTAAACAAAAGAATGACTGCTGTAAGAATTAAGCATTTACCAACTGGCATTGTGGTCACTTGTCAAACTGAGAGATCTTTGCAACAAAACAAAGAATCAGCTTTAGAAATTTTGAAAGCAAAGCTTTTAGAAAAAAAGGAAATGGAAAATTTGGAAAAATTAACAAAAGAAAGGAGAGAACAAATTGGCTGGGCAAAGAGGGCAGAAAAAATTAGAACTTATAATTTTCCTCAAGATAGAGTTACAGACCACAGAATTAAAAAGAACTTTCACGATATTGAAGAGATAATGGATGGAAATTTAGAGAAAATAATTTCAACTCTTGAAAAGTCATACTCTTTTCCAAAATCTTAATATCTTCCTCATAACGAGAGGCAATTGCCATTACTGAATTTCCATAGAAAGAATATCTGGGATTGGTTGTCCCTGAAAAATAAATCATTGCTGCTTTCCATTCTGCCTCGTAAGTTCTCTTGGCTGCTCCATAATCTGCTAAATAAAGAGCGGCGGCAACAAAGGCGTCTTTTATATTCCAGGGATCTGCAGAGCCTGTAATTTGTTTTACTCTATTTTTGTATTTTATCCAAGTTGAGGGAATAAATTGAGCAGGGCCCATTGCCCCTCCCCAACCACCAACAGAAGGAATCGGACAAGAAACTAGGGTATTAAAGGGATCTCTTCCCAATTCTTTAGTAATGTTTAGAAAATGAGGTACATCGCGAGTTGGATTCATTACCTTCTCAACTTTTTCTCCAGTATTAACTCTTATTCCCTGTCCTGTTTTTGGATCTTTTAAAAAACACTGGCCAACGTTCTTTCCGATGTTTGACTCTTGAGTTAGAACCGCTAATAAAAATGCTGGTCTCACTCCAGTTATTTTTTCAACATATTTTGCCAATTCATAAGCCTCGCCAAAAGTCGGAGCTTGAGGAACCCCGATTAGTTCAAAAATCCTCGCTCTGATTTTTGCTGCTTCCTTCTCAATTTCCTTTTTCTCTGCCAAAAGTTTTTGATATTGTGCTTCAGTTAATTTTGATAAATGTTCTTTTTCTTTTTTCAGATTTTCGCTTTCTTGTTTTTGTAAAGTTTGCATTTTTAAAATTCTTTCTAAATTCTCTTTCTCTTTTTCTAGAATCATTTTCTGATCTTCTAAAGAGATTTTTAAATTTTTAACCACATCAAGTAAATCTTTAGTTTTCGAATTCAAAATTTCCAAATACATTAAGTTGTCGAAAAATCCAGAAAGATTTTTTTCAGAAATTAAAATTTCAATTAAAGACTTTTTATCCATTTCATAAACCGTTCTCAAAATTTCGACTAATTTCCTTTTTTGGGCTTCAATTTTTTGAGAAGTTTTTTCAATTGATTCTTGAGTATCTTTAATTTGTAAAGAAACGTCTCTAATCATTACATTGCTTTGTTCAATTTCAAGCTTTAATTTGTCAATTTTTTGCTTCAAAAGATAAATTTGATTTTGAAGAGTTTTCTTTTCCTTCTCGGTCTTTTGAATGTTTTGCTCGTACTTTTTTATTTCCTCTTCGTATTTTTTCAACAAAGATTCACATTCCTCTCTCGTCTGACAAGGAGGTTCTTCTTGAGAAAAAATTCTAAAAGAAGGCATAAAAAGCATCAATAAAAAGAAGAGAAAAATAATTGCTCTAAAAATTTTTGGCATTATTTTGTTGACAATTTATAAAAGTCAATATGAATTACTTTTCCCTTAATTGGCTCTCTTTGAATTTCTTTAATCAGAACTCTGTAGTCTTTATCTTCAACCTTCAAAATAATCTGCAAATTTTCATTTTTTTCTCTCAAAAGCTTTTCAAATTCTTTATCATCAATCTCTAAATTCAAATTTTCAATTCCTGGCCCATACAAAACAGCAGGAATTTTCCCTTCTTTTAGAAGGGTTTTTGCCTTCTTTCCAATGGCCTCTCTTATTCTTGCTCTCAAGACCTGCATTTTTCATTTTCTTATTTTGAATCTTTTTTCTAATTTTTTGAGTTCTTCAACAATCCCAGTATACTCTAATTCTTCCATCGGAAGCATTGCTGCTCCATAAAACCCTTGTTTTCTTATTTCGATTGCTTTTTTAGCAGCTTCTCTTCTCACTTCATCCCAAAATGGGTGATCGAAACAATCAACAGGTTCTGTTAATTTTCCGTTTTTCATTGAAAATGCTAAACAAGATACTACCGGAGGTCCATCAAAGAAAGAAATTGTTGAATTTTTCTTAACCGGCATCAAGGGTCCAATATGGGAACCTCTCATAAAGCCCGCGACATAATATCCCAAAGCATAGGGAGCTAAAATTTCTCCAGTGGCTGGAAAATCTTTTTGGGTTCTAACTAGCATTACAGGATCGTCTTTTCCAACATATTTTCCTGCAATGTTTCTTAATCTGGTAGTTGAAGCTGCAACTACTTGTTCGCCAGTTGCTCTAGAAAATATTGATTCCACAACAAACCTTCCTGGTTCTCTTAACAAAATCGCAATATCATAAATTTCTTCTGGGCTCACCAATTCAATCACCTTGTCTGCCTCAGTATAAGAAACATCCATTATCACAAATTTGAATCCTTTCTTTAGAGTTGGTGATAAAATTAGGCCAGCACAATACATTGGATCACAAAACGCCAAATACAATGGTAAATTAAAAGCACCAGGTTCAGTTTTGTCTGCCATGAAAAATAAAAATGGTTCTGCTTCCCTTTCTTCAATTTCCATTTCAGCAACTTGAGGCCCCATTCCTTTTACATTTCCAGAAAAGGCTGTTGCTAAAAGATCTTGGCCTGCACCATAAAGTCCTTGAGATTTTGCTACCTCTGTCGCTTTTAATAAAGCATCATAGCAGAGTTTATGAATTTTTCTGCTTCCTATTCCTTTTTTATGAGTCGTTAAAATCGAAATGTCATCGCCTGTATGGCCAATGTAATAATCAATAATCAATCCTTTTCCCTTCTTTTTTATTTCCTCCTCCACTGCTTCTAACATTTTCTTTGAAGGTTTTATGTGTCCTCCGATCGACCCAACATCCGCTTTGATTACTGAAATTGTAATTTTTGCCATATTAAAGAATTTTTTAATTTAACTTGACCTTTATTTAATTATAGCAAAAAAGATACTCTTAATTTAAATTTGTCAATTAACTGTCAGTTTGTTCCAACAAATTCAGTTTTCTATTTTTTATTCTGGTAAAAAAATTGCAATATCTCGAGGATCCCAAGCCCCTGCTCCCTCACCCCAGCAAGTACAACAAATCGGCCTTTCCCCAGTAGGACAATTATTAGTTTCACAAACTGCATATAAAACAGCATACCATCCCTGACAGCCACAACAAGGATTTTGAACTCTCATATACCGATAACTACATTGTTCCCAACTACTTGATCCAACAGGACGTCTTTCAATAGGGGTTTTAATTAATCCTTCATTAACCAAGGGTTGAATAAAGGGGTCGTTTTCACCATTTAAAATACTCCCTCCATCCCAACTACTCCAACAACCAACATCTCCGGTATCAGTATTGTCTGGATAGCGACCATATTTATCATAATAAAGCTGAAGGGCGGTTACAATTTGTCTTAAATCGGCTAGTCTCTTTGTATCTCTTGCCTTTGCCCTAGCTGGTCTCAAACTCACTAAAACAATGCTCGAGAGCATTCCAATCACTGCAATCACTACTAAAAGTTCAATTAAGGTGAAAGATTTATCTTTTCTCATTAATTATATGTTGTAAAATTACCTTTTGACCCTTATTTTCGCTAAATTCAAAATTGTCTTAATTACGGTATCTGGATTTATCGACATTGATTGAATTCCCTCTCTCATTATGAATTCTGCAAATTCAGGCCAATCTGAAGGAGCTTGGCCACAAATTCCGCAATATTTTTTCTTCTGATTGCAAATTTTTATTACTCTTTTTACCATTTCTTTCACTGCTTCGTTCCTTTCGTCACCAACTTTGGCAACTAGAGCTGAATCTCTATCTAATCCTAAAACCAACTGCGTTAAATCGTTAGAGCCGATTGAAAATCCATCAAAAATTTTTAAAAATTCTTCAGCCAAAATTACGTTTGAAGGAATTTCACACATGCAAATTACTTTCAATCCATCTTTTCCTTTTTTTAATCCATTTTTCTCTATTAGTTCCAAGACTTTTCTCCCTTCTTCTGGTGTTCGACAAAACGGAATCATTACCCAAATGTTTTTCAACCCAAATTCTTCTCTTGCTCTTTTTATTGCTTTACATTCCATTTCAAAAGCAGGCTGGAACTTTGGATCATAATACCTTGAAGCCCCTCTCCATCCCAACATTGGATTTGATTCTTCGGGTTCAAAGAGTTCTCCGCCAATTAATTGCCTATATTCATTAGTCTTAAAATCTGAAAATCTAACAATCACTGGCTTTGGCCAAAAAGCAGCTGCAATTTGGGCTATTCCTTCTGCAAGTTCTTTGTAGAAATGTTCTTTTTTGTCTTTGTGTTCGATTGTAATTTCTTCAATTTTTTCAACAATTTCTTTTATTTTTTTGTTTCTTTTTGCCTCTCTCTTTAATTTTTGATAATGATAAAGAGCTAAAGGATGAATTCTAATTTTTTCTGCTAAAATAAACTCAATCCTTGCTAGGCCTACTCCATCGTTTGGCAAAAACGAAGTTTTAAAAGCAATATCTGGAGCCCCAATGTTTATCATTATTTTTGTTTTCACTTTTGGAATTTTTTCTAAATCGTATTTTTTAACTTTGAAAGGAATTTTTCCCAAAAATATCCTACCCACTGAACCTGAAGTGCAATCTACTGTTACTTCCTGACCAGTTTTTAATACCTTGGTTGCGAATCTCGTTCCAACGATTGCCGGAATTCCAAGCTCCCTTCCGATTATTGCAGCATGACAATTTTCAACCAAAATTGGGGTTAAACGACTGGTAAAAACTAAGTAGTTGTGATTATCTTCAACTTCAATATTATAAACCCTCTTTTTGACCGAAATTTTCTTTCCTTTTACTCGAAGCATCTTTAAAGGAGAATCGATAATTCTTGTTAATTCATGGTTTTCTTTTGTCCCTTCGATTAAAGGAATAACATAATTTTTAATCTTTTCCGCGTCTATTAGAAGATTGTTCTTTATGTAAAGGAAGATTCTTCCTTTGTAATTGACTAAATTGGCTATATCTTCCAAAAGCTGTTTGGCAGCGAAAAATCTGGAACCAAATTTTACTTTTTTCCCTTCTCCTTTTACTCTTTTTGTGAATTTTATTATTTCGTCGATTTTATCGACAATCAAAATGTTTTTGATCGTTCGATTTTTAATTACATAAAAATTAATTCCTAATCTTAAACAACAAATTGAAATTGCTCGAAGCAATTTTTCATCAGAACAAAAAATTTGAATTCTTCTTTCAAAAAAAGTACCATCACCATCGATCACTCCTGCTAAAAAATTAAATAGAAATTCGTCTTGAGCTGAAAGTAAAATCTCTTCCAATTTTTCTTTTTTTTGCAAAATTACTTCAGCAATCTCTTTTTTATAACATTTTAATGCTAAACATTCTCCACCCTTAATCTTTTTTCCTCTTATTATTCCCTCAGTTGGAAGTTTTTTAATAAAATGCAAATTGCATTTAAATATTTCAGAAAAATATCTCGAAACTGCATTTATAAATGGCAATTTTTCTTTAGTAGGTTTTTGAATAAATGAAACTCCTCCGCGTCTTTGGGTAAGATAAATATTTCCATCGGTCATTATAGCCCCCAGCAGATATCCTAATTGGGGGGGGAGGTTTTTATTCCTGAAAGGAGGGATTTTAAAAACACTTAAAACGCATTCTTTCTTTGAAATAATATCTTTAATCTCTTCAGAAATTAAGTTCCTATTTTTAAAAGTTAAAAATTTATGATCTGAAGTAACTTCTAAGAAATTTCCTTTCATTCTTCCAGTTTGTGAAATTTCAACTCTCATTAAATTGGAACTTTCTCTTGAGAAAACGTTTGAAATTTTTTTCCATTCTAATCTAAGGGTTTTACGATTTAAAGATAAAGTTTTCATCTCTTCATTTTTAAATCGTTTAAAAATTTCTTCTAAAGAAAGGAATCCTTTATCAGTGAGAATTTTTGTTTCTCCACTAAAACAGGTTCTTCCCCCTTCATCCGTTACAATTGCAGAAGCAATTCTCATTGCCACGACCCAATCAGGGTCTGTCATTCTTGTTACTAAAACCTCTCCCTTTTTGAATTCTCCAATTTTTGAAACATCTTCAATGACATGAACTTTCCCCTGTCCTACTTTATTTCCTATTGCAATTCCAGTTAAAATTGGTTTTTTGGTTGTTTTTATTTCATATTCTTCATAAACTCTTTCTTTCTTTGGTGCGTGGACTGTTTCGGGTCTTGATTGAACGATGAATAGCTGATTTGTCTTTCCATCTTTTGCCCACTCAATATCTTGGTGCATCCCATAATGCTCCTCCAAAATCATTGCCCATTTTGCCAAAGTTAAAATTTCATCGTCACTTAAAGAAAATTTTAGTTGGTCTTTTTGGGAAACTTTCACCTCCTTTAGCCCTCCTCCCTTTTTATAAACCAATTTTCTGTCTTTTTTGCCCAAATCTTTCCTAATTATTGCTTTATATCCCTCTTTTAATGTTGGCTTGAAAACATAAAAAGTATCTGGAATTATTTTTCCTTTAACGATCATTTCTCCTTGCCCAAAAATTGAGTTGATTAATACAACATTCTCAAACCCGGTTTCAGTATCCAAAGTAAACATCACGCCAGAAGAAGCTAAATCTGACCTAACCATCTTTTGAACACAAACAGAAAGAGCAACTTTTAAATGTTCAAATCCTTTTTCTTCTCTGTAAGCAATTGCTCTGTCAGTGAAAAGAGAGGCAAAACATTTTTTCACTGCTTTTAATAAATTCTCATTTCCGGAAATGTTAATATAACTTTCGTGCTGGCCAGCAAAAGAGGCAGTAGCTAAATCTTCTGCAGTTGCAGAAGACCTCACCGCCACATCGACATTTTTTTGACCATAAATTTTCGAGAGTTTTCGATAGTTTTCTAAAATTTCTTTCTCAAGATCTTGGGGAAATTTTCCTTTCAAAATTAAATTTCGAGCTCTTTTTCCCGTTTCTTTTAAAGATTGAATGTTTTTTGGGTCAAATTTTTCAAAAATTTCTTTCAATCTTTCATCAATTTCGTTAAATCTCAAAAAGTATCTAAAAGCATCAGCAGTAATTGCAAAACCATTGGGAATTTGAATTCCTTTTTTTGACAATTTAGAAAACATTTCACCCAAAGAAGCGTTCTTTCCACCAACCAAGGGTACATCATCTTTTGAAATTTCTTTGAACCAAAGGATGTATTTTTTCATGTTATTTTCCAATTACTTTTTTAATATTTTCGACGCTTTCTGGATTAGCCAAAGTAGATAAATCTCCAAGTTCTTCTCCAGTAAACAATCTCTTCAAAATTCTCCTCATTATTTTCCCTGACCTTGTTTTTGGCAAATCTTCAACCAAATAAACTTCTTTTGGTAGAGCAATCGGCCCAATTTGTTTTCTGATTAAATTTATGACCTCATTTTTCACTTCCTCTCCTCTCTTCTTCCCTTTGTAAACAACAAAAACCATCGGAACTTCACCTTTTATTTCATCCGGAACTCCAACGACTGCTGATTCTGTGATCTCTTCGTGTAAATTGACTGCTGCTTCTAGTTCTCCAGTGCAAATTCTGTGACCTGCTACTTTTATTACATCATCAACTCGACCCACAATCCTGATTAAACCATTTTCATCTTTGAAGGCCCCATCTGAAGTAAAATAAATTTTGTCTCCATACTGACTCCAATAAGTTTCTTTGTATTTTTCAGGATTCTTGTAAGTTCCTCTCAGCATTCCAGGTGAAAATGGAGGCAAAATTACTAAATTCCCTTTTTCTCCCACTTTACACGAATTTCCTTTTTCATCTAAAATGTCAATTTTTATTCCAGGAAACGGCAATCCTGCATGAGCAGGCTTAAAAGGCCCAATTCCTGGTAATGATGTAATTAAAATTCCGCCAGTTTCTGTCTGCCACCAAGTATCGACGATTGGACATCTTTCTTTTCCAACGTTTTTGAAATACCAAAGCCAAGTTGATTCATCTATCGGTTCACCAACTGAACCCAAAAGACGCAAAGTTTCAAATTTATAATTCTTTATCACTTCTTCGCCATACTTGACAAACATTCTAATGGCAGTTGGGGCAGTGTAAAAAATCGTTACTTTGTGTTTTTCAATAATTTGAGCCCATCTATCTGGAGTTGGCCAATCTGGGGCTCCTTCAAAAATTAAAGTTGTAATTCCGTTTAATAATGGACTATAGCAGGTATATGAATGACCGGTAATCCACCCTAAGTCGGAAGTGCACCACAAAATATCATTCTCATGCATGTCAAAAATCCATTTTCCTGTCCAATAAACTTGAACTGTATAGCCTCCGCATACATGCATACATCCTTTTGGAACTCCAGTTGTTCCTGAAGTAAAGAGTACAAAAAACAAATCTTCGCTATCCATCTTTTCTGCTTCGCAAAAATCGCTTTCTTTTTCTATTAACTGGTGGTACCAAAAATCCCTACTTTCATCAAAGGGAATTTGGTTTCCTGCTCTCTTTACAACAATGACTTTTTCAACTTTTGTATCTTTTATTGCCTCGTCAGCAGATTCTTTCAAATTAATGATTTTTCCTCTCCTGTAGTACCCATCTGCGGTAATTAAAATCTTAGCTTCTGTGATTTGTAGCCTAATTTTTAAAGCTTGAGAAGAAAATGCTGAAAAAACTACGGTATGGACTGCCCCAATCCTGGCACAAGCTAACATTGAAATTATTGCCTCTGGAATCATTGGCAAATAAATTCCAACAGTATCTCCTTTTTTTACTCCCAAACTTTTTAGAGTATTAGCAAATTTGCAAACTTGCTTGAATAATTCTTCGTAAGTTAAAATTTTGGAACTTTCTCCGGTAGGTTCTGGCTCCCAAATAATTGCTGGCTTATTCTTGATTTTTTTCCAACCAAGTTTGTTTTCCTCGAAAATATTAGTAGTAATGTTTATCTTTCCTCCTAAAAACCACTTAAAATAAGGGGGTTGATGTTCGAATGCCTTTTTCCATTTTTCAAACCAAAAAAGTTCTTTTGCCAATTTTTCCCAAAATTTTATTGGATCCTTTAATGCTTTTTGATAAATTTTTGGATCAGAAATTATCGCCCTCTTTTGAAACTCTTTTGTTGGATAATATAGATCACCTTTTTTGAGCATGTTTTTTAAAGTTTTTTTTAAACCTTTATCACTTCATTATAACAAAAAAGTCGGGGCAAGGAAGCCCGACGAAAATTCGAAATAATTTTCAATCAAAGCCTCTTACCAACAAATTCAGCAAATTCGGCCAATCTACAAGCGTATGCCCATTCGTTATCGTACCAGGCAACGACTTTAACTAGATTATCAATTACCATTGTTGATAAAGCATCAACTACTGCAGAATAAGAATTTCCAATGTAATCTGAAGATACCAAGGGAGCGTCTTCTACGCCTAAAATTCCTTTCAGTCTTTCGCTTTGCGAAGCCTTCTTCAAAACATAATTTACCTCTTCTTTCGTTGTTTTCTTTTCAACTTCGCAAATTAAATCCAAAACTGAAACTGTTGGAACTGGAACTCTAAAAGCAATTCCATCCAATTTCCCTTTCAATTCTGGAATGACATTTCCAATTGCTCTCGCTGCTCCGGTTGTGGTTGGAATAATATTTAAACCTGCAGCTCTTGCTCTCCTTAAATCTCTATGGGCCAAATCTAAAACTCTTTGATCGTTTGTGTAAGCGTGAACTGTGCTCATGAAACCTTTCACAATCTTGAAATTTTCATGCAAAACTTTTGCAACCGGAGCTAAACAATTAGTGGTACAAGAGCCCATATCAACAATGTCATATTTTGGATCGAATTTGTCTTCGTTCACTCCCAAAACGAATTCTGGGATTTTTTCAGGATTTTTCGATGGCGCAGAAATTATTACTTTTTTTGCCCCAGCTTCCAAATGTTTTTTAGCTCCTTCATAATCTGTAAAAACTCCGCTAGATTCAATAACAATGTCTACTTTCAACTCCTTCCAGGGTAGTTTAGCTGGATCTTTTTCAGAGAAAACTTTGAATTTTTGACCATCAACAACCAAATAATCTCCCTCCGCCTTTACCGTTTTTTGATAAACTCCATAAATTGAATCGTACTTTAACAAGTGAGCGAGAGTGGTTGCATCGCTCAAATCGTTGATTGCTACTACTTCCAAATCTGGATGGTTCTCGATTATCCTTTTAAAAACTGGACGTCCTATTCTCCCAAAACCATTAATTGCAACCCTTATTGCCATGTTTTTAATTATTAAATTTTTGATGCGGCCTTTATTTCAAATTTAAAAGCTCATCAATTTTCTCTTTATCAAATCCTATCACAACTTGACCATCGATTTCAATTACCGGAACCCCCATTTGCCCTGATTTTTGAATCATTTCTAGTGCTGCCTTTTCATCTTTTGAAACATCAATTTCCTCAAATTTAATTCCCCTACTTTTCAAATATTCCTTTGCTATAAAACAAAACGGGCAAGTTGGAGTTGTGTAAATTTTAATTGTTGGCATAGTTTTATTGGCAAGAACCACTATTTGAACTACCTGTTGTCATCCCAAAACCAGGTGAAAGTGTTTCCTCAGGAAGTTTTTGAGTGCATTCATCTGGTGGGTTCAAAAACGCATTGCAAATTACCTGCTTTACTTTTTCTGGCGATCTTTCAACATTGACCACTGAATCGTTAATAACTAAAGTTGGCGATCCCCTGACTCCATATTTTTCGTTCAAATCTTGATGAACATTAAACGGTGGATATCCAGTTTCAGTGAAACTTTCTGAAATTTTAAATTCCCTATCGGTCGCTTGCTCGCAAGAGTTTAGTTTTTCTTGATCAATATTGGCCTCTTTCAAACAATTTTCTGAATTCCCATCTTTAACGAAGCACTCCAAATATGCCAAATATTTTTCTTTTTCTTCTTTTTGGATACAATATTGTCTCAAATTTTCTTCCATTTCTTTTTTCCCATGCATTATATAATCAACGAAATAAATTCCAATGTCAGCTTTATCTTTCAAAAGTTGCCAAGCAGGCAATAGGGCTTTTTGCATTTGAAGTCCAAAGGGACAATAGGACATGACAAAAAGCTTAACATCGGGTCTTTCTCTTTTTTCAACTTGAGTTTGTTGAGTTTCCGATTTTTCAGTTTCTGTTGATTGTTCAATTTTTTTGGTTAAATCAATTGCATAAGGAAACAAATATTTTCCATCTTTTGTAACAAAACTTTGAAATTGTTGATCTCCAATTTGCAGATCTATTCTGTAAAATCCTTTCTCTTCAGCCCAAGAAATCAAATTTGCGCTTTGCCCTTGTTCTTTAACTAATTCATTTATGTACTCCATTGCCTTTTTCACTTCGTTCGGCACTGATCCTCCTCCTCTTGGAAAAAAATAAACCAAAGATCCAACAAGACTTCCAATTACCACAAAGACAAAGGCTCCAGTTATTATTTTTTTGATTAATTCTTTTTTCACTCTTTTATCGCCTCGTTTATCTCTTTTAAGACCTTTTCGACCTCTATTCCATAAAGGTCGCAAACTTTGCCAATTTCTAAATTCTCAATTTCCATTCTAGCGAAGGGACAAGCTAGACAAGGAAAATTATATTTTTCCAAAACCTCAACTAATTTTGGCTCTTTTAAAATTTCTGCTAAGGTTGTTTTTTCAGTAATTTTCCCCATTATTTCAATTTTAGTCCATTTTAAAAATTTTTTCAACTTGATTTTTTCAAAAAGTATTTAACTGCCTCAAACAGGACTAAATTGATCAGGCCAAAAACGATCAAAAAAATCCATTCATAAATTCCAAGTGGCACTGTCTTCAGTAAAACTTGAAAAGGGGGAAAATAGATAGAAAAAAGCAAAAGGATCATTCCTAAAGTTAAAGTTAAATTTAAAACTTTATTCGAAAATGGATTGTATTCCCAAATGTTTTTTCTGAAGTTTTTGCAAGAAAAAGCATAGCAAAAAGAGCCAAAAGCAAAGCCAGCAAAGCAAAAAGTCCTCAGTTTTTCAATAGCTAATCCCTGGTTGTGCAAAAACCAAAACATCAAGAACAAAATAATATCAGTTAAAATTCCGCCAAACAAAAACAAATATACAATTTCTTTTGTTAAAAGAGGGACCTTTGGATTTTCTGGTTTTCTTTCCATTATTTCTTTTTCTTCCGGCTCAAAAGCAAAAGCTATTCCTTGAGGACTTCCTTCAACAAAGTTTTTCCACAAAATCTGAATTGGTAAAACTGGTAAAGGCAATTTTGCCAAAAATGCTCCCAGAACCAGTAAAATTTCAGTAAAACACTCAGTGCACATGAATAAAATCGTCTTTCTAACATTATCTAAGATTCTTCTTCCTTCTCTTACTGCCTTAACAATCACTTCAAAACTGTCGTTTAGTAAAACCAAATCAGAAGCTTCTTTTGCCACTTCCGACCCAGAACCTAAGGCTACTCCAATATCTGCTTTTCTTAAAGCTGGAGCATCGTTTACACCATCTCCTGTCATTGCCACTACTTCTCCTTTTTCTTGGAATAAAGAAACAATCTTTGACTTATGAATAGGCTCTACCCTCGCAAAGATTTTAATTTCTTTTAATTTTTCTTTGAGTTTTTCTTCATCAATTTTCTCCAAATCTCTTCCTTCTAAAATGTTTTCTTCTTCTATTTTTAGCCCTAGTTCTTTTGCCACTGCTTTTGCAGTTAATTTGTGGTCTCCGGTTACAATCACTGGTAAAATATTTGCCATTTGACAGGTTTTAATCGCTTCTTTTACTCCTGGTCTTAAAGTATCAGAAAGAGCTAAAAACCCAGCAAACTTTAACCTTAAATTGAAAATTTCTTCTGGTAAAATTTTTTCTTTTTCAATTCCAGGAAGATAACCAGCTCCAACGACTCTGTATCCTTCTTCCAAAAGCGCATTCAAACCCTTTTTTAATTTTTCTTTCTCGGGGGTATCCAAAAATTCCAATAGCTTTTCTGGAGCACCCAGATAATAAAGATTTTTTTGGTTTCCTTCTCTGTAAATTGCCAAAGAAAATTTATACCTTGGTGAAAATGGTAAAAAATAGATTAAATCTTTTTCAAACTCTTTTTTATTCAAACCAATTTCTATTGCCTTTTCTAAAATCGCTTTCTCTGTTGGCCTTCCAACAATTTTCCATTTTTCTTTTGGATCTTTTGAATTTTCAATGAATGCTTCGGTACACAAAAGAGCAAATTTGATTGCTAAAAATTCATCGCCAACGATTTTTTGAACCTTCATTTTTCCTTCAGTCAAAGTTAAAGTTTTGTCAGTACAAATTACTGTCGTTGACCCCAAGGTCTCAACAGAAGCTAGTTTTCTTATTAGTCCTTGTTTTCTCAAAATTCTTTGTGCTCCCAAAGCCAAAGTAACAGTAATTGCAATCGGCAATCCCTCTGGAATTGAAGAAACTGCCAAAGCTACTACTGTTTCAAAAAGCAAAAATAAATTTTTTCTCAACTCTTCTCTTTGAAGACCAATTATGAAAACAATTAAAACAAAGAACAAAACCAAAATTGCAACTTGAATAGTAAATTTTTTTATTTTCCTTTGAAGCGGGGTCAATCTTTTTTCTTCTTTTTGAGCCAATTTTGCGATTTTACCAATTTCTGTATTTTGGCCAGTTCCAACAACGATTGCTTTTCCCCTTCCCTCTTCTATTGTCGTTCCCATGTAAACCATGTTTTCTCTATCTGCCAAAGGAGTATCTTCAGGTAATACTTCAGTATGTTTTAAAGATGGCCAAAATTCTCCAGTTAAAATCATTTCATTTACTGTTAGATTCTGACTTTCAATTACCCTAGCATCAGCTGGAACTTTGTCTCCTGCAGAAAGCAAAATCAAATCTCCAGGAACTAATTCTCTAGCATCAATGATTCTTTCTCTTCCTTCTCTAATTACTTTCGCTTCTATTTTTAAAATCTTTTTTAACTCTTCTAAAATTTTGATTGCTTTTCTTTCTTGATAAAACCCCAAAAAAGCATTAAAGAGCAAAACTAAAAAAATCGCCAGGGCATCTAAAAACTGGTGAAAAACCAAACTCAAAAGAACAGCAAAGAGCAAGATTATGATAAAAAGATGCTTAAACTGAGACAAAAACAAAGAAAAATTAGAAGATGTTTTTTCTTCAGGAATTTCGTTTTTCCCAAACTCTCTCTGTCTAATTTCAATTTCTTTTTCGCTCAAACCCTCTTTTAAACTCGTTCTTTGAATTTTTTCAATTTCTTCAATTTTTAAATTGTGCCAAAAAACCTCAGACATTTTATTTGGTCGACTCTTCAATCCAATTTAAAAAATCTTTGTTCCCCTTTTCAATACCAAAAGAAATAATGCAGGGCACAGAATAAGAGTGAAATCCTTTTACCCTTTTTATTATTTTCTCAACCAAACTCTTTTTCGTTTTCACAAAGATTCCATATTCTCCGCTTTTTTCAATTTTTCCCTTCCACCAATATAAAGATTCGATTTTAAAAATGTTGCAACAAGCTGCCAATCTTTCAGAAACTAAAGTTTTGGCAATTCTTTTTGCTTCTTTTTTTGTTGGTGCAGTAATATAAACAAAGCTAAATTTTTTCATCCTTGTGTAACAGTTCTATTAATTCTATCAAAAAAGCTCAAAATTAAAAAAATTGATTAACCTACAATGACATTTTCACATTTGATCAATTGCGCAAATGTGCAAATATCGATTTATGATTTGTTATTATTTTTAGCGAAAATTACCTTTAGAATTTCAAGTAAAATTGTAGTCAAAATTCCAATACTAAAGACAATTCCCCAATGCCAAAACTTCAAGGGCATAGTGTTCAAAACCTTTTGAAGAGGAGGAAAATAAATGGCTAAAAACAAAAGTAAAAATCCATAAAGGATGGCTAAGGGTAAAAATTTATTTTCAAAAAAATTTTCTATTCTGATGATTGGCCTTTTGAGATTCTTGAAAGAAACAACATAAATTAAATCAATAGTTCCCAAGGTTGCAAAAACTAAAGTGCTCGCTAATTTTAGATTTTCACTTTTTATTCCAAAATTGAAAAACAAAAAAGTTGAAATCAAGGAAACAAAAATAGTAATTGAAAAAATCAAAGTAATCAATAGTTTATCCAAAATTGGCTCTTTTTTAATATCGATTGGCTTTCTTTCCATTAGTCCTTTTTCTTTTGGTTCAAAAGCAAAAATCAAATCTGGGGGACCATCGCAGATTAAATGTAAATATAAAATTTGGGGAATGGTTAAGGGCGGAGGAAATCTTAAAATTCCAGCTAAAAATAAAACTGCAATCTCCAAAAAGGAATTTGAAAGAACATAACCTACACTCTTTTTAATGTTTGACAAAATTAACCTGCCTTCTTCGCAAGCTGAAACTATTGTCTTGAAATTGCTATCTAACAAAATCAAATCTGCAGCTTCTTTTGCAACTTCTGTTGCCTCCCCAACTGCAATTCCAATGTCTGCTTCTTTTAAAGCTAAAGCATCGTTTACTCCATCTCCTGTCATTGCCACTATTTCTCCTTTTTCTTGCAAGACATCAACGATTTTTCTTTTTTGATGAGGTAAAACTCTAGTAAACAAAACAATTTTATCGATTTTTTCTTTCAATTCTTCTTTTGAAATTTTTTCTAACTCTTCAGACTCCATCACATTTTCTGGTGTAATTTCCAATCCCAAATAATTTGCCACTCTTTCTGCTGTTTTTCTGTAATCACCGGTGACAATTTTTACTGAAATTCCTGCTTTTTTTGCTATTTTTATTAATTCTTTTGCTTCTTTCCTCACTGGATCTGAAATTCCTACAATTCCCAAAAATTCAAAATCTTTTTTCTCTTTTAAATTGCCAGTTTCTTTTTTAGCAAAAGCTAAAACTCTCAAACCTTCTTTTGCCCATTCGTCTAAGATCTCTGAATATTTTTTCTTTTTCTCTTCATCAATTTGGCAAAAATTTAAAACTACTTCTGGCGCCCCGCTCAATAGCGAAATTCTTTTTCCTTCAATTTCCCAAATTGACATTGAGTATTTTTTGGCACTATCGAAAGGTTCCTCAAAAATTTCTTTTCCCTCTTTTAAAAATTTTTCTGCAAGTTTGCCCAAATTTTCTTTTGCAAAATTGAAAAGCGCAACTTCCAAACTTGTTCTTTCTTCGTTATTCAAAAGCATCACTTTTAAAGCATCTTCTTTATTTTCAAATTGAAATTTCACAACCTTCATTTTCCCCTCTGTCAAAGTCCCAGTTTTATCAAGGCAAATGACAGAGGTTGAACCTAAAACTTCAGTTGCCAAAAGAGTTTTCACTAGTCCTTGCTTTTTCAAAATTCTTCTCATTCCCAAAGCCAAAACGACAGTAATTATCACAGGTAAGGCCTCTGGAATTGCTGCAACTGCTAAAACGATTGAAGTTTTGAAAGCAGAATAAATTTTTCCTCCAGTTAAAACCTGAGCCAAAAAAATTAAAAAACAAATTACTAAAACTAAAATTGCCAAATTTTTTGAAAGATCCTCCAATTTCTTTTGTAGAGGTGTTTTTCCTTCTTCAATTTCAATCAACGCCTTTCCAATTTTCCCAAATTCAGTTTCTTTTCCAATTTTTTCAATTTCCATTATTCCCTTTCCAGAGAGTACCGTCGTTCCCATGAAAACTTTGTCCCTTTCTTTTTTTGTTATTCCCTCTTCCTCTCCAGTTAAAATTGCTTCAGAAACTAAAATCTCACCTTGAACGAGCTTTCCATCAGCAGGAATTCTATCTCCTGAAATTAAAACCACCAAATCTCCAGGAACTAACTCTTTTGCATCAATCAATTTTCTTTTTCCTTCCCTAATTACCATTGCCACAGGTTTTATCATTTTTCTTAAAGCATAAAGGGTCTTTTTTGCATTGTATTCTTGGAAAAAACCCATTAAAATGTTCAAAATTACTACTGCAATGATCAAAACGAAATCAAAAAGTTCTCCAAAAATTAAAGAAATTGCTCCAACAAAAAGCAAAATATAAATTAGAGGGTTTTTAAATTGAGAAATGAAAAGTGGAAAAACCTTAAGTTTTTCTCTTTCCAAGATTAAATTCCATCCATATTTTTTTCTCCTTTCTAAAACCTCTTTTTCTTTTAACCCTTCAAGGCTCATTTTGCAAAGAAAATTTTTGCTTCGCTTAATATTCTATCTTTCTTTGGGATTTTTACTTTTTCAAATTTTTTTTCTAAAATATCCTTTGCCAAAACTATACCTTGGGAGATCAGTTCTTTCGCGAGTTGACCAGTGACTGATGGCAAAATCGTTATTGGATAAAAATTATTTTTTTCAATTAACCTCTCAAGTCCTCGCCCTGGAGGATACTTCCAACCTAGTAATTCGACTCCCACACACTCTGAATATTTAATAGCCTCTGTAGTAAATTTTGCGTTAGTAATTAAAATACTTTTGTATTCCATTTTTGTATCGAAAAATTTTCTCCTTTGAATATCTAAAAATCTAGCGTAATTAGCTAAGGCAGATTTTAAATCAACCCTTCCTCCTGCCTCCCGTCTAAATTTGCACTCAGCAATGTAAAGAAAATTTTCTTTTTTTGCTAAAAAATCTATTTCATAACTCACGCAACATCCTGGAATTATTTGATTCATTTTCACTTCAAATCCCTCGATTTCAAAAATCCTCGCCACAAATTTTTCAAAGGGAAAACCAGTTGGTCCTAATTTTTCTAATGATTTTTTTAAGTTAAATTTTATCGCAGACTGAGGAGTTTCTTTTAATAAAAGTTCAAAAATCCTATCAAAGATTTGAGAGGTTGAAATTCCATCAAAGACTTCTTTTTCAATTTTCCTTGCTATTTTTAATGCAACTTCTTTTGATGCACCAACATTTCTCGCCGATTGATAAACTTTTTTAAAAGAAAATGGTTCTCTTTCCCCTCTTAAATTAATAACATAAATTTTTTCCATCATAATTAACTGTTCTGAATATACGAATTTCACTTTTTCACAATGGTGAAATTTTGAAAATCAGTGAGTAGCACAAGAAATGCAAGGATCATAAACTCTAATTAACGATCTAATTTTTCTAATTTGCTCTTCTTTTTTTAGTCTCAAAATCTTTGGTAAGAAATCTTTAAGGTCCTCTTCTATGTTGTGCAAAAATTGAGCAGTAGGAGTAATAATGTTGCAGTTTAAAATTCTTCCGTCTTTGTCAATTTCGTAATAGTGGAAAAGAGTTCCTCTGGGAGCTTCTAAAGCGCTCAGTCCGCTTGAAGGATGAAATTTGATTTCTGGTTTTTCTTTTTTGAGTGGCATTTTCAAAATTTCTTTTAATAATTCTTGACAAACTTCCAAAAAGTACAAAACCTCAATCGCTTGAGAAAAAAGATTATAAAAAATATTTTTAAAATACTCTTTTTCTTTGATTTTTCTCTCTTTCAAAAATTCCTCAAACTTTTCCCTAGAATTTTTTGTTAAAAATCTTCCATTATTTTTAATTCTGGCGATTGCTCCTACCATGTAAGCCTTGCCTCTAAACTTTACTTTCTTTACTGGCGGTGACTTTAAATCCTCTTCAATTTGAACTGAGTAAAAATCAGAGAAAGTAAATTTTTCTTCCCCAATTTTAACGATTTTTTCAAGATAATAAGGATAATTTTTTCCATTGAAAACTGAAGCAAAAAGAGTTTCTCTTTCAAATTCTGGGTACTCAATTTTTTTGAAAGTGTCCACTAACAAGTTTGCATCTTCAATTGCTTGAGGAATTTTTTCTAAAATCTGTTTCAATTTTTCTTTTTCTGGAATTTTTGTAAAACCTCCAACGATCGGTGTTATTGGATGGACTGCTCTTCCTCCAACAATTCTCGTTATTTCTAAAGCAAGATCCCTTACTCTTAATGCTGCCTTTGATTCTTTTTTAAATTTCTTTAAAAGTTCCAAATCGTTTTCAATATTAAAAAAATCTGGCAAAGAAAGGAAAAACAAATGCAAAGTATGGGAATGGATAATGTTTGCAGCCAAAAGCAATTTTCTCAAAAGAATAATCTCTTCTGAGATTTTAACATTTAAAGCGCTTTCTATCGCAGTGCAAGCCCCTAAAATATGAGGTACAGGGCAAATTCCACAAATTCTCGAAACAACGATCGGAACTTCAAAATATCTTCTTCCAATCAAAATTCCTTCAATCTGTCTCAATCCCAAAAGAGTTTGAAACTTCAATTCCTCAATTTCCCCAGTTTTTGTTACTTTTGCCCAAAACCCAGCTTCCCCCTCAATTTTATGAATATGGGGAATGGTGATTTTCATAATTTTAAAAATTTTTCTATGTCATCTTTTATTCCAAAAATTTCCAAATTGTCTTCGATTTCTTTTGGGCTTTTGAATTTTTTTAATGTTTCTAAAAATCCTTTTGGGTTTATGTTTTTTAAAATCCCCCTGCAGCCATAACAAAGTTGAAAATTTTTTGGACAAATTGCTTGGCACCCTGCCAAAGTTATCGGTCCCAAACAGGGTTCTCTTTTTCTTAAAAAACAGGTTTCTTTCCCCTGATGCTCGCATTCTGAACAAACTGGCTTTTGTGGAAATTCTGGAATTTTCCCTTTTATCAATTCCTTTGCATATTTTAGAAATTCCTCTCCATTGATGGGACAACCTGGAATGTAAAAATCTACTTTAACAAAGTTGTCAATTTCTTTAATCTCTGGATTTTCAACGTTTAATTTTTTGTAAATGTACCTTATTGTCCTTTCTCTTCCTTGATAATTTTTCATTTCTGGAATTCCACCTAAAGCTGCACAATTTCCCATTGCCACTAAAATTTTTGATTCTTTTCTGATTTTTTTTAATAAATTTATCTCCTCTTTCTTTATTGGCAATCCCTCAACAAATGAAACATCAATTTCTACTTTCCCTTTTGGAAATGGTATTTCTTCAATTAATGAAAAATCGATTAAATCAATTTCTCTTAAAAAATCAAAAAATTTTTCTCCCAAATCCAAAAGCGCAAATTGGCAACCTTCGCAAGAAGTTAAAGAAAAAAGGGCAACTTTTGGTTTTCTCATTAGTTTATTTTTTCACTTTTTCAAATAATTTGCAATTTCGATTGACAATTGAGTGTATTTTTTTAAATTTTCCAGGTCTTCTTTAGAAAGTTTTTCAAGGGCTAAACCCCAGTGAAAAGAAATAAAATCTCCAATTTTGATTTTTGGTAAAATACTTTTAAACCAAAAAACTCTCCTCTTTGTTGGTTTTCCCAAAAACCACTTTTTCTCTTTCAAAAGCGGTTGATATTCAACTATCAAATTCGCAATTTGCAATTTAGAATCTTCAATTTTCAAAATTTTTCCCCAAGAAATTTTGCAAAGATCTTTCATTCCCTCTGTCATAATTAAGCCCTTTCTCATTGGTCCTACAATTAAAACATGGAAAGAATGATGGGCTTTTGAGTTTTCAAGTAATTTTTCTGCCAATTTAGGTTTCTTTAAATGTTTTTTTACCATTTCTTTCAATTTTGAAATTCTCACTTTTTCTAAAAGTTCATTTCCGACCCAATAAGCCCTAACCACTTTTTCATCAAAGTGATTTGAAATTTTACTTTCTTTTGCAATCAATTTGTAATAAAAGAGAGAGCCCTCAAAGGTTTCTAAAATCTCTTTTATGTTCGGTACCTTTTCTCCTTTTAAAAAATGCAAAATTTCATGAGAAGCTTCCTCTCCCATTCCACAAAGCCCGAACCTTCCTGGAGGAAAACTATAGAGAGCGGCGATTTTAAGCCCTCGCATAAATTAGAGATTTAAGATTTTCTAAGATCTTTTTGGTAGCAAAGATAGTAATAATTCCAGCTAAAATCAAAATCCCAGAAGCTATTTCTTGTAAAGGAATTTTTGCTCCTGAAATTAGATTTAAAAGCGTAGTTATCGGAGAACCCAAAAGCAAAATCACAGTGGCTTTGGAAACCGGAACGTATTTTAATCCTGAATACCAAGTGATAACATAAAAGAATAAAATTATTCCAGTTATTAGAACCCAAATTATTTGCTTTAAGTTCAATACAAAAATTTGAGAAGCCTGAGCAGTGAAAAGTAAGTAAATAAAAATGAAAATTGAGCCAAAAAACATTCTTCCAAAGGCAACAGTTTTTCCGTCCAAATTCGAGGTAGAAAGTAAGTATTTCGAAAGAGTATTCTCAACTGCCCAAAAAAGAGTAGCAATTAAAATTAAAAGGTCTCCCCTATCTGGCACAAAAGAAAATTTTTTTAGCAAGAGGGCATTGGCAAATAATAAAATTGAAGCCCCAAAAATAAATTTTCGATCAATTTTCTCTTTTAAAAATAAAAGTGCTAAAATTGCAACCCACAAAAACATTGTCTTGTGAATGAAAGATCCCTCTGCCGAAGATGTAATTTTTAATCCTTTGAAAAATAACAAAAATGGAATAGAACCTCCGACTAAACCAATCAGAGCTAAAAAAATCCACTCTCTTTTTTTGAGAGTTTTAATTCTCTTTAAATCAAAGAATAACAAAAGCGAACCTAAAATTAAGGCAACTAGAGCCACTCTTAAAAAAGTGTAAACTTCAGCGCTTTTGAAAATTCCAACCCCAAATTTGTTAACGAAAATTGCAAAACCTGAAATTATCGCAGTTAGTGTGACTAATAGATATCCTTTGTTCATATTTTTAAACATTTTCTTTTATTTCTTTTGCAATTTTTTCCATTTCCTCCTTTCCAATTTTACGAATTAAGGATAAATCAATCAAAGCTCCATGTCCATCTTCAGGAAATCTTGGAACCAAATGAATGTGAGCATGAGGAACTTCTTCGCCAATAATAAAAGAAACTACAAAATCTGTTTTCATTGATTTTTTAATAACTCTAGCAATTTTTCCGACTACTTCAAAGTATTCTCCCAAATAAGGAACGTCCCAAACCCATCTAAAATGCTCCTTTGGAATTACTAAAGTGTGGCCTGGATTTCTTGGATTAATATCTAAAAACGCTAAAAATTTTTCATTTTCAAAAACTTCAAAACAAGGAATTTCTTTTTTTGCTATCTTGCAAAAAACGCAATTTTCCATACTATTAAGAAATTATACCAAAAATTGATACAATAAAAAAGTGAAACTAGGAAAACACATAAAATGGTTAAGGAGATTGGTTGAAAGAGAAAGGGAAGCAGAGATTGAAATAATGAAAAAAGAAATCAAAAGCCTTTCTGGAAAAGAAAGAGAAAAAGTAGGAAGGGCAATCTTGGGATTGAAAGGAAAAGTAATTGGAAGGGAATTTTCATTTAAAATAGTGAAATTTGGAAGAGAAAGAGAAATTGAAACTGAAATTTCAGTTGGAGATTTGGTTTTGATTTCAAAAGGAAATCCATTAAGAAGCAATTTAGTTGGGGTAGTTACTGAAAAAGGAAAAAAATATTTGTCAGTTGCTTTAGAAAAAACTCCTAGCTGGGCGTTTTCTAATGTGAGAATCGATCTTTTTGCAAATGACATTACCTTTAGGAGGCAGATTGAGAATTTAGAAAATTTAAAAGAAGGTGGAAGATTGGCTTTAAAGTATAGCCTAGGGGGATTAACTCCCTTGCCATCAAAAAAAATCAATTTCTCCCCGATAGATAAAAACTTAAATCCTTCTCAAAAATTAGCAGTTTCTTTTTCTTTGGGAACTAAAGATTTCTTTTTGATCCAAGGACCTTTTGGAACAGGAAAAACTAGAACTTTAGCTGAAATTGTTTTGCAATTGGTTAAGAAAGGAGAGAAAGTTTTAGTTAGTGCCGAAAGTAATGTGGCGGTCGATAATTTAGTAGAAAAATTGAGAGAAAAGGCAAAAATTGTGAGGTTGGGACACCCTTCGAGAGTGGCAAAAAATTTAATTGACTCAACTTTAGTTTATCAAGTTGAAAATTCAAAGGGTTATAAAAAAGTAAAAAAATTAAGAGAGAAAATTGAAGAATTAGTTGCCTTTCGAGATCAATTTTTAAAACCAACTCCTCAAAGAAAAAGAGGTTTGAGAGATGAGAAAATTTTAAAATTGGCTGAAACAAAACGGACGAAAAGGGGAATAAAAATTGAAGATATCGAATCGATGGCAGAATGGATAAAAATTCAAAATCAAATAGCAAAAATAATCAAAGAAATTTCAAAAATTGAAGAAAGAATAGCTGAGAAAATTTTAGAGGAAGCTGAAGTAGTTTTGTGTACTAATTCTTCTGCAGCGCTTGACTTTTTGAGAAATTTTGAATTTGATACTGCAATAATCGATGAAGCAACTCAGGCAACAATTCCTAGTATTTTAATTCCGATTTGTAAAGCAAAAAAATTCATTTTAGCAGGAGATCACAAACAATTGCCCCCAACTGTTTTATCTGAGAAAGCGAAAGCTCTTTCTGAAACCCTGTTTGAAAAATTGATCCAAAGATACCCAGAAAAGTCGGTCCTGCTCAACGTACAGTATAGAATGAATGAGGCCTTGATGGAATTTCCAAATAAAGAATTTTATGAGGGAAAATTAAAAACTGATGAAAGCGTAAAAAATATTACTCTAAAAGATTTCAAAATAAAAATTCCAAAATTTGGAAACTTTTGGGATAAAATTTTAGACCCAGAAAACGTTATTTGCTTTTTAGATACATCAAAATCTGAGGAAAAATTTGAAAGAGTTAGGGCTGAATCCTTTTCAAAAGAAAATCCCTTTGAGGTGGAGGTTGTAAAATCAATTTTAGAAAAAATGTTTGAGGTGGGAATTAAAAAAGAATGGATCGGGGTGATTACCCCTTATGATGACCAATTAGATCTTTTAAGAAGAAATTTAGGAGAAATGGTCGAAATAAATACCGTTGATGGCTACCAAGGAAGAGAAAAAGAAATTATTTTGATTTCTTTTGTAAGAAGTAATAAAGAAAAAATCTTGGGGTTTTTGACTGATTTGAGAAGATTAAATACTGCTATTACTCGAGCTAAAAGAAAATTAATCTGTGTTGGAGACATTGAAACATTAAAAATTCATCCTGTTTATGAAAGATTTATTGATTTTGTTAAAGAAAGAGGAGTCCTGGTTACTTTGTGATTTATTTTGTAAAAACGACTGCAGAATATCCAACAACTTGCGATTTTTCCCCATAAATTGTATCTCCTGAATTTTGATACTTTAACAATTTTGCTTTCCCTTTTAAATTTCTTGAAATTTCCAAAATCGTCTTTATCGTATCTTGGGCGCAAGCAAAAGTATCAACATCTGGGAAAAGTTTTTTTAGAGTTTCAATTTTTTCTTTAAATTTTTCAGGATCTAATCTTAAAATTCCTTCGATAGTTCTTTTGTCTACTTCTATTGCAATCTCATAAGGAGGATAATGGGAAAGGTCGGCCGAAGCAACTACTAAAATTTTCCTTTTTTCCATCAATTTCAAAATTGCTTTTGCTAACTCTTTCCAATCTTTGTCTTCAGAGCCAAAAATCAGGGGCAAAATTTTAAAATTTTTCAAAACTTTTTGTAAAAATGGAACTTGAACTTCTAAAGAGTGTTCAAACAAATGGGCAGAATCTTTAACAAAAAATCTTTTTGAAAAATCCAAAATTTCTCTTGCCAATTCTTCATCAACTTTTACTCTTCCCAAAGGGGTTTCCCACTCTCCCCTATCCCAAACTGAAACTCCATCGAAATATTCGTAATGGGAATCTCCAATCAAAACAACAGTTTCAAATTTTTTCCCTTGAATTGCTCTATAACAATGGGCAGCAACAAGACCTGAAAAAACATAACCTGCGTGGGGAACTAAAATTCCAAAGATTTCTCCTTCAATTTTAGGTATTTTTGCTTCTTTCAAAAAACCTTCGATCATTTCTTCTAGTTCTTTTTTCTCTCCTGGATAAAATTGCCCTGCCACCGCAGAAAATCTCAATTTTTCTCTTTGGTCTACCATTTTAGAAATATTTCTACGACAAAAATCAAAAGCTCAATTAAAATCAAAATGATGATTATTAATTCTAAAAAATGACCTCTTTGAGCGGAAATAAAATCTAACAAAATTTTGTTATGGTCTGCTAAAAACCTAATTTTTTCGTTCAAGATATCAAACCTGTCTCCTAGTTCAAATTCGTAAAATAATTTGTTATAAAGTCGCTCCAACTCTGATCTCTCCCAAGTAGTTTCTGGTTTGTCAAAAAGAGACAGATGGGAAATTGTGCGTTGTCTTACAGCCAAAATATCTCCAATTTCTCTTAATAACTCTTTTTCTCTAAGTTTTCTTATTTTTCCTGATTTTAAAATTCCAATTAATCTCTCCAATTCAGAAACTCTTTGCTCTATTTCTTTTTCAAATCTTTCCAGGGCCACTGACTGAGAAATGACAAAAGAAATTACTTGAACTTTTTCCTTATCAATTTTTGTTAAATATACTTTACCAAACCTCACATTTTCTATTTCTTTCCCTGTGAAAACTTTCAAAGTATCAAAATAAGGGTAGTTTTTATCGAATTCTTCAATAAACGGAGAAATTTCTTGGACGAATTCTTCTCTTAATTTTTTTGGAACGTTCCAAAAAGTTACTACTCCAAATTTCGTTAAAACCGCGTATTGGCCCAGGGCTAACCTTAAAACAATCGGGTGGTCTCTAGTGATATAAGGATATTTTTTAAGGTTCTCTTGAAGTTTTTTTAGGTCTATTTTCTCCCCCAAATAACAACTAAAAATAGAAAAATTTTTCCTCAATTTTTTAAAGGAAGGGGTTTTTACCACCTCTCTTTTTGCTTGTTCTTCCATCATTTCTATATTATTCTATTTTTCAGAAAAAGAAAAACCCCCACAAGGAGAGGGTTTTAGTTTTTTGATAATTTTATAATGAATTCAAATCTTGATCTATTTCTTGGAATTCTCTTTCCAAATTTAAAATTTCAATCCCTTCTAAGTCTTGATTGATAGCAATCACAGAATCTTCTTTTGGAACTACTTCCTCTGCGGGGGGTAGTGTGGGCACAGGGCTAACAACTCTTTTCTTTGTCCACCAGTATCCGATCCCAACCAAAATCAATATAAGTAGTAAGACCAAAATAACCGGAATAAAACTCTTTTTTGTTTCTGTTTTTTGTTCCATGTTTTTATTGAGTTGGTTGGGTCGTAGTTGGCACCTCTAACTCATCGACTTTTGGAATTTGAGCCAATGCAACAGCAGCTTGTCTTACCGCATCTCTTGCATCTTTGACCAACTTTTCCACTGCTTTCAAGTCATCGTGAAGCTGTTGTCTTAATTTTCCAACATCCAATCTTAAATTTTCTTCAGTTGTAATTTCTGGAGGTTCATAAACTTTTTCTGCCTGAGCTTTCACTGCTTTTCTGGCTTTTTCAATGGCTTCGTGAGCTTTTTGAATTGCTTCTTCTACTTTACTTACGTCTTTTCCGTTAAGTTTTGCCTTTGCGGTCCTGCTTTCAATTCTTTCTAAAACTTTTCCTAAATGATCCAAAACATCCAAATAATGATCGGTTAATCTTTCATTCAAAGCATTGATTCTTTCATAAATTCTTTCAACAATCTTTTGCTTTCTTTCGCTAATTCTTTCTCTTAATTTTTCCCTCAATTGTGCTTTGAGTTCTTCTATTTTCGTTTTCATTTCTTCTCTTTTTTCTTGAATTTGATTCTTATATTCCATTCGTACTTGTTCAATCTGCCTTTTTGTCTCCTCTCTAATTTGCTGAAATTCTTGCACTGAAATTCTAGACCTATCTCTTATCCTTTCCATCAGTCTGGGAGTAGTTGTTTGAGCAAAAGTGCCAATTCCAATCCCCAAAATCACCAAAGTTATTAGAGAAATCGCAACTTTTTTCATGAAGACCCTTTAACTTTTTATTCGACCTTTCCAATTTTATTTTAGATTTTTTTTATTAAGATGACAATCACTAATCTTTTTAAGAATTCCTAATTTCCTAAAAAATTTCGTTTCTCTTTAGCTGTTTTTATTTAACAATTTCCACTTTCCATTTTCCATTCACCCACAGTCCTAAAACTTTTACTTGAAAATTCATCGACTCTATTATTTTTTTTCCTCTTTTTATATGGTAAATGTGCTTTTCTTTTTCGACTGGATTACCAGCACAATCTTCATGACCAACTATTGCTACTATTTTTGATCCGTGTTTTTTCACTGATATTGCTATTTTTTGACTGATTCCATTCAAAGTTTTTTGATCGCCTTCTGCTAAAATTTTATCCATGCCGGGTTCTGTAATCATATCTACAAAATCGACCTTGTATTTATTTTTTAAAAATTTAATAACCGGCTCTTGAACTCTTCCATCCATACAATTTAAAGCGGTAGCAAATTTTTTTCCTTTCATTGTATTTTTCAATTTTTCGAAAAATTAACAAAAATGACCTTTTAACAACAGTAAAGTCTTTTTGGAATTTTTCCCTCTTCTGTCTTTCCGAAAGGATTGCCAAATTCTCTAATATTTTCGATCATTTCTTTGTTTACCCCTGTTTGTAAATTTTCTTTTTCAAGATAGCCCCTTAATTTCTTCATTAATTCTGGTAAATTGATTTTTACTGGGCAATTTTGATAACAGGCCATACAAGAAGTACAAGAAAAACAATTTGAATCAACCGCTTTTTTAAAACTTTCAGAAAACCCAGCAAAAATTATCCCTTTTGAACCCAAATACTTTGATCCGTAATTTCTTCCGATTTGATGGAAAACTGGGCAAAAGTTCAAACAAGCACCGCAGTTAATACAATACAAAAGCTCTTCAAAACCTTCTTTCAAAAGTTTTGTCCTGCCATTATCTATTAAAATCAAATTCACTTCTCTTGCTCCCTGAGCACCAATCACAACTTGATTTTGAATGTCAGCTGTTTTTGAAGGTCCAGAAATTATCGAAACATAAACTGGAAAATCTTGCCCTGTTCCCCAAATAGCAGAAGCTTTCACAATTTTTAAAGCGGATTCTAAATTTTCAACGATTTTCTCAAAGCCAGAAACAATAATATGAGTTTGGGGCCATTTTGAGACCAAAGATATATTTCCTTCGTTTTCTAAAATTAAAATTTTACCATCAGAAGTTATAGCATTAGCCCCAGAAATTCCAATTTCAGACTGAGAAATTTTTTCCCTTAATAAATTTCTAACAAAATTTGCAATTTTTTCTGGTTTAGATTCTAAATCCACATTAAATTTCTCTTTAATTTTTTTTGCAATTTCTTCTGGAGTCAAATGAATAGCAGGTAATACCGGATGAGATTCTTTTTCTCCCATTATTTGACAAATGAAATCTCCCAAGTCAGTTTCTGTTAATTCTTTATCAGTTAAAAATCCTTCTTCTTCAATTTCATTAAAAACGTTCGATTTTGATTTGATAATTTTTGTTTTACCTTCAGCTAATTTCTCAATAATTTCTCTAGCTTCTTTTACATCCTTTGCCTCAAAAACATTAATTCCGTTTTCTTTCAATGCGGAAATTGCTTTTTTCTTTAAGCTCTCAATTTCTGAGATTGCTTTCTTTTTAATTTGATAAAGTTCTTCTCTAAAATTTTCGTATTCTAAATTATTTCTCAAAAGCGCCATTTTCCTTTTTTCTCTATATTCCAAAACCACTTTCCACAAAACAGCTTTTGTTTTTTCTGATAAAAATTCTCCTTTCATAAATCTTCAAATAATTCTATTAATTCTTTGACCTCAATTTCTTTTGCATTTTCTTTTAAATGAAGATAACAAAGCGGGCAATTAGTGCATAAAATTTTTGCCCCAGTTTTTTTTGCTTGCTCAATCCTATCTTTTGCAATTTTATTTGCCAACTCTGGCTCATTAGATTTCACCCCTCCGCCACCTCCACAACAAAAGCTCTCATTTCTTGAAAGCTCCATTTCTGAAATTTCGTATCCTTGAGATTTAATTATTTCTCTTGGTTCTTCAAAAATTCCCATTCCTCTACCTAAATGACAGGGGTCATGAAAAGTAATTTTTTCTTTAATCTCTTTTTTCTTAATTTTTCCTTCTTTAATTGCTTTTTCTAAAACTTGAGAAATGTGCAGAACCTCAATATTCCATTCTTTGCCCAAAGCTTTGGAGTATTCAATTTTAAAAGTCATTGCGCAAGCGGGACAATTTGTAATTATTTTTTTAACCGAATGATCCTTAAAAATTTTTAAATTCTCCTCTGCTAACTTTTTAAAATCTTCAAGATAACCTGCCTTCAAAGCAGGAGAACCGCAACACTTTTCAAGCTCTGAAAGCTCAATAAAATCAATGCCAATCTTTCTCAAAATTTTCTCATACTTTTCTTTGAGCTCTTTGGCAACAAACTTTGTTAAACACCCTGGATAATACAACGTATTTCCCCCTAAAATTTTCTCAAAAATTTTCATAATAACTTTAGTATTACTTTTATTATTATCCTCAAAATCAAAAAAATCAGCTTCTTGGCTAATTTTAATTTAATCTTTCCCAAAGGTCAATTTTTCTCAATTAATTCCCTGCCCTGAACCGTGCTTTGCTCTGGTTTAAAGCTCAACTTTTTGCTTAGCTTTTTCTAATAATTTTTTTGCTTTTTTGCGAGATTCGTGGAATTTCTTGTTCAAATTTTAACATACTCCTTAAATAAATTTTCAGCTTGAAAATAAAGAAGTTCTGTAAATTGATTAATTTGTTGGACAGGAATTTTTCTTTTTGCCAAAAGTAACTTTATTTTTGCTTTTATTCTTGATTTTATGATTTCGTTGTTTGTCCAATCTATTGTCAAATCCCTCCGAATTTCTTTTACTAATTCTTTAACAAGCGATTTAATTTCTCCATTTCTGAGAGCAATTTTTTCTTGTGTGGCTATAGCATCATAAAAAGCCAATTCTTCTTCAGTTAATCCTGTTTCTTTTCCTTCAATTTCTTTTTTCTTTAATTCTTTTGCTAATTCAATAAGTTTTTCGATTACTTTTGTTGCGCTGATAACTCTGTTTTCGTACTCTTCTATTATTTTTTCTAATCTCTCCATTAGTGATTTATATCTGAATAAATTTTTTCTCATTCGCAATTGCAATTCATCTCGCAAAAGCTTCTCTAGGGTTTCAATTGCCAGATTTTTGTATTCCATTTTTTGAATTTCTTCCAAAAATTTTTCATTCAAAATCGAAATTTCCGCTTTTTCTTTTCCTCTTAGGGCAAAAATATCAATTACACCTTCTGCGGTAATACTTTTTGCAATTAATTCTTTCGCTTTCATTTCAATTTCTGGCTCTATTCCTTCTACTGCTCTTATTGTAGTTCTTTTAATCAAATTACTTCTAATCGCTCTAAAAAATTCAATTTCATCTTTAATTTCATAAGCCTCTTTGTGTGGCATTGCAAATTCAAAAAATCTAATTAAAAGTTGAGATTCTTTTAAAAATCTTTTTTTCCTTTCCTCATCAATTACTCCAGTTTTTGGATTAGTTATAACTGAATTAATCGCTTTCTCTAATAACCTTGCCAAATTTTCCCCTTCTAAATATTTCCATTTTGAATAATCAATTCCAACAAAAAAAGATTTCACTATGTCATATTTTTCTTTCATTTTTTCAATTATTTTTTGGAGCGGAATTAAAGCTTCAGTTTGAATCTTTCTATCATAAATACTTAATGTTTTCCTTAAATCATCGGCAATTCCAATATAGTCAACAATTAACCCTCCTAACTTTCCTTTAAACACTCGGTTTACTCTCGCTATTGCTTGAAACAAAGTATGATTTTTCAATGGTTTATCAAAGTACATTGTTGTCAAACAAGGAATATCAAAACCAGTCAGCCACATATCGCACACGATAACCATTTTTAAAGGATCGTCTGGATCTTTAAATCTTCTTTCTATTTCTTCCTTTCTTATTTCTTTTTGAATTTCATTTTTAAATTCTTCTGGTTTTGAAATTACAACTGCCATCTCTGGAGCCCCAGGAATTTTTGAAAGGATTTTATACATTTCTACCGCTACTTTTCGACTAATAGTGCAAACCATCGCCTTACCCCCTTCTTTCCGGTTGTTAAAATGCTCTATAATGTCTTTTGCGATTTTTTCTAATCTATCTTTTGCAGAAATTGCTTGTTCTAATCTAGCCAATTTCTTTTTTAACGCTTCTTTTACTTCAAAATCAGCGCCCACCTCTTCCATTAACTCATCAAACTTTTCATCAATCCACATATCAGTCAAATGTAAAGGAACTAATCTTGCTTCATAATAGATCGGAACAATAGCTTCGTCCTCAATCCCCCGGCTCATCGTGTATTGATGAATATAATCTCCAAAAACTAACCTTGTATCCCTGTTTCTCAAACTAATTGGAGTAGCAGTAATTCCTAAAAAAGAAGCATTTGGCAAAGCTCTTCTGGCATTACCTGCCAATTTTGCATACTCTGAACGATGCGCCTCATCTGCAATTACAATAACATTGTTTCTTTTACAAAGTGGTTCAAATTCTTCTCTCGAAAATTTTTGAATTGTAGTAAAAATTAACTCTGCCCCTGCTGTTTTTAATTTCTCTTTCAAATCCTTTATACTTTCTGCCTTTTTCGTGATTGCTTTATAACCACATCTCAAAAATGTCTTGTAAAATTGTTCGTCTAAATCGTTTCTATCAGTTAAAAATACAAAAGTCGGGCTTGAAAGTTCGGGTAATTTTTTTGCCTTATTCACATAAAAAACCATTGATAAAGTTTTCCCGCTACCTTGAGTGTGCCATAAAACCCCAATTCTTCCGTCTCCTTTTGGTTTTAATGCCTTTAATGTCGCTTCAATTGCTTTGTTTACTCCAAAGTACTGATGATACATGCAGATCTTTTTCGTATATTTTGTTACCTGTTTTTCAGAATCTGCCTCAAAAACAATAAAATTCTCAATAATATCTAAAATTCTTCTTTTTTGAAAAATTCCTTTTACTAAAACCTCCAACTCAGACACTCCTTCTCTTTTTTCTCTCTCTTCCTCAATTTCTCGCCATTTTTTAAACCATTCAAAAGAAGAGGAAATCGTTCCATATTTTGCTTCAGTTAAATCAGAAATTACTAAAATTTGATTGTATTTAAAAAGTTCTGGAATATCTTTTTTATATTCTTGTAACTGCTCAAAAGCACTTTTAATCGTTGCTTCCTCAATCGTTGGATTTTTCAGCTCAAAAACTGCAATCGGAATTCCATTTATAAAAACTACAACATCTGGTCTTCTCATTCTCTCTTTTCCTCTAACCGTGAATTGATTTACAACTAAAAATTCATTGTTCAAATAATTTTGAAAATCAAAAACTTTCACTAAATCTCCCTTTCTTTTTCCACCCTTTTCCTTAAATTCAATTTTTACCCCCTCAGTCAGCATTCGATAAATTTCTCTATTTGCAATTTCCAGGTTCGGGTGAGAAAAACTTAAAAGTTTGTTTATTGCTGTCTCTATTGCTTCCTCTGGCAATCCTTGATTAATCCTGATTAATGCCCTTTTTAATCTTTCAACTAAAACCACATCTTGAAAATTAGGATCTTTCCTTTCTGGCATTATTCCATTAAAAGCAATATCTGGCCCAAATTTATACTCGTATTCAAGATCTTTAAACCAATCAATTACGGATTGCTCGGTTATGGTTTGTTCAATTATTTTTCTCATTGCGGTTTATAATAATATCTTTTTGAAATTTCCCAAATTTTGAGAAAGTTACTATTGAAATATTCAATTTTTAATGAGATTTGAGGATTGTTAATAAATCTTCCTACGCGATTAATTGCGTTTATTGTAGACATTAAAAAAACTGCAAAAAATCTTCCTTTTTTGTTTTTATTATCTTCTATAACTCCCTTAATTATAAATGGATCTCCATGTATAAGGTGCGAAAGTAACGAATAAACAATTTTTAATTTATTTTCGTCTAAAAAAGGTAATGGTTTGATATTTTCTAAAAATTTATTGTATAACAAATTTGTATAACCATTTATTCTTTTGATTTTTTCGAAATTAAAATTTCTCAAACAATCCTCAATCATTTTCTTTTCCCTTTCGTCTAATCTATTTACTTCTTCTCTGTATAAATCATTAGTATATTGTTTCCATCGTTGATTATCTTTCCCCAAAATCAAGTAATCTATAAGTACCCGCAACAAACGAATTCTATGTTCTAACTCAGAATTTAAAAATGGAGAAAAGTGAGTATCTATATATTTAAAACTAAATTCGTAAATAGTTCGAAGTGAAAAATCAAGAAGAAAAGTGTTGTTGTTAGAAAATTGTAAAATATTTTTTAATAAAGTGAGAAATGAATCCAAGATAACTATATGAAAACATTCAAATAGTATTCGGTGTTGATAAAGTGGTTTCAATATCCCTATTTTCGTAGTTATCCATCCACTTTTTATCTCGGAAGGAGAAACAGCTGAATAAACACTGTCTTTTTTTAAAACATCTAATTCTTCCTTTAACAACTGTATAATTTTATCACAATATGTTAAAATTTCTTCTTCACTATTCATACCCTTATTTCTCCGCTCATTAATTTTGGTAAAAGCAAATCACGTAGAGTGGCTAAAGTTTGGTTTTCTTTTCTTATTTCGTCAATTTTTTCAATCATTGGTTGAATCATCTCGCTAAATTTTAGTGCTAATTCTGGCGGAGGAACAACAAACTTTTGAGCGGCAAATTCCGGCCAATGACCTTTATAATCGCTCATTTTGATTTTATCTTTTGTTAAATAGAAAACAAAGGTCGTGGGGTATCCATTTATTCCGACATATGGAATCACATTTTGAATACAAGAAAAATTAAAAGTAACTAAACGATAATAGCAAGTATGATTTGAAAAAACTGCAACTGGATTTTTTACGCTTGCTTTTACATCTGGCTCTCCATTATGATAACCTATAATCCCTGACTGTCCTTGATCTAATATTGGCACTTTGCCCGTGGGTAATGCTGTTTTATTGTCATATCTTTTACCCACTGGCAATCTCTTCGTAATTTCCATTATATTTTTTACCCCCCATCCCTCCGGAATTTTGCCTAATTCTGAATCTACGAATTTTACTTTTTCCCAACCTGGAAATCTAAATTTTACAAACCACTCCTTAAAAATTTCCTGTGCCATTTGCTCCAAAGTTTTAATAATTTTATTATTCAACTCAATCTTATCATCAAAAGCAGAAAGAATATCAGCAATCCGTTTTTGTTCGCTTGGGTCTTCGGGAATTGAAAGTTCGATATTAGCAAGATCGCTTTTACGCAGATTATTAATATTAGTTCCTTCTACTATTTCTTGAAGTTGATTTTTATAATTAGACGAACGAAGATAAAGATATAAGTATCTAGGTTCAATACTTTTTGGTCTTATACAGTACATAAAAGCGCCAAAGGATAATTGCTGATCAATTTGATATATTCTTGCGATTTTACCAACTAATTTTTTATTACCACTTGAAGCCACCACTACAATATCATTTGTACGTAATTTTTGTTCGTCAGAAATTTTTGAATCTATCACATACATCAAATCATCAAGATTAAGGATTCCATTTTCTTTTATATTATTTGCACGAAGAATTGGTGTTCCTCCTTCAAACCATCTTAAACTTCTTTCTTCTTTACTGAAAGAAACGCCCCTAATTATATCCGCTACCTCCCCCAACCTCACCTTCCGCCATCCTTTGGGTAAATTGTTTTGGTTTTTGTGTTTCATATTTGAAACATTCATGATTGTCCCACTTTTCGACTTGACATAAAATTTTGCTATAATAAAAGTGTAGGCAAATGCCTACTAATCACGCGGCCCGCGAAAGCGGGTTTTCGCTTTTTATATAAGTTCTTTTTCCTCTATAAAATTTCCCAAAATCAATATATAAATCTTTTATTTGATGCAACTCTTTTGAAACCATTCCTCGTACACCTACAACGTAAATTCTTTTTTTATATTTAATTTCGATTAAATCACTAAACTTCATGTTAAAACCCTAATCTTTTCAAATTCTCCCTTATCTTCTCTTCCAATTCTCGACCTTGTCTAAAATATTCTTCCAATTCTGCTTTCAGTTTTTTCATTTTTTCTTCAAAAGGTATCCCATCATCTGGTGGCGGAGCTACTCCAACATATCTTCCAGGAGTTAAAACATAACCATTTTTTCTTATTTCTTCTATTGTTGCGCTGTAACATAAACCCAGAATATTTTTGTAACCTTCGCCGAAATTCTCATTCCACAATTTTTGAATTTCTAAATTAATTTTTAACAACTCCTCTAATTCTTTAACTCTTTCTTCGATTTTTTTCTTGGTTTCTTTGTTGCGCAAATTAGTATTTAAAACTGAATTTAGTTCTTCAATTTCTTTTTCATATTTGTCTTTTAATATCCTCAATTCATCTTTTGTTTCTTCTATTACATTTTCACCCCGCCAAAGTTTTGCAATGGAAGAAATATAAATTATTTGGTCTTCGGTAAATTCAACCTGCTTTCTTGAAATCGGTCTAAAAATTTCCCTTGCATCAATGAATAAAGTTTCGCCTGTCCGATTTCTAAATCTTCCATCTTTTTTGTTTTTAGTTAGAAACCACAAAGAAACCGGAAGCGAAACATTATAAAAAAGTTTTGGCGGGCAAGCGATTATTACATCTACTAAATCATCCTCAATAATCCTTTTTCTAATTTCACCTTCTCTTCCCCCAACTGCCAAAGCACCATTTGCCATAACAAAGCCTGCCATTCCATTTGGTGCTAAATGATAAATAAAGTGTTGAATCCACATAAAGTTGGCGTTGCTGTCTGGAGGAATTCCATATTTCAATCTTGGGTCTTTTGGATCTATTTGATCTGCGCCCCATTCTGATTGATTAAACGGAGGATTAGTGATAACAAAGTCTGCTCTTAAATCTGGGAATTGATCATCTAAAAGTGAATTTTTACCACCCCTAATATCCCCAACAATTCCTCTAATTGCTAAATTCATCATACAAAGACGCCAAGTATTAATATTGAGTTCTTGCCCATAAAAACTAATTTTTGAAGGATCTTTTTTGTGAATTTCCAAAAATTTTGCGCTTTGAATGAACATTCCACCAGTTCCACAGGCAGGATCAAAAACTCGGCATCCTTCAAAGGGCTCCAAAATCTCAACTAAGAGTTTAACAATCGGGCGAGGGGTAAAAAATTCCCCACCACGTTTTCCTTCTGCAGAAGCAAATTGTCCTAAAAAGTACTCGTAAACACGACCTAATAGATCTTTTTCTTCGTACTCTCTATGGTCGAATTTTATTTTTGAAAAAATGTTTATAAGATCGCTTAATACATGGGGTTCCAAAGGAGTTTGAGCATAAATTTTTGGAAGGATATCTTTCAAAACTGGATTTTCTTTTTCTATTTCTTCCATCGCTTCGTCAATTTTCTTTCCAATATCTGGAGTTAGAGAAAATTTTTGTAAATATTCCCATCTTGCTTTTTCTGGAATATAAAAAATGCCCGCACTTTTGTATTGGTCTTTATCTTCGATAATAAATTTGCGGGCACTTTCATCTGGAACATAAAACTCTTTGTTATTAGGATCGCTTACCCATTCTTTTAACAATTCCCTTCTTTGATAAAAAGCGTCAGAAACATACTTTAGAAAAATTAAACCCAAAACAATATATTTGTAATCGCTAGGATCGAGACTCCCTCTTAATTTATCAGCTGCTTTCCATAGTTCTTTTTCAAAATCAATATCTCTTGCTGGTTTTGAGCTTAGTTCTAAAATTCTTTTTGTTGCCAACTTCTGTCTTTCTTCAATAAGTTTTTTTATTTCATCTGGCAGCTTATCTTTTGGAATTAAATAATCTCTACCTCGAGCAATCGCTGGAATTTCCCCAGATTTAATCCGCTTGAAAATCGCTTGCCTCGTAACTCCTAAAATATTCGCTAATTCCTTAGTGGTATAGTAGTCCGTTTCTGCCATTAAATAAAGTTAACAAATTAAAAACATCTTGTCAAGTTTACCATGGTTAACCAAATTAAATATTTTCCCACAAAAAATTGGCTTTTTCAAGCCAAAATTTGTTTAAATTACAAGATAAAATCTTGTCTTAGATATCGTAAAAACCAGAAATTTAGTGTTGATTAGCCAGAATTTACATCCAGCCTTTAAATAGAGCGATGGATAAAAAGAGTAAAATTAGGCCGGCCATCAATCGCATGTACCTTCTAAAGTTCAATCTCCATTTTTCAACTTTGTCTACTTGGGTCCAGGCAAAGGCAACGGCAGCGATAATGATTAACAAAGGAACAACGAAAAAGAGATTGTACCAGATTAAGTATGGAATGTAAGCGCCAGCTCTTTCAGCCAAAATAGTGGTGTAAACTAAAGGAATTCCAACAGTGCAAGGAAGCTCAACCAAAGAAGCCAAAAGAGCTAGCAAAATTGCGGAAGGAATTGTTCCTCGTTTAATCAATTTTTCAATCGTTGGCTTTGCGCTCTCTGGAATTTCCAAAGAAATACCTTTTCCGTATGCAAAAAAATCTTTGATTAAAATCAAACTGGCAAGAAAGGCGAAAGCAGAAATTGCAATTTTTATTTTTTGAATAAAACCAATTAAAGAAATTAAATTGATCATTCCCAGCATAAAAAGAAAATAAACAACAAAAACGCCAAAAGTGAAAACTAAACCTACTTTTATTGCTCTATTTTTTGAACCAATAGCCAAAAGATAAGTAAGCAAAAAAAGCAAAACAGAAAACATACACGGATTAATTCCGTCTGCCAACCCCAAAATTATACCCAAAAAGAATAAAGAAGACTGAGAAGAAATTTTGATTTCTTTTCCAAAAAATGAAATTTTGAATTCCTTTTTTTCTTCAGGAATAAAGGTAGAGGGTTTTGGAATTTGCTTTAGAGTTTGCTTTATTTCATCAACTGGACAAGGACAACCTTCTTTTTGACATCGCAAAATAACTTTTTCAATGTTTTCCCTGATTGATTGATCACCTATTAAATAAGTGTCCCCCAAAAAAACCATTGGAAAACCAGAAAAAGAAATCCCGTAAAATTCTTGAAGTTTTTGGTAAAGCTTTAAATCTTCTTCACTTTCTGAAACATTGTAAACTTTAAAATCAATTTGATGTTTTTTTGCTACCTCTTTAAGGAAACTTTCTAAGTTTTGGCATTGTGGACATTTATCTTTTACAAAATAATGAATGCAAATTTCTGTTTTTCTTTGAGGTTTTTCTTCCCATTTATCAATCCCACCTACTGCCAAAATTTCTGCTGGTGAAGGACAAGAAGTTTGAAGACATTTTTGAATTAAATTTTCAATTTCTTTTCCGGTAGTTTCTTTTGATCCAAAACCAACAATAAAATTTTTGCCAATAAAAGTCATTGGAACCCCTTCTGGTTGAGTATTGTAAGCCTGTGCAATTTTTTGGAAAAGTTCTCGATTCTCTTGACTATAATAAACCTCAAACTCTTTTATCTCCAATTGAGGATATTTTTGCTTTAATTCTTCCAAAAACGGTTTCTCTTTTGCGCAGTGAGGACAACCCTGACCCCAGAAAAAATAAATCTCAATTTTTTCAGTGGCTAAAACTTTTTTTTGAGAGAAAATAGATAAAAAAAAGAGAGAGACTAACAAAAATAAAATTTTCTTTTTCATTTTTTTATTTTACTTTACCTTAACTTTTTCAAAATTATTGAAATCAAAAAAATTAAAAAGCTAGAAATAACAATTAAGGGACCTGCTGGAAAGTTTGTGATTTTAAAAAGGAAAATTCCAAAAATGGCAGCTAAAACTCCAAAAAGAGAAGATAAAATTTTAAAAGTTTTTAAGCTTTTGGAAAAATTTCTGGCTGAAGCCGCTGGCAAAGCAGTGAGACCTGCTACCAAAAGCCCACCAACAAACTTTACACCCAATGCCACAATAGCTGAAATTGAAAGAAGGTAAAGAAATTGGTATTTTTTCAAATCAATTTTTTCTGCTTTTGCCAAATCCTCTGAAATTGAAATTAAAGTTAGCTTTGAATAAATTCTTTGAACCAAAAAGAGAACAAAAAGAGAGATTAAAACAATAATTAAGCTTTCTACTCTTCCAATTTTTGAAATATCGCCAACTAACGCCTCTTCAATTTCGTGTTCTGATAGAAACAAGAAAGTAACCGCTAAAGAAACAGAAAATAAAATTGCAATGATCGTTTCTGTGGGAAGTTTTGTTTTTTGTTCAAAAAACCAAATTAAAATTGAACCCAAAAATAAAAACAAAAAAGCTCCCAGAGAAATATCTTTTTGAAAAATTAAAGCTAAGGCAACCCCTGGTAATGCCAAATGAGAGAGAGGATCAGCAACAATCGTCATCTTCCTTGAAAGCATTAAAGACCCCAAATATCCCGCTACCCCTCCAACAAAAATTGCTGAAATTAAAATTTCAAAAAAATTAACGGTCATGAAGGTATCTTTTGTTTTCTTTTATATATCTTTTAACAAACCAATTAAGGAAAATGAATTCATCTCTTTTAACTTGAGAGCGCTCTAGAGCATTATAATAAGAATTTCTATCTTTGTAGGAAATGTTCAAAAGGGGGTATTGGTATTTGTTCAAAACAAAATTCATCATTAATCTTGAAATTCTACCGTTTCCATCTGCAAAAGGATGAATAGTAACAAATTTTAGATGAACCAAGCCTGCCAGTTCTACAGGATGCAAAAAATTTTTATTTTTTTGATACCACTTAAAAAAATCTCTCAGCATCGGATAAATCTCAACTGGATAGGGTGGTTGAAATTTGCTCCCAGAAATTCTTACTTGAAAATTCCTTATTTTTCCTGCAATGTCAGGCTTTGTTTGCTCAAAAAGTTCTTTGTGCCATTTCAAAACTAAAGACAAAGAAAGATCTTTTTTAAGCTCAAGCATTTCTAAAAAAATCTTTTTGTGAGCCTCTGCTTCTTTGATATCATGCACTGGTTTTCCTTTTGGGGCAATCCCTCTTTCTAACAAATCTGCAGTTTCTCTTAGAGTTAAAGTAGAGCCTTCGATTCTTTGAGTGTCATAAGTAAATTGAATGGAGAAAGTTTCAATTTCTTTTTCTCTTGCTGATGGTGGCATTTTTTTCAATTCTTTCTGATAATTTTCCTTAATTTTTTCTAAAATTTTCTCCCATTTCTCCTTGAAAATTTGCTGAAAAAATTTTCTTTTGATCTCTTCGATGTTTTCTGGAATTTTCTTTCCCAAATAAAGCGCTTTCTTTTCTACTTTTTTCCCTTTTCTTATTGTGTGTTCCAAATAAAAATAAGTTTCTCTTCCTTTAATTTTTTTTCTGATAGTAACCATATTACCACTACAAATTTATCAAAATTTAAAAATTTTGCAAATTGTAGGGGTATCAATGTCCATGATAATGCTCATAAAATTTTATCTCTTGCCCATAAAGTTTTGATAAAATTTCTGGAGTTACTACTTCTTGTGGTTTTCCTTGACATACCGGACATTTATTCAAGCAAATGACATAATCTGAAAATTTGAAAACAACGCTTAAGTCATGAGTAACTAAAATAATTGTTAAATTTTTTTCTTTCTTCAATTTTTCTAAAAGTTGATAAATTGTTTCCTCGCCTGAAATATCAATTCCAGTTGTTGGTTCGTCAAAAAGTAAAACTTCAGGTTCTCCAATTAAAGCCCAAGCCACCAAAATTCTTTGGTACTGCCCTGAAGAAATTTCCCCTAAATTTTTCTTTAAAAAGCTTTCCTCAAAACCAACTAGTGTTAAAACTTCTTTAATTTCTTTTTCGTTTTTTGTTTTTAACCTGAAAAATTCCTCGATCGAGATTGGAAAATCCTTGACAAAGGGTACTCTTTGTGGCACATACCCTATTTTTATTCCTTTTTTCCATTCAATTTTTCCTTCAAAAGGAAAAATGCCAAGTAAAGTCTTAAGTAACACTGTCTTTCCTGCTCCATTTGGTCCCAAGATCGTTAAAACCTCTCCCCTTTTCACTTCAAAAGATAAATTACAAATAATTAACTCATCATCTAATTTCACATTCAAATTTTCAACTTTCAAAATCGTTTCCATAGTTTTATTTAACCACAACCTGGACAAATTGAACATGTACCACCAGAACAGCTTCCGCTTCCTTTACTAGAGGGTCCCTTTGGTCGCCACTCATTACATTCTGTATTGCACTCTGGACATTTTGCCACTAATTTAAAACAGTACCCAAAAACAGAGCTTTGCCACTCTTTCTTTTGACCCTCTGCTTCAAAAAATTTATTGCAATTTGGACAGTAAAATTTCTCCATTTTTAAAATAAAATTTCAAGGTTTTATTATTACTATTTTTTGATTAAACCTATCTCTTTTAGAAAAATTTCCCAGTCTTTTGGTGTATATTTAAGTTTATTTATTGGTACCAGGTAACGAGTTTCTCGAACCTTCCCTAAATATGGAAGCATCTTTCCCTCTTTAACTGGTTTATGTTCAGATGTTTTGAAATAACCATTAATGAATCCTTTAAGTTTTGTTTGAATTTCTCCGCACTTATAGTTTTTAATTCTAGTTCTCATTTCTTGCAAATAATTTTTAAATCTCTTGTCTGTTGGTGGAATTTTTACTTGTGCAAAATCAAGAAGTCGTGAAAATCCACAAACCTCTATAAAAAATTGCAAAAGAATAGGCTGGGGGACAGAACATTTTACGCTTATTCCATAATCATATCCTATGCCCGCTTCTGCCCAAACACCGGTTAAAGAAGGTGAAGTTTTTATACTTACTCTTTTGTCAGCATTTACAATATCATTTCGATATTTTTCAATTTGTGTTGAAATTTCCCAATCTAATTCAATTTTTGTAAAAAACTTCTCTTTAAAAAATTTCTTTACCATTATTTCCCCCAATTTTCCTACAAACTGATCTATCAAAATTGATTCAAAAGTTCTTCGTCTTTCTCTAAAACCTTTTTGAGTAATCGTAGCTTTCGTGCCTCCCTCAAACATTTGATATGTGATTTCTATGCAAAAAATTAAAAGTCTTACTATATCTTCCTCTCCTATGTTTACAATAATCGTGTTTGGTAAAAGTTTTTCATCAATCCATTTTAAAACATTGTCGTTTCTTATAAATAATTTTCTTTTCTTTGTCTCGGTTACGTTAAAATCATTTACTCTGCAAGCAGAAAGGAGTAATTCTCCAAGCTCATCGAATTCAAAAATTATTCCATATTTTTCTTTGATAAACTCTACGAGCGATTGAATATATTTGTACTCTTTCTTTTTAAACTTCGAAGGACTATTTAAATCAGTTTGTGAGAGAAAGTTTCCTTTTGAATTCATTTTTGTTTTTTTAGGACTACTAAATGTTCTGTTTTAATTCGACTATCTTTCATACCTGAAGCAGGGTTGACTTTCGATTCAAACATAACCCGCGACAGAATTTTATCTACAAATGTTACTTCATGACTCCACCCGAATTCTTTCAGATGTTCTACGATTATTTCATCAATGGGAATGGGGTTGTTTCTTACTTTTGCTGGCCCAACAAAAATACACATGTAATTTTCAACCTTCTCACCAAGCCTGGAAAAGCAAGAAAGGATTGCGTGAAAATACTGATCATAAAGAGATCTCAAGTGTTTTTCTTTGATTTTTTTTCTGTATTCAAAAAATGTCGAAGAATAAATCTTAATCTTTGGTACTTCTCTGTAAGGTATTTCTTTATTACTGAGATTTTTTATGTACGCTTCGCTATAGCCTAACCAAAAAAGCTCAAGTTTAGTTGATCTTATATATTCTTGAGCCTGTAAGTAAGGAGGAGAAGTTATTAAAATATCCACTTTCTTGTCAAGCTCTGCAGTTAAAGTATCAATACCTGCTTTCACTTCATATTCTACTTCCTTTGGGGAAAGCTTTTCATACTCAACAAGTTTATTATAAAGCGAAAAAATTTCCTGCTTTAACATTCGGTAGAACACATTTTTCCAATTTCCTTTTAATAAAGTTTCAATTTTTTTCCTTGAATATTTAGACCTATATAATTTGTGAACTTTTTCGTCACTCCAGCTGAAATATTTTGTTACTTTTAAAAGAGGAATAAGCAAGAGATATTTTTTTTCTTTCTCTTTTTCAGAGTGCACAAAGCCCCATGCTTTAGAAAGGATCGGAAGAAATTGTTCTGGAAACCAGTAATTTAAATTGCTCCAAGAAGGAATGAACTCTTTATTGGAATTCTTAATACAATCAATGAGATCCAATAACTCATTCACTTTCATTTTTGGTCGTCCTAATGTAGCGGTATCATGAATGATGTTTAATATCGGATTTAAATCCCATAATTGGTAATTATAACCATAAACTTTAGCAGTCAAACCTGCAGTTCCATATCCAGCAAAGGGATCGAATATTCTCATTCCAGGAACACCATACTTTTTTAAAACAAAGGCAATTACCTGAGGAATAAATTTGGCTGGATACTTATAAATAGAAAATACTCCATATGTAGTATAAGGAATTTCTGGAATCGTATTTCGAAATAATACGGAAATTTTTTTCCCGTTTTGAAAACTTTCTGCGTTATTTTGTTGAGGTTCCGAAGTAATCTCTTTAATATTAGAAAATTTTAGATTCAATTGAGAGTTTTTAAGTTTTTCATAATCCATAATTTTCGAACGAATAGATAGAGTTGATTCTTTTATTGTATCAAAAATACAAAAATATCAAAAATTGTAAAAATAAATATATAAAACCCGTAATATTGTGAAAAATTCAAGATTTTCAGTAGATCTTTTTAAGGTTTTAAAATTTTTATTGCCTTTCCCTCAATTAAGGCCTTGGCAACTTTTTTTCTGGCAGAGGTTAAAATTCGACAAAGAGTGGCTTGGGAAATTTTCATTCTCTTTGCTGCCTCAATTTGGTTTAGTCCTTCCAAATCGCAAAGTCTTAGAGTTTCAATTTCATCCAAAGATAACTCAACTTCATCTAACATTGAAAGGGGGACTGCTCTCGGTTTAAAATAAACTGCTTTTGGATCGAATTGAACCCTTCTTGGTTTAATGGGTCTTACCATATTATTCTCTAGTTAAATGAATTTTACAATTTGGGCAAATCAAACTTGAGCAAGGAACTCCAGGTTGATGTTCAACTCTATAGCCACATTTTTTGCAAACACAATATCCCCCGGGTCCTCTGCCTCTAAATCTCCTTCTCCAACAAAAACCTTTTTTGAAACCAAAAGCTACAAGAGGAGGTTTATAAAAACCAGTTTCAACTTCGTGGCTTTTAACTTGAATTGCAACATAAACTAAGTTTTTAATTTCTTTCATTAATCTTTCTCTTAAATTTTCTGAAATTTTTGTTGCGGTCTCAACGTCCAAATTTCTTGGCAAATTTATTTCCAAATTGGCAGTAAAAACAGAACCCTTCTTTTGAGTTTTTAAATCTGAAATTTCAATCCCTTGAGATTTTACAATCTCTTTTATTTTCTCTTCAACTTCAGGCGGGGCTGAAACATCAAGTAAAGAATCGATGGCTTCTTTTCCAATTGAAAAAGATTCTTTAACAATATAAAGACCGATTAAAAAAGCTAAAATTGAATCGGTAAAAATCCAATATTTATTCAAAACTAAACCAGCAAAAACTGCCAAGGATGCAAAAACATCAATTCTTGAATGAACTCCATCTGAAATTAAAGCAACCGAATTTTCTTTTTTCCCAAAATGAATTTTTAATCTTGCCATTATTTCATTCAAAATTGCAGAAAATCCCATAACTGAAAGTGCCAAAATTGGAAGTTGAATCGCTGTTGGATTCTTAAATTTTTGGTATGCCTCAAAAATTATCCAAATTCCAGTAAAAAACAAAATTAAAGTAATCAAAAATCCTGCCAAAACCTCAAATTTAAAATGGCCATAAGGATGCTTTTTGTCAGCTGGCTTTTTTGAAATTTTAATCCCTAAAAATGAAATCAAAGAAGAAAAAATGTCTGCCAAGGAATGAAAACCCTCGGCTAAAACAGCAGTTGATTTTGATAAAATCCCCGCAGAAATTTTTATTCCAGCCAAAATAACATTTGCCAATACCGAAATTTTCGCAATTTTTTCTTTCATAAAATTTTTTCAATTATTTTCTCAAATTTTTTTTGAAGTTTGGGGTTTATTTTTGCTATTGGCTTCATTTTTAAAGTAGATTTTAAAAAATCCTTATGGTAGGGAATTTTCCCCAAAATTTCAATTTTATTTTCTTTGGCGAACTTTTCTATTTCTTTTGAAAAATTTTTTGCTAGATCGAATTTATTAATAACAATTCCGTGTTGAATTTTAAAATGATTTGCTAAATATAAAACTCTTTTTAGGTCAAAAAGGGCAGAAGGTGTGGGTTCTGTCACTGCTATAATATAATCTGTTCCGACTAAAGAAGCAATCACTGGACATCCAATTCCAGGGGCAGAATCTATAATCATAATTTCTGCTTTTATTCTCTCTCCAATTTCATCGGCTACTTTTCTTACTTCATTCACTACTTCTCCAGAAGAAAGTTCTCCTAATTTCAGTTCGCTTGAAACCAAATCGACATTATAATTTTTTCCAACAAAAATTTTCCCAATTTCTTTTTTGCCTTCTTTTATTGCTCCGAAAGGACAAGCCAAAACGCAGGCTTTACAACCAATACAAGAATCTTTCAAGAAAGCGGGATATTTTCCTTTGACAAAAACGATGGCATTTTGCTTGCAAACTTTTGCGCACTCTCCGCATTTTTTGCATTTTTCAAAATCAAATTTAGGAATGAACTGAAAAACTTTTTTGAATTCTTTTCTTTTTATTGATAACAACAAATGGCAATTTGGACATTCTGCATCGGCATCAACCAAAATTGTCTTTTTGCTTTTCGCAAATTCCACTGCCAAAGAAGTTGCCACCATCGACTTTCCCACTCCCCCTTTCCCTCCATTAACTGCTATTTTCACCCCCACACCAAAATAGGCAACCTTGGTGTTATTTAACGAAGTCAATTCTTGTTTGGTGTGGGGGTTCATAATTTAAAAAATATCTTCTTTTGATAATTCTTTTAATTTGTTTTCTTCAAATTTTTTAAGATTTTCTAAAATCGTGCCTTCAATTGCTTTAAAAACTTTAATTTTATAATTTTTAAATTTTTCAAAAGCCCTCGGTCCCAAACTGAAAACAATAACTACATCGACATTTTGTCTTTTTAAAAAATCTGGCGGAAGTCCTTTCCCCTTGAGCTCTGGATTTTCGAAAACCTCAAAAATTTCTTTTTCAGTATCGAAAATCAAAAAATTCTTTGCTCTTCCAAAATGCAAAGCCACCTTATCTTCTAAATTGTTTCCGTCAGTAGCGAATGCTATTTTCATTCGAATTTTTCCAATTTTCCTTGAATAAATTTCTCAATTATTTCTTTTACTTTCCCTTCTCCCTGATAAACCTCAATATTAAATTGTCTTAAAACATCGAAGGCCCTTGGTCCAATATTTTTTGTGATTACTGCTTTCACATCCTTTTCGGCCATCAATTGAGCGGCGAAAATTCCTGCCCCTCCTGTTCTTTTTTCAGCTTCATTTTCAATTGCTTCAAAACTTTTAATCTTTCCGTTCTCAATCGCGACAATGAGAAAATAGGGACACCTGGCAAACACTTCGCTTACTGTGTCTTCTAAACTTTTTCCGTTTGCTGAAATTGCAATTTTCATTTTTTCTTTTCTAATTCTTTCAATCTTTTCTCAATTGCCTTCATTTCTTCCTTTAAAGCTTTAAGTTCATCCAAAAGCATTTCTTTTTCTTCTTCGGGAGTAATTTTCTCAAAATATTCAGGAAATGCCCACCAACCCCTCGGCAACCAAGGATATCGCCAGCATCTCCACCAGTATTTTCTAAATTCTGGATAGGCCCACCAAGGACCTCCTCCCATTCCCCAGGGCATAGTTTTTAAATTTTTTATAATTTTGACCTTTTTATTATGAATATATATTCAAAATAAAACTGTTTGTCAAGAGAGAAATTCTAATTCTAAATTTGTGTTTTTTGGTAAAATAAAAGATGCTCAAGATAAAAGGAGAGGTTCCCTTAAAAGATCATACAATTTTTAAAATCGGAGGGCCGGCTCGCTATTTTTTTGTTGCCCAAAATGAAAAAGATTTAAAAAATGCAATTTTGTGGGGAAAAAAGAAAAAAATTCCTTTTTTTGTTTTGGGTGGAGGAAGTAATGTTTTGTTTTCAGATGAGGGTTTTAGGGGGCTTGTAATAAAACTCCGCAATACGCAATACGAAATACGAAATACTAAAATAACTGCTGAGGCGGGAGTTCCACTGCAAAAATTAGTTTTTGAAACAGCAAAAAAAGGACTCTCTGGGCTTGAAAATTTAGCAGGAATTCCAGGAACTTTGGGAGGTGCAATTTGGGGAAATGCTGGTGCTTTTGAAAGAGAAATTGGAGATTTAGTTGAAGAAGTTAAAATTTTAAAAATTGAAAATTGCAAATTGCAAATTGCAAAATTAAAGAAAAAAGATTGTAAATTTGGATACAGAGACAGTATTTTTAAAAAAAGAAAAAATTGGATAATTTTAGAAGCGACTTTGAAACTAAAAAAAGGAAAGAGGAAAGAAATTGAAAAAAAAATAAAAGAGATTTTGAAATTGAGAAAAGAAAAACAACCCCTTGAATTTCCTTGTGCAGGTTCTGTTTTTAAAAATGTGCTAATAGAAACAGTTCCCCGAAAAATCCAGGAAAAATTCAAAGAAAAAATAAAAAATGGATTTTTGCCAGCTGGTGTTTTAATTGAGGCTGCGGAATTAAAAGGCTATCAAATTGGTGGGGCAAAGATTTCAGAAAAACACGCAAATTTTATCGTAAACATTGGAAACGCAAAGGCAAACGATGTAATGCAGTTGATAGAAAAAATAAAAAAAGAGGTTAAGAAAAAATTTAGAGTTCAACTCGAAGAGGAAATTAAGTTAGTTGGTTTTTAGTTTTCTAATTCAACTAGAAAGTAATTTTTCTTTCCTTTTCTAATTACAAAGTATTTGCCATGCAGAGCATCTTTTTTTGAGAATTTCTTTTCTTTGTCCTCAACTAACTCTTCATTAACATTAATTCCTTTTTGTTGGATTAACCTTTTGGCTTCGCTTTTTGAACTAACTACTCCTCCTTCTTTTAAGAGATCCAAAATGGTGATTTCTTTTCCGATAGATATTTTCTTTGTCGGGACATCAAAAAGCGCTTCCTTTATTTCTTCTTCTTTCAATTCTTTGACTTTTCCGTAAAACAACAATTCTGAAATTCTTTCCACTTTTTTTAATTCTTTTTCTCCGTGGACCATTTTTGTTAATTCTCTCGCCAAAACTTTTTGGGCTTTTCTTTCTTTGGGGTTTTCTTCCATTTCTTTTTCGATTTCCTCAATTTCTTCTTTTGAAAGAAAAGTAAAATATTTTAAAAGCTGAATTACATCTCGGTCATCGGTGTTGATTAAATACTGGTAAAACTGATAAACTGGGGTTAAATTTTTGTCCAAAAAAATCGCTCCTTTTTCTGTTTTTCCAAATTTCTTTCCTGATTTTGTCAAAAGCAAAGGAAGAGTAAATCCAAAAACCTCTACTCCTTTTATTTTCTTTATAAGTTCTATTCCGCAAACGATGTTTCCCCATTGGTCAGATCCTCCAATTTGAAGTTGGCAATTTTCTTTTTCATAAAGCTTCAAAAAATCGATTGCCTGCAAAATCATATAAGAGAATTCGCAAAAGGAAATTCCGGTAGTTGAAATTCTTTCTTTAACCCATTCTTTAGAGATCATTTGAGAAACTTGAAGATATTTTCCATAATCTCTTAAAAAAGAAATTAAATCAATTTTTGAAAGCCATTCAAAATTGTCTAAAATTTTTGCTGGATTTTTTTTGGTTTTAAAATCCAAAATTTTCTCAAATTGCTTTTTGAGTCTTTCTCCCCATTCTTTAACTTTCTCTACCGGGTTCAAAACCCTTTCTTTTGTCTTTCCTGAAGGATCTCCGATCAAGGCAGTCCCTCCCCCAACCAATGCGATAGGGTGGTGACCAAAAATCTGAAATCTCCTTAATGTCAAAAGAGGAACCAAATTTCCCAAATGCAAAGATGGAGCTGTAGGATCAAAACCACAATACAAAACAATTTTTTCTTTTTTTAGCTTTTCCTTCAATCCTTTTTCGTTGGTTATTTGATAAATCAGTCCTCTAAATTTTAGATCTTCAAAAATATCTTGCATTTTTTAATTGTATCAAGACTTTAATTTTCTGAAAATTATTAAAAACCCAGTGTGAGCTACCATTCTATCTTTTGGTCTTAAAGCAATTTTTCTTTTTTGCCATTCTCTTTGCAAAGTTTCAAAAATTCCTTCTAAAACAAAATCTTTTGAAAATTCTTTTTCTACTTTTTCAGTTAATTCAAAAACTTGAAGAATGGTTGGTAACCAACAAGCCAAAATCCCTCCTTCTTTTAAAACTTCTTTAACTTTTTTGAGATAATTCCATGGATCTGGCAAATCCAAAATTACTCTGTCAAAATCTTTTTCCTCAATTTCTGCCAAATTTTGTCTTTTCAAAGTCAAACTTTTTATTTCTTCAATCCTTTTTTGATAGAATTCTTCAATGTTTTTCTTTGCATTTTCAACCATATCCTCTCTCTCATCAATCGAAATTACTTTTCCTTTTTCCCCTACTGCCCTAATCAAATATAAAGTCAAAGCTCCAGAACCAGTTCCTGCTTCCAAAACTTTTGCCCCTTCAAAAATATCTGCCAAAACTAAAATTTGTCCAACATCTTTTGGATAAATAATTTGGGAAATCCTTTTTAATTTTTTTAAAACAAAATCTCTTAGAGTTGGTTTCAAAATCAAAAGTTCCTCACCCTTTGAAGAAACAATTGTTTGCCCTGCTCTCTTTTTTAGAATTTCATCGTGCAAAATTTTCCCTTTGTGAAAAGCAAAAACCCCTCCTTTTTTAAGCGTAAAAAGATATTTCTTTCCTTTTTTATCTTCAAGTAAAATCAATTCCCCTTCTTTCATTTTTTGATCGTTGCCTTAATTTTCTCTTTTAATTTACAAAAATTGCAAATTTCTGCCACTGTTAAATAACCGCATTTTTGACAAGAGAAAAGTTTTTCAGGTTTTTCTTTTCCAAAAATTCTTTTCCTTTTTAAAAACCCTTTGTAAAAATTCAAAGCAGAAGATGGCATCTCATTTTCTAAATCTTCGATAATTCTTTTAAATAAAACATAAGTTCCCCCTCTTAACGGACAGCGCTCTTTTAAATAAGGTAATTTTAAAATATCGCAAAAAAGTTTTGTTTCTCTTTCAAAACAAAGTGTCAATGGTTTTGCTCTCTTTTTTAAGGATTCTTCTTCCCTCAAAACTGGAAACTGCCTTTTAATGAATCCTTCTTGCCAAAAGATCAAAGATTTCAAAAGAGAACCTGCTTCATCGTTTAGAGTGTGGCCGGTAACGATTACATCAAAATCTTTTGCCTCCCTGTTTAATAAATATCTCTTTATCATTCCACAAACTCCACAAATTTCTTTTTTTGAAATTTTTGCAGCTAACTTTACATCAACTTCAATCTCGTCTTTAAAGTTAAGAATTTTCAATGGCAAGTTTTCCTTTCTTGCAAACTCTTCAACTACTTTTTGAGATTTTTCTGAATAATCGTTTTCTTTAATTTGGCAGTTAATATGAAACAAAGTAATGTTGTATCCCAAGTCTTTCAAAGCTTTTGCCAAAGCAGTAGAATCCTTGCCACCAGAAATTGCCACTGCAATTTTATCTTTTTCAGAGAACATTTTAAATCTTTCAATCGTTTCCTTTATCCTTTTTTTGAAAAAATCCAAAAAGCAATCTAAACAAATCTTTAAATTATAACTTCTCAAATGTACCCCCTCTTTTACTTTCTGGCAAATTCTGCATTTTAAAATTTTTGTTTTCTCAACCATTTTTGATTGAAAATTTAACGTCAATTTTATCCCTTGCTTTTTTCGAATATTTTAAAATTAACTCCTTTGCTTTTTCTAAAATTTCGTTTGGGATTTTAGCCTGATAAGATCTAATCAGGGCTGTAGGGCCTGGATAATTTTTCATTTTTATTATAAGGTCGCCATTTCTCTTTAAAGTTTCGAGTTTTAAATTTTCTTCATAGTTCCTTCCGATTATTATTTTTACATTACCTTCCCAAAAATGCCTTCCTAACTTTAAAGTTTCTACATCGTTCCCATTAAATCCTGGATATTTTTCCAAAAGATCTCTTAATTTTTTTCCAAATTCCAAATCGGTCAAAATGCAACCTCCAGAAGGTTGAGGATACCATTTTATTTTAAATTTTTTTGCAAGTTCAATTTGCTTTTTTCTTGACCTTCCTTGAATATCAAAAAGTTTTTCTCTTTTTACCAATCCTTTCTTTTCTGGAATCGTTGGCTCTAAAAGTTTTGCAGAAAGTGGCCTTAAAAGATAACCTTTTAAAGAACTTTCTCTCTCAACTATATTTAAAGCTCCTCTAGTTTGTGAAAATGGTCTTTCTCCCAAAACTTCTCCTGTCGCTACAAAATCGAATTTTTCTTTTTCCATTATTTCTTTCGCTTTCTTTAACATCAAAATGTGACAATCCAAGCAAGGATTCATTGAGACTCCCCAACCAAATTTTGGTTTTTTCACAATTTCCAAATGCCCTTTTGAGATATCTTCAATTCTTAAATTCAGTCCATTTTCTTTTGCAGATTTTTGAGCAATCTCTGGCCCGAAAAAATAAGATTTAAAAAAAACAGGAACTACCTCTATTTTTTGTTCCTCTAAAATTTTGCAAGTCAAAATCGAATCTAATCCTCCAGAAAACAAAACTAAAGCCTTAACTTTTCCCATTAGTAAATTTTATCTAATTTGAATTGTTTTTGCAGTGAGATATCCTTCAGTCGTTTGTTCTCCAGACACTAAAACTTGTTTTCCAATTTCAATGTCTTCAATATTTCCCTCTACAGATTTTAGAATTTGAGTAGATTCTGCAACAAAAACTATTTTTGTGCTTCCGTCTGGCAATTTTATCGTTAAACTCTTTTCATCTTTTGATATAACCTGACCTGATAAAAATCCTACTCCTTCTCTTTGCCTTTGAGGAATCTCTCCTCTTTGGAATGTTTGTCCTCTTTGTTGAAAAATTTCTCTCATTTTCTCTGGCGTCAAATTTTTCAATGCCTGCGATTGTCCGTATTTCATTCCACCAAAAAATCCTCCAGTTCCTACAACGATTAAGGCAATTAAAATCAAAATTAAATTTTTTTTCATAATTTTTGGAAAGTTTTCAAACGACCTTTCAAATTTTTAGTTTTAAGCTTCAATTTTGACCTTTGACTTTTGAGTTTTGAGTTATTATTCGTATCTTAGGGCCTCTATTGGATTAAGTTTTGCTGCTTTTTGAGCTGGCCAATAACCAAAGAAAATTCCGATTGCAGTACAAACTGAAAAAGCCAAAAAAATGGAAAAAAGAGAAATTTGAGTTGGAATTTGGGCAAATTTTGAAACTCCTAAAGAAATTAACCAGCCCAAAAAAATTCCCACAATCCCACCAAAAACTGTCAAAAGAACTGATTCTGCCAAAATTTGAATTAAAATTTCTCTATTTTTTGCTCCGATTGCCTTTCTCAAACCAATTTCTCTTGTTCTTTCAGTGACTGAAGTTAGCATCATATTCATAATTCCAATTCCACCAACTACTAAAGAAATTCCAGCGATAGCTGCTAAAAAAATTGTCATTGTATTTGTAACTTGAGTTAAAGTAGATAAAATATCCTCTTGGGAAATAATGGCAAAATCTGGATTTTGAGGATCGACTCGATGTTTTTCTGCTAAAAGTAAAGTTGCTTGCTGTTGAATTTGAGATAACAATTCTTTTTTTTCACCTTTAATTAAAATCAAGTTTAAATATTCTGATTTTGCTAAAACTTTTTTCATTGTGGTAATTGGAACAAAAACCATGTCATCTGCCACCATTCCCATCACCCCTCCTTTTGGCGCTGCTACTCCAATAACTTTAAAATTTATCCCAGAAATTCTCACTGTTTTTCCAATAGCTTCCTCTTCTCCAAAAAGATCGTTGGCAATATTTTTTCCCAAAACCGCTACTCTTGAATTGTTTCTCATTTGTTCTTCGTTAAAAGTTGAACCTGCTTCAATCGAAATTTCTCTTACCGCAAAAATCTCAGGACTAGCTCCAATAATACTCGTTCTGGTGTTGTTTCCGTTTGGAGCTACAATTTGAAGGGTTCTTTGAATTATTGGAACAACATCAACTACTCCTTCAATCGTTTTTAAAACATTAACATCTTCTTCTTTTAAAGTTTGAGCTGTTCCCCTACCCATGAAAACTGCTCCAATTCTAGTTCCCCCTGGCATTACTGTTAATACATTCGATCCCAAACCTTGAATGCTTTGAGTTATCTCAAATTTTGCTCCTTGACCAATAGATATCATCGCAATCACAGAAGCAATTCCAATCACAATGCCCAAAATCGTCAGACCGGATCTGACTTTATTTGCTGATAATGCAAATATTGCTTCGTTTAGCACATCAATTAATTTCATAAATTTATTCTTTAATCAATTTTAAAGATTTCGCCTTTTCTCGTGGCGCATCCTCAACAATGTGACCATCTCTTAAAGCAATGATTCTTTTTGCATATTGGGCAACATAAAGCTCGTGAGTGACGATGATCAAAGTATGACCTTTTTTATTCAACTCAATTAACGTTTCTAAAACAGCATCTCCGGTTTTCGAATCCAAATTTCCTGTGGGTTCGTCTGCTAAAATCAATTTTGGATTGTTTACTAGAGCTCTGGCAATTGCTACTCTTTGTTGCATTCCGCCAGATAATTGATTTGATAAATGAAACCAGAAATCTTCTGGAAAGGCAGCTGCTCTTAAAGCACTTTTAACCTTCTCTTCCCTTTCTTTTTTTGATAAGCCCTCGTAAATTAGTGGCAATTCCACATTCTTAAAAACAGTAGCTCTTGGCAATAAATTATACATTTGGAAAACAAAGCCAACTTTCTTTTTTCTAATTTCCACCAGTTCATCTTCAGATAATTTTGAAACTTCTTTTCCTTCAAAAAAATATTGGCCAGAACTTGGAGTGTCTAAGCATCCTAAAATATGCATCAAAGTTGATTTTCCAGAGCCGGAAGGACCGATAATGGCAACGAATTCTCCTTCATTAACAGAAAAAGAAACCCCTCTTAAAGCCCAAGTTTCAACTTCATTTTTGTAAACTTTGGTAATGTTTTTACATTCAATCAATTTCATCTTCTTTGAGTCGCTGGCATTCCCATTCCTGGAATTTGAATTCTAAACTGATTTTGGGTTTGGGTTGTTTGAGTTTGTTGAGAAATTTTTGAAGAAATAACAATATCTCCTTCTGAAATTCCAAATAAAATTTCTGTCATTGTATCGTTTGAAATTCCCACTTCAACTGATTGATTTTTAATTTTGACTTCTTTTGGCAAAACTATAGAGGTTCCAATTTTTAATTTATTTTTGATTTCTTCTGGCGCTTCTATTAATTGAACATAGCGTAAATTACCTTCAGACTTGATTGCGCTGTTTGGCAAAGTCAAAACATCAACTTTCGCCTCAACAATAATTTCAGCAGTGACCGACATTCCGGGTTTTATCCTTTCGTCATCTGAATCTAAAGCAATTTTCACTCCATAACTTGTTACTCCTTGGCTAACCGTCCCAACTGTATCGACTTCGATTACTTTTCCTGTTAAAGTTAAATCTGGCAAGGCATCAAAAGTCAAAATTGCTTTTTGATCCATTCTCATCTTTGCAGCATCGATTTCATTTAAGGTGATTTCAGCAATTTTTTGTTTTGCAACAATGATCGCTAAAACCGTGACACTTGAAACTGTATCACCTTCTTTAACTTTGACATCAGAAATTATTCCATCAAAAGGAGCATAAATTGAACAATTGGCTAAATCTTCTTTAGCATCTGAAAGGGCGTCTTCTTTCTTTGTCAAATTGTCTTGAGCATTTTGGATTGCTAACTCAGCATCCCTAATTTGCAAAGGAGAATTTTTTTCAAGATCATCGATAGTATCTCTAATTTTCTTTAAAGATGAATTAATAGAAGAAATTGTGCTCTCAAAATTTGAAATTTGAGAGGCTTGAGAATTCGTTATTGAAAGAGGAATTGGAGGAATAAGACCTTCTTTTTCAAGAATTTTCAAATACTCAGAAATGAGGTTTGAAGTTTGCCTCACTAAATCCAAAAGTGAATTTGAAAAATCATAGGTTCTCCAAAGTAAATCTTTAATTTGCTCTCTTGGTGAGTCTTGGGTAAGCTTCCAGTATTCTCTTTGTAGAATCTCAAAATTGTCTTTTAACGGATAAAATCTATCCTCTGCCTTTTCTGTCCAGTAGGACAACGGGTTAGTTTCTCCTTGAAAAGTCCTAATTGAGCGTACAAAGTAAATATAATAATCAAGGTCTGTTTCTCGATCGCTATAATTTTTCGCTTTAAAAATTAATTCTAAGTTTGCAATTAAAGAATTTAAATTTTCGTAACTTTCAACTAAGGTATCGAGAGCATTTTTGAAGGCGGTTTCTTTAGAATTTTCTAGATCTCTTTTTAACTTCTCATAATTGTCTTGTGCCTTCAAAAGCGTATCTTTTGCATCTCTTAATGCAATTTGAGCGTCACGAACTGCCCTTTCTTTTGGTTCTCTGTCCAATTCAAACAAAAGTTGACCTTTCTTTACTTCTTGGTTTTTCTCCACATAAATTTTAACTATTTCCCCTGAAACTTTTGGCTTAATATCTAATTGATCTTCTGGGGAAATTTGACCTGAACCTGATACTGAAACTAAAATTGTTCCTCTTTGAACTTGAGTTAGAACATAGCGAGTTGTCTCTTTCTTTTTGAAAAATTTTGCAAAACTAAAATAACCTACTAAAACAAAAACTATTAAAATGGCAATTAAAATTTTTTTATTCATAGAATTTTATCCCTTTAAAACTGGTTTTTGGCGGAAAAACCCGAATTAATTTTGCTTCAATTTGACCTTTATCGTTTGGAGACCCAATAATAACTATTATATCACCAACTTTCAAATCTGAAACTTTAATATCTCCTCTGCCTAATTTAATAACTGTCTTTTCTGTTACTACAATAACCTTTTCAATATTTCCCCTTCCCTTAACAACCAAATTATTTCCTTCGATTTTAATGATTTCTCCAACTGTACCATGTCCCTCTATAAATTCATCAAGGGACGGTAAAGGTGGCATTCTCCAACTTCCTAAAAATCCAACTTTTGGTCCGGCAAACATTCTGTGATAATTTTCTGCCCAGCGATAAGAAAATTTTGCTTTCCTTTCGCCAACTAAAACTCCCAAACCAAATACCAAAACAATCACAATAATTGCGAGTAATCCTACAATAATCCACTTTAAAATGTCATGTTTTTTGTTTTGTTTTTCTTCCATGTTTTATTTGCGAATTAAATAGGCCAAAAATAATCCTTTTCTGTAAAGAAAGAGACGGATACTAAAGAGAAAAAGAATAAGACTGGCTATAAAAAATATAATTGCTGTCACTGGTAAAGATTCAAGGATCGCCAAGCTAAAATCCTGCCAGAGAGTAAGAAAAATTCCAAAATCAGAAATTGCAGTAGAAACAAAATAGAGAATGCCAGAATTTTTCGCTTGAATTATTAAAACCTTAAAAGAAAGAGGTGTTGTAATAGTAGAGATAATCAAAAGAAACAAAAATCCAAACAACAATCTTTTTGTTTTTTGCAGTTCCTGTTCTCTTTTGATCGCTAAAATAATCCGATCGAAAAGTCCCGGAGGTGGCTCCGGGCCTTGGAGTTCTTTAAAAGATTTTTTATAATCCTTTTCCATTTTTTATTTAAAATCCAAACCAACCTCTACCAAAACCTTTCCAATGACCCCTGAAAATTCTTTTTTCTTCTTGATTTTCCAACCACTTTTTCATCGCTTCAAACCTTTTGTCTGCTTGTTCTTGAGTAATTATCTCTTTTTCAACTAATTTCTGGAGTTGATTTTTTAACTCTTCCAACCTCTTTTCTTTCATCCTTTTTTGAACATCCTCTTTGCTAATATTTTCTGCCTCCATCATCTCTTTTAGTGTTTTTCCTTCTGCCCAATAATTCTTTACTTTCTCAACACTAATTTGTAAAAGATCCGCCCACTCCTCAAACATTTTCTTCATTCTATCTGCCCAATCGTCTAAATTTATTCTACCAAAACCCCATCCCCAAAAACCAAAACCTTTTGCCTCAACCGGATTTGCCATTAATATTCCAAGAGCCAGAACCGGTAAAATCATTGAGATTAAAAAATTCTTTAACATATTTTTTATTTTTCTCTTCAAAATTCAATCGACCTTTCTCTATATACTAATACGAAAAAGGGGTGCCTTTTGGTGCACCCCTTTTTGAAAGCTTTTAATTTTTTTAACCACTTACCCAAATCAACCAAGCGCCCAAAAGAATACCTATGATTAGCAAAATTTTCATTAGCATTGCATTAGTTCCAATTTTTTCTGTCCATTTTTGAGCCAATTCTGTAAAGCCAATACCAATAATTCCTTTAATTAAAGCAATCCAGCCAAAAATAGTAATTAACACTCGCCAATCTTTCACCCAAAGATTGTGAAAAATTAAAGAAAACAAACCAAGTATCAAACTTAAATAACCAAAAACTATTACTGCATCTTTATTTTTTGCTAATTCAATCATCTCTTGCAAAGATTTCTTTCTTAAAAGATAAATCAAGCAAGAAATTACCATAAACCAACCCCAAAATTTTGCTAAAATAATGCTAATTTCCATATTTTGATTTTTTATTTAAAGCGACCTTTTTCTGGCAACGTCAAACGTTGCCAGTTTATTTTTGTTTTAAAGATCGAGCTTTTTATTGTAGAACCTGAGAAAGACATTGATTGAATGAGTTCACTTGAAAATTATATTGATCAATTAAATTTTTTGTTTCCTCAATTAGATTATTATATTTTAACACCAATTCATTGTATTGATCAATTTTTCGTAAAACTTCTTCTCTTTGCCATCTCCTTAATGTTCTGATTTCAGACCTCAAAATTGATAATTCTTTTTGAAGTTCTAAAATTTGCTTTTCATTTTCCTCGATTTTTTCTTTCAAAGATAAATCTGGCTTTTTACAAAAAGAAGAGGGCAAACCAAAATGTTGAACCGCAATCCAAACTTCCTTTCTTTCAAAAATTCCTTTTTTTACCGCAACTCCAATTTCTTGATATTTTTCATTCAAAATATTTTCTCTGTGACCTGGACTTTCCATCCAAGCCAAAACTAAATCTTCATCAGAAGAAAAATTTCCCATTGCTAAGTTTTCACCGATCAATAAAAAATCGTATCCGAATTTTTTTGCTAAATCTGAAACTCCTTCTCCAGAAGGTGAGTAATGAGAAAAATATTGATTTTCAAACATATCTTCAACTTTCGCCAAAGCACTTTTGTTTAAAAGTTGATTTTCTTTTAAAGGCGCCAAGCCATACTTTTCTCTTTGTTTGTTTGTCCATTCAATTATTCCTTCTTTGGTTAAAATTACTTCTGGCTTTTCTTCTCGAATAACTTTCAATGGAGGAGGGGAAATTTCTTTTTCTTCTTGGACAACTTCTGGAACTTTCGCCACTTCTTCAATTTTTTGAGGAAGGTTTTTAATTTCTGGAATTTGTAAAGTAAAAATTCCTCCTATTTTTGGCCAAAAATAAAAAATAAAAAAACCCAAAAGGGTTAAAAACAAAAGAGAAAATAAAAATTTCTTCATGAAAAACTCATTTCGAAATTGATTTTTTCAATTTGGCAATTGCTCTTTTATGTCTGCTTTTTACGGTATTTATTGGCTCTTCTAAAATTTCAGAAATTTCTCTAAAGTTTAAACCGAAATTATAGTGCAAATCAATTACTTGTCTCATTTTAAATGGAAGCTTTTCTATTTCTCTTTTTAATTTTTCAAACAAGCTTTCCTTTTCTAATTTTTCAAGTAAAGAAGGGTTGAAATCGACTATAATTTCTAAATTATCTGCGTTCAAGATTAAATTTCTCTTTTTTCTTCTTAAGAAATCAAAGCAAGTATTTTTTGCGATGGTGAAAAGCCAATTTTCAAAATTTTTATCTTTTTTGAACTTTCTTAGTTTCTCCACATTTTCAAAAATGTTTCTTGAGTTAAATCTTCAGCATCTTGTTGGTTTTGAACATAGCTAAAAATGAAGCTATAGATTGGTTTTAAATATTTCAAAATTAAAAATTCTAAAGCTTTTTCATCCCCATTTAAATATTTCTCTATGAGTTTTTTATCTTCTTCCATGATTGAATTTTATCACTTAATTTTTCAACCGCAAATTATTCCACCTCCTAAAACTTCCTCTCCTTTGTAAAAAACGACTGACTGGCCTGTAGTGATTGCCCTCTGTGGCTTTTCAAAAACAACTTTGTAGATTTTATTTTTGATATTTGCACATTTTTTCGAATGTGAAAATGCCGAACGAATAGTTGCTTCAGCAAAATCTGTTTTGTAGCGAATTTTTGCCTTAACCCTCAGTGGAAATTTTGGCTCATTTCCTGAAATCCAGTTTACATTTTTACAAAACAACTCCTTCTTTAAAAGATCTTTTTCGTTTTTTGTAACAATTAAAAGATTTCTCTTTAAATCTTTGCCAACTACCCACCATGGACCACTAGAAAGTCCAATTCCTTTTCTTTGACCTATTGTATAAAACCAAAAACCACTATGCTCGCCCAAAACTTTTCCTTTTGTATCTACAATTTTCCCTGGTTTTTCCTTTAAATACCTTTTCAAAAAATCGTTAACCGTCCTTTCAATAAAGCAAATTTCGACTGATTTTTTTACTTTTAATACTGGCAATTTGAATTTTCTTGCCAAATTTTCAACTTCTTCTCTTGTATAATTTCCAATCGGAAATAAAATTCTTTTTAATTGCCTTTGATTTAGCATCCACAAAAAATAGCTTTGATCTTTTCTTTTGTCTTTAGCTCTTGAAATCGCGAATTTGTGGAAGTTTTCACGAATTTCTTTTTTCCTTACATAATGGCCAGTAGCGATAAAATCAACGTTAAACTTCATTGCTTTTTCCAACATTAAGCCAAATTTTATTTCTTTGTTGCAAAGAACGCAGGGGTTTGGGGTATTACCTGCTTTGTATTCTTTCAAAAAATAATCGATAATTCTCATTTTAAATTCTTTTTCTAAATCAAAAACTAAAAAAGGAATTTTTAAAATTTTTGCAATTTTTTTTGCTCTCTCTTTCCCCTCTTTAAATCTTGCTAAGTTTGTCAATTTCATAAAAGCTCCAATTACTTCAAATCCATCTCTCTTCAAAAGAGCAGCAGCTACTGAAGAATCAATTCCTCCAGACATTAAAACCAAAACTTTTTTCATATTTTTAAAAATCCAGAGCAAATTAGATCGATTGCCTCTTTTTCTGTTAATCCTCTCATTCTCAAGTAAGTCAATTGCTCTTCAGAAATTTTTCCGATTGAGGCTTCATGGGTAATTTGAGCTTCTTTCGTCTGGCAAATTAGAGCGGGAATTAAAGAAATTTTTGACTTTTTATCAACGATCAATCCCTGACAATCTAAATGTCCTTGAGATTTTGCGCTAGCTAAAATTGCACTGTTTATTATTATTCTCGAATTTTTCCTTGCCAATGCCCTCACTCTGAGTACTCCTTGAGAATTTTTTCCCTCGAGAAAAATAGCTTCTTCAACTTTTATTCTCGAATTTACTCCATTCAAAACTACATTCACTTGACAGGCTGCATTTTCTCTTAATCTTAGAGTCGTTTTTAATCTCAAATTTTCAGGAGGCAACAGATTTTGATAATTGTAAATTACTTTTGAATTTTTCTCTAAGATAAACTCATAATCTGGATTTACAAAATCCTTCTCTCCCCATTTGTGAATATGGTTGTATTCCAGCAGGGCTCCTTCTTTTAGCAAAATTTTCCCTTTTGCAAAATGAGTTCCGTGTAAAAGTTTTTTTGCTGCATTGCAAAGAACGTTGGCAATAACTTTTATTCCTCTTTCAACAATAAGTAAATTTTGAAGGTTTTGGGAAGTTTTTTTACTCGCAATAGTAATGCAAGTTGTCAAAGGAAAATCTGTTTTTTCTTTTACCCAAACAAAATATCCCTCTTTTGGTTTTTCTTTAAAAATTTCTCTTGCAATCTTATATTTCTCAAAAGCCTCAGATGAAGTTAAAATTTCAACTCCTTTTATGTTTAAAATTTGTAAGACTTTATGGTCTCTTTGCCAAAAATTAAATTTTCCTGAAGCATTCTTTGCACTTTTCATAGCCATATTTTTTAATCGTTTTCAGGACCTTTTCAAAATCTTTACTTTGACAAACGATTTTTCCATCTAGCATTACCGAAACTAAATTTGGCCTCAAATAATTTAAAATTTCTCCTGAATGAGTAATTAGTAAAATTGAAACTTTTTGTTTTAAAAATCTTTCTTTTATTATTTTGGCTACTTTTTCAACTTTTTTGATATCTAGCCCTGAATCTATTTCGTCCAAAATAGCCAATTTTGGTTTTAAAGCTAAAACTTGAATTAATTCTGATATTTTCTTTTCTCCCCCAGAGAAATCAACATTAATTTCTCTTTCTAAAAGATTCATTCCTTCTTCAATTTCGATTTTTTCTTTTGAGATTTTTTCTAATAATTTAGAAAACCTTACCCCTTTTATTGAAGGAGGGGTTTGCCAAGCTAGGGCAATCCCCATTTCTGCTCTTTTTTCTGGAGGTAACTTTGTAATATCCTTTCCTAAAAATAAAATTTTGCCTCCGCTTATTTTATACTTTGGATTTCCCATGATCACCTGAGCAAAAGTGCTTTTCCCTGAAGCATTGGAACCCAAAAGAGCTTGAATTTCCCCTTTTTTTATCTCGAAATTTACTCCTTTCAAAATTTCTTTCTTCTCTGCACTAATTCTCAAATTTTTTATCTTCAATATAATTTTCTGCACCAAAATTATTTTATCAAATTAAAAAATTCCTGGAAAAACCAGTTTTAAATTTGGAGTGAATTAAAAAATTATCCTTCTTCAATAGCCCCCACAGGGCATCCTTCTTTTGCTTCTTTTATACAATCTTTATTTTTTTCAAAATTCGCTCCCTCTTTAACTTGAGATTTTCCATCTTCTCCTAATTCAAAAATTTCAGGACACACCGAAACACAATAACCACAACCTATGCATTTTTCTTTGTTTACTTTTACCATGACTTTTATTTTATTCGCTTTTTTGCAATTTCCATAGCGACCTTTCTAGGGTTTTCTTTTTTCTTGACGCTTTCTTTCACCACTAACCGAGTATTCTTTTTGATTTTTTCTTCAACTATTCTGAACATTGTTTTTTCACTATATCCTTTCCACTCACAATATGAAGAAATTACCCCTCCTGAATTGGCAACAAAATCAGGTAAAACAAACACTCCTTTTTTGAAAAATTCTTCTTCTATTTCTTCTCTCATTGGAATGTTTCCTCCTTCGATAATGATTTTTGCTCTTATTTTATCTTTGTTTTGTTCATTAATGACATCTGTTACCGAGGCAGGTATTAGAATATCTACGTCTAAACCCCAAAAATCTTCTGGTTGAATTCTCTCTCCTTTTGGACATTCTTTCAAAGGTAAAGGTTTTCCTTTCTTTATCATTTTTGCTATTACGTTGTGGTCAAATCCATCTCTTTCATAAATAGTGGCGCTCAAGTCAGCCAAAGCCACTATCTTAGCTCCCATTTTTGAAAGAAAATAACATGCAAAGTATCCAACGTTACCGAACCCATGGATAGAAATTTTTGCTTTTTTAATATCCAGACCTAATTCTTCACAAACTACTTTGGTGGCTATTGCTACTCCAAAACCAGTACTTCCTAATTCATGAGGAAGTCCTTTTAATCTTTTAGGCTTTCCTGTTGCGGTTTTTAAGTTTCCGGTTATTCTAACGAACCACTCCATTTCTCTCTCTCCAGTGTTCACATCAGGACCTGCAATATAGTATTTTGGGCAAAAAGGAGCAATTTTTTTGGCAAAGGATTGAACGAATTTTTTCTTCAACTCATCGGATCCTCCAGGCCAAACAATCCCAGCTTTAGCCCCCCCAAAAGGAAGATCAACCATTGCGTTTTTAAAGGTCATTGCTCTAGCTAACCGAAAAACCTCTTCAAGGGTAACGGTTTTTGTCATTCTAATACCTCCCTTTCCTGGACCTCTTCTTAAATTATCTATGACTAAAAACCCCTGCATCCCAATTTTAGGATCATAAACCTCAATTAGATATTCTGGACCGATTGAATCTTTTTGGATCATGTATTTTAATTTTTTGTAGTTTATAAAAACCTTTCAACAATTTAACAAACTGTAAATTTTCCCTTTACAATATCCATTTGAATTTTTCGCAAATTATTCAACTTTTCATCAACTATTTCATAAATCTTATCTTTTATTTGATTGAAATTTTTAGCAATCACTTTTGCACTGACAACTTGAGGTTGATCCAAAGGTTTCCCAATTTGACTTAAAATCCTTACTGAACATTCTTTGACTCCTGAAATTTTGCCGACTTCTTGCGCAATCAAGTGAGCCAAAATTTGATAAAGTTTTCCAGGGTGGTTAATATTTTTTCCAGCTGGAGCCTCCAAAGACATTTCACGACAAGGAGTAATCAATCCTGACACTCTGTTTCCTCTTCCAACTTGTCCATCATCTCCTTGTTCTGCAGAAAGGCCCAAAACTGTAAGATAAATTTCGCCTTCTTCTTTTGCATTAGGATTGTCTAAAGTGTTGTGCTCTATTTTTATTTTTTTGAAATTTGAAATTTTACTCACATACTTTTCAATTTCCTTTTTCACAATTTCTCTTTTTTCAAAATAATCTTTTGGATTTTTTATATATTTGTCAATGTAAGCTCCAGGAATTGTCAAAATTATTTCATCCTTTTCTCTCAAAGTCATAACCTTAATATCTGTTCCAAAAAAGGGGTATTTTTTCAAAAATTTGGGTGAGTTTAAAAAATTGGCTACTTTTAAAGTTAAAATCTCTGCTCTTGAATAAGGACCGTAACCAATTCCAAAGGAAGTATCGTTAGCTAAGGCAATTTCTTTACTTCTTTTGAAGACTTCTTGTAAGTTTGCTGCTCCTGGTTTGTAATCGATAAAAATTTCAAAGTTTTGGGTGATGTTTTTTGATAAACTAACAATTCCCTTTAAGCGCTCTTTGATTGCTTTTTCTGCGATTTTTTTAACAGGAATTTTTAGCTTTCCTACCCTATCAGTTGCCCTTCCTGCGACAATAATTTTTATTTTTTCTAAAATTTTCCCTCCTCCAAATTTTGGCTGAGATCTCCCTGCAACCAAAAGCCCTTTGTCTAAATTGTGGTGTAAAACTTTTCCAAACTTTCTCACATAATATTGACTTAAAGCACAAGAAACTGATTCGCAAACTAAATCACAAATTGTATCTGGATGACCAATCCCTTTCCTTTCCACAATTTCAATCTCTCTTTCTTCAATTGGTAGAAAATCGCCTTTTTCAACAACGATATTCCTCATAAATATTTTCGGTATTTTATATTTGTGAACTCTTGACCTTCTTTAACAATTTCCTCAACCTCTTTTTCTTTAAACGGAGTAAAAGTTTTTCTAGAAATCGTGCTGTTTTTTTGATAGTTTTGCAAATAATAAATTTTTGCTTCTTGAATTTCTTTGCAAATTTCTAAAATGTCTTCTTTTTTGTGAAATTCTTTCATTACTGTCGTTCTAAGTTCGTAATCGACTTTGCCCGAAAGTAAAATTTTAACAGATTTTTTAATGTTTTCAAACATTCTTTTTGTCAAAATTCCTCCAGTAATCTCTTTGTATTTTTTAAAATTGTCCAATCTGTGCTTAATATCCATTGCTACATAATCTACCAACTTTTTATCAATCAAATATTTTAACATTTTTGGGTTGGTTCCATTAGTTTCTAGCTCGACTAAATATCCCAACTTTTTTATTTTTTTTATAAAATCTGGAAGATCTTCATTAATCGTCGGTTCCCCTCCAGAAATTGCTACCGCTTCCAAAAAATTCTTTCTTTCTTTCAAAAAAGAAAAAATTTCTCGCTGAGGAATTTCTTTTTGATTCTCAATTTTCTCTGGCAAAACTAAATGGGGTACATAACAGAAACAACAACGAAGATTGCACCCTCCTAAAAAAACTACGGCAGAAATTCTGCCAGGATATTCAATCAGGCTTTGCTTTTGAAGTCCTAAAATTTTCATTTCAAAACTGCTTCTTTAATTTTAAATTCCTTCCTTTGTTTGAATTCTTGTTGTTTCCCTAAATTCCATTGCTGGACCGGTCTGTAATAACCAACTATTCTTGAATAGACTTCGCAGGGTTGCTTTATTGTGCATTTTGGGCAGAAAAAGTGTTCTCCTGGAATGTAACCATGGACAGGGCAAATTGAAAAAGTTGGAGTGACAGTAATGTAAGGAAGTTTGAAATTTTCAAAAATTTTTCTAACGAGCCTTTTTACTCCCTCCTCGCTTTGCATCCTCTCTCCCAAAAAGATGTGAAGAATTGTTCCTCCTGTATATTTACACTGAATTTCGTCTTGGAGTTTTAGGGTCTCAAAGAGATCATCAGTATAATTTACTGGAAGTTGAGTTGAATTGGTGTAATAGGGAATTTTTTTGGTACCGGCTGTAATAATGTCTGGATATTTTTCTTTGTCTTTTAGGGCAAGGCGATAGGCAGTTGATTCTGCGGGTGTAGCCTCCAAATTATAAATATTCCCGGTTTCTTTTTGATATTTCACTAACCTTTCTCTCATAAAGTCTAAAACCTCCAAAGCAAACTTTCTCCCTCTCTTCGTTGCAATATTTTCTTCCATAAAGTTTAACAAGCATTCATTCATTCCAACAAGGCCAATAGTTGAAAAGTGATTTGCCCAGTATTTTCCTCTCATTTGTTTTATGTCTTGCAAATAATACCTTGAATAAGGATAAAGCCCTTTTTCGATGAAATTTTCCAAAACTTTTCTTTTAATTTCTAAACTTTCTTTTGCCAAATCCATAACTTTTGCCAATCTCTCGAAAAATTCTTTTTTTGTTTTCGACAAATAACCAATGCGTGGTAAATTAATCGTAACTACGCCAATTGAACCGGTTTTTGATCCTGCTCCAAAAAGTCCTCCACCACCTCGATTATAAAGTTCTGTAAGATCAAGACGAAGCCTACAACACATTGAACGAACATCTTCAGGTCTCATTTCAGAGTTAATATAGTTTGCAAAATAATTTGTTCCATACTTTGCTGAAGCTTCGAAAATTCCATTGAAGGCTGGTTCTTCCCAAGGAAAATCTTTTGTAATGTTGATTGTTGGAATTGGAAAGTGAAATGGTCTTCCTTTTGCATCACCTTCCATGTAAACTTCATAAAGTGCTTTATCAAAAATTTTCATTTCTTCCTCAAATTCAGAATAGGTTTTATCTTGTGGTTTTCCTCCGATAATTACTGGTAATTTTGCGTAAACTGGAGAAGGTTTTAAATCTAAAGTGATATTTGAAAAAGGAGTTTGAAAACCTACTCTCGTTGGTATTGCCATATTAAACAAAAATTCTTGCAAAGCCTGTTTTACTTGCTGATAGTTCAAATTGTCGTATCTGATAAAAGGCGCCAAAAGAGTATCAAAGTTTGAAAAAGAAACAGCCCCTGCACATTCACCCTGCAATGTATACAAAAAATTAACGCACTGCATCAAAGCAGTGTTGAAATGTTTTGGTGGTTTTGATTCTATTTTTCCTGGCACTCCTCCAAACCCCTTCATTAAAAGATCGTACAAATCCCACCCCATGCAGTAAGTGGATAAAGCATCCAAATTGTGGATGTGAAAGTCTCCAGATTCATGGGCTTCTCTAATTTCTGGAGGGTAAATTTTGTTTAGCCAATATTTCTTAACAATATAAGAGACTCCGTAATGATTCAAACCCTGCAAAGAAAAAGCCATGTTAGCGTTCTCTTGTACTTCCCAATCTAATTTTTCAATGTATTGGTCTAATCTGTCGACTGCCTCCTCTGAGACTTTAATCGCTTCTCTAATTCTTCTTCTTTGCTCTCTGTAGAGGATATAAGCTTTCGCCGCTTTTACCAATCCCTCTAAAATTAAAACTTCTTCAACGATGTCTTGGATTTGTTCTACATGAGGAATTTCGCCTTTTTTAAATCTTCTGTTTAAAATTTGGACAACTTTGTTAGAAAGCCTTTTTGCTTTCTTTCCATCTCCTTCTCCAGAAGCAGTTAAAGCTTTAAAAATTGCTTCTGTAATTCTGTTTTGATCAAAAGAAACAATGGAGCCGTCTCTTTTTTGAACTTTTTCAATTTTATTTTTCATGATGATTCAATTTTATTTTTTTAAAAGCCTTTTGTCAATGTAAAAATCTTTTTCATTAAATCGATTTGTTTTAAAATTCCAAATTTCCCCTTTTTGCATTCTCTTTCTGAAAATTTTTCGCAGCCATTCCGCTTTCCTCCATAAATCAAAATTGGGTTTGGAAGTTTAGAATGGTTTTTTTTCAAAGAAGAAGTGGAATGGTCACCAGTAATTACAATCAAAACATCTTTTAAATTCAAAAGCTGAGCTAAATTTTGATCTATTTTTTCAATAAACTCCTTTTTTTCTAAAAATTTTCCATCTTCTGCTAAATTGTCGCAGGCCTTAATATGAAGAAAAATAAAATCGAAATTTTTAATTTCCCTTTTTACTGTCAAAAATTTTCCTTTTAAATTTGTGTTCACTGTTCCGTTGGCGCCCCCAACTTTTATTTCTTCCATTCCCAAATATTTTCCAATTCCCTTGTACAAGGTTCCTCCAGCAATAAACCCTGCCCTCAGGCCATACTTTTCTTTAAAAGTCTTGATTTTTTTGAACTTTCCAGCGCCCCTCAACAAAATATAGTTTGCAGGCAACCTTCCTTGTTTTATTCTTTTTTTATTTTTTGGATGGTTTTCTAAAATCGTTCTTGCCTTTTCTAAAAATTCTTCCAAAATTTTAACCATTCTTTTTTGTCCTTTTATTCTCAAAACTTTAATTCCAACTTTTTTTGGATCGTTTGAAGAAACCTTTGCTGAAAGATTTTTTCCTCTAAAAATTATTCCAATTCTGTGACCAAAAGCTTTCCTTACAATTACTTTCACTCCCTTAATTTTGATTTTGTTTAGGCTCTCGATCAAATCTTCAGTATCTTCGATTCTTTCTGCTCTTCTATCAATCACTATTAAATTCTCATCAACAGTTGCAAAATTTCCTCTTAAACAAACGTCACCTTTTTTAATTTTTTCCCCGATTCCCAAAACTTCCAAAACTCCCCTTCCTGGGCTTGATTTTTTAGGATTGTAGCCAAAAATTGCCAAATGAGTATCTTCTGAAGTTGGTAACTTTCCTTTTTCACGCCAAGGTAAAACCAGTCCACAAATTCCATTTTTTGCTAAAAAATCAAAATTTGGAGTATTAGCTGCCTCCAAAGGAGTTTTCCCTGATAGCGCTGGAATTGGCTCATCTCCCAATCCATCAATCACAATTAAAATTATCTTTTTTGACATTTTCACATTTGATCAATTACGCAAATGTGCAAATATCAAATTTTGGAACCTTGTAACTCTTCTTCGATTCTTAACAAACGATTATACTTTGCCACCCTTTCTCCTCTTGCTGGAGCTCCCGCTTTGATAAAATCTGCGCAAATCCCCACTGCAAAATCTGAAATGAAATCATCTGTTGTTTCCCCAGATCTATGAGAAACCATAATTTGCCAACCAAAAGATTTTGCCAATTTTACTGCCTCGATTGCTTCGGTTACAGTACCAATTTGATTAATTTTGACGATGATCGCATTACACAGATTTTTTTCTTTCGCCATTTTTATTCTTTTTGGGTTAGTAACTATTAAATCATCACCAACGATTAAAACTTTTGACTTTTGCCTTTTGAGTTTTGAATTAAAATGACCCCAACTTTCAAAATCATCTTGAGCAAACGGATCTTCAATTCCTTCAATCGGATATTTTTTAACTAATTTGAAATAAAAATTAGCCAGTTCTTTTCCAGAAAATTTTCCAAATTTTGTTTTGTATTTTTTTCCATCAAAAAATTGAGAGGCAGCTACATCCAAAAAAATTGAAATTTTCTCTTGATAATTCAAGGTTTTAGCTGCCTCCAAAATTAATTTTATTGCAGTTTCTGGATCTTTAATTGGCGGTGCAAAACCTCCCTCATCTCCCAAATTGGTGGCTAATTTTCCGTATTTTTTTGAAATAATCTCCTTTAATTTATGGTAAATTTCGACACCAAATCTCAAATTTTCAGAAAAACTTTTCTCTTTTGGACAAATCATGAATTCTTGAAAATCTAATTCGTTTCCAGCATGAACACCCCCGTTGATAATGTTAAAAGAAGGTCTGGGTATTACGTATTTCGTATTGCGTATGTCGTATAACGATCGGATGTATTTGTAAAGGGGAAGGTTTTTTGCCTTTGCTCCTGTCTTGCAAACTGCCAAAGAAACTGCACAAATTGCATTCGCTCCCAAATTTGATTTATTTTCTGTTCCATCCAATTCAATTAAAACTTGATCAATTTCTTTTTGTTTTGTTACATTAAAGCCCTTTAATTTTTTTGAAATAATTTCGTTTACATTCTTTACTGCTTTTTTTACTCCTTTTCCAAAATATCTCTTTCCCCCATCCCTTAACTCCACTGCCTCGTATTTTCCTTTAGAAGCCCCTGAAGGAACTGAAGCCAAAAATTTTCCAAAATCAGTTTCCAATTCCACCTCAATCGTTGGATTTCCCCTCGAATCTAAAATTTCCCTTGCTTTAATTTTTTTAATTTTTAAAGTTTTCATAGTGTGAAAAGAACAATCTTTCATAATTTTAATATTCAAATCCGCCAACTACCCATTCCATTTCGTTTTGCCAATTTCTATTGGGACAGCTCCAACCGGGACTTTGAGGATGGGGTCCGTTGCTTGTTTCCATATCTACAATACCTAAAACAAAGTATGCACCCCGAGAAGGATCACAACCGTAACTTCCTGCCGGGTAGCGATAATAGCGATAAGTATACCCTCCGCAGGTTCCTGTACCAATTGGGTCTCTGGGGACACTACTCATTAAACCTTCGTCCACCAATGGTTCAATAAAGGGTTTTCCGTCTCCATCATTGTCTACAGTCGAAGTATCCCAACAGCCGCATCCCCCCTCACATTCTCCATAGGCTGAGGTTGGGCCTGGATACCTTTCATACTTATCATAATATAACTGAAGAGCTGTTAAAATTTGCCTCATATCAGATAATCTTCTTGCGTCCCTGGTTTTGGCTCTTGCTCCTTTTAAACTCACCAAAACAATCGAAGACAACATTCCAATTACCGCAATGGCAACTAAAAGTTCAATTAAGGTGAATGATTTTCCTTTTGTTTTTAATATTTCCACATTTGATCAATTGCGCAAATGGGCAAATATCGATTTTTAATTTTTTAAGGTTTTAGTTTTTGCAAATAATCGTAAGCAGATAAAGCTGCTTTTGCCCCTTCTCCGCAGGCAGTGATTATTTGCTTGTATTTTCCGACATTACAATCTCCAGCAGCAAAAAGACCCGGAGTCTTAGTTGCCATTGTTTCAAATTCAACAATAATTTCTCCTCTTTCGTTAAACTCAACTAAATCCTTAACGAAAGAGGTTGCGGGGATGTTGCCAATCTCAATAAAAACTCCATCTACTGAAAGTTCTTTTAATTGTTGTGAAACTAAATCTTTGTAAACAAGAGAGTTAACAAATTTTTCTCCTCTTATTTCTTCAACTTTTGCATTCAAAATTATTTCTACTTTCCCAGTTTTTTGAGCCCTTTCTTGATTTTCTTTTTCTGCTCTGATTTGACTTGAAAATTCTAAAATGTATATCTTTTTTGCGTATTCTGCCAAAAGAATTGCTGTTTCAAATCCAGCATTTCCTCCGCCAATCACTGCTACTATTTTATCTTTAAAAAGAGGGGAATCGCACAAAGGACAATAACTCACTCCTTTTCCTAAAAATTCCTTTTCTCCTTTTACCCCCAAACTTCTTGGGTTTGCTCCAGAAGCAACTATCACTGTTTTTGAAAAAAATTCTTTTTGGGCCGTCACTTTTACTCTAAAAATTTCCTTTTCCTTTTTTATTTCCACCACTTCTCCCATTTCAATTTCGATTGGGTACTTTTTCAAATGAGAAACGAATTTTTCGATTAGATCTTGACCTGAAATTTCAGGAAATCCTGGAAAATTCTCAATTTTTACAACCTTTCGATTCACTTGGCCTCCAAAATCTTTTGTTATCATCAAAGTTTTCAACTTTTGCCTTAAAGCATAAATTCCAGCAGTAATTCCTGCTGGTCCTCCTCCGACAATTATTAAATCGTAAATTTTCTCTGTCATATTTCTTTTAAAACCTCAGGAATTGCCTCAATGACATCTGTTGCAGTTAATCCATCTTTAAATTTTTGAGCTGCAATTTCTCCTGCCCTTCCGTTCAGATAAACTCCTGCTTTTGCTGCCAAAAAAGGATCTATTTTTCTTGCCACCAATGCACCGCAAATTCCAGCTAAAGTATCCCCAGTTCCTCCAACTGCCATGTAAGGAGATCCTGCTTCACAGAAAGCAACTTCTTTACCGTTTGTTACAATATCTGGTTTTCCTTTGAGTAAAATCACAGTTTTTAACCTTTCTGCCTCTTCACGAGCAATTTTTATTTGATCTTCCAATGGCAGTTGATAAACTTTTCTCCCCGTTAAAACAAAAAACTCATAAGCGTGAGGAGTGAAAAGAAATTTTTTCCCAGGGATTATTTCTGGTTTTTTCGCAACAGCATAGATTGCATCTGCATCGATAACTACTGGAACATCAATTTTTGAAAGATATTCAATTATTGCCTCTTGGGTTTCTTTTGTCCTTCCCATTCCTCCGCCAATAACCACCGCAACTTTTCCTTCTGCGACCAATTTTGCAGATTCTGTCATTTCAAAAAGAATTGGTAAATGCTTTTTTGTCAGCCATTTTCCTTCTAAAGGATAAGCTGCCAAATTTGGAGAAAAAGATGCAATAATGTCTGCTGCCCTTTTTGGAGTAATGATTCTGACCATTCCAACTCCAGATCTAAAAGCAGCCATTCCAGCTAAAGCTGGAGAACCAGAATAAAAGTCAGAGCCTCCAATGACAATCAAAAGCCCAAAATCGTATTTTTTAAAATATTTCTCCTTTGGTCTCTCTGGAAAAGTTTCTTTTAAGATTTCTTTTGTTATTTTCTCCATGTTTTAAATTTTGCTGCGGGGCCTGGATTCGAACCAGGACTTGTGGCTTCAGAGGCCACCTGCCTACCAATTAGCAGACCCCGCAATGAAATTAATACTGCCTAAATTTAATTAAATCCTTTATTTTGTAAACTTCCTCCTTTCTTGAAATTTGGATTTTGTCTTTACTCTTGTGTGGGTGAAAACCTAAAATCTTCAATGCCTCAAAAACACTTTTAAGCAACGATTCATTCCTATTGGCAAATAAAAATTTGTAAGTGTAAGTTGGCTTATGTATACAGAAACTTCCTTCAGCTTCATACAGTCCACGGAGATATCTTTTGAGATAATGCTTATTTTTAAAAATCCATCGAGGGGTTTCTATTTTCTGATCTTTTCGTTTCCCAAGGGGAATTCCTAATTTTTTACTTAAATCTTTCATATAGAGCGAGATTGCGATACAATTCGATTCTTTTCTTTTGTATACCTTAGGTTTTTTCTTTAAAACTTTCTTAATCAAATGAGAGTATCTTTTTATAAACCCTGAGTTTCTCGAATTTGAAAGAAGAACAAGGCGTTCAGTTCGAGGAAATTTTTCCAAAGATCCGTCGCCTAAAATCACTCCAATTAGTTCTGCTAAGTCTCCATTCTTTTGAACAAATAAATCAACCCTCTTTGAGACAGATCCTCTTTCCTTTTCCTTTAATTTTTTCCGCCACTTCGCAAAATTATCTATCTTTTTCTTTTTAAAGGTTGTTGAAATTTTTGCAACACTAGGATGAGTTTCTTTTGTAAATCCTTTATTCCAAGGAGGTGGTCTTTTCTTTAAACTTTCTTTCCATTTCATATACCGTGGATCGTCTTTCGGCAAGAGATTTGGGAGAAGAAAACCGCAATTTTTTGTTCCAAATCTTTTGGTATATTTTTTAAGAGTCCATTTATGAACCGAAGCTAAATGGGTGTTTGTTATAATTTTAAAGTGCTTTCCGCAGAGTTTACATTTGACCATTCTTCAATTATATCACGAACTTTAAAAATCTATCACTAGACGACCCCGCAACCTAAATTTTCAAAAACCTTCTTATCGCAATTAAACTTGGAATCGTTCCTAATAAAATTCCAGCAAAAATTTGAATTAAAATCAAGGCTTTCAAATTTGAGTGGAAAACTTCAAAAAGATTTAACCCTTCAAATAAAATTGAGATTTTTGGTGAGAGAAAGTAACAAGATAATGAGACTATTAAAAGAGAAAGTAAAGCTGATAAAATGCCAGCAAAAATTCCTTGAACTAAAAATGGCCCTCTGATGAACCAGTTTGAGGCACCGACCAACTTTTGAACTGAGATTTCTTCTTTAAAATTGATAATGGACAATCTGGTAGTGTTAAAAACAACAAAAACCGAAATTAAAATCAAAATCAGAGAAACCAAAATGCCTCCTTTTTCTAAATTTGTGCTCAAAGAAAATATTCTTTCTATCAACGGCTTTCTCTCTAAATAATCGATTTTTTCAATGAGCTCTTCTTTTTCTTTTAGATAAAAAAGTAATTCTTCATACTGGCTGGGTTCTTTTGCTTTAATGCTCAAAGAAGCCAAAAAAGGATTTTCTCCTATTTCTTTTAAAGCTTCCATTAAAATCGGATTTCTCTGATGTCTCCTTTCAAACTCTTTTAACGCTTCTTCTTTCGAAACAAAATCAACTTTAAATTCTGGATTTTTAGAGATTTCTTCTTTGATTTTTAAAATTTCATCTTCTGGCGCTTCTTCTTTAAAGTAAACAGAGACATCAGCTTTTTCTTTTAAAGAGAAAATTAAAAATTGACTAGTTTTTCTGAAAATAAACAAAAAAGAAATTAAAGAAATTGCAATAAAAAGAATTGATACTGAAGTTAGAAAGATCTCTCCATCTCTCGTGATTGTTTTAAATCCATATTTAATTGTTCTTTTGAATTGGGTAATCATAAGACAAATTTCCCTTTTTTTTCGTCTCTAACTATTTCTCCTTTTTCCAAAGTAATTACCCTCTTTCCTAAAATATCAACGATATTTTTGTCGTGAGTTGCTAAAATTATTGTCGTTCCCATTTGATGAATTTTTTGAAAAATTTTGAGAATGTCCAAAGTGTTATAAGGGTCTAAGTTTCCAGTTGGTTCATCTGCCAAAATTACTTTTGGTCTTGAAATTAATGCTCTAGCAATTGACAATCTTTGCTTTTCCCCTGCTGATAGTTCGCTCGGAAAACTCTCTGCTTTTTCGTTCAAGCCAACAATTTCTAAAACTTTTGGCACATCTCTTTTTATCTCTTCATCCAAAAAACCGATAACCTCCATCACATAGGCTAAATTTTCAAACGCTGTTTTTGTCGGTAAAAGTTTATAATCTTGAAAAACAACTCCAATTTCTCTTCTCATTCTTGAAATTTCTCCGTCTTTCATTTTGGTAATATCCTTTCCCTCAAAAAAAATTTTCCCCTCAGTGGGTTTTTCTCCAGCAAAGATTAATTTCAAAAGGGTGGTTTTCCCCGCTCCGGATTTTCCAACTATTAAAACAAACTCTCCCTTATCGATTTCAAAAGAAACGTTCTTTAAGGCAAAAATTTTTTGTTTGTTTTTTGTCTCAAAAATTTTAGTTACGTTTTGAAATTTTATCATATTTTATTTCTGCCTCGATAAAATCGTCTAAATTCCCTGCAAAGACTTCTTCAACATCTTTTTTCTCAACTTTTGTTCTTAAATCTTTCACAAGTTTGTACGGATCTAAAACATAATTTCTAATTTGATTTCCCCAAGAGGGTTCTATTTTCTTTCCCTTCAATTTTTCAATTTCCTTTTCTTTTTCTTGTTCCATCAATTGATTTATTCTTGCCATCAAAAGCTCGAGTGCCTTTTCTTTATTTTGGGCTAAAGATCTTTCCGTTTGGCATTTTACAGTGATTCCAGTTGGTAAATGAGTAACCCTCACTGCGGTCATTCTTTTATTTACATATTGTCCTCCAGCTCCCGAAGCTTTCATATATTCAAATTCCAAATCAGAAGGATTTATCTTAATTTCTTCTTTCTTTATCTTTGGTAAAACCTCAACTAAGACAAAAGAAGTATGTCTTAACCCCTTTGCAGAAAAAGGAGAAATTCTTACCAATCTATGTACTCCTCTTTCCCCTTTTAAAATTCCGTAGGCATACTTTCCCTTAACTTCCAAGGTACAACTTTTTATCCCAATTCTTCCTTCTGGTCCTGGTTCTCCAAAAGATTGATCCAAAATTTCAATTTTGAATCCCTTCTTTGTAAGATATCTTTGATACATCGAAAGTAAAATCGCAGCAAAATCTTGAGCATCCTTTCCTCCCTGCCCTGCTTCAATGATTAAAATTGCATCTTCTTTGTCATATTTCCCGCTCAAGAAAAATTCTTTTTCTCTTTGTTCTATTTCTTTCTCCAATTCTTTCAACTCATCCTCTGATTTGACACTTTCGATCTCTAAATTTAATATTTCAAAATCTTCAATCTCATCTTTAAGTTTTTTGTATCTTCTTGAAATTTCTTCTGCTTTTTCTTTATCTACCCAAAAACCCTCTTTTTCCATTTCCTTTTTTAAATTTTCAATTTCCTTTTTCTTTTTCTCAATTTCAAAGACAGTCCATTAAAAATCGAACTCTTTTTTTTAATTCTTCAATTTTTGATTGAATTTTTTCCATGAGCCGCCCGTCGGACTTGCACCGACACCTATCGCTTACGAAGCGATTGCTCTTCTTTTGAGCTAGGGCGGCATCTAGGAAGGGGTGACAGACCGATCGATCTTTTTAAGATGATCGGGCGCCATGGAGGGGGAACCTAGGTTCCCCCTATGGAGGGTGAGCCGAAACCCCATGTGAAATTTTCACGATGGGGTGCCAGCATAAAGTGCTGGGGAGGCTCACCCTAGGGGTGTAGGGTGCAAGCGGGTGAGGGGAATCGAACCCCCACTTCGACCTTGGGAAGGTCGCGTACTAGCCTTTATACTACACCCGCATTATTTTTGGAAAAAATTGATTATCCTTTGCCAAATCGTTTCTGATTTTTCTTCTTTCTCTTCTTGTTCTCTAATCTTTTTTATTACAATCGCCTCTTCCCCTTCTTTTACATATCCTTCTTCCCTTGCCTTTTCTTCCCAGTAACTTTCACTTTTTGCCTTTGAGATTGCTTTTTTTAATTCTTCATTCCTCTTTTCCAAAATTTGAAGTTCTGTTTGCAATTTTTCAATTTCTTTGTTTAAATCTCTTCTTTTAGTTTCGATTCTTAAATTTGAAATTGCCAAAAAAATTATTAGAAATGTCGAAATCAAGAAAAGAAAAATTTGAAATTTCTTTTGATCTTCTCTTTTTATTCTCACATTTCATTCTAACAAAAAAGCCCAAAAGTAGGTAGTAGGCCGGATTCTGTTTCTACGCCACCATCTGTCTGGGCCAGAGATTTCTCCCTGGCTCAAGCGTGCTCAGAGAAATCGGAGGCAACACCCCAATTTCTCTCGCACTTGCACCCCGCAGGGATTTAGCCGTTTCACCCTCCCCTTTGCAAAAATTTGCTTATAGGGAGGCTATCCCCCCAGATGTATATCTGGGGGGACCCCCAAGGGTTACCCCTTGGAGCGTCTCTGTTCGCACCCCTCACCTCACGGTGGCCGGGCGTTACCCGGAGCGTTTCCCCCAGATGTACATCTGGGGGAAGGTGTCCGGACCTTCCTCCCCCCACCATTCTTTGTTTAATAAACCCACTTCTCAATAAATACCTTAATTCAAAAACTTAATTTTTTATTACTTCTTTATTCCCCAAAAAATGGTGGGGGGCGGTGGCGCCCCTACTTTTGGGCAGTTGGAATTTTAACAAATTCAAATATTTTTGTCAAATTAAAAAAGCGGTTTTCCTAAAGAATTTAAAGTTTGATTGACTAATTTATCTGCCTCTTTATTTTTCTCCCTCGGGATCAATTTGAATTTTACTTTTTTAAAATCTAATTTTAAATTCCAAAGTTCTAAAAAAAGAGACTGAAGGTTTTTTTCTAAGATCTTGTATTTCCCGTTCATTTGATTTACCAAAAGTTCAGAATCCGATCTTATTTCGATTTCAGTCTCCTTTGCTAATTTTTTCCCAAAAATGGCCTTAAATTTCTTTAAGGCAAAAATTGCTGCTTTGTATTCTGCTTCATTATTTGTCAATTTTCCTAAGTACTCTGAAAATTTTTTAAAGCAATTTTTCTTTTCATTACAAAATAAAACACCAACTGCTGCAGGACCCGGGTTTCCTCTCGCCCCTCCATCAACATAAATTATTATTTTCTTCATAATTTTTTATCAGACATTCCTTAAATTTTTCTAAATTCTCGTTCTTTATCCTAAAGCCTGAAGCAGAAGGATGACCTCCGAAAGAAATTAATAATTCTTTGCATTTTTTCATCCATTCAACACTATCTATTCCAGGTGGTACTCTAACTGTCCCTTGGCTTTCATTTTCAAAGATTTTATAAATAAAGGTTGGTTTTTGATATTTTTGACAAAGTTGAGAAGCAACAATTGAAATTACGCTAAAATTCCACTCTTTACTTCCCTCAAAAATTATTTTGTCTTCTCTCTTAATTTTCTCCTCAATAAAGTTCAAGATCTTTTCAACTTCTTTTTTCCTTTCTTTGCTTTTCTTAATTAATTTTTCTACTAATTCTTCCACTTTTCTAAAATCTGATTCTGTAAGTATTCTATAAGAAGCGGGTAAGTTATTTTCCACATCTCTTACGTTCAAAATCGAAATTACTTTAGTAATCTCCTTTGGTAACTCAAAAATTTTAGAAAAAACTTGAAAAGCTGGCCTCCAAGAATTCTTAAGATAAACCAACCCTTCTTCTGTCAAAACCTTATTTTCCCCAACTTGAGGCATCATATCTGCTAAAGTAGCTAAAGCCACTAACTCTAAAAAGTTTTTTCTTAGAGGACTAGTCATTTTTTCTCCTAACATTTTCTCTGCCAATTTAAAAACTATTCCAACAGTCGCTAGATCTTTAAAGGGGTATTGGTCGTCTCTTTGTTTTGGATCGACTATGATGTCTGCTTTAGGTAATTCATCCAAAACTTGGTGATGATCGATTACAATTACGAAAAATCCATAATTTTTTGCAATTTCTATCTCTTTAAAATTTGAAATTCCACAATCTAAGGAAATAAAAAGAGCGGGCGAAAATTTCTTAAGCGAAATTAAGCCTTTTTCAGAAATCCCGTATCCCTCAACTTCTCTCTCTGGAAAATAAACTGCATCAATTTTTCCACCCAAGTTTTTGATTGTTTCCTTCAAAATAATAACAGAGCATACTCCGTCTAAATCGGAATCACCATAAATTAGAATTCTTTCCCTTTTTTTAATTGCTTCAAGAATTCTTTGTGCAGCTTTTTCTAAATTTTTAATTTCCATCATATTTTAAAGCCTCTAACCCTGGCATCCTTTTCCCCGCTAAAAATTCAAGCATTGCTCCTCCTCCGGTCGAAACAAAATCGAATTTTTTCAAAAGAGAAAATTTATTTAAAAATTCAATTGTATCTCCACCTCCTACAACAGAAAAAAGTTTTCTTTTTAATCTCCCAATTTCCTTTGCAATTTCCAAAGTCCCTTTCTGATACTTTTCATCTTCAATTTTCCCAAGAGGTCCTGCCCAAAACAATGTTTTTGCGTTTTTAATCTTTTCTTTAAAAATCTCTATGGTTTTTGGATCAATATCCAATGCATCTTTATCTTCCAAAGGAAAAATCACTTTCTCAATATTTTTTACTTTAATTCTTCCTTCTTTTATTTCATTTGCCACTAAATTTCCAACCAAAACCCAATCCGCATACTTTGTAAAATTTTCGACTACCTTTGCTTTATCTTCAACTTTTTTTCCTCCGATTATTACCACTAATGGCCTTTTGGGTTTTTTTAAAATTTTCGAAAGGGTCTTCACTTCAGACACCAAATTAGGGCCTGCAAAAGAAGGAAGATATTTTGTAATTTTAGTTACAGAAGCTTGATTTCTATGACAAACTGAAAAAGCGTCGTTAATAAACACTTCTCCCAAACTTGCTAAATTTTTAGCAAAGTTTTCATCCCCTTCTATCTCTCCCTTGTAGAACCTAATATTTTCTAAAAGCAAAACTTCGCCTTCTTTCATTTTATTTATTTCCTCTTTTACTTTTTCTAGTTCAATCGGTCCAATAATTTTTTTTCTCAAATATTTTTCAAGAACTTTTTTTACAGGCCTTAAGGAAAATTCTTCCTTGAATTCTCCTTTTGGTCTTCCCAAATGAGAAATTAGAATTATTTTTGCTTTTTTCTTAATTAGTTTTTTAATCACCGGAATTTCAACTTTAATCCTGTAATCATCCAAAATTTTCCCTCCCTCAAGCGGAACGTTAAAATCGACTCTTAACAAAATCTTTTTTGATTTTAGGTTTAATCTATTTATTTTTTTCATTTCTCTTTAAGATTCTTTCTAAGACCTTTTTTACACTTTCAACATCAACGAATTCCTTTTTCTTGGGTTTTTCTTCCCTTGGTCTAAGGGAAGATAGAGAAATTGTATCTTCTTTTTCAACTTTTTTCAAACAGTCTTTACAATAAATTTTCTTGGAAGAATTAGGGGGAAAAGGAACTTTTATTTTCTTTTCGCATTTTACGCACCGAACCTCATACAAAATTTGAGTCCTTGGCCGAGAAGGTAAGGTTTGGATTTGAGTCCCTGCCCATTTTTCTATTTTTTGTTCGATTATTTCCTTTGGAGTTCCGTATCTTTCTCTCGAAACTTTGACAATTGTCTCTTTATAAGATTTCGAGGGTTTTTCCATTTTTGGAAGAGTAACTGCAGAAAAAGGACTACTCGTTATTCCGTCAATCATCAATTTGACGCAAACATGATACTTTTCAAGATTAATCAAGTCTTCAACTGTAAATTCTGGTTCAAATTCTCTTATTAAAAATTCTGCATCTTCTGCACCAATCCTAAAAACGATTATTGTCCCAACATTTCCAAAAACTGCATCTCTAACTCTTGTACTTTTGCCAAAGGGAGTCATTTCTTCTAATTGAGCAAGATATTGATGAGCTAAAACTAAAGATAATCTATACTTCCTCGCCTCAGATAAAATACTGACAAATGCTTCCGTTGCAAAATTTTGAAATTCATCAACATAAAGGAAAAAGTCTCTTCTTTCTTCTTCAGGAATATCCACTCGGGACATAGCTGCCAATTGCAATTTGGTTATCAAAAGAGCTCCCAATAACCTTGAATTGTCTTCTCCGATTTTACCTTTTGAAAGATTAGCAATTAGAATTTTCCCCTCGTCCATTATTTTCCTCATATCAATTTTTGATTTAACTTGACCAATAATATTTCTGATTAAAGGGTTAGAAATAAATTGACCGACTTTGTTTTGAATGGCAGCCGTCGCTTCAACTTCGTACGATTGCGTATACCTCGCAAACTCATTTACCCAAAAAGATTTAACCACCGGATCGGTAATTTTTTCAACTACTTTTTTTCGGTATTCCGGATCTGCCAACATTCGATTAATAGATAAAAGGGTAGTATTAGGATATTCCAAAAGGGCCAAAATCGTGTTGTTTAAAATGTATTCCATTCTTGCTGACCAAACATCCGGCCAGATCTTTTTGAAAACTCCCATCAATCCTGCAGCAACCAAATGTCTGTGTTCTGGGGTTACTCTTTCCATAACATTAAATGCGATCGGAAAGTCAATATCTGCAGGGTTAAAATAAACGACATCGTTGATTCTGCTTTTTGGAATGTAATCTAAAAGTTCCTCCGCCGCTTCACCATGTGGATCGATAAATCCTATTCCTCTCCCTGCTAAGATATCTTGAATTGCCATATTCTCAAGCAAAACAGTTTTCCCCATCCCTGTCTTACCAATAACGTATACATGACGTCTCCTATCATCTAATTTTATCCCGAAGCGCTTTCTTTGATTTCTAAAAATAGTCTCTCCCAAAATTGTAATGTCTTGTTCCATACCTTATTTGGTTGATAATTCTGGTGGAGGCCCAACTTTTTTGGCTTCCACTCTTGGAACTGTTGGTAGATAAACTTTAATTGGAAAGTGAAAAATAGTTGCTAGTTCTTCACTGCTCAAAATCAATATTGACCTTCTCCCAGGGGGAATTCTATAACCAAAAAGTGTCAAAAACTTTATAAAAGGAGGGGGTTCTCCGACGAAGTTCCATGGAAAAAAAGAGGGCACTCTTTCAATATAATCTCTTAATCTCTGTCTTTTTCTAAGATAAAGCCTTCTCTCTTTAAGCCAATAATGAATCCTAGCTCTTGTTGCTCCAAAAAACATTATAATGTTTAAATTTCTAGCACTAAAGGTTGGTGTAAGATATCCTCTATAAATGAAAGCGTTCCCAAAATTATACGGTTGGTCTTTTCTACAAATATAAATAGATCTCATCCAACAAACGAAGTTATTCTTCTGAGTTTTTCTTTCTATTGCATGAAGAGTTTCTTTTTCCTCTGGCGTCATTCTCAACTCAGGGGCTATTATTTCCAATGGTTTTTCTCCTTTTTTCGGTTCTTCCATAGGGAAAAAGATTTTGAAAAATCCTTTAACAAAACTAAACAATTCATCCATTAGCATATTGATTAATCCTTTTGGTGGAGGGGGTATTTCTCTCTTCGTTAATTTAAGGATTTCCTTTTTTGCCTCCCCCAACCAAGGAAGCTGAGAGTCAATAAAAGGAAGACAAACTATTTGAAACCAAAGTTGTTCTCCAGATTTTAACTGAGAAAGATTTTCTAAAAGGTTGTGCATTGGATCTAATCTCTTTTCTTCTATCGCTCTCTTTTCCTCCTCAGGTCTTTCAATAAACATCGTGTAAGTCTTAATCGGAAAATGATCTGGCTTCACAAACGTGTAATCTTCCGCATTCAAGTCCCATTTTTCATTAGGGATATCTTTAGGGATTTTTTGAGTATAATCTTCAACAAGCGTAATCTCTGCGTCAGGATACTGAGAATAAATTGCAGACTCCGCTGATCTCCTAAAGACATCAGGGATTCTTAAAAAAAAGTGTATTTTTCCTCCAAAAGAACAAATCTCAAAAGAAAACCAGCCAGCATAACCTAAAGGAAAAGCTCCCCTACACCACCTTTCTCTCCAATTGGGATCATCAAGAAGGCCGTAGAAAAGATTATAAAGCTCTTCCATAGCAGAAAATGGTTTAACAATTTCTTTTGGGGGTTTTATTTCGAGAAAAATCCAATTGAAGGTTTTTTTGTAAAAAACTTCCCATCTCATCCACCAAAAATAAAAAAACCTGGCAATGGGAAAAAAAAGAAGAGGAAAGAAAAACCACCACCAGTTTTTACAAATTTGAGTAATGAAAAAGGAAATTTCCATGTTAAAAAATAAAAACTTCTCTTAAATAATTTACCAAAAGTGGGGAAAGTTTTAAGACAAGCTGGGCCAAAGCTAAACCAACAACTCCACTGAAAAGAAAAATAAAGGTGTGAAAAATACTGACTAAAAGTCCAATAATAAATTTTAAACCACCTTCTGGATACCATTCATTCGCCCAATAAGTACAGAGTAAAAACAAAACCAAAAAATAAACAAACATTGAGAAAAATAAAAGACGCATCCCAAAATCAAACGGTGCAAAAAGAAAAACTAAAAAAGAGCAAACTGTTACAATTTGAAGAGTTTTTTCCCCAACTAAATCAAGTTTCATTAAATTTCAGCAGTTTTGATTCTGTATCTTCCTTTTTCATCTCTTTCAAAATATCTTGCTAAATTTACCAAAACAGTATTTGTTTTTACGATTCTTTGCTTTTTAATTCGCTCAAAAATTTCTTCCTTTGTTAAAGGACCTTCTTCTTTCAAAATTTTAAAAATCACATCTTTCACTTCGCCAGGAAAATATCCCCATTCTTTCAAAGCATAAATTCCTCTTCCAATCAAAACAAACCTTCCATCTTTTATTAATTCATTGTGAACGCTCTTTAAATTTGCTCCTTCAATATACCTTACTACCTCGGTAAAATGTAAAGGTTTTTGAAATTCTTTAAATACTAAATAGATTTTATCTCCCAAATTTTTCGGATTTATCTCCGGCCAATCTATCAATCCATAAAGTCCTTTTTTGTTTTTTTGAATTTTCTTTGAAATTTCTAAAAACCCTTCTAAAATTTTTTCGTTTATTTTTATTTCCGAAGCAATTTCTTTCAAATCCATAGGTTCTTTTTTCTTTCTTAGTATTTTAATGACCGAAGAAATAATATTTTTAACTTTTTCTAACGATTTGCGATTGGTCATCCAACACGAAAAAAAGTTTTCGTTTTGCTTGATCCTTATAAATCTTTCGTCCAAACTTAAAAGAAAAAATAATTCATTTTTTTCTTCTCCTCCTAATTCCTCAAGCAATCTTTCTTCTTTCCTGATCCCTCCAACTTTTTTAAAGTAATCCAAAAATTTTTTGAAGACATCCTGATATTTTTCTAATTTCCGCCTTATCTTCGCCAATGCTGTTTCTTCAATTTGTCTAACTCTCTCTCTTGTTATACCAAAACTATCTCCAATGGATTGAAGCGTCTCTTTTTCTTTTTTTTCTAATCCAAATCTTCTTACAATAACTTCTTTTTCTCTATCTTTTAAATCTGAAATTAAATCTCTGCAGATTTTTTTCAGAGTCATTTTTCTATTTAATCAAATATAAAAATTTTTGTCAAGATTTTTTATTTTTAAACCTCTCTCTTAAGGTCACTAATAAAGGAGTGGCTAAAAAGATTGAAGAATAAGTACCAAATGAAATGCCTAAAATTAAAACCAAAGAAAAATATTTCAAACTTTCACCTACTAAGAAAAAAATCGTAATTAAAGGAAAAAGAGTGGTTAAGGAAGTATTTATCTGTCTAGTCAAAGTTTGGTTGATTGCCTCATCGGCAACTTGATAAAGACTCTTTTTGGGAAACTTTTGAACAATTTCTCTAACTCGATCAAAAACTACTACGACATTGTTAATCGAATAACCAATGATAGTTAAAAAGGCAATCACTAAAGGAATAGAAAATTGGACATTTTGATTTCTTCCTAGAAAAGAAAAAACTCCCAAGGGCAAAATCAGATCATGTAAGAGACAAAAAATTACTACTAAAGCACATTGCCAAGCAGGAATGGTTGGGGAGAGATTTTTAAACGCAATTGAAATGTAAATAATAATCGCACAAATAGAAAGAATTGTAATCAAAAATGCTTTTTCTTTTAATTCCTTACTGATAATAGGACCGATTGTTTCAGACTGGACTTCTCTTAATTTTCCAAATTCTTTTAATTTTTCAATAGTTTTCTCTTTCAGATCTGGGTTAAGTTCTTTAGTCCTTAAAATAATTTCATTTTCTCCTGCAGGTTGAATCATAAATTCTTTTAATTCCAACTCAAAAAGGCTTCTCTCCAAATCTCTGATTTCTGGTCTTCTTTCTAAATACTCAATTTCCAAAATCGTCCCGCCTGTAAATTCAATGGAAAAATTTAATTTAAAAAGGAACAAAGAAAAAATAGAAGCCAAAGTCGCCAAAAAAGAAATTGAATAAAAAATTCTCCGATATTTGGAAAAGGGAATTACCATAAGATTTTTACTCTTGCCAATCTGGTATTAACGAATGTTTGCAAAAATTTATTTGTCACAACTATTGCAGTAAACATTGAAACAAAAATTCCCAAAATCAAACTTATAGCAAATCCTCTTACAAAACTCGTTCCGATAAAAAAGAAAATAAAAGCCACTAATAAAGTCGTCAAATTCCCATCTCTAATCGCGGGCCAGGCTCTTTTAACTCCTTCTTCCAATGCCTCTTTTAGATCTTTTCCGCCTTTCAATTCCTCTCTCATTCTAGAAAAAATCAAAATGTTAGCATCAACTGCCATTCCTAAAGAAAGTAAAAAACCCCCTATTCCTGCCAGAGTCAAAGTAAAGGAAAATAACTTAAACAAGGCAAGAACAAAAAACAAGTAAAGAGTCAAAGATAAAGAGGCAATAATTCCAGGTAACCTATAAAACAAAATCATAAAAATTACAATTGCTAAAAATCCAACGATGCCTGCTTTAAGCGAACGTTCAAGAGAAATTTTCCCTAAGGTTGGCCCGACGCTTTTTTGAGAAATTAAAGTAATCGGTGCTGGAAGAGCACCAGCGTTCAAATTTCTTGCCAACTCCCTCGCCTCTTCAATTGTAAAATTTCCGGTAATTTGAGCTTTACCTCCTGAAATTTTTTCTCTCACAATTGGGCTGGAAATCATCTTTTGATCGATAAAAATTGCAAGATGTTTCCCAATGTTTCTCTGCGTTAATTCTTCAAAAATTTTCGCTCCTTCTTCATCAAATTCCAAAGTCACTACTACCTCTGAAGTCATTGGATTCATTTCCACATCTGCTCTTTTTAGATATCTTCCAGTTAAAGAAGTGGGTTTAAAAAGTTTTTCTAACTCCTCTTTCGAAATTTCTTTTTTTTCTGAAACTTTATAAAAATCTTCGCTTTCTTCCCTAAACTCTAAATAAGGAGTTTTCCCTATTTCTTTAATTGCCTCATTTGGATCAATTTCCCCAGAAAGCTCTACAATTATCCTCTCTCCTCGAACCTGAATTAATGGTTCTCTTACTCCAAAAAGATTTACTCTTCTTTCAAGAATATCTTTCAATCCTTCCATTACCGATTTTTTTTCTTTCTCTTCAATTTGTGAAAGATCTGCTTGATAAACTAAATGAACACCTCCTTGTAAATCTAGCCCTAGTTTAAAATCCTTTTTTGGAAATTTTGGTAAATTCAAAATCTGCGGAAAGGAAAAATTAAAAGCTAAAAAACCCAAAAGAAGAATTGTTAAATTAAAAAGGAGCGTTTTATTTTTTTCATCCATATTTTGGCCAACAACATTTTTTATACTTTTTCCCAGACCCACAAGGGCATGGCTCGTTCCTTCCTATTTTTTTCTTAAAATTCTTGCTTTCAAAAGAATTATCTCTTTTTTCTAATTTTAAACTAATTACTGCCTTAACAAAAGTAGAATTTAAGGTTTCAAAGAAATTTTTGAACATTAAGTTCCCTTCCTTTTTATACTCAACGAGAGGTTCCTTTTGTCCATAAGCCCTCAGTGAAATAGAATCGCGCAGATATTCCATATTCTCTAAATGGTTTATCCAAAGACTATCTAAAATCCTCAAGTAAAGGTATTTTGAAATTTCTAAAATTCTCTCTTTCCCAATTTCCTCTTCCTTTTTTTCAAAATCTTCTTTTTTAACGCCTTCCTTTTCAAGTATTTCAATAATCTTCATCCTCCAGCGAGAAGGATCCAATTCGAGAATCTCCTTTCTTTGTTTATAAACTCTCTCTCGGTGTAAATTCAACACGCTGTCATATTCTAAAAGATGTTTTCTTAAATCAAAATTAAAACCTTCAACTCGTGCCTGAGCCTCGTCGATTGCTTTCGAAACAATTTTTGATTCAATTGGATGATCTTCTGGAATGTTCAATGTTTCCATCAAAGCCTTTATTTTTTCTCCTCCAAAAATTCTGATTAATTCGTCCTCTAAAGAAATAAAAAATTGCGAAGATCCTGGATCCCCTTGCCTCCCTGCTCTCCCTCTCAATTGATTGTCAATTCTTCTCGCTTCATGCCTTTCTGTGCCGATAACGTGCAGTCCTCCAAGCTTTTTAATTTTTTCATATTCTTCTTTATTTTGCGGGTTTCCTCCCAAAATTATATCCACCCCTCTTCCTGCCATGTTTGTCGCTACAGTCACTGCTCCGAGTTTTCCAGCTTGAGCTATAATTTGTCCTTCTTTTTCATGATGTTTTGCATTCAAGACTTGATGGGGAATTCCTTCTTTTTTCAAGAGCTTAGATAAATATTCATTTTTTTCTATTGATCTTGTTCCAATTAAAATCGGTTGTCCTAAAGCATGCCTTCTTTTAACTTCTTCAACTATTGCTTTAAATTTTGCTTTCTCTGTTTTGAAAATTTTATCTGGTAAATCAACCCTAATCATTGGTTTGTTTGTAGGAATGATCACAGTTTCTAATCCATAAACTTCTAAAAATTCTTCAGCAGAGGTTGCCGCAGTTCCTGTCATTCCAGCCAATTTTTTGTATTTTCTGAAATAATTTTGAAAAGTGATTGAAGCTAGAGTAATCGTTTCTCCTTTGACTCTAACTTCAGGATGCCCTCTAATATGCTCTTTTGCTTCCACTGCCTGATGTAATCCTGCAGACCATCTTCTCCCAGGAAGCAATCTTCCTGTGAATTCATCGACGATAATTATTTCTCCATTCTTGATTACATAATCTCTATCTAAGGCAAAAAACTCTTTTGCTCTGATGGCATTTTCCAATTTATGAATCGTCCTAAAATCTCCTTCTGCCCAAGGATCCCTTTTTAAGATTGAAATAACTTTTTTCTCGCCTTCTTCTTTCCAATTGAAAAATTTTTCTTTTTCATTCACTGTGTAATCTTTATCTCTTTCTAGTCTTTCGGCAATTTGGGCAAAAAAATAGTATTCCTCCTCTGCTTCCCTCGCAGGAGAAGAAATTATCAAAGGAGTTCTTGCCTCATCTATCAAAATTGAATCCACTTCATCCACAATAGCATAATAGTGCCCTCTTTGAACGATGCTTTCTAAAGAATAAGCCATATTGTCTCTTAAATAATCAAACCCAAATTCATTATTTGTCCCATAAGTAATATCAGCCAAATACGCTTCCTTTCTTGTGCAAGGTCTTAAAAAATCTTCAACAACATAAAAAGACCCAAGTTCATCTCTAAGTTTCTCTTTTTCTTCAGGGGGCTTTTTATAATCGGGATCGTACAAAAAAGATTGATCATGATTTATACAACCAACTGAAATCCCTAAAATATGATAGATTTGTCCCATCCAAACCGTGTCTCTTCTGGCTAAATAATCATTAACCGTGACCAAATGACATCCTTTTCCTACAAGCGCATTCAAATAAAGAGGCATTGTCGCAGTTAAAGTTTTTCCTTCACCAGTTTTCATTTCAACAATTTTCCCTTCATGTAAAGCAATAGCTCCCATTATTTGAACATCAAAATGGCGCTGTCCCAAAGTCCTTTTTGCAGCCTCTCTGACCAAAGCAAAGGCTTCTGGCAAAATATCATCTAAAGTTTCTCCTTTTTTTAATCTTTCTTTAAACTCAAAGGTTTTTTCTTTTAGTTTTGCATCAGGAATTTTTTCAAAATCTTTTTCTAAAGAGTTTATTTTTTCAACCAAAGGTTGAATTTTTTTTAAATATCTTGCATTAGGATCACCAAAAATTTTATTTAACCTAAACATACTTTTTATTTTAATCAATTTTTTAAAAAGCGGAAATTTAAAAATAAAAAAGAAGGGGGGGCCCTCCGATTTTAAAAAGAGCTTTATGAAATTAATTTTTGTATGGAAACACCCGAGGCGTCAAGAAGATTGATTTCAGCTTTTTCTCGGTTTAATTCTATTTTTTTTCCTCCCGAGAGATCGACTAAATTGAATTTTCCCACCAGTTCCAGATGAAGATCGTGGGCCTCGCTTGCATCAACTATAATGGCCATGCCTTCAACTCTTACCCATCCAGATGTTTTGGAAAGGTCGACTCGGTTAAAAGCTCCTTTGATGACGAATGGTTTTTCTTTCTCTCCAAGTGTTCTCTCGCTGTAATCCCTGTTCTCCAATCTCCTTAGCAGTTTACATAGTTCTTCTATTTTTTTATCTTTTCTTTTTTCACCCTCCTCACCTCCTTTCTAAAGATCATAGAATATTATAATCCAAATTTTAAATTTTGTCAAGTCCAGCAAAGTAACGAAAAATCTGAAGAAAATTACCTTAAAATTGCTTCTCAAAAACAATTCCCAAAATTTTAGAGATTAATTTTGCTGCCAAATAATTTGGATAAAATAATCCAGGAATTGGGGACAATTCAACTACATCAAAACCTAAAATCTCTTTTTCTTTTGCTACTTCTTTTACAATTTCTAAAATATTTTCAAAAAATAATCCTTCTGGCTCTGGGGTTCCAACGGCTGGCATGATTGAAGGATCTAGTACATCTAGATCGATAGTTAAATAAACTTTCTCTGCTAAGAAATCTAAAATTTCTTTTTTTTCATAATTTCTTTTGTAAAAAACTTTAACTTTTTTTGTTTTATTTATGAAATTGAATTCCTCTTTTGAGATTGCTCTCACGCCAACCTGGCAAATTTTAATTTTCAAATCACCAACAATTCTTCTAGCAAAAGTTGCATGGTGGTATTTTGTTCCCTCAAATTCATCTCTTAAATCAGAGTGAGCATCAAACTGTAAAACTGAAAATTCATTTTTAAAAAATGTTTTGAAAGCCAAAACCGCTCCCAATGTTAAGGTGTGTTCTCCCCCTAAAATTACTGGGAATTTTTTATTTTTTATGATTTTCTCTACCGCTTTTTTAATCTGAAAAACCGCCTCTTTTGGAGAGTTTTTGGTTAAAGATAAAAAAGGTAAAGTAAAAATTCCAATCTTTGAAATGTCTTTTTTTAAATCTTCATCGAAAAGCTCAACATTTCTCGAAGCTTCAATGATTGCCTTAGGTCCCTCTTTTGTCCCTCCTAAATTGAAAACCGTTGCCTCAAAAGGAACTGGTAAAATCCAGACTTTAGATTTTTTCGGATTTTGATTCTCCAAACTTAAAAAATTGAAGGGTGATTCTTCTTTAAAAAGGTTCATCGAAAATCTCTTCTAAAAATTTTGGAGGTTTCCTTTTAAAATCTCCAACTCTATCTGCTAAGGCATGGCAAATTAAAGGAAAGGCAATGGTAGCATCACAATAGCATTGAACATTATTTCCTTGTCTTGCTTCTTTTCCCCAAGAAATTGCTTCTTCAAAAGTAGCTCCTGATAACCCGCCCCACTGGGGAGAATCGGTTGTAATTTGAATCGCAAAAGAATGAGGATAATCTAGAGTCTCTCCTTTTATTACCCCTTTTTCTGCCGCAATCATTTGAATGAAATCTTTTGGAACTCCTCCACCAATGAAAACCGCTCCAGTTTTTTTGCTCTTTTCTCCAATCAGAGTTATTTCATAAAAATCTTTGGTCTGGTCTAAAATAATATGTTTTTTATGATTTCTTTTTGCTAAAACTAAAGCAATTCCATATTCTGAATCAACCAAGGCTGGGCAAAAAACATGAACTTTCTTTTTGTAGGCTGTAGCCAAAAGACAATCGATTTTTCTTTCTGCCAAAAATTTTCCAAAAAGCCAACAAAACTCTCGTGTAGAATAGGGATAATTTTCTTTTAAAGAAAGAGCAAATTTTTTAATTAAATCAGTCATCTTTCGATATTTTTGACCATCGGTAAAGACATCATAGTATCTAAAAATTTTTAATTTCCAAAGTTCTTCGTCATTGACTAGCCAGTGTCCCTGATAGTATCCGTGTAAAGTATCTTGAATGTCTTCTGAAATATTAGCTCCGGTAGGAACTAAAACATCAATGTATCTTTTTTCCATCAACCATTTAACCAATTTCCATTGACCGGTAGTTGACATTGATCCTGCAAATCCAAAAAATATTGTCGTCTCTTTGTCTCTAATCATTTTTTCAAAAACATCAACAGCCTCTCCCAATTTTCTTCCTTGAAATCCAGTTTTTGACATTTCTTCCAAGAGCTGAAGAATTGATTTCCCTTTTTTAACTTCAATCGTTTTTAATTTTTTTGAAAGATATTTTCTTTTTTTCATGGAATAAAAACTGCAGCCGCCACAACACAAGTCCAAAGACCGTCTTTATGACCTTCTGCAGTTTGAGTGATATTTGTAGTATAAACAATTTTTTCTGACATTTTAAAAACCTTTTCTCGTTCATCCCAAGCAGAATCTGGATCAAAGACAATTCCCAAAGTAGATGCTAACATTGAGGCCGCTAAATCTTCAGCATATTCTCCTGCTTTTTCTTGAGTCTGACCGAAAGAGTGATGCTCTGCAATGTAACCATACTGATTTTTATCGGCGGGAATTGCACAGCCAATCGAAGCTGCAATTAATCTATTCGGTTCATTAGTTGCGTTCTTTGAAATTACCGTAAAAACGATTTCTCCAGGTTTTAAATATTTCAACCCTTCTTCCTTAGAGATTTTTTTACAGCCTGGGGGCAAAATTGAAGAAACCGAAACTAAATTGAATTTTGAAATTCCAGCTTTTTCTAGAGCCAACTCAAAAGACTGTAAATAATTTTTGTGAACCCCAACTCCTTTTGTCAAAAAGAAATAACGTGGAACCATTGGATTTATTTTATTATCTTAATTATCTTAAAACAAAATCACTAGTCAAGATTCACAAAAGCTTGGCCTTCTTTATCGCTTTAGCCAATCTTACAATATTTCTTCCTAAAATTTCTAATTCTTCTCCTTTCCAAGTTCCCTTCCCTCCCTCATCAAAAAAGGGAGATGCAAAAGGTGGAATGACACATCCCATTTCATTAAAAACAGAAATTAAATAATGAGAAACTTCTTCTCCACCAGATTCTTGAGCAGGAGAAACAGCAGCAAATATTTTCTCTTCCAACAAGAACCCGTTATTTTCGAGAGAAGTCAATCTATCAATAAAGTTTTTAACCAAACCAGAAACTGAAAACCAATAGGAAGGACAACCTAAAACTATTCCTTGAGCTTTAAGTAAAAGAGGGTAAATTTTTTCCATGTCGTCTTTTTGTTTACAGGGAAAAGTACAACTTTTGGGAGAAGTAGAATAACAACCAAGGCAGGGTAAAATTTTAAAATCTATCAAATGAATCAATTTTACCTCTGCCCCTTCTTTCTCCGCTCCTTTCATTACTTTTTTTAAATATTTGACAGTCCTTCCAATTTTTCTTGGAGATCCGTTAATAAAAAGAATAAAAGGTTTCATGATCTTGAACAAAGATGAATTTTTGGAGTGTAGTATTTTGTTTTAAGATTCAATTTTTTAAACTTTCTCTCAATTTCCTTAAATGGAATTTTGCTAAAATCGAAATCTTTTGATCCAAAAAAGAAAACATGTTCGCTCATTGGAAAACAATCAACGAAAGCAGAATGCAAAACAAAGAATGGGAAACTTTTTTCCATTTTTCTTCTCAGATTCGTCGAAAATTTTTCTCTGAGGTAACCTGCTTGCATGGAAACTATCCCTCCTTTATTTAAGGCATTCAAAATTCTTTGATAAAATTTCTTTTCCCAAAGAGAAAGAGATGGTCCCTTTGGATCGGTTAAATCCTCAATTATTACATCAAAAAAATTTTGATATCTTTCCAAAAATTTGAAGGCATCTTCATTGAAAATTTTTAATCTTTTATCCCTGAAAGATCCGGCTGAAACAGAGGGTAAATATTTTTTAGAAACCTCAATCACTTTTTTATCAATATCAACCAAATATATTTCTTTCACTGGATGCTTTGCCACTTCCCTTAAGCATCCTCCATCCCCTCCTCCAATTATTAAAACTCTCTTTGGATTTTTGTGGTAAAACATCGCTGGGTGAACTAGCATTTCATGATAAATGTATTCAAACTTTGTCGAAAGCTGAACAACACCGTCTAAAACTAAAATTTTCCCAAATTCTTCGTTTTCAAAAATCTCAATTTTTTGGAATTTACTTTTCCCAGAGTAAATTTCTTTCTCAATCAAAAACCCCCAAGTTGACTTTTGAGGTTCTCCTGGCAAGAAATCTTCAAAAAACCATTTTCTGCCCAAAAATTTTTTTATCATTTTATCTTTCCTCTAGTAATAACGAAAATTTCAACTTTCTTTGGTTTCAAAATTTTTTTGAGATAATTCAAAGCTTTCTCTGGTTTCGTTCTTTTCCCACAAGTAAACACATCAATGGCCAAGTAACCAAACTCCGGCCAAGAGTGGAAAGAAATGTGGGACTCTGCCAATAACAAAACCCCCGTAAGTCCATGGGGGTTAAATTTATGATATGAAAACTCCAAAGGAATGTTTCCAGCCTTTTTTGCTGCTTCAATTAAAACTTTCTCCAATCTCTTTGGATCCTCTATTTCCTTTCCAAACCAAAAATCGGCAATCAAATGGACTCCTAATGAATTTTGATTTTTTGATTTTTCTTTGGCCCATAAGGACCTCTTTGTTTTTTTCATGTTTTTTTAAGAGTTGGTCGCTTACACCCAGGGAATTTCCCCCGGTAGCTTTCCTCTTTCGAGGAAAAACAAAGAGTAAAAAAAGCGACCAACCCAGATTTATTAAATTTCTTCCTTTATTTGATGCTTTCTGAAACTTTCAATTCTCTTCTTAACTTTCTCGTTTCCCTTTTCATTTTTGCTAAAAATTTTTCTTTATGCTCTTTCAACTCTCTCTTTAATTCCTTTTTCACTTCATGTATAGCACTTTTCAAATTTTTTTGCAAGGATTCTGCCCTCAAAAGTTTATGAGGAAGAATTAGGTTGCACTCTGCATAATAAAAACCTCTTTCTTTTTCTCTTATCTCTACTCGTGCTTCTATTTTTTCTTTTTTCTTTTTTAAAAATTTTTCACGACTTTTCTCTTCTAAAATTCTTTTTGCAAATTTTTCTAAAGAATTAATCTGTTCCTCTATGAATTCTTTTAGTTTTGGTGTAAGTTCTATTTTCGTTGCTTTGATTGTAATTTTCATCAATTTGACGCCCCACTTTTCAGTGGGGCAAAAAATTATTTCTTTTTCTTGGCCTTTTTCTTGGCCTTTTTCTTTGCCATTTCTTTTTTAAAAAAACTTTTATCCACAAGCACTCGACCCAATGCTTGCGAAGATCTGTGGCCCCATTCGGGTAGATCTTATTTAATTTTTGCACTGCAAGAAATCATGTCAAGATGTGAAAAAACAAAAAATTGTAAATTGTAGATTGCAAGATTAAAAGTTAATTTAGCATTAGGTATTGAAAATTACTTAGTAATAGAAAAAGGGAGCAATACTGAAACAATTTTGTTTGTAAAATTTCTAAGCATCATGCAATGAAAAAGCCAAATTTTATTTTTCATGAAGTGAAACAATAAGCCGGAGGGGGTTTTTACCCCAATCCTAAGTACTTCTGTGGGTGCCTGCCCTCCGGCTTGCTTTATATTATAAAAAATTCTATAAAAACAGCAACGGACCTTGCTCGAGTAAGGTCCGTCGCTGCGCTTAGGATTGGGTTAGCCAGATAATCTGGCGACACCCACATTTTAATATTAGCAAATTTAAAAGAAAATGTCAAGAGCTTTCCAAAATTTTTTTAAGATCTTCTTCCCATTCAGGATTTATTTTGATTGCCTCTTCAAATTTTTGCTTTGCCAAATCCTCTTTTTGAGCAATTTTTAAAACCCTAATCAGAATTAAATGAGAGTTTTTAAATTTTGGTTCCAAATCAACCGCTTTTTGCGCCAAAAAGATTGCTTCGTCAATTCTTCCCTGATAGAGCAAATTTTGTGTCAAGGACCAATAACCTTGCTGATTTTTTGGTGAAATTTCGATTGCCCTTCTCAAAACTTCTTCGCCCTCTTTGATTTTTGATGAATCAAAAAAAGCATAAACATTGTAGAGCTCTCCCAGCCTCAAGAGAGATCTGAAATCTAAAGGCGATTCTTTAATGCTCTTTTTTAGCTCATCGATTAAAAAATCAATTTCTCTTTTTACATCATCGTTTAAATTGTTAAAGTTCAAATTCGCCATTTCATTTTCAACAAAAAATTGTCGAATTTGAAATTTTCCCATAGGCGAAGTAGAAAGCGCTTTTTGAAAATATTTCAATCTTTCTGGCGTTCCAACTTTTTCTCTAATTGCTAAGATTACGTATCCATCGGTCAAAGTTGGCAAAATCACAAATTCATAAAAAGAAACCAAAAACAAAATTAAAACAAAAACCAAATATGCAGGATTTAATTTTCTGATTTCTCTTTTTCCAAATTCCTTTTCAAAAGAGGCAACGAAAGCCAAAGATAAAAAGAAAACCATAAAAGAAGAAACCATGTCAAAAACAGTTAAGTTTTGCACAAAATAAGCAACAAAAAGCGAAGTGAAAATTCCGGGAGCAAAAAAATCAGTTTTCTTTTTGGCAAAGTTTTTCCAAAGAATGTAAAAAACTGCAGCAAAAATTAACAAATAAGAAATCATTCCTAAAATCCCTGTTGAAACCAAAGTATCAAAAATTATGTTATGAGCTCTATCAAACCAAATTTCCCCTCCGCATTCTGAGGTCGGCATACAAGGGTTGTAATGTTTAACAAAAGAAAATTCAAAATTTTCTGGCCCCCAACCAAATAGTGGTCTTTCTAAAAATCCTTGCCATGCTCCTTGCCAAACTGGAAACCTTCCTCCAAAGCTTCCGACCTCCTTTTCAATCAATTTTCTAAAAAACCCTTCTGGCTGAGTTAAAAGAGAATAGAAAACAAAAGTAGCAAAAACTAAAGAAGAAATTAAACAAATTGAGCCAAGAATTTTAAAAATTTTTCTTTTTGAGGCAATCAACCAGAGGAAAAACAGCAAAACTAACCCTCCGTAAAAAGAAAGTTTTGCCGCCCTTGCTCCCTGGCTAAAAAATATTGCAGAAAGGGCTTGGGAAAAAGAGAGATTTTCTAGATTTACCCCAATTAACAACAAAGAAAATGCTAAAATCGAAAAAGAAATTATAGAAAGAATTTTTGCAAAATCTCTCGTTTTAAAAACTAAATAGAGTGCAAAAAACACATTGAACAGCAGATAAGTTCCTAAAAAAGATTCATTTCCGATCGTTCCTCCTCCTCTCATTGTTGGATTTTTCAAATTGGCAATTGCAATCCAAGATGCCAAAATTGCAACAAAGATTGAAAACCCAAAAAATTTTTTAAAATCTTCTTCTTTAAAAGTTGAACTTAAAACCAAAAAGAACAAAAACAAATGCAAATGCATCAAAATTCCAGTCATTCTTTCATACTTTGACCAAAAACTGTAAGAAAAATTTACACCAAAAATTGAGGCTAAAACAAAAACAAAAAGATAAATTATCAAAGCCAATAAAAGAGAATTAAATTTTGGCCGGTATCTCGAATCGACAAAAATCAAAATCAGCCAAAGAAAGAAAATGATTTCAGAAATTGCAAAAAAGTATAAGCTTTTAGGACCGACAAATGGAAAGAAAAATTTGGAGTTTAAAATTAAAGGAGTGAATAAAATTAAGAAAGAAAAAAAGCGAATAAGCGATAATAAAATTTCCCCCTCTCTAATCTTTGCCATTCCTTGATTTTAACAAAATTTCATTTTAACTTTAAGAAATGGGGATAAAATTGAGAAAATACTTTTTGCTTTTTTTCGACATCCTTTTTCTCTATCTTTCTTTATACCTCGCTCTCTTTTTAAGGCACTTTGGAAAATTTGAAATTGAAATCTTTTTTTCTCATATTCTTCCTTTCACAATTTTATTTTTCATTTGGTTAATAGTTTTTTATGCTTTTGGCTTTTACGACTTTGAATTTTTAAGAACCTCCTTGATTTTTAAAACATTTTCTGTAATCTCTCTAAACTTTGTCTTGGGCGTTCTCCTCTTTTATTTTGTTCCCCAATTCAAAATCGCACCAAAAACAATTTTAATTTTAAACTCTCTAATTTTTGGAATTTTCTTTTTCTTTTTGAGAAAATTTTTTCTTTCTTTTTTTTCTGCCTATCTTTTAGAAAAAGTGGCAATTTTGGGAAAAGATGCTGAAGTGGAAAAATTGAAAAAAGAAATAAAAGAAAAGCCATTTTTGGGTTATGAACTAGTAGAATTAGATCTTTCAAAAGATCTTTTGACGCAAATAGAGAAAGAAAAAATTGGCACAATCGTTTTTACAGAGGAATTTGAAAAAGATCCGAAATTTCAAACTCTCTTTTATAATCTTTTGTTTTTGGGCAAAAATTTTTTGGACTTTCCAAGTTTTTATGAAAAAATCTTAGAGAAAATTCCGGTAACCTTAATTTCAAAGGTTTGGTTCTTTGAAAACCTAAGGGAAGGAGAAAAAAGAATTTATGACCGATTCAAAAGAATTTTTGACGTGGTTTTGGGATCAATAATTCTTATTCTTACTTTGCCTATTTGGCTAATAATCGCTTTAGCAATTAAGCTCGAGGACCGAGGGCCTGTATTTTACATTCAAGATAGGGTGGGAAAAAATAAAAAAATTTTCAAACTGATAAAGTTTAGATCGATGATCCTTGATGCAGAAAAGAAGGGAGCAAAATGGGCGGATGTTAAAGACAAAAGAATAACTAAGGTAGGTAAAATTATTAGACAGCTCCATTTTGACGAGCTTCCTCAGATGATAAATGTAATAAAAGGTGATATCTCGTTAATTGGTCCAAGACCTGAAAGACCAGAGTTCGTAGAAAAATTAGAAAAAGAAATTCCTTATTATAACTTGCGCCACATTATAAAACCTGGTTTTACTGGTTGGGCTCAAATTAAATTCAGATACGCAAGATCAGTGGAGGATTCCTTAGAAAAATTCCAATACGACCTCTATTACATTAAAAACCGATCTTTGTTTTTGGATTTAAAAATTTTGCTAAAAACTTTCCAACTCTTCTTCAAAAAAGAGTAACTATGAAAAAAATTTCAGTTATCATTCCTTGCTATAACGAAGAAAAAACTATTGAGAAGGTTATTAAATCGATACCAAAAGAAGTTTTTGAAATTATTGTAGTTGACAACAATTCAACAGATAAAACAGCAGAAATTGCCAAAAAATTAGGGGCAAGGGTTTTAAAAGAATCTCGCCAAGGTTACGGTTTTGCCCTTAAAAGGGGATTTAGAAAAGCGCAGGGAGATATTATTGTCACATTAGATGGCGATGGCCAATATCCAGCAGAAAAAATTTTGGAATTAGTAGAATATTTAGAAAAAAATAATTTAGATTTTGTTAACGGATCAAGATTTCCCCTCCAAAAGAAAGAGTCTTTAACTCTTATGCGGAGAATTGGAAATTATATTTTAAATTTAGTTGCTAGTATTTTATTTTTGCGAAAATTCAAAGACACTCAATCAGGAATGATGGTATTTAAAAAAGAAATTTTAAAGAAAATAAATTTAGAAAGTGGTGATATGCCAATTTCTCAAGAATTGAAAATTAAAACGTGCCTGGCTGGTTTTAAATTCAAAGAATTTCCAATTCCTTATTACCAAAGAGAGGGTGAGTCCAAGCTTTCTCCCCTAAAACATGGATTTAAAAATCTTTGGGAATTAATATTTTTGAGAATAAAAACATTAAATCCCAATTTTTTATCTTTTTTTCTTCTTTTTTTAATTTTGAGTGTCTTTTTTCTTCTAGCTTTTCAAAACTTAAAAATGCCTTTTATTAATGTAACCTCAGATACTAACGGTGAAAATGGATTGGCATCAATCAATTGGGTAAATGTAGGACCTCTCTCTTTAAAATTCGGAAAGTATATAAAAGGTTATTTAATAAAAGAAGACTTTGATTTTGAGCAAATAAAAAATAAAGGTTTTTATATTAATCATCCAGTTTTCTTTCTTTTGCCTACTTTCTTGCTTTACAAAATTTTTGGAATTTCAGAATTTACAACGAGGTTGAGTCCTTTTTTAATGACCTCATTTGCAATTATTTTATTTTATTTTGCCTTAAGAAAAGTTTTTAAAAACAACATTTATCCATTTTTAATTTCTATTTTGTTTGTTTTACTCCCAGGAACTGTTTATTACGGAACCACTAATGAACTAGCTGTCTTTAATCTTCCTAATGCTTTAATTACTTTTTCACTTTTTGTCTTTTTTTATTTTACAAAAAGAAATTTTTACTTGTGGGCTTTGATGCTATCTGTAATCTGGGGAGGATTGGTGGGTTGGTTTTACTTTTTTATTCCAATTGCTATTTGGTTTTTTCTTTTATTTGACCAAAATCACAACTTTCAAAGAGAAAAGAAAAAATTATTAATCCTCATTCCTGTTTTTTGCGCCTTGGTTTTCCTAATAAATATATCGCATATTGGTATTTTACAAGGGAAAATCGGAATTGAAACTTTAAAATCTGCTTTTTTTGCAAGAGCCCAGAGGCTTCCTTTTGGTCCTTGGTTTCAAGTGTTTTATCAAAGAATGGAACTGAATTTTAATCCTTTCTTTTTGTGGCTTTTTATTTTTGGAATGTTTATTTTCTTTTTAGTGTATTTAAAAAGTTACAAAATTTTAACTCCCCTATTTTTAATGCCACTTTTCAACACAATTGTGTTTTATCAATGGACTCTTCATCCCTTTGGCCCAATTTTCTTTTTACCAATCGTTGCCGTTTTTTCTGGAATTTTGGCTATTTTCTTTTACGAAAAATTTAAACCCTGGGGAATTTTAGCCATAATTTTAATTCTCGTTTTTGGCGGCTATCTTTCATTAAAAAAGTTAGATTTTTTTATCAATAAATTTCTCATTTTGGGCCCAAATGACATTGAATTGCTAAAAGAGTTAAAAAGCCAAATATCAGATAACGAACTTTGTCTGGGGCAAAATCAAATGGGACTTTATTATGGAGGAATTGTAATGTGGTATTTGCAAAAAAATATTCTATTTTCGCCAGATTGTTTGAAAGATCAATCATCTCAAGCTCTAAAATTGGCCATTATTTTTCATCCCCAATTAGGAGATTTTTACCAAAAAGAAATGAAATTGTTTTCTGAAAAAAATTTTGAATTTTTAAATTGCGCCGATTTTTGGTGTCTTTTGAAGAAAAAATAGTATGAAAGTTTTAATAATAATTACTCACGGAAATATCGGAGGGGCAACAAATTCTGTTTTTTGGTTGGTAAAAGGATTAAAAAATCCCAAACTAAAAATATCTATCAATTTCAGAAAGAGAAAATTTCTTTTAAAATTTTTCAAAACCTGATGATTTGCTATGACAAAAATTGGATTTAGTTTTTTCATATTCATTCCCTTTAAGGAACAAAATTGTCCCCTGATAGAATTTCATCGCTTTTTAGCAAATAAATCCAAACAGGGATAAAATAAATTTGAAGATGATTAATTTTTTCTTTTTTTAATTCCTCCTTTGTTAGAACAATTGCTTTTTGAGAGCCAAATTTTTGCGAAAACTTAAAAATACTTTTTAAATCTTTCCCTTCAATTTTATCTTTGTACTTCACTTCCAAAGGAATGTTATTTTTTAACACAAAATCAACTTCGTTTTGTCGTTCTTTCCAAAAGAAATTATTATCTAAAAACATAGCGACTAAATTTTCAATCATTTTTCCTAAAAATTCAGGTTGAGAAATTTTTTCAGGGAAAAATTGAAAAATAAAATTTGTCGAACCCAAATATACTTTCTTAAGCTTTCTTTCGCTAACAAACCTTGAACCAGAGAAATTATAAAAAAGTTTAATCAACAAAGAGTAAGCAAGATAAAAAACATAATTTGAAATTACCCTTTGATCTTTTTTAAAAATTTCTGCAAGTTTTGAATAATCGAGTAAAAAGCCAGGATGGGAAGCAGTAAGTTCTAAGATCGCTCTCAATATCTGAGGTTCTTTTATTTTAAAAGACAAAGGAATATCCGCAAAAATAATTTTCTCTAATATTGACTTTGAGTATTCTTTGATTTCAAGTTCGTCTTCTTCTTTCGCAATTTCAATAAATCCTCCATTTTTCAAATAAGAAAAAAACAAAGGAACAATTCGTTCTTTTTTAAGATAAATTTCTTTCAGTTGCGAGAGATTAAAAATGTTTTCGACAGAAGGAATTTTCTCTCCTAAAAAATCTAAATATTCATAAAAACTCAAAAGAGGCAAAACAAACTCATAAACTCTCCCTGCTAAACTTTCTTTCGCTCCTTTAGAAATCACTAAGCTAGCTGAACCAGAAACAATAAATTTCACATTAGGATAAAGGTCGTAAAAAATTTTTAGCTGGTTTTGCCAATTTTCCAATTTTTGAATTTCATCTAAAAATACATAAATTCTTTTTTCCTTCAAAATATCTTTTCCAAGAACTAATTCTTTGTAGGTTCTAAAAAGTTCTTCCAAAGAGGCAATCTTTTCATCAAAAGAAAAATAAAGAATTCTCTTTTTGTCTACTCCGCTTTTCAAGAGAAAATCGATTAATTGATACATTAGCACCGTCTTTCCGGTTCGTCTAAGTCCATAAATCAGAATTATCTGTCTTTTTTCTAAAAATTTCTTTATGGTATAAAACAACCTCCTTTTATATGGCTTAAGATAAACTTTTTCTACTTCCCCCGTATCCCACCAACGATTGAATGTAATTAAATTCAACATACAGTTACATTGTAATGTAATTTAATGTCAAAATCAAGCACCTTTTTATGTTAAAACTTTCCAACAAAATTTCTTTAAAACTCTTTTTCTGCTAAAATTTAAAAAATCTTCATGAAAATCCTAATTTGCATTACTCACGGAAATATCGGAGGGACAACAAATTCTGTTTTTTGGTTGGCAAAGGGTTTAAAAGAAAAAGGGATTGAAGTTAAGGTTGGATTTGGCGAAGGAGAATATTTAAAGGAGAAATTGGAAAAAGAAAAAATAGATTTTGTAAATTTTAAATGGCTAAAAAGAACTCACAACCCCCTCTCAAATCTATTTTTCATTTTTGAAATCAAAAAATTTTTAGATAAAGAAAAATTTAATGTTTGCCATTTTAACTCAACCAACGCACTTTTTGGAGCAATTGGAGCAAAAATTTCAAAATCAAAACCAAAAACAATTTTTACTTTTCATGGACTTTCAATTTTGGACCCAAACTATAAAAAAGATTGGCACTTAAAATTTATCTACTGGCTGGTCTTTAAATTCTTACTTTTCTTTGTCGACATTCCAGTTTTTGTTTCAAAAAACAATTTAGAAATCGCAAAAAAACTAAAATTAGTCAAAAATGGAGTAGTAATTTACAATGGCATTCCAGAACCTGAATTTTTAGAAAGAGAAATCGCAAGAAAATTTTTTGAAGAAAAAACAAAAATTGATTTAAAAGATAAATTTTTAATTGGTTCAATTGGAAGGTTAGATTATCAAAAAAATTATGAATTTTTGATTAAAATTTTTCCTGAAATTTTGAAAATAAGGAAAAATGCAATTTTGATCATTGTTGGCGAAGGCCAAGAAAGAAAAAAATTAGAAAAACTGATTGAAGAAAAAAATCTAAAAGAAAAAATCTTTTTAATTGGAGAAATAAAAGATGCTTCAAAATATCTAAAAGCATTTGATCTTTTTGTTTTACCTTCTCGCTACGAAGGATTATCAATTACATTAATTGAAGCACTTTTTGCAAAAATTCCGATTTTGGCGAGTGATGTTGGGGGGAACAAAGAAATTGTTGGTGAAAATTGTGTTTTTAAAAGCGAAAAAGAATTTTTAGAGAAACTAAAAGATTACAGGCTGCCAAAAACAGAGAAAAAAATTTTTAGTTTAAAAAATATGATTGAGGGGTATTTGAAAATTTATCAATCACTTTAAAATCTCTAACCATTTTGGAATGATTTTTTCCACTGAAAAATCTCTTGCTCGCTCTAAAGACTTTTTTGCGTATTCTTTTCTTAAAAGTTCATCTTCTAATAATAAAGAAATTGCCTTTGAAATTTCATCAGAATTTTTAGGAGGAATTAAAATTCCGTATTTTCCTAATTTCATTTTTTTAATTGGGAAATTACAATCTGGGTCTAAAATTTCTTTTGGACCGCTAGGGCAATCTGTAGAAATTACCGGTAGCGAACAAGCCATTGCTTCTATTAAAACATTAGAAAATCCTTCGTAAATTGAAGATAAAACAAAAAGTGAAGAATTTTTCAGGAATTTGAATGGATTTTTTTGAAATCCCAAAAGAAAAACTTTTTCTTTCAGATCTAATTTTTTTATTAGTTTTTCCAATTCTCCTTTGAGTTTTCCTTCTCCTAGAATTACGAGAATAGTCTCTGAAAATTTCTCACTTACTTTCTTAAAACCTTCGATTAAGTATTGAAACCCTTTTTGTGGAACTAACCTTCCCATAGAAATTACCACCTTTTTGCCAAAAAACAAATTTTTAAACTCACCTAAATCTTCAAGAGAAGCTTTATTTATTTCTTCAAGATCTTGGAGATTATAAATTACAGCTATTTTTTCTTTTTTGACACCAAAATTTTCAATTAAATCTTGAGCAACACCTTGAGAAACAGCCACAATTTTGTTTGCCAATTTGTAAACAAATCGCATCAAAAAATTATGAAACCATCTAAAAAGAAAAGGATAATCTTTAAAATAAATTCCTTCCACTATATGCATGCTTAAAATTACCTTTGTTTTGAGACCAAAATTAGAAAGTACATTCATAGCGTTCGCTTCCGGACCAAAACTCAAAGCAAAATCAGGCTTTATTTCTTTTTTAATTTTTCTCACCCTGAAAATCTGCAAAGATAAAAGAAAAATTTTAGCTAAAATTTTGATTGCTCCTTCAAACAAAGGAAGATCTAGAGAAATAATCTTTCCATTAAAAGGGTAATCAATCTTATCCTTATAAAAAACAATCAAAAATTTCTCAAAAGGTCCTGGTAAAGAAAAACTTAACCTTGAAGCTACTCTTTCTTGTCCTCCTTTTGAAAGAGTTGGAAGAATAAAAAGAATTTTCTTTTTTCTTTGTTTCATTTTTACTGAAAATTCCTTTCACTTTTTCTTTAAATTTTACTAAAAAATTTTAAAAACCAAAAATTTAGGAGCTATCAAACAAAAAATTGTCTAAAGAAGTGATAATAAAAAGTCTGGGACAAGTTTTTAGGGAATGTAAATATAATTTCAAAACTTCTCAGTATTTGCTAAGCCAATTTTGCAAAATAAACTCCTCTTAAGGAATGTTTCACATATAACTTAGGGCAGTATAAAATTAGATTTTTCCAAATGCCTCTAAAAAGAGTACAATTCAGATCGGCCTTTTGAATCATTAAATTTTCAATCCACCCACCAACTCCAACTAATTTCTCATCATTTTTATACTTTTCCCAAACTTTCATTATCTCTTTAAAAAAATTTTCTTTTAGTCCCAAGTCATCGTCCAAAATAAAAACAATCTCGTTACTTGCCAAATTTAATCCTATATTTTTTGACTCAGAAAGCCCTCGCCTTTCTTTTGAATGATCTTTTTTGTAATAAATAAACTCAATTTTCTGCGATTCTATCTCTTCTTTTATTCTAGAAATAAAATTTTCCTTCAATTCTCCATCGTCAATAATAATTAACTCGTCTGGTTTTAAAGTTTGTCTTAAAACTGTACCAATTAATCCATTTAATTCCTTTTCACGGTTGTAGGTTGGAATAATAACACTAAATTTTAACATCTATTTTCAACACAATTTTTGCAACATTCTGGTAATTCCTCATGTGGAGAAATAAAAATTTTTCGCATTTTTTGAAAATAGGAATTGTTCCAAACATTTTTACCTTCCCTAAAAACGTTTCCGTATTCTGGTTGGGGATTCATCACTCGGCCACAACCTCCAACATTACCAGCACCATCGATTGAAAGATTTTTAAAAAACCATTGACATTTCTTTTCAATTTTATCTTTAAACAAAACTGGCAAATCTACTTTTATTTTCCTATTTTTTACAAAATTCTTTAATTCTTCAAAATACCTTTTTATCTCAAGATCTTTTTCGTATAATTGATTTTCTTTTTCAAATCCAGAAATCCCAAAATCAATTAAATTCAAAAAAGTGATTCTATCCGCTCCTAACTTTTCAGAAAATTCTATAAAAGATTTGGCTTGAAAAATATTTTTCTTATGAATCACAAAACTAACCGCTATTTCTAATAGAGGGTGTTTTCTTTCACGCTTTTTCGTCACTAAATTTTTGATATTAAAAATAACTTTTTCAAATATCTCCCTTCTTCCATCAAAAGATTGAGCGTATTTTTCTGGGGTTATTGCGTTTAAACTCACTGAAACCGAATAAAAATTTGGATTGTCTAAAATTCTTTCTATTTTTTCATCGTCTAACAAACTTCCGTTCGTGATTAATTGTGAATACATATTTTTGGAAGTGGCATAATCTGCCATGTCAAAAAGTTGAGGGTGCAAAAGAGGTTCTCCTACACCAGCAAAGGTGATTAGTATTGTCTTTGGGAAAAGATCTACCACCTGCTTGAATTTTTCTAATGTGAAATCTTCCACCGGTTCATGGAAGTAAGGATATTTCTCTTTTAGTAACCTAGTATGATGGGGACAAAAAGGGCATTGGTAATTACATCTATCGGTTGGATAGATTATTAAAGTCACGGGATCGTAATTTAAAATTGTTCTCTTGGGAGATATTTTATAAATCACAACATTCAGAATTTGTTGAACTGTTAATCCATTTTTTGAGAAGAATAATTTAATAAATTTTTTAATTTTTTCATTATTGTGAAATTTTATCAAATTATTTGGCGACCTCCACCCTACCGAATATTTAAAAAATGATCATTTAAAAATTATTTCTTTTAAAGAATAAGACTTTCCGATAAAAATCAGGAAAAAAGCTCAACAAAGTTTGAAGATAAAGTCGCAAATGGAGAGGGTTGTAAAAAATAGCTTGCATAAAATATCTACGTGCAATAGATGATTTACCTTGGAGTAAATAACACGTCCCTAAATGTCTCAAAAATTTACTTTTTGCTTTTTGGCAGAGATTCAGGTCTTTTTTATGCTTTTCAAGTAAGTATTGATACTCTGGAGTCCACCTTATCCAAAAATCTTTTCCACTTTGACTTTCTTCTGTTTGATAATAATTTACTAAAGGAGTAGGAAGAAAGTAAAAATCAAATTGCTTAATAAGTCTTAAATGAAAATCTACATCTGCAGTAATTTTTAATTTTTCGTCAAGCAGACCAACTTTTTCTATACTTTCTTTTCTTATTAAAACTGTACTAAGACTCAAAATTCCCCATAACTGCCAGTATTTTTTCCAATCTTCTTTTCTCAAAATTCCAGAAAAGGGTGTCTTATAGATTATTTTTTTACCATTTGGAAAAATTTTCATTGCGTAGCAAGATACTAAACCTACATTTTGAAATTTTTCTAAAATTTCTACTTGCTTTTCCAATTTCTCTGGCAACCACTCATCGTCACTTTCTAAAATGGCAATATATTTACCACTCGAATTCTTAATCCCCGTGTTTATTGGTTTTGCTGGTCCTCCAGAATTTTCCTGCCAGATATATTTTATCCTTGAATCTTCTTTTTGAAATTTTTCCACTACTTCTTTTGTATTATCAGTTGATCCATCATCAACAACGATCAATTCAAAATCTTGAAATGTCTGATCTAAAACACTCTTTATTGCTCGAGGCAATAAATTCGCTCGATTGTAGGTTGGGATTATTACTGAAATTTTTGAAGTCATTTTTATGTGTTTATTCTACTTTTACAAATATTTTTTTAAGATCATCTAAAAATTTTTGTGGCTCGTTTCTTATTACTTCTCTATAATAATCGAAATCCTTAAATCTTTTCTCAAAGTTTTCAAAACAATCTTTTATCTTTTCAATAATTTTAGGTATATTCTCCTCCCTGTCTTCAAATTTATACTCTTCAGGTATTGGAACGTCTTCAAAAAACGCAGCCGAACCTCTTTTGCTTGTAATTACACAACAACCTAAGATAGCAGCCTCTCTGGGGATGCGATCTTTCCCTGGATGATTTCCAAAATCTATATAAACTTTGGTTTTTTTAAGTGTGTTTATAACCTCTTCTCTTGTCATATTTATTAAAGGAACAAATTTTATATTTTTTGTTGCTAATTTAATTATTTTTTTTGTAAATGCGAGTCCTTTTTGTGGATTATACGCGCATATATTTTCCTTCTTACTCAAATCGATTGCTGTTTCCAAAAATGATTTATGGAGATGATCTGAAAGATAAAATATTTTCTCTTGGGGGACCCCATTCTTTTTAAGAAAATTTAATGCATAATAACTCTGAGCGAAATAAAACTCTCCCTGATTCAAAAGTTTTAACGGTGTAAATTTTTTTGCTCTCTTATCTTTTGCAACTAATTCGTTAATATCAATTAAATTTTCTTTTTTAAAAATTCTCCATATTTTATTGATTAGTCGGGGGAAGAGAAAATTTAGTTTTGATTGAAATATTTGAGATAAAAATAAATTATCCACACTCAGTAACCATATTATTTTTCTGATTTTAAAAAACCATCTTAACAATCTAATGCTCTCAACACCTTCTGGGACTATAAGAACATTGGATCTACCATCTTTTATTTCTCTCACAAAAGGCACCTCATATTCTTTGTAATTAGGATGCACAGGATGTGGATGATTGGAAGGATAATAATACATGTAAGTTTCTATACCCAAATAATATCTAAGATAGTATCCCAACTGATGCAACAATTCCGGACCTCCGGTAGCTATAGCAGCTGGAGCGGCGATATAAATTTTTGTATTTTTATACACTTCTATTGGCATAATATTTCTTGTAAAAATGATTTTCTGTTGAATATTTTACTAAACAAATTTAACGTCTTTTTTACCACCTCGTCCATATTATAATATTTAAATTCAGCGAGACGACCAATAAAGTAAATATTTTGGTTTTTTAATTTTTCTGCTTCATTCCAATATTTTTTGAGAGTTTTTTTATTTTTTTCATCTAAAAATGGCCAAGCTATAAAACCTTCTTCTCCAGGGTATTCAATTCCGATTGTTGTTTTGTTGTGATTTTGTTGAGTTAATTTTTTAAATTCCGTAATCCTAGTAAATTTATACTTTAATTCAGGATAATTAACAACAGCTGAAGGTTGATAGTCTTTTTTGTTCAAGGTTTTAAATTTAATTTTCAAATATCTATACTTTAATTTACCAAATTTGAAATTGAAAAACTCATCAATTGGCCCTGTATAAAACATCAAATCGTATTTTATTTTTCCTTTCACCTTTTGAAAATCAGTATTTAATTTAACTTCAATGTTTTTATTTTTGAGCATTTTTTCAAACATTTTTGTGTATCCTTCTTTTGGAATTCCTTGGTATCTATCGTGAAAATATCTGTCATCTCGTGAAATTACAACAGGTACCCTACCTGTAACTGAAGGATCCATTTTTTCTGGTGATTTTCCCCACTGTTTTTTTGAATAGCCAAAATAAACTTTTTTGTAAATAAAATTTGCCAAGAATTTCAATTCTTTGTCTTTAACTTTCATTAACTCTAAAATCGGAACTCTTGCACCATAGCCAAATTTTTCAATTAATTTTTTCTCTAATTTTTCAGCCCTTTCAGGAAGCAATTGGTAAAGAGTGTTTAAATTAAAAGGGATCGGGACAAACTTCCCATCAATATATCCTAAAACTTTGTGTTCATAAGGAATCCATTCAGTAAATTTTGAGAGATAATCCCAAACTTCTTTGTAATTTGTGTGAAAAATATGAGGTCCGTATTTGTGAATTAAAATTCCCTCTTTATTTTTAAAATCATAACAATTTCCTCCAATATGATTTCTTTTCTCCAAAATTAAAACTTTGCATCCTTTCGATGCAAATCTTTCTGCTAAAGTAATCCCCGTAATTCCTGCGCCAACGATTAGAATTTGTTTCATAGCTAAAATCAATCTGGGCAATTATCACAAATTGGATTTGGTAAGTTTTTTATCATTGTTTCTCGAAATTCTTGATATTTTTTACTATTCCAAATTTCTTTAAAAGGTGTTTCAAAGATATTGCCAAAATTAAAAACTTCAGGATCCATTCTAATACAACAAGGTGTTACAAAACCATCGACAGTAATAAAACAGGAATCGAATGGCCAACGACATTTTAGTTTTCTTTTTTCAGAAGACAAAAAACCTATTTCTAGTGATTCAATTCCTTTTTTCAATAATATCTTTCGTTGAATTTCTTCGCTAAATTGACGAGCTTGTTGAACAAATTTTCTTTCTTCTTCGTAATCTCTTTCTAATGGTGTTTTCCAATTTTCTACTTCTACGAATCCAATTCCATTTACTCCACAATTTTTTGCCAATTCTATTAATGCATCAATTTCTCTATAGTTTAAATGTGAAATTACAGAATTTATAAAAATCCTTGTGTTTAATTTCAGTTCTTTTTTCCGTTGAACTAACAATTTTAGATTCTCTACAACCTTATTAAAAAAATTCATTCTTCGAATTTGTAAATAATTTTCTGGATTGGCAGTATCTAAAGAGATATTAACCTCAACAAAATTTTTCAAAATTAAATCCACGTTTTCTTTATTAACGAGAGTACCATTAATTATAGTGGTGAATTTTTTCTTTTTTAAAATTCCGTATTGAGTGATTTTCCAAAGGTCTCTAGTTAAAAGAGGTTCTCCCATTCCCTGTAATTTTATTTTTTTCACTGTTGGAATTTCCCTCAAGATATGCTTAAACTTCTCTAAAGATAGGTCTTGATTTAAACGAGATGGATTCATTTTTGAACGAGTACACATTACGCAATTTAAATTACATCGGGTAGTAGGTTCTAATTGAATAAAAATAGGTAGAGGCATTATTTCTCTTTTAATTCCCAATCCCTGAAGAACTTCTCTATAGTGAGGCAATCGTTTTTCTTTCTCTATGAATTTTATTAATTTTATGATTTTCTTCACGAGAATTTAAGATATTCATCTCCCCTTTATCGTCCATACATCACCAAAGGAATCTGGGGGGATTCGAACTTCATCGGGTTTTTCTCTGTTATATACTTCGGAGGCAATTGAAATCATGATGGTGTTGTCTTCCAAAGACATCCAGCCATGATAAATTCCAGGAGGAACGATTATCATTTTTGGACACTTTTCAGATAAAATTATAATTTCTTGCTGTTTGTAAGTTTTACTATCTTTTCTATCATCGACAAAAACAAATTTGGCAGAACCTTTAACAATGCAGAAAAAATCCCACAAAATCTCATGCTTGTGGAACGCCCTGATAATTCCTCTGGTTGGATCCCCGACAACATAGACTTGGCCAAATTTTGGCATGTCATAATTGTGAATTACCTCAAAAAGATATCCCCGATCGTCAAAATGAACTTTCAAAGGAACGACTTCTAGACCTTCAATTTTTGTTTTTTCTCTCTCTTGCATATTTTTGTGGTTTATCTTAAATGACCTTTTTCTTTTAAATATTTTTTTAGTGCCTCCTCCCAGTGGCTCATTCTATCAATGTCTAACTCTTTTAATTTTTTGTTTTCTAACACAGAGTAAGATGGTCTTTTGGCAATAGTTTGAAATTGGCTTGAAGAAACCGCTTGGCAGTTTACTTTTAAATTCAATATTTCAAAAATTTTTTTTGCAAATCCATACCAGGAACATTCTCCATGATTTGTAATATGATAGATTCCATAATAATTAGTTTTGATTAATTCTTTTATTTGCTCTGCTAATTCTCTTGTGTAAGTTGGGCTAGTAAATTCATCATTTTTGACTTTAATTTCTCTTTCCTCTTTTGCCAGTTTTATCATCGTTTCAACAAAATTTAACCTGCCTTTTTCTTTACACCCTGCAACTCCAAAAAGACCAGCTGTCCTGACAATAAAATATTTATCTAAAGTATATTGAATGCAGTATTCTCCAGCCAATTTTGAAATTCCATAAATGTTAACTGGTCCTGGCAAATCATCTTCCGTGTAGGGAGTTTTTCTATTTCTATCTAATCCGAAAACATAATCTGTGCTAATATGAACCAAAACTATATCTTTTTCTTTACAAGCCTCGGCTAAATTTTTAACTGCTAAAGTGTTAACCAAAAAACTCCTTTCAGGATTTTTTTCACATTCATCTACATTATGAAAGGCAGCGGTATTGATAATTAAATCTGGAAGGTGTTTTTTGATGTGCTCCCTTGTTTTTTCAAAGTCAGTAATATCTAATTCTTCAATTGAAGGGGTTAGCAGTTGATAATCTTTTTCTAAAACTTTAACAAGATCTGTTCCCAATTGACCATCTGCTCCAATAATGAGAATTTTTTCAATTTTATTTTTCATAATTTAAATCTTCTTTGCCTCAATTAAAGGAATTAACCACTTATCGTTATAGTAAATAGGATTCAAAATTTCTTTGTGATTTTTTTCAATATGATCCCAAATTTCCAAAACTGCCTCTTCCAAACTCCTGGATGGTTTAAAATTAAATGTTTTTCTAAAGAGCGTATTATCTACCTGATAATTCCTCGTAATGCCTACTGGTTCAACTTTAATTTCTACTTTAATTCCTTTTCTTTTTTGAAGAATCTTCTGAACCTCCTTCGCTAATTCCAGAATGTTCCAATTTTTATCCGATATGTTAAATATTTTTCCTCCAACTTTTCGCAACGGCAGTTCGATTGCTTTAATGTAAGCTAAAACCACATCCTTAATGTCTATTAATGGTCTAAAAATCTGACCACCGCAATGAACGTGCAATTTTCTTTCTAAAAAAGCATCTTTGACAAAAGCGTTCAAAACCAAATCATATCGCATTCTTGGGCTCAATCCGTAAATGGTTCCTTTTCTAAAAATTATTGGAAAAAACTTGTCATCGGCTAATTCCAATAAAGATTGTTCAGCCGCTCTTTTGGAAATTGAGTAGGGAGAAATAGGGTTAACTTTTTCGGTTTCTTTGGAAGGTTTTGGAACGAGAGGAGTACTGTAAGTAAAATAAACTGAGCAAGAGGAAGCAAAAATAAATCTTTTGATTTTATTTTTTTTAGCCAATTTTGCCAATCTTTCAGTAGCAATGTGATTAATTAAATCGGTCAATCTTGGATCAAATTGAGCTGTGGGTTCAGTGGAAATGGCTGCCAAGTGGACAATTGTATCTACATCTTTTAATACGTTTGAGTTAATTTTTCTTATATCCTGTTTTATAAATTCAATTTTGTTTTTTAAATCCTCAAACGGGTTTCTTTTAAATAAAAGTTTATCCACAATCCTCACTTTGTATCCTCTTTTTACCAATTCTCTCACTAAAGCACTTCCCACATATCCAGCCCCCCCAGTGATTAAAATTCTTTTTGGCATAATTTAATTTTAACCCATTTAAATGTTTTTTTCCAAACCTTTTTTCAAATTACATTTTGGCCTCCATTTTAATTCCTGTTTTAGTAAAGAAACATTTAAGCAACTTCTTTTTAGATCGTTGGCTTTTAAAGAGGTGTATCGATACATCATAAACTGTAATTGATCTTTGTTTCTTTTTCAATCATTCCCCTATTTCTTTTGAAATTAAATTTTCAAAAACATCCAAATAATAAACTTTTTTCTCATTAATTAGGAATGGGGCTAATTTCTTTTTGAAATTTTTAAGGTTGGGTTTTACTTTTTTGAATAAAAGTTTTTCAGTTTTTGACTTTTAATTCTGAAAAAAGCGAAGAAAGTTTCATTGGTAGAATATTTTTGCTTTTTTTAATTCGTAAAATTTCATTCATTTCCGCAAATCACAATTTTTAATTATTATCGGAAATGAAATCTTTTGTCATTTTTTTTAATAGTATTGCCTAATTATTTTTAATCGTTTTTTCAAATCGGATATTTACTCAATAGCCATTTCCAAACTGGAATGACTTCGATTTTGTAACCATTTTCTTTGATTTGTTTTTCTTGGTTATAAGTTAAAATAATTCCTTTTTTAATTTTAAAATATTTCATTGCGGTTATTAAACCTTTAATTTCTCTTTTTTTGTTTTCATCTGTCAACTCCCAAACAACCTGAATTGCCTTTTTTTGAGGAATAACAAAATCGCATTCAAAATTATTTTTAAAATAATAAATTTTTTCTTCCTTTTTTTTGAGCTCAATAAAGACCAAATTCTCTAACTTTCTTCCACTCTCTTTGTTGCCAAAAACAATATCGTTCAAATAGACTTTTTTAACTCGCTCTTTTATTCGAAAAACTCGCAAGAAATGGAAGAAAAGAGAACTTTCAAAGTATTCCAAATAATTGTAAAGAGTTTTTTTACTTAAAGAAATATTTTGCGATTTTAAAAAATTGTAAAATTTATCAACGCTAATTTCTTTAGCAAAGGAAGAAATCAAATATTCAAAAAATCTTTTTATTACATAAATATTTTTCACTTGATATCTTTCAACTATATCGCGAAACAGCACTAAATCTTTATAATCTCTAACAATTTGGTCTTTTAAATCGCGTTCTTTAAAAATTTGAGGGTATCCCCCAAACTCAAGATATTGGTTAAACTCAAAAAGAATTTTATTTAATTCGGAGGTAGAAATTAAACCTTCAGGAAATGGTAATTTTTTTATTGAAAAAATTTCTCTTAAAGAAAGAGGAAACAAAGTATAGGTTATTGTTCTACCCCGCAGTTGAGTGGCTAATTCTTTACTTAATAACTTTGAAGAGCTTCCGGTAATAAAAATAAAGTATTTTTTCTCTTCATAAATTCCTCTTAGTCCTTTTTGCCAGTTTTTTAAATTTTGAATTTCATCAAGAAAAATATACTCTAACTTTCCAAAAAGCTGAAGATGGAGATTAACTAATTTTTTTAAATCTTTTCCATCAAAATCTAAAAATTCAGGTAAATCAAAATCAAGATAGAGAACTTTCTTTCTGTCTTTTATTTTGTTAATTAGGTTAAAAAGAAAATAGGTTTTTCCGACTCTTCGAGCGCCAATTATTGAGGTAATGAATTCTTTAGTAAATTTTACTTTTAACTCTCTATCAAACGTTTTAAACTCTCTTTTTTGAAAATCAATAAGGTATTGTTTTATTTCCTCCATAGTATTTCAAAGGAAACGAAATTTTATTTATTTTGTTTCCTATAGGAAACATTGTATTCAATTCCAAAACAAATGTCAAATTAAATCGTTAGGTTTTTGGAAAGGTCACCAAGACGTTATAAATTATAAAAGTGATTCATTTCCGCAAATCATATTTTTTATGAGTATTGAAATAAAATTTGAGTTCTTCTAATAGGTTTCGCTTAATTATCACCATATTTTAATTTAGTCCGAGAATTTTTAAAGTCAATTTTAAAAAAATTCGCCATCTTTTAAGATTTTAAAGACTCAATCGTTTTTTGTAAGCCTTCCTTTAAACTAAACTTTGACACCCATTTTAATTCTTTTTTTGTTAAAGAAATGTCCAAACAACTTCTTTTTAAATCACCTGGTTTTTGGGGGGCGTATTTTGGTTTGATTTTTGTTTTTAATAATTCTGAAATAATCTTGTAAAGTTCGTTTATAGAGGTTTCAATTCCTGTGCCAATATTGAAAATTTCTTCTTTACCCTTATATTCCATTGCTTTCAAGCAAGCAGAAATTACATCTTCAATAAAGATGAAATCTCTGGTTTGATTCCCGTCACCAAAAATTGTTGGGACTTCTCCTTTTAAAAGTTTTTCAATAAAAATTGCTACTACTCCTGCTTCTCCTTTTGGATCTTGTCTTGGACCGTAAACATTTGAAAATCTTAAAGAAATGAATTTTAAGCCGAAATTTTCTTTGTAAAATTTCAAATAATTCTCAACTGTCAATTTAGCAATTCCATAAGGTGAAATTGGATTTGCTGGATAATTTTCAGGAGTTGGGATTTTTGTAGCATCGCCATAAATTGCGCCACCTGTTGAGGCAAAGATGAATTTTAAGTTTTTGATTTTAGATTTTTGGGAATTGATAAAATTTTGAATCACATTCAAAGAACCCAAAATATTTACTTTGGCGTCAAAAATTGGATCTTCTACTGATTTTCTCACATTAATTTGGGCTGCAAAATGAAAACAAATTTCTGGTTTTTCTTTTTTAAAAATTTCTCCAATTTTTGGAGAACAAATATCGATTTTGTAAAATTTTGCTTTTTTGTTGATGTTTTCTTTTTTTCCAGTAGACAAATTATCAACCACAACCACTTTGTGACCTTTTTCAATTAAAGCATCAACCAAATGAGAACCAATAAACCCTGCACCACCTGTTACTAAAATTTTTCTTTTCCAGCTCATGATTCTTTAACTTTTTTGTTTTTATAACTCTTTTAAAGTTAACAAAATTGTTAACTTTTGAGAATCATGTTTTAAGATATTACTTTAGTAGAGCTTTAGCTATTCTTGATACTTCCTTTTCGAAAAATTTTTTCACTTCTATCCATTCTACCTTTTCAACCATTTTTGGCATAGGTTCTTTTTCAGCATCTTCAAAATAACAGAGGCTTTTCAAAATGTGAAATTTGTTTTCTTTTAGAAGTTTGAATTTTTTATCGTACAATTTTAGAGCTTCTTCTAGGGTTAGGATTTTCTTTACTTTTAAGATAAAGAAAAGATCGATAAAATCTCTTTTTGTCCCTCTCTCGCAAATGGCTGCAATTTTCATTGGGGCAATATCTTTTACGTTGGCAACTTTTATTTTTAAATAATTTATTGGTTCAAATAAAAGCGGGAAACTATAAAAAAACAAACTAAACCGAGTTTCACCCAAATAGCCCAAAACCGTTCCCCATTCTACTTTTTCAACTTGAAAGTTAGGAAGAATCTTTTTAATTTTGGAAACTAAAATCCTTGGTTTAAATTCTTTTCCAGTAAAAAAATCAAGATCAAAAGAAATTCGATGACCAAGTTGTAAACAAAGTGCGGTACCACCAGCCAAATAGCTTTCTTTTAAAATTCCGCTTTCACCTAGTATGGCCAGTGCTTTTTTTGTTTTTGGAGAAATCGCCTTTTCAAACATGAACTATTTTTTAGATTAAAAAACAAAGACCAAAAAACTAAACTCTTTGGAGAGATTTTTAATTTCGTTAGGGAATTTTTTATTGCTCGTTTTGAAAAATTTTTAAAAAGCCAAGAAATTGCTTTTTCGTCTCCAAATTCCAAAATTCTTGAGATTATAAAAAGAGAGTGTTTTTTGGGATTTAAATTTTTCAAATCAGTATCCCAAAAATATTTCCTTAAAAAAGAAGGCAACTTCATGATTTTATTCTAGCAGAATTTTTGATAGATTAAAAGAATGAAAATAAAGGAAAAAATTTATCAATTCTTGAGGTGGCTCCAAAATTACACAAAGACGGATATGGTCTATGTGGCAGAGGGTTCTTTTTGGTGGATTTTTGGAAGGGTTTTTTCTTTTTTGGCAGGGTTTTTAATTTTGCTGACATTCGCACGTTTTACAACAAAGGAGGTTTATGGAGCTTATCAATACATAATCTCAATGTCAGCAATGCTCAGTTTAGTTTTGCTTCCTGGTTTAGATACTGCCTTAATTCGCTCTGTAGCTCAAAAAAAAGAAAGAACTTTTTTCCTTTGTGAAAAAGAAAGGTTGAGGTTTGGAATTTTTGCTTTCTTGGCGTTTTTTTCAATTTCTCTCTGGTATTTTTTCCACAAAAATTTTGAATTGGCGCTTTCTTTTTTCTTTGCTGGAATTTTTTTACCTTTTTTGTCAATTTTTTCTCTCTATTTAGCTTTTTGGCAAGGAAGAAAAAGATTCGATTTGCAAAATAAATATTTTGTCGCGCACAATCTTTTAGCAGCTTTAATTTTGATTTCATTCATTTTTTTTAAACCTAAAATTACTTTTATTATCTTTGGCTACTTTTTTGCCTTCACTCTTTCAACTTTTTTGTTTTGGCTTTTAACAAGAAAAGAAATAAACAAAGCAACTGAAGAAGACAAAGAAGCGATTCCTTATGGAAAACACTTAACAATAATGGCTATTCCAGGATCAATCTCTGCCCAAATTGACAATGTTATTTTGTGGCAATTTATAGGACCTGTTGAAGTTGCAATTTATGCTTATGCTTTAAGACTGGTAGAAAGAATCTCAGAGTTAATTCCTTTTTCAGCTTTAGCTCTTCCCAAAATGGCAGAAAGAAATTTAAAAGCGATCAAAAAAAGCATTTTTGATAAATTTTTAAAACTTTTTTGGTTTTCCATCCCTTTTACAATTTTATACATTCTCTTTTGTCCAATCTTTTTTAAAGTTTTCTTCCCCATTTATCAAGAATCAATAATTTTTTCGCAGGTCCTGGCTTTAATTTTAGCTCTTTCTCCTTTTTCATTTTTAGCCACTACTTTTTTAGCTCAAGCTAAAAAAAGAGAGCTTTACTTTTTAAATTTCGCCCCCCAAATTTTAAAAATCGTACTATTTTTCATTCTCATTCCAATTTTTGGCATCTGGGGCGGAGTTTATTCAATTTTAATCTCCCAAGTTTTCTTTTCCACCCTTACTCTTTATTTCTTCAAAAAACTCTAACTTTTGATTTTGGTTAAAACTTCTTTTGTTGCAAAAATTATTTTTTTGATGTCCTTTTCTTCAAAATAGTTTTGAAGAGGAAAATTAACAATTCTTTTTGCTGTCTCAACCGTATTTGGAAATTCTCTCAAATTGATTTTGTAATCTTTTTGAACATTTTCATTCAAGATTATTGGATCTTTCCAAATTCTAGTACAAAAGACATTGTACTTTCTCATTTGAATTACAAAAAGGTCTCTTTTTTCTGAAAATTCTTTTGGAATCAAAGCTGAAAGATAACAAAAAACGTTTCCCTCCCCTTCTTGAACTTCAAAGCCAAGCGATTTCAATTCTTTTTGAAAAAATTTCGCCAATTCAATCCTTTTTGCTAAACCTTTTTCAAAGTCCTCTAAAAATTGAGAAAAAAGATTCAAAGAAACATCGTTAATCCCAAGGGGTTCTTTAGATTTTTCTTTTCTT
>GBSOD1_11_pt2 | contig 158502 bp, 167 predicted proteins | sample GBScel77sediment_FD_61372 | JGI IMG/M metagenome (IMG submission 61372)
TGGGGAAAGAGTTTTAGAAAAATTTGAAAAAACAAAACATCCTGTTCCAATGCTTTCTTTGAATGATGCTTTTTCTGAAAAGGATATGGAAAATTGGGTGGAAAGAATTTCAAAACTGTTAACAAAAGAAGAAATTGAAAAATTGGATTTTTTCTGCGAACCAAAATTAGATGGTCTGGCAATCGAATTAATTTACAGAGATGGAATTTTCACAATTGGATCTACAAGGGGAGATGGAATTTATGGGGAAAACGTTACAGAGAATTTGAAGACTATAGAATCTGTTCCTTTGAGATTAAGAGAGGTTGAAGAAGTAGCGCAAGATCTTGAAAGGGAAGGAGAAAAGGAAATCGCAGATTTTATAAAGGAAAATGGATTAAAAGAAGTGGTAGTCAGGGGAGAGGCAATCATTACAAAGAAAAATTTTGAATTGGTAAACAAAGAGCAAGAAAAATTGGGCGAATCTCCTTTTGCAAACCCCAGAAATTTGGCAGCAGGTTCTATCCGGCAATTGGATCCAAAAATAACTGCAAAAAGAAGATTAGATGTTTCAGCTTACGATTTAGTTTCCTTTCACGGCCAAAAAACTCACGAACAAGAGCACAAAATTTTGCACGCTTTAGGTTTTAAAACTAACAACAAATATTGCAGATACTGTAAAAATTTACAAGAAGTTTTTGAATACAGAAACTACTGGTTAAAAAACAGAGAAAAATTGCCGTATGAGATTGATGGAATTGTTGTTCAGGTAAACGACAACAGGATTTTTCAAAAACTCGGAGTTGTTGGAAAAGCTCCGAGAGGAGCTATTGCTTTTAAATTTCCTTTGAAACAGGCAACTACAATTTTAAAAGATGTCAAATTTCAAGTTGGAAGGACAGGAGCTGTAACTCCGGTTGCGATTTTAGAACCAGTAGAGATTGGAGGAGTAACGATTACCAGGGCAACTCTGCACAACGAAGACATGATTAAAAAACTTGGAGTGAAAATTGGAGATACTGTGGTTGTCGGAAGGGCGGGCGATGTGATTCCAGAAGTTGTTCAGGCTTTACCAGAATTAAGAACTGGAAAAGAAAAAGAAATTCAATTTCCAAAGGAATGTCCGGTTTGTGGTTCGAAACTAGAAAAACCAATTGGAGAAGCCATCTGGAGATGTACCAATCCAAAGTGCCCTGCCAAAGAAAGAAGGTACTTTTACCATTTTGTTAAGGTTTTTGACATTGTTGGTTTGGGTCCAAAAATAATTGATAGATTGTTAGATGAAGGATTGATTGAAGATCCTGCTGATTTGTTCACTTTAAAAGAAGGGGATCTTTTACCATTAGAAAGGTTTGCAGAAAAATCAGCAAAGAACTTGGTTAATGCTATTCAATCTAGAAAAGAAATTCCTCTAGCAAGGTTTATTTATGCTTTAGGAATTAGAAATGTTGGCGAAGAGACTGCAGAAGATTTAGCAAACCATTTCAAATCTTTAGAGAAGCTAAAGAACGCAACTTTGCCACAACTCCAAATGATTAGGGATATCGGGCCAGTGGTTGCACAATCGATTTATAGGTTTTTTAGGGATGAGAGAAATTTAAAGTTTATTGAAAAACTAATGAAAGTTGGAGTAAAGATTGTTGAAGAGAAGAAACCAGAAAAACAACCACTTAAGGGATTAATCTTTGTTTTCACTGGTGGGCTTGAATCAATGGCTAGGGAGGAAGCAAAAAAGAAGGTTAAAGAGCTGGGGGGAGAAGTGACAGAATCTGTATCAAAAAGAGTAAATTACGTTGTCGTTGGTAAAAATCCAGGATCAAAACTTGAAAAAGCAAAAAAACTTGGAATAAAAACAATAACCGAAAAAGAGTTTTTAGACATTTTAAAGAAAGAATGAGCCAAATCTTACTCCATTTAAAAAAATTGGATTGGTCTTTGATTTTTTGTTCTCTTTTCTTAGTTTTGATTGGTCTTTTATCCCTTTACAGCTCTTCAAGAGGAGATTTTTTAAACCTTAAAAAACAAATTGTTTTTGGGTTAATAGGGGTTTTTTTAATGTTTTTAATATCGTTTTTGGATTGGAGACCATTAAAAGAAAGCCCTTATTTGATTTTATTTTTTTACCTTCTCTGTCTTCTTTTTTTGATTTTAGTTTTATTTTTCGCTCCAGAAATTAGAGGGACAAGATCTTGGTTTAAAATAGGACCAATTTCTTTCGACCCAACTGAATTTACAAAGCTTTCTTTACTTTTAGTTTTGGCAAAATATTTTTCAATGCGTCATGTCGAGATGTATCGGATAACTCATATTTTAATTTCTGGAATTTATGTCTTAATCCCTTCGATTTTAGTTTTTCTTCAGCCAGATTTGGGATCAGTTTTAGTTTTGGTGTCCATTTGGATTGGAGTTCTAATTATCTCTGGAATAAAAATTCGCCATTTCTTTTTACTCTTACTTTTGGCGATTTTGGTATTTATCATTGGGTGGGGAACCTTTTTAAAAGAATATCAAAAAGAAAGAATTTTAAGTTTTTTGTTCCCCCATCTTTCAGATCCTTTGAAAGGAGGGTGGAGTCAAAATCAGGCAAAAATTGCAATAGGGTCTGGAGGAGTTTTAGGGAAAGGAATAAAAGGAGGATCTCAGGTTCAGCTTGGATTTTTACCAGAACCCCATACAGATTTTATTTTTGCGGCTCTTGCTGAAGAAATGGGATTTGTTGGTGTTTCAATATTATTTCTTCTTCTTTCAATTTTAATTTGGAGAATCTTTAAAATTTCACTTTCTGCAAAATCAAACTTTGCTAGAATTTTTTCTTTAGGTTATGCTTTTTTGTTAGTCTCACAAATTTTTATTCATATCGGGAGTAATGTTGGATTTTTACCGATAATTGGAATTCCTTTACCTTTTGTTAGTTATGGAGGAAGTAATCTAATCTTGAATTTCATTGGGATTGGCATTTTGCAAAGTATCAAAAGCCATTAAGGGATCTAAAAACAATGCCACCCCAGATTTTTGTGATAGCAAAATTATTAAGCTGAGGATTACCCAAATTAAAATCCATTAAGATGCTGGGGTTGAATTTAGAGCGTAAAAAAAGGAGGGGGTATTGTTAAAAAAGCTTGCAGTATTTAAAATAATTTGTTAAGTAATAAAAATATGGAAAAAGTTGAGGCTTTAGATAAAATTTCAAAATTTTTAATTTATTCTGCAGTTTTTTTAATTCCGCTTTTCTTTTTACCATTTACTCAAAACGTTCTTGATTATCCAAAACAGGTTTTACTTTCTGTTTTGATTTTAATTTCTTTGATGTCTCAAATAATTAAAGTTTTGGTTGGGGGAAGGATTTTCTTGAATTATCATTCCTTACATTTCTTTGTTCTTTTTTTCTTGTTGATTTTTGGACTTTCAACTTTATTTTCAAAATCAAAGGTAGAAAGTTTTTATGGCTTTCCTTTGCCTATTTCATACTCGTTCTTAACTCTTTTGGTTTTAACGATCTTTTACTTTTTGATCAATTCGCTTTTTGAGAAAAAAGAAATTTTCTTTCTTTTGTTTTTCTTTTCAATTTCAGTTTTTATTGCTACTTTATTTTCACTTTTTCAAATGTTTGAAAAATTTATTCTTCCATTCGATTTTGCCAAACAAATTTCTTTCAACACAATCGGAACACCAAATTCTTTAGCAATTCTTTTGGTTTGCCTTTTGCCTACTTTTTTGATTTTCTTTTTGATTGCAAAAAGATTGATAAAAGCTCTCCTTTTAGTTTTAATCTTTCTTTCCTTATCGTTTATTTTAATTTTGAATTTTAAACTCTCTTTCTTAATTTTGTTAATTTCTGCTATTTTTCTTTTGGGATTCTTGACAATAAAAAGAGAGGTTTTTTCTCCCTCCCTTTTAGTTTTTTCTTTACTAATTTTGGCGATTTCAATTAGCTTCTTGCTTTTCAATTTCAATTTTCCTTTTTTCCGGCCTTTTACTGAGATCTTCCTTTCTCAAAGTCTCTCGTTCAAAATTGCCTGGGAAGCCTTTAAAGAAAATCCGATTTTTGGATCTGGCCCAGCCACTTTTCTTTATCAGTTTTTAAAGCATAAAGGAACTGCTTTAAACGAATCAGTTTTTTGGAATGTTAGGTTTTTAAATTCCGCTTCAAAATTTCTCGATATTTTTGCTACCACCGGCATCTTTGGGATTATTTCTTTTTTATCCCTAATTGGCTACTCGGTTTATCTTGGATTTTTGAATATTCTTAAGAGAAAAGAAGAAGATTTTTCAATTCTGCTTTTTGCCATTTTCTTTCCGATTTTAATTTTTTCAATTTCTTTTTTCTTGTACCCATCTAACTTTGTTTTTGAATTTTCTTTCTTTTTGTTCTTGGGCTGCTTTGCAAATCTTTTATCCCAGGAAAGAAAAGAATTTATGGTAGCTAAAAATAATGTTCTTGGTTTTATTTTTTCTTCATTTTCGATTTTAATTTTTGTTTTAAGCTTTATCCTTTTAATTTCAATCGTTCAAAGGTATATTGGGGAGGTTTATTATTGGAAGGGCATTTTATCTTGGCAAAGAGGAGATGTTGATCAAACAATTTCTAATATTCAAAAGGCAATTAACTTTTCAAAAATTGATCTGTATTATCGGGATTTATCGCAAGCCTATTTATTAAAAGTAGACCAAAAGGTACAAAAGGGAGATTGGAACATTCAGACAGAAGCAGAAAGAGCAATTAGTCTCTCAAAAAGCGCTACCGATTTGAATCCAATTAATGTTGCTAATTGGTCGGTTAGGGCATTTACCTATCAAAGCTTAGTGGGAATCGCCCAGGGGGCAGAAGATTGGGCAATAAAATGTTATGATGAAGCTTCAAAACTAGAACCTTCGAACCCTTACTATTTAACTCAAAAAGGAGTGATGATTTTGAGAAAAGGAATTTTGAGCCAGGACGAAAAAGAAAAAAACGATTTCTTTAACGAGGCTCAAGAGCTTTTTGAAAAAGCTATTAACTTAAAATCTGATTATGCCCCGGCTCATTTTCAATTGGCAATGACCTATTACAGTCAAGGAAAGTTAGATGAGGCAATTTCGAAAATGGAGGAAACAAAGGCTTTAGCATCCTTGGACGTAGGACTTGCTTTTCAGCTCGGAGTAGCTTATTATCAAAAAGGAAATTATCAAAAAGCAAAGGAGGAATTAGAGAGAGCTATTTCTTTGGTTCCAGACTATGCCAACGCGCTTTATTTTTTGGGTTTAACTTATGACGAACTGGGAGAAAGAGAAAAAGCGATAGAAAAGTTCAAAAGAGTTTCTGAATTAAACCCAGATAACGAAGAAGTAAAAAGGATAATTTCAAATTTAGAAACAGGAAAAAAGGCATTAGAAGGAATTGTGCCAACTGTCCCTTCGAAGACTCCAATTGAAGAGAAAATGCCCGAGATTAAACAATAAAGCCGTGTAGTTTGATTAAGGGGTTGACAAAATTTTTGGAGAGAGTATAATAGAAGTTATAAGTTTTTAATTTTTTGATTTCATCCCTAAATTTTCAAAAACCTTGATTTTAAAGTTTAAAAATTAAAATTCCAAGGCTGTTTTAAACCCCATAAAACGGGTTGTTTTGGTGTTATGAAGCTAAAGAATTTTGGCAAAACAAAAGTTTACTTAGAGTGGCCTCATTTTCTGACCTTCCAAAAAGAAGTTTGGGAAAGGTTTTGGCAAAGAGACTTTAAGAAGCTATTGAGAGAAATTTCTCCAGTAAAGGATTATACAAAGAAAGAATTCGAACTTTATTTTCTAGACTACAAACTTGGTGAGCCACGATATAAAACTGATTTGGAGGCAAAAAAAAATAACGATACTTTTGACGCCCCTCTCAGGATAAAGACTAGGTTAGTTAATCTAAGAACAAAAGAAATTAAAGAACAAGAGGTCTTTTTGTGCAATTTTCCCTTAATGACAGAAAGGGGAACTTTTATCATTAATGGGGTTGAAAGGGTTGTGATTTCTCAGCTCATTAGATCCCCCGGTGTTTTCTTTGTCGCAGAGAAAATTTTTGGAAGAAATTATTTTGGGGCAAACATAATACCGATTAGAGGAGCTTGGTTGGAATTCATGACTGATCCCTCAGGACATATTGGGGTAAAAATTGATAGAAAAAGGAAGGTTTCTGCAACAACCTTGTTAAGAGCTTTTGGCTATCAAAGTGATGAACAATTGAAAGAGCTTTTCAAAGATGTAAACACTGGAGAAATAGATTACATTCAAAAAACTATAGAAAGAGATCCTACAAAAAACCAAGAAGAATCTTTAGTAGAAATTTATCAAAGACTAAGACCTGGCGAAAAGGTTACTCCAGATGCTGCCAGAGATTTGATTTTTAACATGTTTTTCAATTTTGAGAGATACGATCTTTCAGAAGTTGGAAGATGGAGATTTTGGCAAAGATTACCAAAACTGAATCCTAAAAAATCAAACCCTGTTTTAGCAAAAGAAGAGATTGCTTTCCAATACGAAATTCCAATAGAAGATAGGGTTTTAAAACCAGAGGACGTTTTAGAGACGGTCAGAGAAATTATCAGGTTAAATAACGATCCTACAGCCCAGCCAGATTTTATAGATCATTTGGGAAACAGGAGAGTAAGACCATTCACTGAGGTTTTGTTACAAAGAATGAGAGTTGGTTTTCAGAGGATGGAAAGGACAATAAAAGATAGAATGGCATCTTTAGATCCCTCTCTCTTGACCCCAATTCAATTGATAAACCCAAGACCTTTAATCACGGTAATTGAAGAATTTTTTGCCTCGAGTCAAATTTCACAATTCATGGATAATGAAAATCCCTTGGCAGAGTTGGAACACAAAAGAAGATTGACTGCTTCAGGGCCAGGAGGATTATCCAAAGAAAGAGCGGGTTTTGAGGTGAGGGACGTTCAGCCAAGTCACTATGGAAGAATTTGTCCAATTCAAACTCCAGAAGGACAAAACGTTGGAATTACAACTCATTTGGCAACTTTCGCCAGGATAAATCCTCTTGGTTTTTTGGAGACTCCTTATTTCAAAGTTGAAAATGGAAAAGTAACAAGAAAAGTTTATTATTTAAATGCTTTCGAAGAGGAAAGATACAATATTGCTTCTGCGGGAGTTGAAATTGATAAAAATGGGGAAATAGTTCCAGAAATTGTTGAGGCAAGAGTAAAAGGAGAACCTAGTTTTTGTAAAAAGGAAGAGATCGACTTTATTGATGTTTCTCCAGAACAATGTTTCTCAGTTTCAACTTCTTTAATACCCTTTTTAGCCCATGACGACGCAAACCGAGCTCAAATGGGGTCTAATATGCAAAGGCAAGCAGTTCCCTTGATAGATCCTGACATTCCTTTAGTAATGACTGGATTGGAAAAAAGAGTAGCTCAAGATTCGGGACAAATAATTTTGGCAGAAGAGGATGGAATTGTTTTGGATGCAGACGGCAACCATATTAAAGTCAAATATAAAAACGGAAAGACCAAAATCTATTATTTAAAAAGATTTTTGAGAACAAACCAGTACACTTGTTTCGATCAAAAACCAATCGTTAAAAAAGGACAAAAAATTAAAAAAGGCGATCCTCTCTGCGATGGTGGGGCGATAAAAAATGGCCATTTAGCACTCGGGAAAAACCTTTTGGTGGCCTTTATGCCTTGGCGGGGAGGAAATTTTGAGGATGCGATTTTGATTTCAGAAAGGCTAGTTAGGGAAGATGTTTTAACCTCAATTTATATTGAAAGTTTTAGCTGCGACGTCAGAGAAACAAAATTGGGGCCTGAGGTTACAACTTCAGACATTCCTGGAGTTGCTGAAGAAAGATTAAAGGATTTAGACGAAGAAGGGATCGTCCGGATCGGAGCAGAGGTTAAACCCGGAGATATTTTAGTTGGAAAAATTTCTCCAAAAGGGGAAAAAGAATGGACACCAGAAGAAAGATTATTAATGGCAGTTTTTGGAGAGAAGGCAAAGGATGTAAAAGATACTTCTTTAAGGATGGAGCATGGGAAAAAAGGAAGAGTGATTGGAATAAAAATTTTCTCAAGAGAATTGGGGCATAGATTAGACCCTGGAGTGATAAAGAGAATTGAAGTTGAGGTTGCAGACTTGAGGAAAATTCAAGCAGGAGACAAACTTGCAGGGAGACACGGGAACAAGGGAGTGATTTCAAAAGTTTTGCCAGTTGAGGATATGCCATTTTTAGAAGATGGAACCCCAGTCGATGTAATTTTGAATCCACTGTCTGTAGTTTCAAGAATGAACATTGGGCAAGTTCTAGAGACTCATTTGGGACTAGCAGCGAAAAAATTAGGTTATTACGCAATTTCTCCAGGACTTTCTGGCGCGACTGAAGAAGAAATCAAAGAAGAATTGAAAAAAGCGGGTTTTGATATTTCAGGAAAAATGACCCTTTATGATGGAAGAACCGGAAAACCATTTCCTGAAAAAATTACTGTTGGGTATATTTACATGATGAAGTTAATTCACATGGTTGCTGATAAGGTTCACGCCAGATCAATCGGTCCTTATTCATTAATTACCCAGCAACCCCTTGGTGGAAAAGCCCAATTTGGAGGTCAAAGATTTGGAGAAATGGAGGTTTGGGCTTTGGAAGGTTATGGGGCAGCCTATGCCCTGCAAGAAATGTTAACTTACAAGTCTGACGACGTCCCTGGAAGAGTTGCAGCTTATGAAGCAATTTTGAAAGGCGAGAAAATAAAAGCACCCAACATTCCTGCCTCTTTTTCCCTTTTAGTCTCTGAACTAAAATCTTTGGGTTTGGCAGTCGAAATTAAAGAAAAACCAAAAACAAAAGAAAAAAAATGAGGGTTGAAGATATTCAAGCAATTAGATTAAAATTGGCTTCCCCAGATGAGGTTTTATCTTGGTCTCATGGGGAAGTGACAAAACCAGAGACGATAAACTACAGAACTCAGAGACCTGAGAAAGATGGTCTATTTTGTGAAAAAATTTTTGGGCCCTCAAAAGATTACCAATGCTATTGCGGAAAGTACAAAGGAATAAGGTACAAAGGGTTAATTTGCGATAGATGCGGAGTTGAAATCACAAAGAGTTCTGTCAGAAGAGAGAGGATGGGGCACATAAAATTGGCAGCTCCGGTCGCACACATCTGGTTTTTAAGAGGAGTTCCATCTCGGATTGGAATGGTTTTGAATTTATCAAGAGAGGAAGTGGAGAGAGTTATTTATTTCATTTCTTACATTGTCACTAAGGTTGACGAAGAAAGGAAGAAAAAGATTTTGGAGGAGATTGAAAAAGAATACAGAGAAAAAGTTAACATGCGAAAGGCAACTATGAAAGATAAAGCAGAGTTGAAAAGAGCGTTGGAGCGTTTAAAAGAAGAAAAAGAAAGAGTTAAAAAAGAAGTTTTAGAGATTAAACCATTAAAGGTTTTATCTGAGATTGAATACAGGAATTTATCTTTAAAGTATGGAGAATGTTTTGAGGCAGGAACTGGGGCAGAAACTATTAAAAAGATTTTTGAAAAAATTAATTTAAAAGAAGAAATTAAAAAACTAGAAAAAGAATATGAAAAGGCCACTCCTCAGACGAAAAAAGCGGTTTTAAGAAGGTTAAGATTTTTTAAGGAGATGGATAGAGCAGGTATTAGACCCGAATGGATGTTTTTGACTGTCTTGCCTGTTCTGCCCCCAGATTTGAGACCCATGGTTCAGTTGGATGGTGGGAGGTATGCTTCTTCAGACCTGAATGATCTTTATCGAAGAGTGATCAACAGAAACAACAGATTGAAGTATTTATTAGAAATTAACGCTCCTGAAGTGATTATCAGAAATGAGAAAAGAATGCTTCAAGAGGCAGTAGATGCTCTTATTGACAATGGAATGAGAAAAGCAGTTACTACCAAGGCAACGACAGGTGGAAAGAGATTGCTGAAATCGCTTGCTGATATGCTGAAGGGGAAACAAGGAAGATTTAGGCAAAATCTCTTAGGAAAAAGAGTTGATTATTCTGGAAGGTCAGTGATTGTAGTCGGGCCTGAGCTGAAAATAGACCAAGTTGGACTTCCAAAGAAAATGGCGTTGGAGATTTTTAGGCCTTTTGTAATTAGAAAATTATTAGAAAAACAATTGGCTTTCAATGTAAAAACAGCCTCTCGATTAATTGAAGACGAAACTGATGAAGTTTGGCAATGTTTAGAAGAGGTAATTAAAGATAAACTTGTTTTACTCAATAGAGCTCCAACTTTACATAGATTATCAATCCAAGCTTATTATCCAGTTTTAATCGAGGGAGAAGCAATTCGAATTCATCCAATGGTGTGTAAAGCTTTCAATGCAGACTTTGACGGTGATCAAATGGCTGTTTTTTTACCACTTTCCGATGAAGCTCAAGAAGAGGCAAGAGAAAGAATGCTTTCTTCTTTGAATCTTTTGAAACCTGCGACTGGCCATCCAATAGTAACTTTGTATCAAGATATCGTTTTAGGTTGTTATTGGTTAACTGACATTTGGGAAAATAGAAAGGGAGAAGGAAAAATTTTTTCTTCTCCAGAGGAAGCAATTTTAGCGTTTGAACTTGGAGAAATCGACCCTAAGGCAAAGATTAAGGTAATAATAAAAGAAAACTTAATTGAGACTTCAGTTGGAAGAATAATTTTCAACGAAGCCTTGCCCAAAGGATTTCCTTTTCAAAATAAACTTATTACTATCAAGGAATTAGAAAAAATTGTTGCTGAAATTTTAGAAAAATACCCAGTAGAAGTTGTAAAAGAAACTTTGGATAAGATTAAGGATTTAGGTTTTGAGTATTCAACCTTAGCGGGAATAACTTGGGGCATGGATGATTTAATTATTCCAGTTGAAAAGGAGAAAATACTTGAGGAAGCTCAAAAAGAAATAGAAAAAATTGAAAAACAATATAGAATGGGACTTTTATCAAAAGAAGAAAAATCAGAAAAATCGATTGAAGTTTGGAATAAAACAAGGGCAGAAATTGAGAAATTGGTTCCTCAAACTTTACCAAAAGAAGGACCAGTTTTTCAAATGGTTAATGCTGGAGCAAGAGGATCTTGGAAACAGCCTGTCCAAATGTGCGGAATGAAAGGATTAGTAATCAATCCAATGGGACAAATTATAGAACTTCCGGTTTTAAGTTGTTATAAAGAAGGATTAAAAGTTTTGGAGTATTTCATTTCAACTCACGGAGCAAGAAAAGGAGCGGTTGATACTGCATTGAGGACTTCATCTGCTGGGTATTTAACAAGAAGATTGGTTGATGTTGCTCATGAGGTAATCGTTACAGAAAAAGATTGTGGAGATAAGAAAGGAATCGAAATTTTAAGAGAAGATGCAGACGAAATTGGTCAAGATTTCTTAATGAAAATTGTCGGAAGAATATGTTTAGAGGACATTAAAGGAATAATTAAAGCAGGAGAAATAATAGATTGGGAAAAAGGAAAAAAGATTGTTGAGATGAAAATTCAAAAAGTAAGAGTGAGGTCTCCTTTAACTTGCAAAACAATAAGAGGTGTCTGTCAAAAATGCTATGGGTGGGATTTGGGGAAAAATAAACTAATTGAACTTGGAGAAGCAGTTGGTGTTGTAGCAGCTCAATCAATCGGGGAACCAGGAACTCAGCTTACTTTGAGAACTTTCCATATGGGAGGAATTGCTGGAGTTGATATTACGATGGGTTTGCCAAGAGCAGAAGAGGTTCTTGAGGCAAGACCGCCAAAAGGGGAGGCAATAATTAGTGAAGTTGATGGTGAGGTTCAAGAAATTACTTCAGACAAAAGAGTGATAATAAAAACGAATTTGAAAAACCCAAAAATAGTAGAATATAAGATACCACCAAAAGCTGCAATCTTAGTGAGAAAAGGACAAAAAGTAAAAAAGGGAGATCAAATTTCAGAAGGAAGCATTGATTTGAAAAAACTTTCAAAATTAGTCAAAAAAGAAGAGGTTTGGAGATATATCATAAAAGAACTTCAGAAGGTTTATGTTTCTCAAGGAGCTCCAATTCATGATAAACATTTTGAAATAATTGTTAGACAAATGTTTTCTCGAGTGAGGGTAAAGGACCCAGGAGATTCTGATTTCTTGCCGGGCCAAATTATTGAAAAGGCAGTTTTCTTTGAGAAAAATAGAGAACTAAAACAAAAAGGAAAAAAACCAATTAGAGCGATACAAGTTTTGCTCGGAATTTCAAAAGTTGCCTTAACCACCGACTCTTTCCTGTCTGCTGCTTCCTTCCAAGAAACAACGAGAGTTTTGATCAGGGCTTCCCTTTCTGCTAAAGAAGATTATCTAAGAGGATTGAAGGAGAATGTAATAATTGGTAAATTAATTCCAGCAGGTACCGGTTTTAGGTATGAAGGAGATGAAAAGGAGAAAAAATAAAAAGAATAAAAAAAATGGAGCAAAGATTTCCTTTTGGTTTCTTAAAAAAATTACTCCCATTTTGAAGAAAATCTTAATCCTCCCCTTTGTTTTCGTTGCCAAATTGCCAGAAAGCATCAAACGATACTTACTGGGGATTTTTTTCTTTTTTCTTTCTCTTTTTTTGATTTTGAGTGAATTTAAAAGAGGTGGAGTTTTGGGAGAAAAATTTCTTTCTTTTTTTGTTTTATTCTTCGGTGATTATACCGCTAAAATATTTTTACCAATTTTTTTCTTTCTTTGTGGGTTGGCTTATTTTTTAAGTCAATATAAAAAGATTTTCCTTCCGATTTTGATTTCTTTTTTGTTAATCAACCTTTCTCTTTCTGTTTTTTTCGAAAGCCTGACGCAAAATGGAGGAATTAGTGGGCAAATTTTAATAAAACCCCTTTTAAAATTCTTTGGTCCTCTTTTAACTAATGTTTTTATTCTTCTCTTAGTTTTTGTTGGAATTTATCTTTTAGCTTTTCTTTTCCGTAAAGAAGACAAATTTGAAATAAAAACATCAATCTTCAAAAGAGTGTTTTCCTTCCCATCTTTTAAAGTAAGAAAAATTGAACCTTCGGCACCAAAACAAGAAAAACAAGAAGTTGTAGATAAAAAGGAAACCGAAGAAAAAATTAAAACTTTTCAACTTGACTATCAAAAGCCACCTCTTGACCTTTTAGAAAAAGACCAAGGAAGTCCGACTGCAGGTGATATTGGGCAGAATATGGCGATTATTAAAAAGACATTGGAAAATTTTGGAATTCAAGTAGAAATGGGGGAGGTTAACATTGGTCCTACAGTAACTCAATATACTTTAAAACCCGCAGATGGAGTGAAACTTTCAAGAATTACTTCTCTTTCAAACGATCTTGCTTTGGCTTTGGCCTCCCATCCAATAAGAATAGAAGCTCCAATTCCTGGAAAATCTTTGGTCGGAATTGAAGTCCCGAATAAAGCGAGGAGTTTAGTAAGATTGAGAAATTTAATAGCAGATCCTCAATTTCAAAACCATCCATCGCCCTTATGTTTTGTTCTAGGAAGAGATGTTTCTGGCGTTCCTGCGTTTACTGATTTAGCAAGAATGCCCCATTTATTAGTAGCAGGCGCCACTGGGAGCGGAAAAACATTATTTCTTAATTCTTTAATTTTATCTTTGGTTTATAGAAATTCTCCAAAAATTTTAAAGTTTATTTTAGTAGACCCAAAGCGAGTCGAATTTCCAATTTACAGTGATCTTCCTCATAACCTAACTGATGTGATTTTCGATGTCCAAAAATCAATTAATGCTTTGCGTTGGTTAGTTGAAGAAATGGAAAGAAGATTTGGCGTTTTATCTCAATTGAAAATAAGAGACATTTTTTCTTACAACAAAATCGCTCTTGAAAAGAAAATTCCGCCAATGCCTTACCTTGTTTTGATTATTGATGAGCTTGCTGATTTAATGATTTCTAGGGGAAGAGATATGGAAGCTGGAATAGTAAGACTTGCCCAAATGGCAAGGGCAGTTGGAATTCATTTAGTTTTAGCAACCCAAAGACCATCTACAGAAGTAATCACTGGGTTGATAAAGGCAAATATTGTGTCAAGAATAACTTTTCAAGTTGCTTCACAGGTTGATTCAAGAACAGTCATTGACACAGCTGGTGCTGAAAAACTTTTGGGTAGGGGAGACATGCTGTTTTTATCACCAGAGAATCCTAAACCAAAAAGATTTCAAGCACCTTATGTTACTGATAAAGAAGTTCAAAGAGTAGTTGAGTATTTAAGTTCAAAATATGAAAAGGAAAGAATTGAAAGTTTAGAAGAAAAACTGTCAGAAGAAACTGGAGGAATTGAAATTTTGGGAAGCAAAGAAGAAATTGAAGATTTTGAAGACCCGCTTTATGAAGAAGCAAAAAAAGTAGTTATTGAAGCAAGAAAAGCATCTGCTTCACTTTTGCAACGAAAGCTAAAAATTGGATATGCTAGGGCTGCGAGGTTGTTGGATATTTTAGAAAAAAGAGGAATTGTTGGTCCTGCTCATGGTTCGAAACCAAGAGAAGTTTACATCAAAGAAGACGAAGAATGGAAAAAAGTCTAACCCAAAGGTTAAAGATTGTAAATTATAAGTTTAAAGTGATAAAATAAAACAATGCCAAAAAAGGAAAAAATCAAAAAGGAAAATTTAAAAGAGGCGATAGAAGAGATAAAACAAAGGTTTGGGGAGGGGGCAATAATGAAATTGAAAGAAATAAAACCTGCAAGCGTTGATGTTATTTCGACAGGCTGCGTTTCTTTGGATTTAGCCTTGGGGGTTGGAGGATTGCCAAGAGGAAGAGTAGTTGAAATTTATGGCCCCGAATCTAGTGGAAAAACAACATTAGCATTACACGTAATTGCTGAAGCTCAAAAGAGAGGTGGGGTAGGAGCGTTTGTTGATGCCGAACATGCGCTAGATCCTGAATACGCAAAAAGAATTGGAGTTAATGTTGAAGATCTCTTAATTTCACAACCTGAATCTGGGGAAGAAGCGTTGGAAATTGTTAAAACTCTCGTTGAGTCTGGTGAAGTTGACGTAATTGTAGTAGATTCAGTTGCAGCTTTAGTTCCAAAAGCAGAAATTGCAGGAGAGATGGGTGCATTTGAGATAGGATTACAGGCAAGGCTGATGAGCCAAGCCTTGAGGGTTCTTTCAAGCTCCATTGCGAAAACAAAATCAATCGTTATTTTTTTAAATCAAACAAGAATGAAAATTGGTACTTATGGGAAGCCTGAAACCACTCCAGGAGGTTTAGCTTTAAAATTTTATGCTTCGGTGAGGATAGAGCTAAAAAGGACCGCCCAGATTAAAAAAGGAGACGAAATCATCGGAAATAAAATTTTAGCAAAGGTTGTTAAAAATAAAGTCGCTGCCCCTTTTAAAACCGCAGAGTTTAATATTTATTACAACGAAGGAATTTCAAAAGAGGCAGATTTGATAAACACTGGTTTAAAATACGGAGTGATCAAAAAATCAGGAAGTTGGTTAGAATTTGAGAATAAAAAATTGGGACAGGGGCTTGAACAATCTAAAGAATTTTTAAAACAAAATCAAGATTTAGCAGAAGCAATAAAAACGAAAATCTTTGAGGCCTATTCTAAATAAGGCAAAAGTCCAAGATACCTTGCTCTTTTTATTGCTCTCGCTAACTTTCTTTGATGAAAAGCGCAAACTCCAGTTTTTTTCTTTGGTTTTATTTTCCCCGAAGCAGAAAGATACCTCTTTAAAAGTTGAGTGTTCTTAAAATCAATTTCGGTTAGATTTCTTTGGCAAAAGTAGCAAGACATGATTAAAAAGGAATATCTTCAATATTAATTTCTTCTTCCTCCACAATCGGGATTTCTTCTTTTTCTTCTTCGATCGGCGGCAATGTTTCTTTTGGAGCTTTGGGTCCCAATTGCATTCTTTCTGCAATTATTTCAGTTCTCGATCTTTTACTTCCAGATTCATCTTCCCAATTTCTTGTCCTTAACCTCCCCTCAATAAAAACCAAAGACCCTTTTTTCAAATACTGAGAGGCAATTTCTGCCAACCTTCCAAAAAAGATAACGTTGTGAAATTCAGTTTCTTGTTTTTTGTTTCCATCTTTGTCAGTATAAAACCTATCCGTCGCTATTGAGATTTGGCAAAGATTTTTTCCAGATGGCAAAGTTTTTGTTTCAGGATTTCTAGTCAATCTTCCAATTAAGAAGACTTTATTCAGGTTCATTCTTTCAGAATTTCCTCAATTTTCTTTTCAATTTCTTTTAGTTCGACCTTTTCTGGTTTTTTCGATTTTCTTTCGATTTTAATTTTCTTTGGTGCTTTTTCAGAAACTATTAGATACCTTAAAATTTTTTCCTCTCCTTTTAGTTTTTTCTCTACATCTTTTATTTTTTGCGGTTCAAGATAGAAATAAATTGCTCCCAAGAAGGCCTCGGTTTTTTTCTTAATTGGATAAAATAGCATTCTCTTTAACGGCTCTTCGACTTTATCCAAAACACCTTCTTTTTTGAAAAAAGAAATCAAATCCTTTTGAATTTTTTCAATTTCTTCTTTTTTTAATTCTGGGGAAAGCAAATAGGCTAATTGATAGTATTTTATTTTCATATTTTGAATTCGATTATATCTCCGTCTTTGACCTTGTAATCTTTACCTACAATTTTTAAAAATCCCATTTCTTTTGCTTTCTGCCAAGACTCCACTTTTATAAAGTCACTGAAATTTATCACTTCCGCTTTGATAAATTTTTCTTTGAAATCTGAATGAACCACCCCACCAGCATCCGGTGCCAAAGATCCTTCTTTTATCGTCCAAGCTCTTGTTTCTTCCCCGCCAGCTATTGTATAGAAAGTAATCAAGTTTAAAATTTTGTAACAATTTTCTATTAATTCTTCAATTCTTGATTCGATTCCTAACTCTTTTCTTTCCTCTTTCGTAAATTCCAGCATTTCTTTTTCTTCTTTTAAATTCATTTTGAGGTGGGGAAATTTGATTTCTCCAAAATTTGTCCTTCCATTAATATTGACAACCGAAAAATATGGCTTTTGAGTTAAAAACTGATATTCTTTAATTTTTTCTTGTTCTTCCTCGTTAAGGTCAATTTCACTAATCATTTTTCCTTCTGAAATTTTTTCTTTGATTTTTTCTAAAATTCTCAATTTTTTTTGCTCTTTTTTCCTCTCAGCTTTTTGAATTGCTTTCTCAATTGTTTCTAAATCTTTCATTAAAAGTTCAATTTTCAATATTTCAAATTCTTTTTGAGGATTGATTTCTCCTAAAACATTTTCGACCTCAGGATTTTCAAATGCTCTCAAAACAAAAAGTATAGAGTCACAATTTCGAATATGCGATAAAAACTGATTTCCTAAACCTTCACCTTTGTGAGCTCCTTTTACTAATCCTGCAATATCGATAAACTCAATTGTTGTTGGTGTTACCTTTTCTGGTTTTACCAATTTTGCAATCTTTTCTAATCTTGCATCCGGAACTCTCACTTGGCCAATGTTTGGTTTAATTGTTGTGAAAGGTCTTGGCGAAATTTCTACTTCTCTTTTTGTTAATACCTTAAAAAGAGTCGACTTTCCCACATTTGGTAATCCTACAATTCCTACAGAAAAAGACATAATTTTATTTTATAGTTTGATATAATCTTGCAAAAATATTTCTCTTCGGCTTTTCAAAAATTGATCGAAATTTATTTCCATTATTTCAATATCAACAATTTCTCTCTTCTCGCTATAATCATTACAACATTTCCCTTATTGAAAGAATTTTGGAATTTTTATCGTACTTTATTATTGGTTTCATTTTATGGAATTTTCCTCAAGATAATCAAAAGAAGACGATCTTTACCAATTTTTCGAGAATTTCCTTTTTTCTCAATCTTTCAAGAGCATGCTTAGTAAAAACTATTTTTACCATACTAAATTTGCGATTAAATTTCAAGCCCCATTTTTTCCCTTACTTCTTTCATTGTTAACTTTGCAACCTTTTCTGCTTTTTCTGCTCCTTTTTTTAAAATTTCCTTTAAATAAACCTCTCTCTTTTCCAATTCTTTTTTCTTTTTTCTGAAAACTTCCAATTTTTTAATCAAAAGCTTTGTCAAATCTCTTTTAAATTGCTCGTACCCTTTCCCCTTATATTTTTCTTCCAACTCCTTAATGCTCTTTTCGCTGAAAATAGAATAGATTTTCAAGAGGTTTGAAATTCCTGGTTTTTTTACCGGATCGTACTTTATCTCTTTTCCCAAGTCGGTCACCGCTCTCATTATTTTCTTTTCAATTTCCTCTGGTTCATCAAAAAGCAAAATACAACCTTTAGGATCGTCAGTCTTTGACATTTTCTTTTTTGGATTTTGTAAAGACATTATCTTTTCTCCCTCAGACAATAAAACTTTTGGTTCTTTAAAGACCACTCCAAACATTTTATTAAATCTCCTTGCGATTTCTCTAGTTAGTTCAACATGTTGAATCTGATCTTTTCCTACGGGTACTAAATCAGTTTTGTAAAGTAAGATATCAGAAGCCATCAATAGTGGATAATTTAAAAGTCCAGCGTTGACATATTCGGGATGCTTCTTTGCCTTTTCTTTAAATTGAGTCATTCTTTTTAATTCTCCGAGCGGAGTAATGGTTCCCAAGATCCAAGCTAATTCTATGTGTTCTTTAACATGAGATTGGACGAAAATTGTACATTTTTTTGGGTTCAATCCTGCTGCTAAATAGACAATCAAAGTATCTAGAATGTTTTTTTCCATTTTTTCTGGCTCAAAGGGTGTAGTAATCGCATGATAATCCATAATTCCAAAAAAGCATTCATGCAAATCTTGAAGCTTTATCCATTGATAAACCGATCCCAAATAATTTCCAATATGCAATTCTCCTGTTGGCCTGATTCCGCTAAATACCCTCATTTTATACTTCTATTACTACTGGTAAGACCATTGGCCTTCTTTGGGTTTTGGCGAAGAGAAACTCACCAATTTTTTCTTTGATTTCACTTTTAACATAGGCCCAATTTACAACTCTCCCAGACCCTGTTGCCGAATGAACAATTGCAATTACTTTCTTTCTTACCTCTCTTAATAAATCTTTTGATTCTCTCAAATAAACAAATCCTCTTGAAATTATATCAGGAGAAGTTTTAACCTTTCCAGTTTGTCTATCGACAACCGCGATAACTACGAATATTCCATCTTTCGCTAGCATTTTTCTATCTCTCAAAACTACCTCTCCAACATCACCGATTCCTAATCCATCAACCATTACATAATTTGCAGGCACTTTTTTCTTTTCCATCCAGGCTTTCTTTTTTGTCAGATTAATAATATCACCGTTTTCAGCTACGATTATTCTTTCTTCCTTCATTCCCAGAGATTTTGCGATTTTTGAGTGTTCAACAAGCATTGAATACTGTCCATGAATAGGCATAAAAAATTTTGGCTTCATTATTTTTATCATTTTTTTTAATTCTTCTTTCTTTGCATGACCTCCAGCATGAATGTCCATCATTTTGTAATGGAAGACTTCAGCCCCTTGTTTCAAAATTTCATCTTTCATTATTTGAACAGTTCTTTCGTTTCCAGGGATTACTGAGGAAGAGAAAATTACCGTGTCTCCTTTTTTTAATTTAATAAACGGATGTTCTTTTGTTGCAACCCTCATTAAAACTGCTTCAGCTTCTCCCTGGGCTCCAGTGCACAAAATTGTAATTTTTTGATCTGGAAGGTTTGCTATTTGCTTTGTTAAAATAAAAGTTTTTGGATCTGCTCTAACATAGCCCAAACGCTTTGCAATTTCAACATTAGTTCTCATTGAATAACCTTCAATTGCAACTTTTCTTCCGTATTTTTCAGAAATTGAAATTATTTGCTGAATTCTGTTTATCAAAGAAGCGAAAGTTGCTGCAATTACTCTTCCCTTCGCATTCTTTATTATTTCTTCTAAATTCTTTGAAATTTCAGATTCTGAAAGGGAATGCCCTTCTTCTTCAGCATCAGTAGAATCTGACATTAAAAGGAAGATTTTTCTTTTGGCAATTTCTCTTAATCTCTTAAAATCGGTTGGATTGTCGTTCACCGGATTTTTATCAAATTTAAAATCTGAAGTGTGAAAAATATTCCCTAAAGGAGTTCCAATGAAAAGGCCGAAATTATCGGGAATGTTGTGATTCATTTTTACAAATTCAACTGAAAATGGCCCGATTTTTATTCTTGATCGATCGTAGACTTCTTTTATTTGTAATTTTGGTTGATCTGGGAAATCTTCTTGTCTTTTCAGAATTATTCCCCTCGTTAAGGGAGAAGCAAAGAAAACTAATTCGGGTCTCCATAATTTTGGCATCAGATAAGGGACTGCTCCGATATGATCGTAGTGTCCGTGAGTAAAAATAACCCCCAAAATTTTATCTTTTTTATCTTTTAAGTATTCAACATTTGGAATTATATAATCTACTCCTGGCATATCCTCTTCTGGCAACCTAAACCCCATATCCAAAATCAAAATCTCCCCTTTCCATTCAAGGAGCATCATATTTCTACCAACTTCTCCAAGTCCTCCGAGAGGGATTATTTTGAGAAAATTTCTTTTCATTGTGCGGACGGTGGGATTTGCACCCACAAGGGAAAAATCCCAGTGGTTCCTGAAACCACCGCGTCTTCTAATTTCCGCCACGTCCGCATCGCTCGCCTCCCCAGCGCTATCGCGCTGGCGCCCCGCCGTGAAATTTTTCACGCGGGGCTTCGGCTCGCTGTCACCCTTCTTCCTTTTAGAGGGTCAATTTTCAATTTACAACTTTCGATTTACAAGTCTTTAGGTTCCCCCTCGATTGTCGCTCGTCATTTCGTAAAACGAAATTGACTCGCTGTCACCCCTTCCTATTAGAAGACAATCTTCAATTTCTAACCAGACAACTAGAGAACCAGTCAGAAAACTAGATTACTCTTTTTCTCGCCAAAAACAAAAAGCTTTTCATCCATTTTTGTAAATCTCCACATTCTAACCACTTTCCAGAAACCTCAAGTCCCAGAATTTCTTTGCCTTCCTCAATCATTTTCTTTAAGGCATTTGCTAAGATTAGTTCTCCTTTAAAAAGAGGGGTTTTCTTTAAAAATTTGAAAATTTCAGGTGTTAAAAGATAATTTCCAACCAATGCAAAAGAAGAAGGAGGATTTTCTTTTGGTTTTTCAACGATATCTAAAACTTTATAAATTTTTCCTTTTATTCTCTTTACCTTTGGCACTCCATAGGCAGAAAGGGCTTTCTTTGGCATTCGATAAAGGCAAAGAATCGGTTTTTTATATTTTTTATAAGCCTTGACTAATTGCAAAGGAAAAGACTTTTTTCCAAAAGAAAGGTCATCGCCAAAAAGAACTAAAAACGGATCTTTTTTAATAAATTTTTCTGCTTTCAAAATTGCATCTCCATCTCCCTTCGGTTCTTTTTGGAGTGCTACTTTCCACTTTATTTTGGGGATACTTTTTAAAATCGAAATCGCCTCTTCTTTTTTTCTTTTTTTTAAAATTCTTATTAGTTCTGTGCTTTCTCTCCCAAAATACTCAGTGATATATTTTTTAAAAATTTCTTTCTTTTCTGGGGAAATTACAAAGATAAATTCTTTCACACCCGCTTCCAGTGCTTCTTCCACAATGTAATGAATTACTGGTTTTGAATCTAGAGGTAAAAATTCTTTCGGTACAGTTTTTGAAAGGGGCAAAAATCTTGTTCCAAGACCGGCAATAGGTAAGATTGCTTTTTTAACCATGAAGAAATTTTAGATTCTTTGGCATTTCCTTTGAGGGTTTTTTCTGCCTTAACTTTGGGATTTTTTTGTAATTTTTATTTTTAACCCAGCCGTTGATTGTATAATAATAGCAAAATCCTCCCATTTTTTCAATACTTAAATAGTCTGATTGACAGTCTTTAGAAACCCAATTTGCAATTTTTAAAGTTTTTTTAGAGTGATTTATAATTGTATGACCGTAGTTTGGAGGAATTTTTACGTAATCTCCTCTTTTCGCTTTTACAAAATAAGCATCGCTTAAATCTTTTTTCTGCATTAAGAAAATTCCTTCTCCCGCTAAGACTTTGTAAAGTTCTCCGAAGTTTCCAATGTGATAATGCCCTTTAGTTTTCACAAATTCTTTTCCCAAAAGATTCGGCGGAATGACAGTAATATCATATCTTACGCTGTCTTCTTCTTTTATTCCTCGAAAAATATAATAAAGCGGAATGTTTTTTGATTTTTTATACCATTCTTTGTCGTAGATTACTTTTTTTAATTCATCCAAATATCTTATTTGAGGCTTTATTTTTTTTATTTCCATACTCTTTTTTCCATTATATACCAATTTTGAAAATATAAAAATCTTTCTGAAGGAAGACTTATGAAATATGACTTTTTCCCTTTAACTTTTTGCGAAACCGCATAAAGATAATCTGGATTGTATAAGAATATTGCAGGATAATCTTCCATTAGAATTTTTTCAATCTTTTCAAGTTTTTCTTTTCTTTTTTCCTCATCAAACTCTTGCCTTTGTTCTTCTAAAAATTTATCGAGGTTTTTATTTTGATAATTTGATAAGTTTAGACCATTTTCACCAATTTGGGTAGAATGCCAAAATGGAAAGAAGTCTGGTATTTTTCCTAGAATTTGACCAAATAAAAGCGCGTCATAATCTTTTTTAGTAATAACTTCCCTTTTTAGATCTTCAATCTTGTAGGTTTTAATTTCAACCTCAAACCCTGCTTTTTCCCATTGATTTTTTAGAATTTGAGCAGTTTTTTGCAAAATCGGATCCTCACCAGTTACTAAAGAAAATTTTAAAAATTTTTTTTCTTCCTTTTTTTCAAAACAGATTTGGTTTAATTTTTCTCTTGTTTTTTTCTTCACTTCTCCAGTTCCTTTTTTAAGCCCTATTGGTTCTAAAATTTCTTCTTTGTATTTCTCTTGAAATTTTATTACTGCTTCTTTAGTTTTATTCCCAAAATATCCAGTAATTTCTCCCTCTGGATAGATTTCAGGGTCTTTCGATAAACATCTTTGCAACTCTTCAACTTCCTTTCCTTTAGCTCCTAAAGCAAGATCGTTTTTGAACTGAAATGATGGTTCCTTTATTATTACTTTTTCTAAAGTTCCATTTTCATCTAAATCTTTGTATCCTGCCTTCTCTAGAATTTCTTTTGCTTTTTCTACATCAAAGGTTATCTTTTTTTCTTCTTTTTGCTCTAAAAATTCTGGTAAGACCGGAGAATTTATAATTTCTCCTTTGTTTAAAACCACCTTTCTTAAAATTTCCTTTTTGTCAGTGGCAAGGGTTAAAGCTTCTCTTACTTCTTTTTCTGAAAATATTTCTTTTTCTAAGTTTAAAAAAACACCAAAATACCTTGGCAGTTTGTAGCTCAAAACTTCAAACCCTGGAATATCTTCATATTCTTTTAAAGAAAAAGCATCAATTTCTTTTTTGGCCACCGCTTCTAATAATTTTTCTTCATTATCGAAAAATTTAAAAATGACGCTTTGGATATAAGGCTTTTTCCCAAAATAGTGTTCGTTTTTTTCTAATTCTACCAAAATGATTTTTCCCTCTTTATCTCTTTCAATTCTTTTTAATCGATAAGGACCAGAACTAACTGGTTTTAGGTTAAATACAGAAAGAGAAAAATTTGCAGGAGGAACATTTTCGAAAAGATGTTTTGGGATGGGTTTTAAAGTTAGATTTTCGAGAAAAACATAAGAGGGATTTTTCAATACGAATTTAAGAGAATTTTCAGAAATTTTTTCAACATCGACACCAAGCCAGGCAGTTCTTAAAGGACTTTTGACTTCCGGATTTTGAATAGCCTTTACTGTGAAAATTATATCGTCAGAGGTAATTTTATGACCATCGTCCCAAAAAACATTTTCTTTTAACGTAATTTCAAAAACTTTCCCTTCTTCTAAAATTTTGTAATTCTCAAGCAAATCAGGTACTAAATTTTTTCCCTCAAATTTCATTAATCCAGAAAAGAGCAAATTAGTAATTGAGTCATCGACATCGGAAGCGATTGAATAAATTGGATTTAGATAATTCGGGAAGCCAACCATTCCTTCAATAAAAATACCCCCTTCTTTTGGTTGAAGTTGAGTATGTTTGAGATAAAAATTGAGGGCTAAAAAAGAAAAAGAGAGAAAAAAACAAAACAAAAAAAGAAAAAAGAAAACCTTTTCTACTTTTGATTGCGATTTCAAGAAAAACTCTAGTCCAGAGAGAGTGAAAACTTTCCGTAGCGCTAAAAGAAAGTTTTTAAAACTCATGTACTACTAAGTTTAAAATTGCTAAAATTACGAAGCAGAAGGCAAAAAAGATTGCCAGATAAAACAAAATTTTTTCGATACCTCTTCTTTTGAAATATGGCCCAGAATACCTTCTAGTAGGTTGAAGTAAAATAAATACAATTAAAAGGATTGATACTATGATTTGTAAAATTTGGATTATTTCCTTCATAAACTAAAAAAGAAGTTTAAAACCCAAACGAGTAAAGTAGTGAAGAATAACGCAGCCATTCCAGTTATTTCAAGTTCTGGGAAAATTATATCTAAGAAAAAAAGAATCCCCATATTAATTATTAAAGAAAAAAACCCAAAGGTCAAGACTCTTAATGGTAGGGTTATCAAATTCAAAATTGGTTTAACAAAAACATTAATCAACCCCAAAGTTGTGCCGATCAGAACTAAAATTTGCCATTCTTGAGTAAGTTTTATTCCAAAATAAACACTTTTTTCAGGAATCAGAGTTAAACTAACACCCGGGACGATTTTACTTGCTAGGAAAATTGCTAGAGTTGAAGCTAAAATTTGCCAAATTAATTTTTTCATTTTTTCTATTCTACCAAGATTGTTGCAAAATTTGAATCAAATTTTTGGTATTAATTCCTTTTCTCTTAATTTTTTGTGGTAAGAAATAGCAAAGCGATGAGCTTCATTATCTAAATTTAAAATTAAACTAAAAATTTCTTTTGGTAAATTTTTCAAGTAAATTGGTTCTTTTTCTCCCTCAACAAACAGCTTATTTTCTTTTTTGGCTAAACTTATAACTTTTATACTATTGATTTTTGGCTTTTGATTCTTGATTTTAACTGCAGCATTTAGTTGTGCCTTCCCACCGTCGATTAAAATCAAATCTGGAAATTCCCATTCTTTATGTTTAAACCTCCTTTCTAAAATTTCTTTTATCATATCAACGTCGCTTGGCTTTTTTGTGAATTTTATTTTGAACCTTCGGTAAAAATTTTTTTCTGGAACTCCATTGATAAAAGTTATCATCGATCCTACAGCAAAATTTCCATGAATTTGAGAAACGTCAAAGGCTTCAATCCTTGAGATCCTTTCTACTTTTAAAATCTCTTTCAATTTTTCTTCAATTTCCTTCCAAGGAATTTCAATTTTTATTTCTCTCTCTAAAATTTTTGAGTGTTCCAAAACTTTCTCTAGTGCCAAAATCTGGTCTCTAATTTTTGCTGCTTCTTCAAAATTTTCTTTTTTTGCGGATTCTCTCATTTCTTTTTTCAATTTCTTCAAAACCTCTTTTTTCTTTCCCTGAATTATTTTAAAAACATTTTCAGCATTCCTTTGACATTCTTTTTTTATTTTTTCTTTTAGCCCAATTTCTTTTGCTGATTTTGTTTTTAAAATGCAGGGAGCAGGACATCTTTCCAAATGGTACCAAAGGCAAGGACTGTTTGGTAAAGTTCGACAAGATCTAAAAGGAAAAACCTTCCTCAAATTTTTTAAAGTTTCTTTCAATGCTTTTCCGTTGACAAATGGTCCGACATATTCAGTTTTGACTTTTGACTTTTGACTTTTGACTTTTTTCTGGTGAGTCCAGAAAATTTGAGGAAAATCTTCGATTGTTTTCCCAACAAAAAAATAATTTTTCGAATCTCTCCAAATTACATTAAATTTTGGCTGCAATTTTTTGATTAGTTCTGCTTCCAAAATCAAAGCCTCAATTTCAGAATTAGTTTTTATGTACCCAATCTTTTCGACTTTATCCAAAAACAAATAATCTTTGTAACTGGGCTGTTGAAAATGATTTTTAACTCTCTCTCTTAAATTTACTGCCTTTCCAACGTAAAGGATTTCATTTTTATTTTTGAAGCAATAAACCCCAGGAAATTTTGGCAATTGAGAAATTCTTTTTTTCGAAACGAATTTAAACTTTTCCATAAAAGTAATTTTAGCAAATTATTCTTGATTTTTCTCAAAAATTTGATTAAAATAGAGGTTATGCCCGAAGAGTTCATTAAAGTTAGGGGAGCGAGAGTTCACAATTTAAAGAATATCAACGTTGACATCCCAAAGAATAAACTCGTGGTAATTACCGGAGTTTCAGGATCTGGAAAGTCCTCTTTGGCTTTCGACACTCTTTATGCAGAAGGGCAAAGAAGATATGTTGAGAGTCTATCTGCTTATGCAAGGCAATTTTTGGGTGTAATGGACAAACCAGACGTTGATAAAATCGAAGGAATTTCTCCTGCAATTTCAATAGATCAAAGAAAAGCAGGGAAAAATCCAAGATCGACTGTTGGAACAATGACTGAAATCTATGATTATTTGAGATTGTTATTTGCAAGAGTTGGAACACCCTATTGTCCAAAATGCGGAAAGGAAATTTCAAGACAAACAATAGATCAAATAACAGAGCAAATTTTAAAACTAAAAAAAGGAACTGAGATTTTGATTTTAGGGCCAGTAGTCAGAGGGAGAAAAGGAGAGTATCGGGGAACTTTAGAAGAAATTCAAAGAATGGGGTTTTTGAGAGTAAGGATTGATGGGATAGTTTATTCTCTTGAGGAGGCTTTAGAGAAAAAATTGGAAAGGTACAAAAGACACGATATCGAAGTCATTGTTGATAGACTGATAGTCGATGAAGATTTAGAGAGAATGAGATTAGTCGATTCTCTAGAAACTGCGTTGAAAATTGGAAAAGGAGTAGTTATTGTAAATTGCAAATTTCAAGCCCCAAAATCCAAAACTGAAGATTTAATTTTTTCTGAATTATTTTCTTGTCCAAATTGTCAAATTTCTTTGCCAGAGATTGAGCCGAGATTATTTTCTTTTAATTCACCTTATGGGGCTTGCAGATTTTGTCAGGGTTTAGGTTCAAAATTGGTTATCGATCCAGAATTGGTTATTCCAAACAAAAATTTGTCTATCGCAGAGGGAGCAATCTTCCCTTGGGCTCATGCTTCACATAAAGTTGGGAGACAAAGATTTTTTTGGTACATGTTAGAGGATTTGGCGCAGAGACATGGGATTGATCTTTACAAACCAGTTAAAGAGCTACCAAAAGAGAAGATCGATTTGATCTTGTACGGAGATGGAATCTTTGAAGGAGTAATTCCCTGGTTAGAAAGAAGGTACAGGGAAACTGATTCAGAATACACAAGAGAAGAGATTGAGCAATACATGGTAGAGAAAACTTGTGAGGCTTGCAAAGGAAAAAGATTGAGGCCAGAAGCCCTCTCTGTAAAAATTGCTGGAAAATCAATAGACCAAATTTGCGAAATTGAAATTTCAAAACTAAGAGAATTTTTTGAAAATTTAGAATTTAAAGACGAAGCAAAAGAAAAGATCGCAAGGCCAATTGTCAAAGAAATTTTAAACAGGATTCAGTTTTTGATCGATGTTGGTTTGGATTATTTAACTTTAGAAAGAAGAGCAGACACTTTAGCAGGAGGAGAAGAGCAAAGAATAAGGTTGGCAACCCAAATTGGATCAAAGTTAACTGGAGTTTTATACATTTTAGATGAGCCCTCGGTGGGATTACATCCAAGGGATCAGACAAGGTTGATTAAAACTTTAAAAAAGTTGAAAGATCTTGGAAACACAGTAATAGTTTGTGAACACGATCCTCAAACAATTTTGTCAGCAGATTGGGTAATTGATTTGGGGCCTGGAGCAGGAAAAAAAGGGGGGAAGATTGTCTTTCAAGGAACACCAAAACAACTTTTAAAAGCTCGTACTTTAACTGGAGATTATCTATCCGGAAGGAAAAAAGTTGAAATAAAAATTCCAAGTGCGCAATACGCAATACAAAATACGAAATATCTCATAATCAAAGGAGCAAGAGAACACAATTTAAAAAACATTGACGTTAAAATTCCTCTTGGAAAATTTGTCTGCATCACTGGAGTTTCAGGTTCTGGAAAAAGTTCTTTAGTTAATGACATTTTAGCGAAAGCATTAATGAAAAAATTTTATCATTCAAGAGAAGAGCCAGGAGATCATGATGAAATTTTAGGAACTGAGAATTTAGATAAAGTAGTAATCGTAGATCAATCTCCAATCGGAAGAACTCCAAGGTCAAATCCTGCAACATACACTGGAGCTTTTTCTTTTATCCGACAGCTTTTTGCTCAAACAAAAGAGGCAAAAATTAGAGGATATAAACCTGGTAGATTTTCTTTCAATGTAAAAGGGGGAAGATGCGAAAATTGTCAGGGACAAGGGCAAATTAAAGTTGAAATGTATTTTTTACCAGATGTTTTCGTTCAATGTCCTGAGTGTAAAGGAAAAAGATTCAATAAAGAAACTTTGGAAGTGAAATACAAAGGGAAAAGTATTGCCGAAGTTTTAGAGATGACAGTTGAAGAAGCAATGGAATTTTTCAAAAATTTCCCCCCTCTTTACCGAAAATTAAAAACTCTTTATGATGTTGGTCTAGGTTACATTGAACTTGGTCAACCTGCTCCTTCTTTATCAGGAGGCGAGGCTCAAAGGATAAAATTGGCAGCAGAGCTTTCGAAAAAAGCAACTGATAAAACCCTTTACATTTTAGACGAACCGACCACTGGTTTACACTTGGATGACATTAAAAAGTTAATTTACGTTTTAAAAAAACTTGTTGAAAAAGGAAACACTGTTTTAATAATAGAACACAACCTTTCAGTGATTAAGAATGCAGATTGGATAATAGATCTGGGGCCAGAAGGAGGCGAAAAAGGAGGCTATATTCTTGCAGAAGGCACACCAGAAGAAATAGCAAGAAATAAAAATTCTTATACTGGAAAATATTTAAGAGAAATTTTAGCAGGAAAAGTTCTTTAAAGTCTTGACAATATTTTTCTCTTTCTTAAATTTAAAATATATAATTATCACTCAAAGGTCGAGATTGATAATTTTAGACGAAAAATGGCAAAGAAAATCAACATAAAACCCTTAGCAGACTACGTTTTGATAGAACCGATCAAAGAGGAAGAAAAGACAAAGGCAGGAATTTTGCTCCCAGAAAGCGCCGAAAAGGAAAAACCAGAAAAAGGAAAAGTGATTGCTGTCGGCCCTGGAAGAAGGGATGAAAAGGGAAATTTAATTCCAGTTTCTGTTAAAGTTGGGCAAACCGTTTTGTTTAAAAAATATGGCCCGGATGAGATAAAGGTCGATGACAAAGAATATTTAATTTGTAAAGAAGAGGATATTTTAGCAATTATTGAGGAATAACATGGCAGCAAAACAAATTTTGTTCAAAGAATTAGGAAGAAGAAAGTTGCTCTCTGGGATGAAAAAAGCTTTCGAAGCGATAAAGGTAACTTTAGGTCCAAAAGCAAGACTTGTTGTTTTGGACAAAGGTTTTGGAGCTCCTGAGATTTCAGATGATGGAGTTTCGATCGTAAAGGAAATTGAGTTGAAAGATAAAGTTGAGAATTTGGGGGTCGAGATTTTAAAAGAAGTTGCAGAAAAAACTTCAGACAAAGCTGGAGATGGAACTACCACCGCGATGGTTTTAACTTATGCAATTGCTTCTGAAGGAATAAAGAATGTTACTGCTGGTGCTCATCCCTTGGCAATGAAAAGAGGACTTCAAAAAGGTTTAGAAGCTGTTATCGAAGAATTGAAAAGACTGTCAAAACCAATTTCAAAGAAAGAAGAAATAGCTCAAGTTGCAACGATTGCTGCTTTAGATTCAGAAATCGGTCAAATAATTGCAGATACCATTTCTGAAGTTGGAAAAGATGGAGTAATTACTGTTGAAGAGTCAAAAAAATTTGGAATAGAAAGAGAAGTTGTGAAAGGACTTCAGTTTGACAGAGGTTATGTTTCACCTTATATGATCACTGATCCTGAAAGAATGGAAGCAGTTTTGGAAGACCCTTATATTTTGGTAACAGACAAGAAAATTTCTGCCCTGACTGAAATTTTGCCAGTAATGGAAAAAGTTGCTCAAACTGGAAAGAAAAATTTATTGATTATCGCAGACGAAGTTGAGGGAGACGCTTTGGCAACTTTGGTTGTTAACAAACTGAGAGGGGTTTTCAACGGAATTGCAGTCAAAGCCCCTGGTTTTGGAGACAGAAAAAAGGAAATGCTCCAAGACATTGCAATAGTTACTGGAGCTCAAGTGATTTCTGAAGAGTTGGGTTTTAAACTTGAAAATATAAAATTGGAGCAACTTGGAAGGGCAAGAAAAGTAGTTGTTGAAAAAGAGAAAACTACAATCATCGAAGGGAAAGGAAAGAAAGAAGATATTGAAGCAAGGATAAAACAAATCAGAGAAGAGATAAAGAAAACTGAATCTGAGTTTGATAGAGAAAAATTACAAGAAAGACTGGCCAAATTAGCAGGAGGAGTGGCAGTAATCAAAGTTGGGGCAGCTACTGAAATTGAACAAAAAGCAAAGCAAAGAAAAACAGAGAATGCCTTGAATGCAACTAAAGCAGCAATCGAAGAAGGGATTTTGCCAGGAGGAGGAACAGGATTGTTAAGAGCCCAAAAAACCTTGGAAAAACTAGAAAAGGAATTAGAAGGAGATGAAAAAACCGGAGTTTTGATTTTGAAAAAAGCTTTAGAATTTCCAGTGAGACAAATTGCTGAAAACGCAGGTTGGGATGGAGGAGTGGTGGTGAACGAGATTAAAAAGAAAGAGGGAAATTATGGATTCAATGCCCAAACTCAAAAATTTGAAGATTTGGTTGAAGCTGGAGTTATCGATGCGACAAAGGTTGTTAGGACTTCTTTGGAAAATGCTGTTTCTGCAGCTTCGATGCTTTTGACCACTGAAGCAGTAGTCGCTGAAGAGCCAGAAAAAGAAAAGAAAGAAACCACAGAAATTCCAGAGGAATACTGAACTGGTTTTCTGGTTTGCTAGTTGTCTAGTTTGCTGGTTTTCTAGTTAGCTGGGTTTTTTGGCGAAGTCGCTCTCCTTGTGGCGACTTTGATTTTTTTGTATAATCTCTTAATGGCTTTGGGAACAATAATTTTGTTTTTAATATTGCTAGTGGGGGGTTGGATTGTTATCTCTTATAATCGTTTGGTTAACTTGAGAAACAGAGCAAAAGAAGCTTGGGCAGATATTGATGTTCAATTGAAGAGAAGGTACGATTTGATCCCAAATTTAGTAGAAACAGTCAAGGGTTATGCTACCCATGAGAAGGAAGTTTTTGAAAAAGTAACAGAAGCAAGAGCTAGAGCGATTTTAGCTGAAAAGGAGGGGGATGTGAAGAAAATTACTGAAGCTGAAAATTTTTTGTCTTCGACTTTAAAAACTCTTTTTGCACTTGTCGAAAACTATCCTGATTTGAAAGCTTCTCAAAACTTTTTGGAATTGCAAAGAGAGCTAAGGGATACTGAAGACAAAATAATGTACGCTAGAAGATTTTACAATTCGAACGTGAGAGATTTAAACACTGCCATAGAAAGCTTTCCAACAAACATCATTGCTTCAATTTTCAAATTCAAGAAAATGGATTTATTTGAAATTTCTAGGCCAGAGGAAAAAGAAGCGCCACCAGTCAAGTTTTAATTATGGCAACTTTATACACTCAGGCTGAAAGAAACATCAGAAAAACTTGGATTTTAATGACCTCTTTTTTGGTTTTTATAATTATTCTCGGTTGGTTTTTTTCCAGAGTTTTTGATAGCCCATTGATTTTGTATATAGTAGTCATTCTTGCTTTCTCTCAAAGTTTCATCAGCTACTGGTATTCAGACAAAATCGTCTTGGCAATGACAAGAGCAAAACCTCTTGATAAAAAAGATAATCCAGAACTTTACAGAATTGTAGAAAATCTTTGTATTGGAGCAGGATTGCCATTACCAAAAATTTACATTATTGACGAAGACCAGCCAAATGCTTTCGCCACTGGAAGAGACAAAAACCACGCGGTAATAGCGGTAACCCGAGGGTTATTGGAAAGGCTGGAAAGAGCAGAACTTGAAGGGGTAATTGCTCACGAACTCGCTCACATTGGAAACAAAGATATGTTATTACAAACAATTACCGTCACTTTAGTTGGATTCGTTCTAATTTTGTCAGATTGGTTCCTAAGAATGAGTAGATTCTCTTTTTCAAGTAAAAGAGAGAGAGGATCAGAAATTTTATTCATTTTCGCAATATTAGCTGCCATTTTAGCTCCGATTGCAGCCCAATTGATCCATCTTGCAATTTCAAGAAAAAGAGAATTTTTGGCAGATGCTACTGGAGCTTTGATTACCAGATATCCTGAAGGATTGGCTAGGGCTTTAGAAAAAATTGCTTCTTATCCCCATTCAATGAGAGTTGCTTCAAACGCCACCGCCCATTTGTTCATCGTCAATCCCTTTCGAGGATCAAAAATTGCAAATTTGTTTTCCACCCATCCCCCAATTGAAGAAAGAATTAAAGCCCTAAGAGAGATATCAATTTAGAGAAATTAATTTTTCTACTTAACAAAGCCATGGCAATCTTAAGTAGACATGAAGATAGCAAAATATAAATATTATTTTCGGAAGCCAAAGTCTGAAATTGTGAAAGATATTCTTTATGGATTATTGGTAGCCGGCGCTTTTGCAATTGCCAGTTCTTCTCCTTATTTTTGGTGGAAGTTGTGGAAAGCAATTTTAAAAGGAAAGCCAAAGAATGGCTATTCAAAAAAGAAGAAGGTTTATAATGCCTTTCAAACTTTGTTGAAAAGGAAGGAAATCAAAATTGAAAGGAAAGGAAATCAAATTTATATTTCTTTAACCGAAAGAGGCAAAGCGAGAGCCGGTTGGTTGCAAATTGATGAGTTAAAAATAAAAAGACCAAAAAAGTGGGATGGAAAATGGCGGATAGTAATTTTTGATATCAGCCAATTAAAAAAAATTTATCGCGAGGCTTTCAGAGGAAAACTGAAAGAATTAGGTTTTTATCCTCTCCAAAAGAGTGTTTGGATTCTTCCTTTTGATTGCCAGGCAGAAATAGAATTACTTAGAGAATTTTTTGGTTTTTCAGAAAAAGAATTGCGTCTGATCGTTGCTGAAGATATTGGTCAGAGTGAGGAATTGAAAAAAATTTTTAAACTAAATTAGTCTACTTAAAAAAGCCATGGCAATGTTAAGTAGAAAAAATTTTTGTAAGTAGAAAGTAAATTTTGAGTTGAAAGATTTGAGTCAAAAGTGTAAAATCGAGAATGGAAGGGTGCCGGAGTGGACCAACGGGACGGCCTGGAGAGCCGTGCCCCTTTAATGGGGCTCGTGGGTTCGAATCCCACCCCTTCCGCAAAAATATGGAGTTTACTTTTTTTGAAAAAATTATTTTTAAGGCGACAAAAATTTTTGTTATTTTTCTTTTGGCTTATTTTTTGAATCGTTCATTTTATTTAATTCTTAAAAAGTATCTAGAGCAAAAAGTAAAGGATGGGCTAGAGGAAAAAAGAAAAAGGATTCAAACTCTTCTTTCTGCGATTGGAGGTACTGCGAAATTAATCATTTGGGTTTTGGCATTCTTGATGGTATTGCCAGAGCTTGGAATTAACATAGGTCCAATTTTAGCATCTTTGGGTTTGGCAGGTTTTGCCATTGGAATGGCAGCTAAAGAGATACTATCAGATTTTATTTCTGGACTCTTTGTTCTTTTGGAAGATCAATACCATGTTGGAGATAGAATAAAAGTCGGAAATTTAGAAGGAGAGGTAGTGGAATTCAATTTAAGACGCACGATTTTAAAAGATGACCAAGGTAATTTTCACTTGATTCCAAACAGTCAAATCAAAATTTTATCAAAAAAGTTCTGAAAGAGAAATTGAACTTTTTCAAGATCGTGGTATAATTAAAAGATGCCAAGAAAAAAAGAGAAAAAAGAGAAAAAAGAGAAAAAAGAGAAAAAAGAAGAATTTTACTTTAAAGATCCAAGACATCAACAGGATTTGATTTTTAAAATTGTTCCGATAGATTCTTTAGATGTGGTTGAGCATCAAAGAAAGCCAAGTAATTATCACGTTACTCATTTAATCTCTTCAATAGAGAGAGTCGGATTTATCGTTCCTTTAGTAGTAGTTGAAAAGGATGGGAAATATACAATTTTAGATGGACAACATAGGTTTTTAGCAGCTCAAAAATTGGAATTAAAAGAACTACCAGTGATCGTCGTTCCTCAAAAATTGGCAAATTTAATGATGAACTTTAACATCGAGAAAGAACTCAACATCAGAGAGAAATCTTATGTTGCTCTAAACATTTACAGACAATACCTAAGGCAAAACTCTCAGCTTTTAGAAACAGAGCCTGTTTTGACAGATTCGATAGAACAGGCCTACTATGTGACATTAGGAATCGGATATGAAAAAGAGGAAAGGATGAGAGGCGGAATGTTAGAATCGATTATGAAAAAATGTGATTTCTTTTTAGAAATGCCCCTTGAGAAAGCTTTCAAAGAAAGAGAAAGAAGGTCAGAGAGAGTTCGCCAGGTAAATTCTCTGATCACAGAGATTGCTCAAAAATTAAAAGAAATGGAAAAATGGCACCCCTTCGTTTATCAACAGATTTTGTCTTTTGCTAATCCCTATAAAAGAAAGAGGGAACCTATTGAATTTGACGAAATGTTTGATAATCTCATGAAGAATTTAGAGGAGGCAAAAAAGAATCCAGAAATAATTTTGAAAGAGAAAATTGAGGAATAAAATGAAAAAAAAGATTACACTTTCTCTTTTGGATCAGAAATTTGGAATTTGTCACTTTGAAAAGAAAACTCCCATTCCAAAATGGGCTCTCGAAGGAGAGTTTTTTTCTATTACCAAAACTGATCAAGAGCTTTCGATAGTTTTTCCTCAAGAGAAAATTCCTCCTGGAGTTTTGAACGAACCAAATTGGAGAGCTTTTAGAGTTGAGGGAATTGTTGAGGGAATCTTTGCAGTTGGGATCATTGAGGCTTTAGCAAGACCCTTGGCAGAAAATCAAATCCCAATTTTTAATATCTCCACCTATCAAACAAATTATCTTTTCGTTGAGGAGAAAAATTTAAAAAAAGCAATCAAGCTTCTCTCTCAATTTTGCAAAATAAATGTTCTTTGATTACTTTCAAAGAAAAATTCTAAAACAAAAAATCCTTTTGGAATTAACAAAGCTCAAAGATAGGAGAGGGTTTTTTAAAGCGGGATTGCCGAGGTTTAATAGGCTTTTTGGAAGAGATTCAATTATTGTTGCTTGGCAATTCTTAAATGAGAGGCCAGGAGTTGCAAAAGCAACTTTAGAAATTTTATCTCAGTATCAAGGAAAAGTAATCAATGGAGAAAGAGAAGAGGAACCAGGAAAAATCTTGCATGAGTTCGATTTTAAGTTTAAATCGCACCCTCAATACCATTTTCCATTTCCTTATTATGGCTCCGTTGATTCAACTTTACTTTTTTTAGTTTTGTTTTCTTTTTACTATCAAAAAACAAAGGATAAAAAATTTTTGAATTCTCATTGGGAAAATATTTTGAGAGCAATTCACTGGATAGAAGAATATGGAGACAAAGACAAAGATTTATTCATTGAGTATCAGAGGAAAAGCGAAAACGGATTATTTCATCAAGGATGGAAAGATTCTTTTGAGGATCACTTAAAAATTGACCCTCCAGTTGCTTTAGTTGAGGTTCAAGGTTATCAGTATTTAGCTTTGAGAGAAATTGCAAATTTAGCAGAAGAAAAGAAAGATTGGGATTTAGTAGATAAACTTGAAGAGAGAGCTTGGCAATTAAAGAAAAAATTTAATGAAAAATTTTGGATGGAAGATAAAAAATATTTTGCCTTGGCCTTAGACGGAAAAAAACAACAAAGAAAAGCAATTACTTCAAACCCGGGACATCTGCTTTTTACTGGAATAATCAGAGAGAAAGAGAAAATTGAATTGGTGGTAAAAAGACTTTTTGCAAAAGATATGTTTACTCCTTATGGAATAAGAACCCATTCAGCCCTCGAAGAAGACTTTGATCCAAAATCTTATCATTTAGGTTCTGTTTGGCCCCACGACAATTGGATTATTGCTCAAGGACTTTTGAAATTGGGATACCAAAAGGAATATCAAAAAATAAGAAAAGCTATTTTGAGAGCTTATAAAGAATTAGGATATTTGCCAGAATATTATGGCGTAGTTGATGGAAAAATTACCGTTGATTTACCAACACCTCCTTGTTATCTTCAGGCTTGGAGCTTGGGAGCTTTATTTGATTTTCTCTAAAATTTTCAATTTTAATTTTTTTGTTTTTGTGTCCAAAATTGCAAAAGTTGCTTTATAAAAAAGCCCTGCTAAATTTCCAGGATTTGCCAAAAAACATTTTTTTTCTTTTTTTAGAAACGGCCAATGAGAGTGTCCAAAAAAGTAAAAGTCAAAATCGTCTAAATTTTTTTCTTTTAAATTAAAGATATGGCAAAATCCAATTTTCAATCCTTCAATTTCAATTTCTCCTTCATTTTCAAAAATCTTTGTTTTTTTTGCCTCTTTTAAAAGCGAATCTTTTATATCAGCATTTCCAAAACAAAGGTAAATCTTTTCAAAATTTTTTTCTATTTTCTTTAAAGTTTCTCCGCTACATACATCACCACAGTGAATTAAGGTGGTTATTTTTTCTTTTTTTATAAAATCAAAAAATTTTTTTAAATTTTCCAAATTATCATGAGTGTCTGAGATTATGGCTATTTTCATAATTTTTTTAATTCCTCTAAAGACTCAAGAGATTTTCTTAAAACATTCAAGAAAAATCTTTTCCTTTCTTGAATTGTTTTTTTATCGTATTCTTTTGGTTTTTGCACAAAAGAATGAAACCCAACAAAAAGTGAATTTAATCTGAAAAGAACTTCAAATGTTTCCTTTTTATTCCTTGGCAAAATTTTATAAAAATTGTCCAAAATTTTCCTTGCAACTTTTCTCTCTCTCCAAAGTCTTCCCCAAAGAAAGCAAACGTCGAAAGCAAAGTTTGAAATTTGCGCACTTTCCAAGTCAATTATCTTTATCTTTTTATCAAATAAAATTATGTTGCCAATTTGCAAATCTCCATGACAAAAGTATTCGTTTTCTTTTTTCAAAATTTTGAAATTCTTTTTCAAAAATTCTTCAAGCTTTCTCAATCTTTCCCCTGAAAATATTTTTTCTTTTTCTATTTGCTCTGGTAATTGGAGATATTTTTTTAAATCGAATTTTTTCAAGAAAGGAAAATTGATAATTTTAATTTTTTGAAACTTCAAAAGGGCTTTGCAAATTCTTAAAATTTCCTCCTGAGAAATTTTCCGTTTTAGTCTTTCGATATTCTTTCTATCTTCAAGAGGATCTTCATCAAAATACTCCCTTAAAATCCACTCAAAATCTTTTTTTATTTCGCCCTTGAAATATCTGGGAAAAAGATCATATCTTTTTTTCATTAAAACTTTGGCCAGCTTCACTTCTGTTGTCATTCTTTCTTTTTCAAACGGAGAATCATGTAATCTAGCATAAAAAATAAACCTTCTTCCCTTTTTATCTTGACAAACGGTTGAATATCTATGCTTTCTTCCATGGGTTCTTTTTAAAAATCTTTCTGGAGTTTCCAAGGGGGTGAGTTCTTCCTTTTTTAAAACCTCATTTATTTTTTCTGTTATTTTCGGGATTAGTTTAACCATTTAATATCCTGTAATACACTCTTTCATATTCCTTTGCCATTTTTTCTTTTGTGAAGTTTTTCTCAACCCACTCTCTGCAATTTTCTCTTTTGATGGCTGAAATATTTTCGATTGCAGAAATGAAGTCATCAAAATTTTGTTTCCTTTTTTTGTAAGGTTTAATTACAAAACCAGTTCCTCTATCCTTCACTACTTCTGGAACAGAACCTCTCGCAAAAGCAATTACTGGGGTTCCAGAAGCCATAGATTCTACCATCGTCAAACCAAAAGGTTCTTCCCACTGCAAAGGATACAAAAATGCGATTGCGTTTCTGTAATAAAAAGAAAGTTTTTTTCCAGAAAGTTCTCCCAAATACCTAATTTTTCCCTTATTTAACTTTTTCTCAATGAATTTTTTAAAGAATTGATGATCCTCTCTTTGTTGTGGGGGAGGAATTCTTCCTCCAATGTAAAGCGTAATTTTTGCCTTTTTCGCAATTTGGATTACCTCTAAAATCCCCTTCCTTTGTGATAATTCCCCAACCCAAATGAAATAATTTTTCGGTTTTTTGTTAAAAGGAAAACTTGAAATGTCAATTCCGTTATAAACGTTAGCGACATAGTTTAAATTAGGAGCGGGTTTTCTTTGGGCAAAAGAAATGGAAACCAATTTGGCATTCAATTTTTTATAGACCCAAATTCTATCTTTTCCTTTAAAGGGTACATGCAAAGTATGGATGATCGGAATTTTCAATTGACCATATAAAGTTAAACTCCAGGGGCCTAAATGGTCGTGCAAAATATCTAATTTTAATTTTTCTGCCATTTTTGAAATTGTTATCATTTCCAAGGCATAATAAGGAGCATGATCTTTAATTTTTTTATTTACCCAGAGCGCCTTTTCAATTATTGGGATTAATTTGCAAGAAACTTTTGAATCTCCAGTTCCAAAAAGAAAAACTTCATGTCCCATTTTTTTCAAATCTTCGCAAAGCCAAAAAATAACCCTTTCTGTCCCTCCGTATTTTTTTGGTGGAACGGGCAAATTTAAAGGAGAAATTTGTCCAATTCTCAACTTTCGCATATTTTTTGTAATTCTCCAAAAAATTTTTCCTCTCCTCTTTCAAAAACCTCTTTTTGCTTTTTTTTCATTTTTTTGATTTCTTTTTTATTAAATAAAAACTCCTCAATTCTTTTTGAAATTTTTTCAATTTTTGTCGTCTTTGTAAACATTTCACAAACCCCTATTCTTTTAAAAGGAGAAACCTCCCAAAAATGAAGCTTTGGTAATTCTTTTTTTAAAATTGAAACATTGCAGATTACAGGAATTTGACAAGAAATTGCTTGAGCTAAAGTAACCATTCCCTGATGCATAAAAACCAAATCAGAAGAGGCTAAAATTTCAAAATATTTTTTTGATGAAATTTTCTCTATGGTAATTAGCCATTTTTTTTGAACTTCAATTTTTGGTCCAATGTAAACGGCCTTGAGTTTTATTTCTTTCTCAACTAAACGATCGACTGCCTTGATAAAATTTCTTAATGCCCAATCTCGATATCCTGCGCCAAAACCAGAAAAATAAGAAAAAATCAACTTTTCTCCCTTCTTAATTCCCAGCTCTTTTCTTATTTTTTCTCTCCTTCCTTTTTTAAGTGACAAATAAGAAGGAATGAAACCGATCGGAATTAACTTTTCTTTCATCTCTTTTTCGATTTCAAAATCCCCCCCAAATTCTTTCAATCCGAGTTTGAAAATTCTTTCTGGAAACAAAACAAAATATTTATCTGCCCATCTTACAAAATCGTACAAAGGGTATTTTTTTTGATTGAAGAGCCAATTCGAATCAAAACAAAAAACAAATTTTGGTCTTTTAAAGGGGCATTCTTTTTTAAAATTATCATTCCACATTTTCGAATTGAACAAGAGTAAAAAATCTGGATTCTTTTTTTCAACAATTTCTTTTAATTTCTCTGGGGTCGGGGTTAAAAATATTTCAAATTCTTTATCATCTTCAAGGAAAAATAAATTTTTCTCTTGATGCAGACAAAACAAAATTTTTCCTCCTTTTTTTGATAAAAATTTTGCCAAAGCTCTTGCTTGTCCTGTTTCCCCTGGTCCTCTCGAAACAAAACAAAATTTATAAGATCTGATAATAAATTTTTTCATAATTTTTTACCATTTTTTCAATTGAAAAATTTTTTTCAACCCACTCTCTACAATCTTTCCTTTTAATTTCTTTGATTCTGTCTATCGCCTCGATCAATCCCTCAAAATTCTTTTCTCCCTTTTTGTTCAAAAAAGGAACTACAAAGCCAGTTTTCCCGTCTTTAATTACTTCTTTTGCGGATCCAAAATTAAAAGCAATCACTGGAGTTCCGCAAGCCATCGATTCTGCCATGACTAGACCAAAAGGTTCTTCCCACTCAATTGGATATAAAGTTGCAATCGCACCCTGATAAATTTTAATCAATTCTTTTTGCGAAACCTCTCCTAAATATTGGATTCTTTCGTTTAAATTTGGCTCTATTTTTTCTTTGAAATAATTCATTCTTTCAGGATCAACTTTTCCAATCAGCAACAATTTTATTTTTGTTTTTTTTGCGACATAAATTGCGTTTTCAATTCCTTTATAAGGCTCAACCCTTCCCACCCACAAAAAGTAATCTTTTGGTTTGTTTGAAAATTCAAAAAGTTTCAAATCCACTCCATTATAAACGACAAAATTTCTTTTGAAAGAAAAACTACAAAATTTTTTGTGAGCCTTCGATAAAAAAACTGCATTAATTTTCTCTTTATATCTTTTTGCAATTTCAAAGAGGGGAGTTTTCTTTTCAATTTTTATTGGATTGTGAAAAGTGAAAATTGTCGGAATTTTGACAAAATTTAAAAAGAAAAAAGTTTTTGGTCCGGTATGGCAGTGGACGATATCAAAATTTTTCAAATTTGAAAAAGAAAAAGCAAGGTGTTCTAATTCTAAAAAGTAATCTGACCAGGGAATTTTATCTTGTGCCAAAGCTCTCTTTCTCCACCCGATAATTTTTACAGAAACCTTTGAATTTTTAGTGGTAAAAAGGGAAACTTTATGTCCCAATTTTTTTAACCCCTCTGTCAAATAATAGACGATTCTTTCGATCCCCCCATACTTTTTAGGGGGGACAGGATACCAAATTGGAGCTATTTGGGCAATTTTAAGTTTTTTCATTTTTTGCCTTCTTTATTATTTTTTTATAAAGCTTTTCGTATCTATTAACCATCCTTCTCAAGCTAAAATTTTCTTCTATCCACTTTCTACAATTTTCTCTCTTTATTTTCTCAATTTTTTTCAATGCTAAAACTGCTTCTTCTATAGAATTGACCAAGAAGCCAGTTTCACCATCATTCATCAATTCTGGCATTGAGCCTTGTTTGAAAGCAATCACTGGAGTTCCGCAGGCCATGGCTTCAATAACAACTAAACCAAATGGCTCTGGTCTTTTTACTGGAAATAAAAATGCTTTTGCTCCTTGTAAAAGTTGAATTTTCTTTTTGAAATCTGCAGCTCCGACAAATTGAATTTTTTTTCCATCTATTAGTGGTTTTATTCTAAATTCAAAGTAATCTGCGTACTGTGGCAAAATCGGACCAGAAATTATTAATTTTTCTCCTGCAAGTTTTGCAATATCGATTGCCTCTGCAATTCCTTTATCAGGTCCAATTCTTGATAGCCAAAGTAAATAATCTTTCGGTTTTTCAGAAAATGGATATTTTTCTAGAGGGAGACCATGATAGATTGTTTTGACAACGTTTATTCCAGCAGCTCTTTTCATTTGATCTTTTGAGATTGCGACAAAATTAATGTTTGGGAATTTTTTGTAAAGAGTAATTGCCTCTTCAGTTAGGGGATGGTGCAAGGTTGTAACGATCGGAGGTTTTAAAAATTTTGAATAAGGGCAAGTGTACCATTCGCAGTGATCGTGGATGATATCGAAATTGTCCTGCATTTCAATCAGTTTTTGGTAAAGCAAAGAAAAAACAGCATGAGGAGTTCTCAAATTTGCATTCCACAAAGAACATGGCCAAACAGGAACCAATTTTGCTTTCGTTTTTGAATCTCCTCCAGCAAACAACCAAACCTCATGCCCCCTTCTCACTAGTTCATCGCAAAGCCAGGCAATTACTAATTCAGTTCCTCCGTAAGTTTTTGGAGGAACGGAAATCCACAAGGGTGCAACCTGCGCTATTCTCATAATTGAAAAAACTTTTAGTTTATTATAGCATAAATTGATGGAGAGATCTCCAATCGAAGAAATAAAATCTCGACTAGATATTGTCGAGGTGATTTCTTCCTATTTACCATTAAAAAAGTGCGGAGCAAACTATAGAACTCTTTGTCCCTTCCACTCAGAAAAAACTCCCTCATTTTTCGTCTCTCCCACAAGACAAATTTGGCATTGTTTTGGTTGTGGAAAATCAGGAGATGTTTTCAAATTCGTAATGGAAATTGAAGGAATTGAGTTTGGAGATGCATTAAGAATTTTAGCAAAAAGAGCGGGAGTTGAATTGAAACCAGTTTCTCCAGAGTATCAGAAATTAAAAACAGAAAGGCAAAGATTGTATGAAATTTGCGAATTAGCTTGTAAATTTTTTGAAAAACAATTGGAGGGAAAAACAGGAAAAGAAGTTGTTAAATATCTAGTGGAGAGGGGAATAAGCGAAGAATCAATCAAGAAATGGCGAGTCGGTTGGGCACCAGAGACAAAAAGGTCATTAGTTGATTTTTTGTCAAAGAAAGGGTATAAAAGAGATGAAATTGAGAAGGCAGGTCTTGTTATTAAATCAGAAACTCACGAGTATTTCGATAGGTTTAGGGGAAGAATAATTTTTCCAATTTTTGATATCAATTCTCAAGTAATTGGTTTTGGGGGAAGAATTTTCAAAAAAGAACAAGGCGCAAAGTATATTAACACTCCAAACACTTTAATTTACGATAAAAGCAAAGTTCTTTATGGTTTAGACAAGGCAAAAGTTGAAATTAGAAAGAAAAACTTTTGTATTTTGGTTGAGGGTTACACTGACACGATTTTAGCTCACCAAGCAGGTTTTGAAAACACAGTTTCTGTTTCTGGGACTGCTTTAACTCAATACCAATTGGCAATTTTGAAAAGATATTCAGATAATTTGTATTTAGCTTTTGACATGGACATTGCGGGGGATTTTGCGACAAAGAGGGGAATAGATTTGGCTCAAGAAGCAGGGTTTAACATTAAAGTTTTGATTTTACCAAAAGAAAAAGATCCCGCGGATATAATTTCAAAAGACCCAAAAGAATTTGAAAAAATAGTATTGAACGCCATTGCAATTTTGGATTTTTATTTTCAAAGCGCATTTTCAAATTTTGATAAAAACACATTGGAGGGAAAAAGAGAAATTCTAAAGGTTTTGTTGCCAGTGATAAAAAGAGTTGAAAACAAAGTTGAGCAATCTTTCTGGGTTTCAAAATTAGCAAAGGAATTGGATACAAGAGAAGAAAGTATTTGGGAGGAGTTGGAAAAATTGAAGTTGGAAGAGAGAGGAATTGGACTGGAAAGAGAAGAAGAAAAAATTTTACAAAGATCCAGAGAAGAAGTTTTGGAAGAAAGACTTTTGACCTTAATTTTAAAATTTCCAGATAATTTAAATTTGATTGATGAAAACTCTTTCTCTTTTTTTAGTCAAAAAGGGAGAGAAGTTTTGGAAAGTCTGAAGATAAAAAATAAAGAACTCTCTCTTGAAACAAAAGAATATTTTGACATTCTTTCCTTAAGAGCAGAGGTTGAAGAAATTGAAAAAGAAAAAGTAATTCCTGAAATAAAATTTTGTTTAAGAGAAATTAAATTGATTAAATTAAAAAAAGAACTTGAAAAAGCATCAAAAGAATTAAAAAAAGCCGAAGAAGAAAAAGACGAGAAAAGAATTAAGGCTTTAATAGAAAAAATCAGTCAAATTTCAAAAAATTTGAGTAAATTATGAAGAAAAAGAAAACAAAAAAGAAAAAAACAAAAAAACAAAAAAAAGAAAGGAAAAGGATAAAAAGAAAGGAGAAAAAGAAAGAGGTTTTTGTTGAAGACAAACTCTCTCAATTGATTCAAAAAGGAAAAGAGAGAGGTTTTGTTACTTTTTCAGAAATTTTGTATTTTTTCCCAGAAGTCGAAGAAGATATTGAAGGGCTAGAAAGGCTTTATGAAACTTTAGAAAAGGAAGGAATAGAGGTTAGAGAACATAGAGGATTTTTGATGCCAGAAGAAGAGGAAGAAGAGTTGATCCCTGAAGCAAGAATCGACCCAGTCCAAATGTATTTGAAAGAAATTGGCGAAACTCCTACCTTGACGGCTGAAGAAGAAAAAGAGCTTGCAAAAAGAATTGAAAAAGGGGACCGGGTTGCCAGAGAGAAATTGATAAAAGCAAATTTAAGACTCGTTGTTTCGATTGCCAAAAAATATGTTGGCAAATCTCCCCACATGACCCTTTTAGATTTAATTCAAGAAGGAAACATTGGGTTATTTAGAGCGGTTGAAAAATTTGATTGGAGAAAAGGATATAAATTTTCAACCTATGCAACCTGGTGGATAAGACAAGCAATAACAAGAGCTTTAGCAGACCAGGCAAGGACAATTAGAATTCCAGTTCACATGGTTGAGTTGTTAACAAAGTTCAATCAAGTAAAGAGAAGGTTATTGCAAGACCTTGGCAGGGAACCTTTACCAGAAGAAATCGCAGCAGAGATGGGAATTGAGGTTGATAAAGTCCATCATTTAATAAAAATTTCGCAAGGAACAGTTTCTTTGGAAACTCCAGTTGGGGAAGATGAGGAAGATACATTATCAGAATTCATCAAGGATGAAAAAATTCCTTTACCATCTGTTGAGGCAGCAAGAACATTATTGAAGGAAAGATTAAAAGAAATCTTGGTTGATTTAACTCCAAGGGAAAGAAAAATTTTGGAAATGAGATTTGGTTTGAAAGACGGAGTCACTCACACTTTAGAAGAAGTTGGAAAGGAATTTGGGGTGACTAGAGAAAGAATAAGACAAATTGAAGCAAAAGCATTAGAGAAATTAAGAGAACACAAAGAAATTCAAAAATTGAAAGAATAATTTACTTTTGGTAAAATTAAATTACATTCCGCGGTAGCTCAATTGGTAGAGCGCCCGGCTGTTAACCGGAGGGTTGCAGGTTCGAGACCTGCCCGCGGAGCCATGTACCAGAGTTTGCTTTGCAAACACGGTACATGGCCATGAACCGTGCTTTGTTCTGGTTCATGGCCCTTTTGTTTCTCCAAGAGAAACAAAAATTATCAATGAAAAAATTGCAATAAAGAACTCTAAAATTATTACTAAAAGATTCATTGAAACTAAGTTAAATTCACCCATCGCTGGACATTTTTTTGTTTTATGTATTATCGTGCTTTTTTATTTTACGCTATATTTTTAGGAAGTTACTAAAAGCTTAGATTCTGGCGCTTAATGATTTGAACCCTCTTGATTTTCGTTTCGTTTTCGTGTTATCTTAAATTCATCAAACAAGTTCTAAAATCATCCATCAAGCGGAGTACTTTCAATTTACTTTTTAAAAAATGTTAATCGCGCTTTAAAATGTTTTTTATTTTTCCAAAAAACTAATTTTTTTAATGAATAACTTACTACTTAACTCTTTTAGAAATTTAATCGAATCAGTTGCGCTTTAAAGAAAATTTTTTAAAGTTCTCAAAAGAAGAAATCTAAAATTATTCAATAATTCTCTGAAACTATTTTTTCTGTTATTAAGGGGTGCGTTTTTCGTAATTTATTAAACTAAAGTATAGTATTTTTTCATATTTTTATTCGTTGAAAAATTAAATGGAAGAATATAATTAAATAATAAAAAATTTACTATTGACAAAAAACAAATAATTTGATTAAATATAAGAAAATGAAAGAAATAAACCTTCAGCTAATTCTTATTTTTTGTTTTATCCATGTTTTTATTTTCAATTCTTTTGTTTTAGCTGAAACTCAAGAATACGTTGAGGGAGAAATAATTGTAAAGTTTAAAAAAAACGAAATAGGCCTAAATGATTTTGAAAATCAATTTTCGTTACAAACAAAAGAAACTCTAAATTGGCTAAATGTAGTAGTTTTTAAAATTTTAGATCAAAAATCCATTGAAGAAAAAATAGAAGAAATTAAAAAGAATCCTGAAAATAACGCTGAAAATATTATAGAGTATGTCGAACCGAATTATTTAAGATATCCTTTAGAAATTAATACCGATGATCCTCATAAAAACCTTCTCTGGGCGTTGGAAAATTTTGGTCAAGGGGTTAATGGAATTTCAGGAACTGAAGATGCAGACATTGATTTTTCTGAAGCGAGGGAAATGTTAGAAAATATTGAGAACGAAGTAATTGTCGCGATTATTGATACTGGAGTTGCTTACAATCACCCAGATCTTGATGAAAAAATGTGGAGAGTAAATAATTGGATAGACGAAGAAGGAAATCAAAAAAGTGGAGATGAAATTACTGGATTTGATTTTAAAGATAAAGATAATTCTCCTTTAGATAGTGTTGGTCACGGGACGCATTTGGCAGGAGTTATTGGGGCAATTAAAGGGAATAGAAAAGGAATCTTAGGAGTAGCGCCTAATGTGAAAATGATGGCTTTGAGAGTAGGAGATGAAAGTGGTTTTTCTGTTGTGGATATAGTGCGAGCAATTTTCTTTGCAAAAAACAACGGAGCCAAAATTATTAACGCAAGTTTTGGAGGAAAAGGAGAAAGTCAATTAGAAAAAGAAGCAATTTACTATTTCAAAGAGGCTGGCGGACTTTTTATTACTTCAGCTGGGAACGATGGAATTGATATTGATCAAAGTCCAATTTATCCTTGTGCTTATGAATTGGAAAACATTATTTGCGTAACAGCCACTAATCAAAATGATCAATTGGCTAGGTTCTCAAATTATGGAAAAAATTCTGTTGATATTGGGGCACCTGGAGTAAATATTTATAGTGTTTTTCCTTCTTTTTTGGAAGTTTTTTTTGAAAATTTTGAAAATACTGATTTTTTTGAAAAATTTAATGCCACCGGAGTAGTTGTTACTTCCACAACCAGGGAAAATGAAAATACTTTAGCATTAAAAACCGATGTAAAAGAAAATGAACCTTGCTTTAATTTTCAATTAAAAAATCCTCTAATTTTTGATAATCTTGAGGAGATTGAAGGGGTTTATTTTAATTTTTTGACTAAATTTGAGACAAATTCAAGTTCGACGTATTTAAAATTGAGTTTCAGTCAAAACGAAGAAAATTTTACTGAAATTTTAAAAATTTCAAGAGACGATTTGGATAATGAAGAATGGAAGAAAATCAAAATAAAAATTCCTCCTGATTTTTGGGAAGATCTATTTAATTTCAGATTCGAGGGATGTGTCCAGAATGGCGATATTATTTGGATTGATGATATTAAAATTTTTATTGTAGACGATGGTTCTAATGAAAATTATGAATTTTTAGATGGAACGTCAATTTCTGCTTCTTTTGTTTCGGGTTTGGCAAGTTTAATTTGGGGAATAAAACCAGAATTAACCTTTTCTGAAGTAAAAGAAATTATTTTAAACACTGGAGATTCTTTGACTTTTTTGGAAAATAAAACTGCTACTGGGAAAAGAATTAATTTGTTCAGAGCATTAGACAAAATTGAGCCTCCAATTATCGACAACTTCATTGTTTTTTTCGATATCTCAAACCCTTCTAAAATTTCAGTTCTTAGTTTCGATGCCTATGACAATTCAGGAAATTGTTGGTATTTAGTCAGCGAGGATCCTAATCCTCCTTCTTTCGATGATCCTCGATGGCTATTTGATCAATTTCCGACCCCAATTGAATATGATCTTCAACGAGAGGGGATTAAAACTCTTTATGGATGGGTAAAAGATGGAGCTGGAAATTTTGTGAGTACGAGTAGTTCAATTTTAATCGACTGGACTCCCCCTCCTTATCCATTAACACTTTTGAATTTACCTCCAAAAAACACAAAATCAACTTCCGCAAAAATAATGATTGGAGGAGAGGATGTGGCATTTTATAAATACAAATTAGACAATGGAGATTGGAGTGAAGAATTACCTGTAACCATTCCAATAGAATTTAGCGAATTATCTTTAGGTTATCACACGCTCTATGTTTTAGGAAGAGATGCGATTGGGAATTGGCAGACAGCTCCAACCAGTTATACTTGGAGAATATATCGAGAAAGAATGATTTTTCCTTCAATTCCAATAAAAAACGGGGATTTTAACGGCGATGGAAAGGTTGATAAATACGATTTAGGTTTGATGATGGCTAATTGGGAAAGGAAAGGTGCTAACCCTTACGATTTAAATGGTGATGCCAAAGTCGACAAATATGATTTTGCTTTATTGATGCTATACTGGACTCTAGAATAAAATGAGGATGGAATTTAAAAATTTAAAAGTAATATTAATTTTAATTTCTAGTTTTTGGTTTGTTGATTTAGTCAATGCAGAAAACCCCCTACTTTATGTTTTACCATCTAATTTAAACAAATTAGTGAACGAACCTTTCGAAATAGAAGTAAGAATAGATCCAAATGAAAGAAAAATTTGTGCAGTTGAGGGAAAAATTGTCTTTGAAAAAATTTTTTGCCAAAAAATTACTTTAGGAAAAAATATCATTGCGCAAACTTCTCCTTCTTGCGAAAACCCTTATTTTCTTTTGGGAATCCCAGGATGTACTACTAATGATACTCTATTATTCACTGTAACCCTAAAAGGAGAAGCATTAGGTTTGGGAATTTTGAATTTTACCGAAGTCGACATTATAGGAGAGGGAAAATCAATTTCTTCAAATTTTGCTGGTGGAAATTATACTTTGGTTTCTCCTTGTTCTTGTGGAGAATGGAGTGATTGGCGAAATAAAAACTGCGGAGAAGGAACTTGCTCTTCAACTCAACGCCTTCAAATTCGTACCAGAACTTGTACACCGTCTGGATGCGACATTGAAACCCAGTATAAATGTATAGAAGATTCAAGTTGTATTCCAAGGTATCCAGCTGAAGAAGAAAAAATTGAAGAGGAAACACCAGTAGAGCAAACAACAGGAACTGAATTAGAACAAGCTACTGAAAATGAAAAAGTTGAAAAACCAGAAAAAGGAACTTTTCAAAAAATTATTTTGCCCGAAATACCTCAGCAAAGTTTATTAGCTACTTTGGCCATGGCTTGGAAGGAATTTACTAAATCTCCTTTGTTAATGACCCTAACCATTCTATCCTTGGTAAGTTTAGTTATAATCGGAATGAAAGAATGGCAATTACGAAGAAAAAAGAAATAAAAATAAGTGGGTGATCGAGCAAATACGTTTAAATACTTAACCAAAACGCCCAGTGCTGGGCAATTTTTTTATTTCTTTAAGCTTTTCAGAAAAATAGATATCATAAAAATAGAAAGGCTGAAAGAAACATAAAGCTGTGAGCCTTTAAACTATTTCATGAAAGAAAAAAATCAAAAACAAAAAGCTTTTATCCAAATTCCAATATTGATAGCGGTTATTGTATCTTTTGCAGTAATCTCAATAGGAGGTTATGGCGGATTTGAATATTTTAAAACCTCCAAAATCATAAAAGAGGCCGAGCAGTTAGCAAGAGAAGAAAAATACGAAGAGGCAATTGAAAAATTAGAAATTGCTCAAAACAGATTACTCGGTAAGATAATGCTTAAACAAACAATAAACACTAAGTTAGACGAAAACAAAAAACTCCTTACAGATAAAACAAAATATGATGAAGGAGTTAATAAACTTAACGAAGGCGACTTACAGGGTTCTATAGATTTATTATCAGAGCTTCCCGAAAACTCTTTTTATTATCAAAAAGCTCAAACTAAGATAGAAGAAGCAAAGAGAAAAATACTAGAAGAAAAACTCTCAGAAGAGCAAATAGCGAGAAAAAAGGCGGAGGAAAAAGCAAAACAAGAAGAATTTGAAAAGAAATTAAAAGAACAACAATTAATAAGCAAAGAGGTAGAAGAAAGAATGATGAACGCTGACAACGATGGCGACGGCTTAACTTATAGAGAAGAATTAAAATTAGGAACTTCTGATTGGAATAAAGATTCTGATTTTGATGGAATTCCAGATAATTTGGATCTACATCCAGCTGGTGGTGGAAGATATCAAGCTCAGACATTTGCTTGGAGTTATGGCGGCTATAACTGGACTTGGACGGCTAATATTCATGAAGATTGGTATGAATATTATAAAGCTAAACCCCGATCTCCTCCTCTTAGTTTAGAATATATTACCTCTAACGATCCCTTTATAAAAGAAGTAGCTAAAAAGATTTCCGAAGCCGCTATTAAAAATAATCTGAGTAAAAGTGCTTTAGTTGTAGCCTTTGTTCAAAGTCTATCTTATTTAGACGATGTATATACTGGTTATGATGAATATCCCAAATATCCCGTTGAAACTTTTTTTGAGAAAAATGGTGATTGTGAAGATATGAGTTATTTAGCAGCTTCTATTCTTAACGCCATGAATATAGATAGTGTTCTTGTTATCTTACCAGACCATATGGCAGTAGGAATTTGGTTTGATTGTGAAATGCCAGGGACATATTATAAAGTTGGTGATAGATGTTATTACTATACAGAAACTACAGGAGAGGGATGGTTTTCAGGAGAAATACCTGACAAATATAAATATACAACTGCAACTTTAATAAAAATTCCCTCTGGAGAAAAAATAACTGTTTCACCCCAATATAAAAAACCTTGTTATGCTGTCAAAGATTTTCCAGGATATTATTCTGATGGAAAAAACTTTTATTCTGATAGTCAATGTAATTATCTAGCTTATTGTGTACCCTACAAAGAGTTTTATGTTAATCCTCAAACATTAGACTTTTATTGGGATAGTAGCTGTTCTCAATTAGTGGTAAAAGGTTGTTCTAAATCCACTTATTATCCAGGGTATTTCTTTGATGGTATTGATTATTATTATGACTCTCGATGTATCCAAAAAGCAAGAATATGTAGACCCTCTTCAATTTATTACGACAGATATTGGGATGGTTACGATCATTATTGGGATAGTAGTTGTACCCAAAGAGTAGTCCCAGGATGTTCCAAATCTATTTATCGTCCAGGATATTTCTTTGATGGTTGGAATTATTATTATGATTACCAATGCACCCAAAAAGTCTCATTTTAGTATTTTCCCCAAAACTTTGTGCGACAATAAAGTAATATTTTTCAAAATCAAAGCGAAGGGAAAGAGTGTCTAAATCCAAATTTTGTATAGGATTACCTATAAATAACTTTTAAAACTTTCCGAGTTTACCACCCCCTCCTTTTGATAAATAGCTAGTAGAGGAAGGGAATATATCCGAAATGTCAAGCAGGCGTTAATAATCACCGAAATTATTTTATATTGAATTCATCAACCAAGTTCTAAAATCATCCATCAAGCGGAGCAAAATTTGACATGATATTTTGATAAAAATATAATAAAAGTGATGAATAAAGATTTCAGTGAGTTAATCGAATATTTAGATCAAAAATTCACAAAATTAAGTGAAGAGATAGCTCAACTTCGAGGAGAGGTAGGTGATATTAAAGAGAGAATGGCAACAAAAGTAGAAATTGACAAACTTCTCGATGCAATAGATGCTTATATGAAACAAGGCGAAAATTATCGTCAGGAAATGGTGATGTTAGCTCACAAAGTTGATAGGCATGAGAAATGGATAAAACAGATTGCTGAAAAGCTTGGAATAAAATTGGAATATTAATTTAAAAAATTTTTTTACTTTCTTATTAACCCAAAACGCCCATCACTGGGCAATTTTTTTTGGATAAAATGTTTAATTCATTTAAAATAAAAAAACATGGAGTTAAAACTTGTCTATAAAAACCTTTGTCCAAATTGTGGGGGAAATATTAGCTCAGAAAGGCTGAGTAAGGGTTTGCCTTGTGAAAATTGTTTGCCAAATGAAAAAGGAAAATTAAAATTTGGTCCTTTATTGGAAGTTGAAGAAAGAAACAAAAGAATAGAAGAAATTGAAGAGCTTTTCAAAAAAGTAGTGAAAGCTAAAATGTGGGCTTTACAAAAGTTTTGGGTAAGAAGATTTTTAAAAGGTGAAAGCTTTACTTTGATTGCTCCGACAGGTTCTGGAAAAACGACAATCCAAATAATTTTGTGTTTGTTTTCAGCAAAATTTTTGAAAAAGAGATGCTTGATAATTTTACCAACCAGCATTTTAGTAAGCGAAGTGTCAAAAAGAATGAAAGATTTTTCAGAAAAATTAAACTTCAATCTCACAATTTCAAGTTATCACTCTTTACTTTCTCAAAAAGAAAAGAAAGAAGAAATTTCAAAGATTGATTTTGCAGACATTATTGTGACTACTCACTTGAGCATAATGAAAAAAGAAGAAATAGCAAGGCAAAGCGTTGATGTTGTTTTTGTCGACGATGTAGATAGTTTTTTGAGAAAGAGCAAGGCAATAAGGTTTGTCTTGAGAATGATGAAGTTACCAGAAAAAATAAAAAAGATTGTCACAGGTGTTTTTGAAAAAAAGATTAATTTGAAAGATGCAATTTCTGAGATTTCAAACACAAAAGAAAAAATTACAGCCCAACTCATTGTTAGTGGAGCGACTCAAAAGGCAAAAAGGACAAGGGCAATTTCGATTTTAAATTCAATATTTGGATTTTCGATTGGTTTAAAATCTGAGTTTGGAAGGAACATTTTAGATTGCTTTGTTGAGACAAAAGATATTAAAAAAGAGCTTTTAAATTTGGTTAAGATTTTGGGAGCTGGAGGTTTAATTTTTGTCCCAATGGATAAAAAATCTGAGTTTGCTGAAGAATTGGAGAAATTTTTGATAGAAAATGGAATAAAAGTTAAGGCATTTTTAAAACCAGATAAAAAAACCTTTGAAGATTTCAAAAGCGGAAATTTGGATGCTTTAATTGGAATGGTGACAACGAGAAGCCCTCTAGTTAGGGGAATTGATTTGCCTGCAAGAATTAGATATGCGATTTTTGGTGGAGTTCCAAAATTTGTAGTGAGAATAAAAATAGAAGAATTCCATCCTACAAAATGGCTAATGCTTTTGAACAATCTTCAGCAGGCAATAAAGGAAGAGTATAAAAAAGAATACCAACTCCTTGTTGCAAATTTAATAAAAATAAAAACCTTGAATACAGAACAACTGGAAGCAGTCAGAAAAGCTCTTGCTGAAAATAAAAATTTGGAAGGGTTTTTAGAATTTGTAAGGAAAGTTGCCTTAAGTGGATTGGAATTTTTCAAAAAAATTTTGAAAGATGAAGATATTTTAAAAGCAATAAGAGAATCCCCGACAATAAGCTTTAGCGAAAGAGAAGGGGAGTATTCGTTTTTGATTCCAGATTCGATAGCTTACATTCAAGCCTCAGGAAGAACGAGTAGATTGTACATTGGAGGTGTAACAAAAGGATTGAGCGTTGTGATAATAGATGAAAAAAAAGCATTCAATTCTTTGAAAAAGGATTTAAGTTATTTTGAAGATATTGAGTGGAAAAATTTGAAAGAAATCGATTTGAAAAAAGTTATTGAAGAGATTGATGAAGATAGAAAGAAGGTTTTGCTCTCTCTTGAAGATAAGTTGAGAGTGGAAGAAACAAAAATAGCTTTGAAGACAAGGTTATTCATCGTAGAATCACCAACTAAAGTGAAAACTATTGCGAGATTTTTTGGAAAGCCGGCAAAGAAAAGATACGAAGGTTTAATCGTTAATGAAGTTTTTGGGGCAAATTCCCTATTAATAATCACTTCGAGTAAAGGACATATTACTGATTTGAGCGAAGAGGAAGGATTTTTTGGGGTTGAGGTAAAAGAAACCTTCATTCCCTACAATGAGCCAATAAGAAAGTGCGCAGTTTGTGGGAAAGAAATTGAAGAGAATGAAAAAGAGTGTGCTTGTGGAAGTAAAAAATTTACTGATTCAAAACCAAGAATTGAGGTTTTAAGAGAGATTGCATCTTTAGTGGATGAAGTGATCATTGGTACTGATCCTGATAGTGAAGGAGAAAGAATTGCTTTTGACTTGTGTTTGCTTTTGAAGCCATTCAACAAAAACATAAAAAGAGCAAGGTTTCACGAAGTCACAAAGAAAGAAATCCATCGGGTTTTGGAAAATTTGGAAGATTTTGATTTGAATTTGGTCAAGGCTCAATTGGTAAGAAGAATAGAAGATAGATGGATTGGATTTAGTATTTCTCCTGTACTTTGGATGGTTTTTAAAAACAAAAGGCTTTCTGCAGGAAGGGTTCAAACTCCAGTTTTGGGATGGGTTGTTGAGAGAACAAAAAAACTTAAAGAAAAAGAAGAGTTAATAAGTTTGAAATTAGAAAATGGCCTTCAATTACAATTTAGGGCCAAAAAAGGAACTTATCAAAAAATTTCCAAAGAGGGATTTGTTGAGATAAAAAAAGTAAAGACCTTTAAAGAAGAAATAAGTCCTCTTCCTCCATTTACCACAGACACTTTTATTTCTGCTTTAACTTCCCTTTTGAAAATCGATGCTGGAGAAGCAATGCAAATTGCTCAAAAATTATTTGAAAGCGGACTAATTACTTATCATAGAACTCCAAGCACTACTGTTAGTTCAGCAGGGATTAGTATTGCCAAAGAGTACATTTTTTCGAATTTTGGAGAAGAGTTGTTTAAAGCAAGAAAATGGGAAACAGAAGGAGCCCACGAATGTATAAGACCAACAAAAGCAATCGATTCTCAAAAGTTGAGAAATTTAATTGGATTGAAAATTTTGAGATTTCCAGTTCCTTTCACAGAAAGAGAAATGAGAGCTTATGATTTAATTTTCAAGAGATTTATCGCAAGTCAAATGAAACCTTCTAAAGTTGAGAAAATAAAATTTAAAATTTTGGCTGGAGGACAAGAGAAAGAATTTGAATTTGTAAACAAAGTTTTAGAAGAAGGATTTTCAAAGATTTTTAAATTGCAAGAAAAAAACATTCTCGCTTTAAAAGAGGGAAAAACAAAAATTTTAGAGAGTAAAAAGAAAACAGTTCCAGTTTTTTACCCTTTTACTTACTCAGAAATCGTTTCGATGATGAAAGAAAAAGGAATCGGAAGGCCTTCAACTTACGCCAAAATTTTGGAAATTTTAAAAAGAAGAAAATACGTGAAAGAAGTGAAAAAATCCATGTTAGTTTCTACAGTCTTGGGAAGAAAAGTTTTTGAGTTTTCACAGCAAAATTTTAGTAAATATTTGCACGAACAAACAACCAAAAAATTAGAAGAAGATATGGACAGCGTTGAAACCGGAAAGAAAAAATTTGAAGAGGTCTTAAGAGAAATTTTTGTTCAAGTAAAAGAAATTATAAAAAATAACCTTGAAAAAGGAGTTGAATATCCAAATCTTTCATTGGTTAGATTTTAATTTTGATTTTAAAAACAAAATTGAGATAGTAGAAAATAAAGCAGTTGAAATGGCAATGAGTTTTGGGGACAAATTTTTTTCTTTAGAATCTTTTGGAATCTCTGCCAAAAGTTTTTGAGGTTTCTCTTTTTCAATTTCAGGTTTTAAAATTTTTATTTTCTCTCTGGCTTGAACATAAGAACTTTTCCCACTTTCTCTGACTTTTATTACAACTTCAGCCTCTCCCTCAAAAAACAAAAATTCTTTTTTCATTCTCAATTTTAATTTTCCCTCAAAAGAAGGACCCGAAAATAAATTTTTAAGATAATAAAAGGAATCTCTCCATTTTTGGTTTTTCTCATCGTATACTTCAGATAATACCTTATCTTTTTCAATAGAAATTTTTAAATCATAAGAGGTATTTTTTAAATTCGAAATTGAAACAAAAATTTCAACTTCTTCGTTTGCCTTAAAGCTTTCTGGAAAAGAAAGCGAAATTTTTGGTTTTTGTTGGGCTTTGGCAAGAGCAATTTCAAAGGAGAAAAGTAAAATGGAAATTGCAAAGATTTTAAACAGTTTCATTTTATCATTATAATCAAAGAATGGAAGAAAAAGAAATCATTGAGAGAGTAATTTTAGAAAACAAAATTGAAAAGTTAAACCCTGTTCAGCAAGGGGCATTAAAAATGGGGATTTTGAAAAGGGAAAGCTTGGTTGTTTCTTCTCCAACATCAAGCGGAAAGACTCTTTTGGCAGAATTGGCAGGATTGAACGTTACTCTAAATAAAAGAAAAAAGATGGTTTATCTTTGTCCCTTAGTTGCTTTGGCAAGGGAAAAATACGAGGATTTCAAAAGAAAATATCAAAAATATGGAATCAAAGTTGCTCTTTCTGTCGGAAATTATGATTCTTCAGATCCTTGGCTTGAAAAATTTGATTGGATAGTTGCCTCAAATGAAAAATTCGATTCTTTAATCAGGCACGAAGCTCCTTGGATAGGAGAAATTGGTTTAATTGTTGCAGACGAAATTCATCTTTTGGACGATCCAAGCAGGGGACCGACCTTGGAAATTTTGTTAACGATTTTGAAAGAAATTTTACCAAAAGCTCAAATTTTGGCATTTTCAGCAACAATCAAAAACGCAGATGAAATAGGGGAGTGGTTGGGAGCAAAAGTTTTAAAATCAAATTTTAGGCCAGTCCCTCTTTACAAGGGAATTTTGTTTGGAGGAAAAATAAAATTGTTTGATTTCAAAGAATACAAATTGAGTCAAGAATTAGGACTCGAAGAATCAATAGTTGAAAACACTCTTTTAATGAAAAAGCAATTGATATTTTTCCTTTCTTCAAGAAGGAATGCCGAGGCCTTAGCAGAAAGGCTTTCAAAATTGGTTTTTCACTTTTTGGAAGAAAAAGAAATTGAAAAACTAAGAGAAATTTCAAAGAAAATTGAAACTACATTAGAAATTCCAACTGAGCAATGCAAAAAATTGGCAAAATGTGTAGAAAAAGGAGTTGCATTCTATCATTCTGGAATTTTGTTTGGACAGAGAGTTTTAATCGAAGAGGCTTATAAAAAGGGATTAATAAAAGTCATTACCTCGACAACTGCCCTTTGCGTACATCCAGACACTTTAGTTTATTGTCAAAACGGGGAATTAAAAAAAATTAAAGATCTAAAAATTGGTGAAAAAATTTTGACCTTCAATTTTAAAAATTTCACTTTTAAATTTGCTAAAGTTCTTAAAAAATTTGCTAGACCTTTATCCAAAAAAGAAAAACTCATTGAGATAACAACATTCAGTGGGAAAAAAATAATTACAACCTCAACCCACCCATTTCTTACACTAAAAGGAGGACAATTCAAATGGATTTCAGCCTCTCAATTGAGTAAAAAAGATTATCTCGTAGTAGCTAAAGAAATTCCACAACCAAAAAGCAAAACTCCCAATTTCCTTGAAATTTTACCCAGTAACGCCAGGATAGCGGAGAAGAAATTAATAAAATTCGTTTTGAACGAATTAATTAAGAAATATAAGACAAAAGTAAACATTTCAAGAAAATTCAAAATAAATATAAAAAAATTGGAAACTTATTTCAATCGAGGAACGAGCTTGCCTTTTAAATACTTTCGGAGTTTTATTAAAGATTTAGATATAAAACCTGAATTTCTTTCAAGAACAATCCATATATCTAGCTGGAAACAAATGGATAAAATAAAAATTTCTCAGAATTTAAATCTTTTAGCAAGACTGTATGGAATTTTGTTAGGTGATGGCAATCTTTTAAAAGTCAAGAGTTTTAATCGAGGGAATACTTATCTCATCTCTCTTACAAGCGGAGATGAAAAATGGCTTAAACAATATCAGACCCTGTTAAGAAAATTTGGTCTTCAAACCAAAATTCGGTCCCATCTCAAATTTTCTGGAGTGAAACAAATATCCTTTAAATCAAAAATTTTAGGAGAAATATTACATGAAAAATTAAATTTTCCATTGGGAAGAAAAGCGAAAATCATCAAAATAACGCCTTTCTTTCTCTCCTCGAACGAACTTTTAAAAGAGGTAATCGGTGGCTTGATCGACACTGATGGAAGTATAGGTAAAGATAAAATAGAAATTTCTTCGATTAGTAAAGAATTGATTCAACAACTTCAACTTGCTTTAATGAGATTTGGTATCTATTCCCACCTCGAAAAAAGAAAAAAACATCTCACCCGTTTAGTAAAATCAAAAAATCCTTCTTATCGATTGTCTATTTTTGGAAAAAACGCAATTCTCTTTAAAAGAAATTTTACCTTGCTTCATTATAAAAAAAGAGAAAAGCTCAAGTTAATTAAAGAAAAATCAAACACCTATAGCAAAGATATTATTCCAGATTCTGGCACTTTTATTAAAAAAATTTTAAAAGAAACAAAATTATCTCAATGGAAATTCAGAAAGATAGTTAAATTGAGCCCCTGGCATTATTTAGTTAAGGGACAAAATCTTTTAAGGAAAACTATTCTAAATAATTTTTCTAAATTACCCAATTCAAGAACGCTTTGTTTTTTAAGAAAAATAGCAAACTCTCCTTTAGCTTTTGAGCAAATTAAGCGTATAAAAGAAGTTAAAAAATCGATTGTTTACGATTTAACAACTACTGAGAATTTTTGGGCTAATGGATTTGTGATTCATAATTCCTACGGTATCAATCTTCCAAATTTCCGAGCAGTAGTTAGAGATGTGAAAAGATACTATCCAGGATTAGGATCTGTTTATTTGCCGGTTTTGGAAGTTGAACAAATGTTTGGAAGGTCTGGAAGACCTCAATTTGACAGTTGGGGAGAAGGGATTTTGGTGGCAAAGACAAAAGAAGATGTAAAGGAATTAGAAGATTATTACATTAAGGGAGAATTAGAAGAAATTTCAAGTAAAATTTCCACAGAATCTGCCTTAAGGATGCATATTTTATCTTTAATTTCAAACAGGTTTTGTAAAAGCCAAAATCAATTGTTAGATTTTTTGAAAAAGACATTCTTTGGAAAAAAGTTCAAAGAAATTTTGATTTTAAGAGAGAAAATTGAGGAAGTGATTTTTGCCCTCGAGGATTGGGGATTTATTAAAACAGAAGAAATAAAAGAGGATGGGGAAGTGATAGATAAAAAATTGATGACAACAAGAATCGGTAAAAGAATTTCTCAGCTTTACCTGGATCCAGCTAGCGCCAATTTATTCATTGAGAATTTAAGAGATTGTCAAAAAGCAAACGAATTTACCTTATTTTGCCTTCTATCAAAAGCAGAAGAATTAAAGCCCTCACCAAGTCTGTCAATGAAGGATGCTTTTTTGATCGAGCAAGAAATTTTCAAGAATGAAGAATACTTTTTCTTTCAAATTCCAGATGAATTTGATGAGGAATACGAGGAATTTTTGCGAGAGGCAAAGTTGGCAACGATTTTTAGTTTTTGGATTGAGGAAAAAGCAGAAGGGGAAATTATGGAAAAGTTAAAAATAACTCCTGGAGAGCTACACTCAAGGATTGAAATTTTAGATTGGTTGCTTTATTCAATTTTGGAAATTTCAAAGTTGATTCCTTTTGATGAAAAAATAAAGAAAATGCTAAAAAAACTAAGAGTCAGAGCTTATTATGGAATAAAAGAAGAGTTAATTCCTCTGGTATCTTTGGAGGGAATTGGGAGAATCAGGGCAAGAACCCTTTTTGATGCAGGATTGAAAACGATTTCAGATTTAAAAAAAGCAAGTGTTGAGAAAATTGCAAAAGTTTTAAAAAGCAAAAGTCTAGCAGAGAAAATAAAAGAGCAAATTAAATAATGCCAGATCTTTTCCAAAGAGAAAGTAAAATTTTGAAGTTTTCTTTTTTCTTTTTCAGAAAAAGACAGTTAAAATCGATTTCCTCTTCGATAGTAAAAATTCTTCCTAAGGGAATGAAATTTCTTTTTTCAACTAAACTCACTAATTCCCCAAAACTCAAAAGATTTTTCTTTCTCAATGGATCTGGATTGTATTTTTGGTAAGAATTTGGAGAGAATTTTTGAATCGTCTCTAAAAATAAAAAAATTTTTGTTACTCTTTTTAGCTCATTAAGCGCTCTTTCTCTCTCTTTTTTGTTCAAGTATTCAATCACATCAAAACAAGTTACCACCTCAAAACTTTCTTTTTTAAATGGCAACTTCAAAATATTTCCTTTTATAATTCATTTTTTTGCTGGAGAATTTTTAAGGCAAAAATTAGATATTTCCACTCCAAAAGCCTTGTATCCCATTTTCCTCAGTGCCAAAACTAGCCCTCCCATTCCACACCCAACATCTAAAAACTTCCAGGATTTTTTTGGTTTCAAAACTTCAACCAGTCTTTTTGCTTCAAACTTTCCTAATTTCTTGTAATTTTTTAAATAATCGGAATACCAACCACTCGAAAAATATTTTTCATCAAAATCTAGTTTCATTTTGAGTTTAATTTTTCTCAAATTTGTAGAGGGAAACCGGAGGGAAATATTTATTTTTCCATTGATAGTTATTCTGTAAAAAGTCAATTTTTTCCATCCCCAATTTTATTGCATCATCAATTTCATAGAGATTGAGGAAGTTTCCGATTCCCGAAAACTCTGAAATGTTGTAACCGCATTTTACCGCATAATAAGTTTTATTCAAAATACAAACCAAGTCAACTCCCGCATCCTTCCCATCGATTTTCACCTTAATCATTTTCACCCTGTAGGATGTTCCCGAAAATTTAATTACATTTTTGAAAGTTTCTACTCTTCTTGGATCATCCCAATCCACGCTCTCTCCCCTTTCTCCAAACCTCTTTTTGGCCAAGTTAATCAAAACATCTAAATCAGAAAAATTATCGATTATCACTTCCGGATTTTGTCTCAAAATTCTGTTTTTATCTTTTCTTAAATTCCTTCTTGTGTTCTTTTTTAAAGTCATTAAATAACCCTCATGATTTTTAAATCCTTTCAGGTTCAAAACGTATTTTGGTTCATCCTCTTTGAAATCCACTTTGCCTTTTAATTTTTCAACCGTCTTTTGAGAGATTGCATTCAAATAAAGAGGGGTCGGTGCGAGAGAGAGTAGAATGGGTACATAATCTATATTCTTTGCAAAGAATTTATTTTCTTCTTGCCAATCTGAACCAAACCAAGTGTACCTTTTCAAATTTTTATCATAAAAGTTATTATCTTCGTACCAAAGGGGCAAAAGCGCTAAATTCTCCCCGTTTTTCTTCAAGACTAAAAAGTAAGGGTTGTATTTATAAGCTTCATAAAAAGCTAATCTAAACTCCCAAGTGTCAAAGAGAGTCAAATTTGGAGAAAATTCTTTCCAAAGTTTTTCACACTCTTTGATGTCAGAAACTACAACAACTTTGTGTTTCAAAATAAAAAGAGACCCTAACTCTTTGAGGGGCTCCTCAAGCTTTAGTTTTTTGTTTTTATCCGAGGGATCCTGGCCTTGGCCCATAGGTGATTATTAGAATATTAAGGCATCAAGATACCTTGTCAAGAACCCCTTTCTCTTTTTATTGCTTCTTCGATCATTCTCTCTGCAACTTCCTTTCCCTTAAATTCTCTCAATTTTACCCATTTTCCAGGCTCCAATCTTTTATAAGTTTCAAAAAATTCTTTAATTTCTTTTTTGGTATGCTCTGGCAAATCTTTTACATCTTGGATTTCTTTAAACCTTGGATCGATTTTTTCTACAGGCACAGCCAAGATTTTTGTATCCACTCCTTCTTCATCTTCCATTTCTAAGACCCCAATCGGTCTTGCTTTGATAAGGCATCCTGGAAAAGTGGGATAAGTTGAGAGCAAAACACAATCTAAAGGATCTCCATCTTCCCCTCTCGTTCCTTTGATAAATCCATACTCAAAAGGAAAATGCATAGGTCCATAAAGAGTCCTATCTAGTTTTATTTGCCCTTCTTTCTCATCAAACTCAAACTTTTGTGGCGATCCCTTTGGGATTTCGACAAAAACCAAAATTTCCATATTATTTTATTTTTGGATTTTCAAGATTTAATGTCAAGAGATAGAATGAAGTTGATGATCTGTAAAATTTGTAAAAAAGAAAAAACCTTAGCAAAATTTTTGGGAGTCTGCAAAGATTGCATTCTGGAAAGATGGGAAGAGGCAAAAAGTTTTATTGAAATTGCTCATCAAAAGTCAAGAAAAGAATTTTCCTTGTCAGAAAAAGTTCCAAAATCAAAATTGGGAATAAAATGCAATCTTTGCTCCAATGAATGCCAAATTGGGAAAGGAGAATTTGGTTTTTGCGGATTGAGGAAAAATGAAAATGGAAAATTGATTTCTTTTGTTTCAAAAGATAAAGCAATTTTAGAGTATTATTATGATCCAATTCCCACAAACTGCGTTGATGCACCCTGGTGCAATGCAAAAGAAAGAGAGTACAATTTGGCAGTTTTTATGGGAGCTTGCAATTTTAATTGTTTGTTTTGTCAAAATTGGCATTTTTTGGACAAGCTCAATCCTGTTTTGAGTCAGCTAAAAAGACAGGATTAAAAAATGTAAGAATTGGCAATGCTCATTGGTTAAGCTAAAATTGAAATCATGGAAAGAGAAAAACTTTTAAAGCTTTTGAAAGAAAATCTCAAAAACCCAAATCTAATAAAACACTCTTTGGCAGTAGAAGCTGGAATGAGGGCATTGGCAAGGTATTTTGGAGAAGATGAAGAAAAATGGGCAATCGCTGGGCTCTTGCATGATATTGATTATGAAAAAACTAAAGGAGATTCTAATTTGCATTCAAAAGTAGGTTCTCAGATTTTAAAAGAAATGGGATTTGATCAAGAAATTTGCGAAGCGATTTTAACTCATAACGAAGCTCATGGAATTTTACCTTTAACGAAAATGGCAAAAGCCCTTTTTTGCTTGGATCCTTTAACCGGATTAATCGTTGCTGCAACTTTGGTTTTACCCTCGAAGAAATTAAAAGATTTGAAAGTTGAGAATGTTTTGAATAGATTTAAAGAGAAATCTTTTGCTAAAGGTGCAAACAGAGAGATAATTAAAAAATGTGAAGAATATTTGGGGTTGTCCCTTGAGAAATTTGTTGAGATTGTTCTTGGAGCAATGCAGGAAATTTCAGATCAATTGGGATTATGAGAAAGAAATTAATAAAAAAGTGTAAAGGAAATGTGGTTTTGTTTGAGGTTTTTGAGGAAAGAATTGAGAAAAGCAAAATTAAATGGGATTTGGTTAATGTTCCGAGAGCAGTTGGAATTTTACCGTTAATTGGGAAAGATAAAATTGTTCTCATTAGGCAATTTCGCTTTCCGATAAATAAAGAAATTTGGGAAATCCCCGCTGGAAAATTGAAAAAAGGAGAAAAACCTGAAATTGGGGCAAAAAGGGAATTGGAAGAAGAAACAGGTTATATGGCGAAAAATTTAAAGAAAGTAGGCGAGTTTTATTTGAGTCCTGGTTATTCAACTGAATATATGTATTTGTTCTTGGCAAGGGGATTGAAAAAGGGCCAACAAAATTTAAGTAAAAGAGAAAAAATTAAGGAAGTTAAAGTTTTTTCGAAAAAAGAAATATTAAAAATGATAAAAGAACGAAAAATTGTGGACGCAAAAACAATTTTAGCCCTATTTTTTCGGGCTTGACTTAATCCTTTAACTTGTTAATTTAAAAGAAAGATAAAAATCAGCAGTCCTAGATGGCAAATTTCAAATCGAACTATTTGAATTTAAAGGTCGCTAATTTTATTTCATTTTTAACATGGCAACTGAAGCCTATTGTGTAAAATGCAAGCAAAAGAGGGAAATGAAGGACGAACAAGTGATTGAAATAAAAGGAAAGGGAGGAACAAAAAGAAAGGCGGTTCAAGGGGTATGTCCAGTTTGCGGAACGAAAATGTTTAAGATTTTGGGAAAGACTTAAAAGATTGCAAATTCCAAGAAAAACGGATAACGCAAAGGTTACGAGTGCGCTTTCTGCTAGAATATTAAAACAATCGCTCTATTTTGTAACAAACTCTGAACCTGATTCAATGTTGATGTTAAACGTCAACAGGAAGGAGTTACCTTGTTTGTTAGTTGAATAAAGAACAGACAATAGAGAAAAACTACCAAAACACGATTCAAGGTTCGATAAAAATGAAGGAAAATTAAAAGAAGACGATTTAAAATTTGATGAAATTGAAGAAACCTTGTAAATAATTAAGCTGGATACAGAATTTAGCAAAAAATGAATTAAAGCAGAAAGTAGACAGGTAAGAATTCGCTGATTTAGAAAAAAGAGTTAGCCTGTTAGAAGCGAAATTTAATAAGTTAAAAGAAATTTGCAAAATCCAATCAAAGACGCCCTTTTTAGGGCGTTTTTGGTTTTCTCTAATTTACTCTAAAAAAAAGAGAGGATGTTACGAAAGAACTAAGTTAAGAACCAATGGATTTCTGAAACATTGTTATTATTTGCTTTTTGTTAGCTTTTTATTAGTCGTACAATCAAGCCCTTTTCAGTTTCCTTTTTTCTGAGTTTTCTTTTGAGAAGCAGCGCTTCAGTTTTTGTAATGGCAATTCTCGCTACTATCTTTCCCGTCGTTGTGTCTACGTAACACAGTTCGTATACCTCCTCTTCCTCTACCATTTTCTCACCATCTTTATAATACCAAATTTAATCAATGTTCGCTAAGCTCTATTATAATATTTAAATAACTCGAAGAGTATTTGGAGAAAAAGTATTAGAATTTTGTAAAAAAGAACATTTTTCAAAAATGCCTTAAACGTTTAGATTATTAAAGGTACATTTCCCCGTAACCTAAGATCAAGCAACTAAGAAATAACTCAACATATTCAAGTCTTTGATTAGAATTTAGTTTCTTAGCCTCCATTTGTTTATTTTTGAGGGAAAATCTATACTCAAAAAATGAGAAATAGAAACGGACAATTTATTCTTTTCGTTTTAGGATTTCTGCTTTCAATAAATTTTTTTGCCTGGCTTGTTGTTTTTGACTTAAAAAGAAATAAATTTTTAGAGGTTATTTTTTTCGATGTTGGGCAAGGGGACGCAATTTTTATAGAAACCCCAACAGGACATCAAATTTTAATAGACGGAGGTCCTTCCTTTAAAATCGTTGAAAAATTAGCAAGAGAAATCCCGTTTTGGGACAGGTCTATTGACATGATTATTTTGACTCATCCAGAAAAAGATCACTTAATAGGACTCTTGGAGGTTTTAAAAAGATACAAAGTTGAGAATATTCTATGGACTGGAGTTGTGAGAAACATTCCAGAGTGGAGAGAATGGGTAAATCTAATAGAAAAAGAAAAAGCTAATATAAAAATTGCCCAAGCTGGGCAAAAAATTTCTTGTAAGAATTGTCAATGGAAAATTGAAATTTTCTATCCCTTTGAAAATCTTAACGGGAGAGAAATAGAAGATTCAAACAACACTTCGATCGTTAGTAAATTAACCTTGGGTGACCTTTCCTTTTTATTCACCGGAGATATTTCAAAAGAGGTTGAAGAGAGTTTAATTTTGAGTTCTTTTGATTTGAAGTCGAAAATTTTAAAGGTGTCTCATCATGGTTCTAAAACTTCAAGTTCTCAAAAATTTTTAGAAAAAGTTTTGCCAGAAATTGCAATAATTTCAGTCGGTGAAAACAGGTACGGTCATCCTCACAGAGAAGTTTTGGAAACTTTGGGAAAATATGGTATAAACGTTTTAAGGACTGACAAAAAGGGCGATATAAAAATCAGTTTTGATGGTAAAAAATATGAAATTTCCAATTTTTAAAACAAAAGTTAAAGGGGTTACAAAAAGATTCAATTTGACAGACCCTCAAGAGGTCAAAGAATATTTTCAACTTAAGGCGGGGAAAGAAATTGAAAAATTAAGAGATTTTTTGAAAGAATCCACTTTTGTAGCGTATCTTTTGGGAAAGAAGAATTCTGGGAAGGGCACTTACTCAAAAATGCTTGCTGAAATTGTTGCGCCAGATAAAATTGATCACTTTTCAATAGGAGATATGGTAAGAGGAATAGATCAAGAATTGAAAGATAAAGAAAAAAGAGCAGAATTGATCGCCTATTTGGAAAAGAACTACCGGGGACCGTATTCTTTAGAGGAAATAATTTATGCTTTAGAAAATAGAAACACCAAGACTCTTTTGCCGACAGAGTTAATTTTAACTCTAGTAAAAAGAGAAATGGAAAAAAGAGAGAAAAAAACAGTTTTTATTGATGGGTTTCCAAGGGAGCTTGATCAGGTTGGCCTTTCCTTGTTTTTTAGGGATTTGATCGGTCATCGTGATGATCCTGATGTTTTCGTGTTTATAGATGTTCCAAACGCAGTGATCGACGAAAGGATAAAATGGCGAAGAGTGTGCCCAAAATGTAATACCCCTAGGAACTTGAAACTTTTAGCTACCAAAGAAGTGATTTTTGAAAACGGAGAATTTCATTTAATCTGCGATAATTGCAAAGTAAAAATGATACAAAAAGAAGGAGATGAGCTTGGAATTGAACCGATAAAGGAAAGGCTGAAAAAAGAAGAGGAAATAATGAAAAATGCAATGGCGCTTTATGGAATTCCAAAAATTTTGTTAAGGAATTCAATTCCAGTTTCGGTGGCGAAAGATTTCGTTGAAGATTATGAAATAACTCCAGAGTATTATTATGAATTAAAAAATGGAAAAGTGATAATTAAAGAAAGACCTTGGGTTTTTAAAGACGATGAAGGAGTTGACTCTTATTCTCTTTTACCTCAACCAGTTGTTTTATCTTTCATTAAGCAGTTGGTGGAAGTTTTGAATATTTCTTGACAAGAAAGTATGTTACAAAGGATAATGAAATAAAGAATTTTTTAGCTTCCTTGATTTCAACACTAAAGAATAAAATCTAAAACTAAAAAATCAAAAAATGAGAAAAAACTTTCAAAAATTTATTCTCTTGATGGCCGGAGTTTTAGCAATGAGTATTTTAATTGGTTATTTAGTCCTTGCTTGGACAGAACCTTCTCAAAATCCACCCCAAGGAAACGTTCCAGCACCTCTTCATGTGGGTTCTCAAGGACAAGCAAAAGAAGGTGGTTTGATACTCAACACTGGGGGAGCTCCTACAGGTTTAATCGTTCAACATGGCAACGTCGGCATCGGGACGACGGCACCAGCTTACAAATTAGATATCGCTGGCGATGTTAGATGGACAGGAACTTTACAAGGTGGTTCTGTTCCCTGGGCAAGATTAACAAGTTTTCCAGGAGATTGCCCTTCAGGCCAATATGTCTATGGAATAGGAAGCACTCTAAAATGCTCTGCTCCACCAAGTGGTGGTATTGGTGGAAGCGGAACAACGAATTACCTAGCAAAATTCACTGGCTCCACAACAATTGGTAATTCAATCATCTATGATAACGGCAACGTCGGCATCGGGACGACCGCACCACAAAGACGATTACATGTTAACGGAGAAATAGTATCGAGTAGCTGGGAAACAGGATATGCACAATTTAGGGCCGTAGCAGCTGACTATGGCTTCATGATTCGAAATGATAATCAGTCTACCTTTTTTTTACTCACGAACTATCGTGACCCATATGGTAGTTACAATAATCTTAGACCGCTTGCAATACGTAATTTGGACGGTACCGTAACTTTGGGTAAGGTATTATGGGTTCAGCATGATGGCAACGTCGGCATCGGGGCGGGGTGGCCACTGCAAAAATTACATGTAGAGGGCAATGCATACATTAGTGGCAATCTCGGCGTTGGAACGTTCCGCCCAGAGAGACGACTACATGTTTACGGAGAAATACTATCGAGTAGATGGGACACAGGACATGCACAGTTCAGAGCTATAGGAAATGACTATGGCTTCATGATTCGAAATGATGGTATTGCTACTTATTTTTTACTCACGAACCGTGGTGACCCATATGGTGGTTGGAATACGCTTAGACCACTTACAATACATGATTCGGACGGCTCCGTATATTTGGGCAATGTATTATGGGTTCAGCATGGTGGCAACGTCGGCATCGGGACGACGGCACCAGCTTATAAATTAGATGTAGCTGGCGCAGTCCACGGCACAAGCTTCCCAGTTTCTTCAGATATAAGGTTCAAAGAAAACATTGTTCCATTAAGTAGCTCAGGCAGTATTTTGGAAAAATTAGAAAATCTCAAAGGAGTGTATTTTGAGTGGAACGAAGCCTACAAGAAATTGGGAAGAGCTGTACCAGGCAGACACATTGGTTTAATTGCTCAAGAAGTTCAACAACAATTTCCAGAGATTGTTTCTGTTTGGGGTGATGATTCTGATTATTTGGCAATTGACTATAGCAGATTTTCAGTTGTCCTTTTGGAGGGAATAAAAGAACTTTACCAACAAACTAAAGCTCAGCAAAAAGAGATTGAAGAAATGAAACTTCAACTAAATTCTTTAGGTCAAATTGGATCAGAACCAACTGACGATTCCCAAAATTTTGTTGGAAAAATAAAACAAGTCTTAACTTTCCTTGGCTTCTTTCTTGAAAATGACATCGCCAAGATAAAAGAGATAATCACTGAGAAGCTTTCAGCTGAAGTAATTGTTTCAAAGAAAATCGAAACTGAAAGGATGATCACAAAAGAAATTCAAATGGTTGATAAGGTAACTGGAAAAGTTTATTGTCTCTGGATTGAAAATGGAGAATTGATGAAAATAGAAGGGGAATGTGAGTCAATGAATAACGAATAATCAACGACCAAAGAAAGTGGCACAAGTCAAACCAGTGTTAAAATTTCATTTACTCTTTATTTCTCGATCGCGAAATAACGCGTAACTTGCACCTCTAAATAAATTTTTTTGAAAATTTTCAACTATTAATCTCTTACAGATTTTTGCCATGGCAAAATTATGTAAGAGAATTCATGAATAAAGAAAGAGACCTTTTCACTATTTCACAATTGTGAAATTGTGAAAAACTGAAATTCTTGAATTGGATTTTTTTTGTTTAATTTTTGAATATCTAACTTTTTTTCAATTAAAAGGTAGAAATTCCATTGCTACGTAGCAGTGGAGTTTTTGCCCCAAATTAAGAGAATAAAGGAATTAGAAAAATTGATTGCTAAAAATTACATCATAATGTTGACGTCTGACATCAACATAAGGCAGTCAACACAAGGCATCAACATAAGGCAAATTATGTAAGAGAATTTGGCGAAGGTGTTTAAAAATAGATTGAAAATTTTACTTGATGATATTAAACATTGGGAGTTGACTTTTTTTTATTTAGTTTTAAAATAGAAAGTATGCCAACGATTAATCAATTGGTAAAAAAAGGAAGAAAAAAGAAGATAGGGAGAATAAGATCTCCCGCTTTGAAATTTTCTTTTAATGTTTTAAAGAACAAGCCAGTTTTCTTTCCTTCTCCTTTCAAGAGAGGAGTTTGTATTAAAGTTTTTACCACTACTCCTAAAAAGCCAAACTCAGGTTTAAGGAAAGTTGCAAAGGTGAGATTGACAAACGGAAAAGAAATTACTGCTTACATTCCTGGTATTGGCCACAATTTGCAAGAACACTCAATCGTTTTAGTTAGAGGAGGAAGGGTAAAGGATTTACCAGGAGTAAGATATCATATTGTCAGAGGAGCCTATGATGCTGCGGGAGTTGAAGGAAGAAAAACTTCAAGGTCAAAGTATGGGGCAAAGAAAGAAAAAGTTGTAGAAACTACATCATGAGCAGAAGAAAACATAGAATAGAAAGGCCAGTTCCTCCAGATCCTGTTTACAACAGTGAATTAGTTTCAAAATTTATTAACTATGTGATGAGGAAAGGGAAAAAAACCATAGCAAGAAAAATAGTCTATGGTGCTTTTGATATCATTAAAGAAAAAACAAAAAAGGATCCTTTAGAAGTTTTCCAAAAAGCAGTTGAGAATGCTGGACCCTACTTAGAAGTAAGACCGAGAAGAATCGGTGGAGCAACTTATCAAATTCCGGTTAAGGTCCCCGATTACAGAAGGATTACTTTGGCAATGAAATGGATGATTTTGGGAGCAAAACAAAAAAAGGGAAAAGCAATGAAAGAGAAATTGGCAGAAGAAATAATCGCTGCTTCAAGAGGCGAAGGTTTTGCAGTTAAAAAGAGAGAAGATTTACACAAAATGGCAGAAGCAAACAAAGCATTCGCCCATTTTGCTTAGTAAAAAATTATGCCCCGCAAGTACCCTATTGAAAACTTAAGAAACATAGGGTTTATTGCCCATATTTCAGCAGGTAAAACAACAACGACTACCTGTGTTTTGTATTACACTGGGAGGATTCACAAAATTGGGAGTTTAGAAAAGGGAACCACTCCCTTGGATTGGATGATCCAAGAGAGAGAAAGAGCAATGACTATTATGGCAGCAGCAACTTCTTGCTATTGGAAAGTTGGAGGAAAGGAGTATGAAATAAATATTATTGACACTCCAGGACACATTGATTTTACTGCAGAAGTTCAAAGATCTTTAAGAGTTCTAGATGGTGCAGTGGTTGTTTTTGATGGATCGGCAGGTGTTCAATCACAATCTGAGACAGTTTGGCATCAAGCAGACAATTTTTCTGTTCCAAGAATTTGTTTTGTGAATAAAATGGATAAAGTTGGAGCAGATTTTGAAATGAATTTAAAATCAATCTGGCAAAGATTGAGTGAAAACGCAGTACCTCTGCAATTGCCAATCGGAGTTGAAGAAAACTTTTCTGGTTTGATCGATTTAATTGAAATGAAGGCGTTGAAGTTTGAAGGAGAAGAAGGATCGATAAAAAAAGAGTTTGAAATCCCGTCTGAGATGAAAGACTTGGCAATGAAATGGAGAGAAAAATTACTCGAGAAAGTTGCTGGAGAAGATGAAATTTTATTAGAGAAGTATTTGTCCAATAAAGAAGGGATAACTCCAGAAGAATTGAGAAGTGCAATTAGAAGAGCAACGATAAAGTGTAGATTATTCCCAGTATTTTTTGGTTCCCTCTATAAACGAATTGGAGTTTTGCCACTTTTGGATGGAATAGTTTACTATTTACCGAGTCCTTTAGACCTTCCTCCAGTTAAAGGAACAGATCCAAAAACTGGACAAATTATAGAAAGAAAACCATTAGAAACAGAACCTTTCTGTGCATTGGCCTTCAAAATTCAAGCTGATCCTTATGTGGGAACTTTAACTTACTTTAGAGTTTATTCTGGAACTTTGAAAAAAGGTTCTTATGTTTTAAATACTACCTCTGGAGAAAAAGAAAGAATCGGAAGAATTTTGAGAATGCATGCAGACAAAAGAGAAGAAGTTGAAGAAGCTTTCGCTGGAGATATTTTAGCTACTGTTGGTTTAAAAAACACCCTAACAGGGCACACACTCTGTGATGAAAATTATCCCATAGTTTTAGAAAAGCCGACATTTCCTGAACCTGTAATTTCAGTAAAAATTGAACCCAAAACCAAAGCAGATCAAGACAAATTAGCATCTGCTCTTAAAAAACTTTCTGAGGAAGATCCTACTTTTAAAACCAGATACGATACAGAAACCGGAGAAACGATCATTTCGGGAATGGGGGAATTGCACTTAGAAATAATTGCTGATAGACTAAAAAGAGAATTTCATGTAGAAGGAAATTTGGGGAAACCACAAGTTGCCTACAAAGAAACGATAAAAGAAGTAGCAGAAGCCGAGGGAAAATACATTAGACAATCTGGAGGAAGAGGACAATACGGTCACGTAATAATCAGAGTTGAGCCAAAAGAAAGAGGGACAGGTTTTGAATTCGTTGATGCAATCAAGGGAGGAGTGATTCCGAAAGAATTCATTCCTGCAGTTGAAAAAGGAGTAAAAGCAGCGATGGAAAAAGGAGTTTTAGCAGGTTATCCATTGATTGATTTAAAGGTTACTCTTTTTGATGGTTCCTTTCACGAAGTAGATTCTTCTGAGTATGCTTTTAAAATTGCAGGTGAAATTGCTTTGAAAGAAGCAGCAAAAAAAGCAAAACCAACCCTTCTTGAACCTATAATGAAAGTAGAGGTAGTTATTCCTGAAGAATATTTTGGAGATGTTTTAGGAAATTTGGCAGCGAGAAGGGGAAAAATTGAAGAGACGATAGATAGAATAAAAACAAAAATCATTAGAGCAAAAGTTCCTTTAGCTGAAATGTTCGGTTATGCAACTGACTTGAGATCCTTGACAAAAGGTCGAGGATCATTTATTATGGAATTTGATCATTACGAAGAAGTCCCGGAATACATTCAACAGCAAATCATCGAAGGAAAACTTAAATGAGCCATAAAAGGTCTTAAAATAAAAGGTCTTAAAAATCTTTTTTAATTTTAATTTAAATAGCATGCCAGAAAAAGAAAAATTTGTAAGAACAAAACCCCACATTAACATAGGAACGATTGGTCACGTAGACCATGGAAAAACTACTTTAACCGCTGCTATTTTGAAGGTTTTAAGCATGAAAGGTCTTTACGCGCCAGTGAAAACGGTTGAGGAGATAGACTCTGCGCCAGAGGAAAAAGCTCGAGGTTTAACCATTAATATTTCTCATTTGGAATATGAAACCGAAAAACGTCATTACGCTCATATTGATTGTCCGGGCCACGCAGACTACATTAAAAACATGATCACTGGAGCAGCCCAAATGGATGGTGCGATTTTAGTAGTTTCTGCAGTAGATGGAGTGATGCCCCAAACAAGAGAGCACGTTTTACTAGCAAGACAAGTGGGATTGCCAGCTTTAGTCGTTTTTATCAACAAATGCGATGCAGTAGCCGACAAAGAATTAATAGATTTGGTAGAAAGTGAAGTAAGAGAGCTTTTGAAAAAATACGAATTTCCAGGAGAAGAAATTCCAGTAGTGAAAGGATCTGCTTTAAAAGCCTTAGAAGCTACTTCTATAGACGACCCGTGGGCAAAATCAATTTTAGAATTAATGGATGCAGTTGACAATTACATTCCAGATCCAGTGAGAGAAATTGACAAACCATTTTTAATGGCGATCGAGGATGTTTTCACAATTGCTGGAAGGGGAACTGTTGTTACGGGAAGGATTGAAAGAGGAGTTATTCATCCAAACGATGAAATTGAGATTGTTGGAATAAAACCAACGATAAAAACTGTTGCAGTTTCAATAGAAATGTTTAGGAAAATTTTGGACGAAGGTAGAGCGGGAGATAATGTTGGAATTTTATTAAGAGGGGTGAAAAAAGAAGATGTTCTCAGAGGTCAAGTGGTAGCAGCTCCAGGAAGTGTTACTCCCCATTCAGAATTTGAGGCTCAAGTTTATGTCCTAACAAAAGAAGAAGGAGGAAGACACACACCATTTTTCTCAGGATACAAGCCTCAATTTTATTTCAGAACTGCCGATGTTACAGGAGAGGTTATTTTGCCAGAAGGTACCGAAATGGTAATGCCAGGAGATACCGTTAATTTAAAAGTGAAATTAATTTATCCAGTTGCGATGGAAGAAAAACAAAGGTTTGCTATCAGAGAAGGTGGAAAAACAATTGGGGCAGGTGTTGTTACAAAGATTATCAAATAATGGCAAAGAAAAAAGAAAAAGAGGAAGTTCCAAAACAGAAAATCAGAATAAAATTGAAAGCCTACGATTATAAAGTTATTGATTCGTCTGCAAGGCAGATAATAGATGTTCTATTAAGATACGGTGCAAAAGTTGCAGGCCCTATTCCTTTGCCAACAGAAATCCACAGATATACAGTGAATAGAGATGCCTTTGTCCACAAAGATAGTAGAGAACAATTTGAAATCAGAATTCACAAACGATTGATTGAGGTTTGTGGATTGAATCAAAGGATAATCGATGCTTTACAAAATTTGAGCTTGCCAGCGGGAGTTGAAATTGAAATAAAAATTTAAGTTTTTATGTTTTTCCACTAATTTTTTATTTTTGCCTCTAGAGAAAAACTCGAGATGTCGGGTTTTTCTCGGCATTTTTAAATTATGAAGTTTATTTTAGGAAAGAAAATTAAAATGTCACAAATTTTCGATAGAGAAGGGAACGTTATTCCCGTAACGATTATTGAAGCAGGCCCCTGCTATGTTACTCAATTGAAAACAAAAGACAAAGATGGATATGAAGCAGTTCAAATTGGTTTTGAAAGACTAAAAGAAAAGAAAATGACAAAGTCAAAGGAGAAAAAGCCATTTAAGTATCTAAGAGAATTTAGAGACGAGATTAAAAATTATCAATTAGGTCAAGAAATTACAGTTTCAATCTTTAAAGAAGGCGATTTAGTTTCCGTTTCTGGAATTTCAAAGGGAAAAGGCTTCGCGGGGGCAGTAAAAAGATGGGGATTTTCTGGAAGACCAGCCACTCACGGAATGAAGCATGAAGAAAGAACACTAGGGTCGGTTGGTTCTTCAACTCCCTCAAGAGTGATTAAAGGAAAAAAAATGCCAGGAAGAGCAGGTGGTGAAAGGGTAACGATTAAAAACTTAGAAATTGTTAAAGTAGAACCAGAGAAAAATTTATTGTACATTAAGGGAGCAGTGCCTGGTAGTCGCGGAACTCTTTTAGAAATCACCACCAAAAACAGAAATTCCACTGCTACGTAGCAATGGAGAAATTAATTTTGAGGAGTTTTAATTATCATGTTAGTTAAAGTTTACAATGCAAAGGGGGAAGTAGTTGGAGAAACTGAGTTACCGTCAGAAATTTTTAATGTTGAATTCAATCCAGATTTGGTTCATCAGGTTGTTGTTTCTCAAATGGCAAACAAAAGACAACCTATCGCTCATACTAAAGACAGATCTGAAGTTTCAGGAAGTGGAAGAAAAATTTGGCCCCAAAAAGGGTTAGGAAGGGCAAGGCACGGGGATATTCGAGCTCCGATTTTCAGACATGGTGGAGTTGCCCACGGTCCAAGGAAAGAGAAAATTTATAAAGTAAAAATTCCAAAAAAAATGAAAAGGAAAGCTCTTTTTATGGTTTTATCGCAAAAGGTAAAAGACGATGAATTGATTTTGTTGGATGATTTGAAAATAGAAAAGCCGAAGACAAAATTGGTGGCAAAAATAATTCAGAATTTAAGAGAAAAAATTGAAAATTTCAAAAAAGGTTCTGTTCTCATTGCCATTCCAAAAAAAGATGAAAATTTAATTTTGGCAGCAAGAAATATTCCAAAAGTTGGAGTTTTGGAGGCAAGGAATTTGAACTGTTTAGATTTGCTAAATTATAAATTTTTATTGATGCCAAAAGAGTCAATTGAAAAAATTAAAGAAACATTTTTGAAAAAATGAGGGAAGAGCAAATTATAATCAGACCAGTTTTAACAGAGAAAGCAAGGGAACTTTCAGAAAAGGGACAATATGTTTTTGAAGTTTCAAAGCTAGCAAACAAAAGTGAAATAAAAAAGGCAATAGAAAAGCTTTTCAAGGTCAAAGTAGAAAAAGTTAGAATCATAAAGCTTCCAGAAAAGCCAAGAAGGCTTGGAAGAATTTTTGGGAAAAAGGGAGGAATTAAAAAGGCAATCGTTAAATTAAAAGAAGGTCAAAAAATTGAAATTTTTAAATGATGAGTACAACAGTTTTAACAAAAAAAGAGCCAGAAAAGAAACTTTTGAGGCCAAAAAAGAAAAAGGCTGGAAGGTCAACCCAGACAGGACAAATTACAGTTAGACATCGCGGAGGGGGAGTAAAAAGGCTTTATCGAGTTGTTGATTTTGGGCAAGAAAAATTTAAAATTCCAGGAAAAGTGATTGCAATAGAATATGATCCAAATAGGACTGCTTATTTGGCTTTGGTAGAATATCAGGATGGAGAAAAAAGATATGTTTTGGCTCCCCATGGAATAAAGATTGGTGATGAAATAATTTGTGATGAGAAGACAGAAGTTAAAATTGGAAATAGAATGAAATTAAAAAATATTCCAATTGGAACTGAGGTTTTCAACGTTGAATTGATCCCAGGAAAAGGTGGAAAAATGGTTAGAGCAGCAGGAACTTGTGCTAAAGTTTTAGGTCAAGAAGGAGAATATACTATTTTGGAATTACCTTCTAAAGAACGAAGGAGAGTTTTTTCAGAATGTTTTGCGACGATTGGAAGAGTTTCTAACCCAGAACACATTTTTGAAGACATTGGAAAAGCAGGAAGGAGAAGATTGAAAGGATGGAGACCTACAGTAAGAGGGAAGGCAATGAATCCAGTTGATCATCCCCATGGCGGAGGAAAGGGCAAAGCCCCAATTGGAATGCCCTATCCAAAAACTCCCTGGGGAAAACCTGCCAGGGGAGTAAAAACCAGAAAGAAAAAATGGACAGATAAATTAATAATTAAGAGAAGAAAATAACATGCCGAGGAGCTTAAAAAAAGGTCCATATGTAGATCAAAAATTGTTAAAGAAGGTTTTGAAACTGAAGGCAGAAAAGAAAGAGGAACCCATAAAGACCTGGGCCAGAGATTGTACTATCATCCCAGAGTTTGTCGGAATTACTTTTTTGGTTCACAATGGAAAAGATTTTATTCCAGTGAAAATTAGAGAGGAAATGGTTGGTCATAAACTCGGCGAATTTGCCCCAACGACAAAATTCATTAGACACGGTGGTAAAATGCAAAGAGAATTGGAAAAGAAAGTAGCAAAGAAAGAGGCAGAAAAAATTAAAGCAGAAATGAAATAAAGAATGAAAGAGGTAAAAGCAAAATTAAAATATTTAAGGATTGCACCAAGAAAAGTAAGGTTGGTAGCAGATTTAATAAGAGGAAAAACAGTTGAGGAAGCTGAAAGGATTTTGAATTTTACAAGAAAAAAAGCAGCCCCTCCTCTTTTGAAGCTTTTAAAGTCTGCGATTGCCAACGCAAGGCACAATTTCAATTTAGATGAGAAAAACCTTTACATTTCAAAAATTACAGTCGATGAAGGTCCAAAAATGGAAAAAATTTTCCCAAGAGCAAGAGGAAGAGCAGATATAGTTCAAAAGAAAACTTCTCATGTAACTTTAATTTTAAAAGAAAAAGAAAAAACATGACATTCAAAGCTCATCCAAAAGGTTTAAGATTAAGAAGAATGGAAGATTGGGACTCCAGAGGTTTTTATGAGAAAGATTTTGCGAAAAAATTAGAAGAAGATTTTAAAATTAGAAAATATCTCGAAGAAAATTTAAAAGAAGGCCTAGAAAGAATTGAAATTGAAAGGTCTCCAGGAAGAATCAATCTAATAATCAATACCTCAAGACCAGGTTTGATAATTGGAAGAGGTGGAGAAGGAGTTGAAAAAATAAAAAAAGATATTGAAGAGAAGATTTTAAAAAGGAAAGGAGAATTAAGAATTGAGGTAAGAGAAGTGAAGAATCCTTGGGCTTCTGCAACTTTGGTGGCAAAGTGGATGGCAAGTCAAATTGAAAAAAGAGTGCCCTACAGAAGGGTTCTTAAGACCGCCTTAGCTAGAATTATGAGCCAAAAAGGAGTTGAAGGAGCGAGAGTTCAAGTTGCAGGAAAATTAGATGGAGTAGAAATTGCAAGAACTGAGTGGTTACAACAGGGAAAACTCCCAAGGCAAACATTGAGAGCAAACATAGATTATGCCCAAGCCACTGCTTTTTGTACTTACGGAACAGTTGGGATAAAGGTTTGGATTTATAAGGGAGAAAAATTTGACTGATGCAGTTTAGACCAGCAAAAACTAAATACAGAAAAGAACAAAGAGGAAGAGGTTTTGAAGGGACTGAAACCAGAGCAACAAATTTGGCCTTTGGTTCTTTTGGTCTGAAGGCGCTAGAATCTAAATGGATAAACGAAAAGCAATTAGAAGCAGTAAGGAAGATAATTTTGAAATACTTAAAAAAGGGTGGGAATGTTTGGTTCAGAGTTTTCCCTCAAAAACCCATTACTTCAAAGGGAGTGGAATTTTCAATGGGAGGAGGAAAAGGAGATGTTGTAGGCTATGTTGCTCCAGTTAAAAAGGGAAGGATTATAGTCGAAATTGATGGTATTGACGAAGAAGTTGCAAGAGAAGCTTTGAGAAAAGCTGCAGCAAAACTTCCAATTAAGACAAAATTTGTGAAAAAATGAGGGCAAAAGAATTGAGAGAAAAGAAAATAGAGGAGTTAAAAAAAGTTTTAAAAGAAAAGAGGGAAAAGTTAAAAAACTTAAAACTTGATTTAATTCAAGGAAAGTTGAAAAATGTAAGGGAAATTAGAGAAGCAAAAAGGGATATTGCAAGGATTTTAACAATTTTAAGAGAAAAAACATGCCAAAAAGAAGATTCATTGGACAAGTAATATCAGACAAAATGCAAAAAACGGTTGTAGTTAAAGTGGAGAAGGTAAAACGCCACCCGCTTTATAAAAAGACCTACAAAGTCCACAAAAAATATCATGCTCACGATGAATTAGGTTGTAAAGTAGGAGATACTGTTTTAATCGAAGAATCAAGACCTTATTCAAAGACAAAAAAGTGGAAAGTAGTCCAAATAATTGAAAGAGCAACATGATTCAGATGAAAACAAAATTGAAAGTAGCAGATAATACTGGAGCAAAAGTCATTCAGTGTATTAGAGTTTTGGGTGGGTCAAAAAGAAGATATGGAAGAGTTGGAGATGTGATAGTTGGTGTAATAAAGGAGGCAGAGCCAAGGAGAGAGATAAAAAAGCATCAAATCGTCAGAGCTGTGATTGTTAGGACAAGAAAAGAAATTAGAAGAAAAGATGGAACTTATGTTAGGTTCGACGATAATGCTTGCGTAATAATTGACCCAAAAACTGGAGATCCAAAAGGAACGAGAATAATTGGTCCCATCGCAAGAGAAGTAAAAGAAAAAGGTTTTGAAAAAGTTGCAGCTTTGGCAGAAGAAATAGTATGAAGATAAAAAAAGGAGACACAGTTTTAGTAATTTCTGGAAAATGGAGGGGAAAAGTTGGAAAAGTTTTGAGAGCTTTTCCAAGGGAGTTTAAAGTTTTGGTAGAGGGAGTGAATATTGTTAAAAAACATCAAAGACCAAAGAGAGCAGGAGAAAAGGGACAAATTGTTGAAATTTCAAAACCAATTCCTGTTTCAAAAGTGAAATTAATTTGTCCTTCTTGCAAAAAAGCGACTAAAGTTGGCTACAAAATCGAGGGCGAAGAAAAATTTAGAATTTGTAAAAAATGCGGAGCAAAAGTATGAGGTTAAAGGAAAAATATGAAAAAGAAGTAATTCCAAAGATGATGGAAATTTTTGGTTTTGAAAATAAAATGGAAGTTCCAAAGGTTGAAAAAGTTATAATAAATTGTGGTTTTGGAAAGTTGGTTGCTGGTAAGAGCGAAAAGGAAAAAGAAGAAATCATAAAAAACATAGTACACGATCTTTCGATGATTACAGGACAAAAGCCTATTTTAACAAGAGCAAAAGAGTCAATTTCTGCGTTTAAAATAAAAAAAGGAGAAGAAATTGGGGCAAAAGTAACCTTAAGAAGAAAGAGAATGTATGATTTTTTAGAAAGGCTAATTAATATTGGACTTCCAAGGTCGAGAGATTTTAAAGGAGTGGAAAAGAGTTGGTTTGATCAATCTGGAAATTTAAACATTGGCATTAAAGAACAAATTGCCTTTCCGGAAGTTTCTCCAGAAGAAACAAAATTTATTTTTGGGTTTCAGGTGACAATAGTTACCAATGCAAAAAAGAGAGAACATGCTATTGAATTAATGAAGCTTTTGGGTTTTCCGATTAAAGAATAAATTTTATGCCAACAAAAGCAAAAATTGTAAAAGCGCAAAAACCACCAAAGTATAAAACCCGAATTGAAAGGAGGTGTTTTAAATGTGGGAGAAAAAAAGGATACATGAGAAAATTTGGACTTTGCAGAATTTGCTTTAGAGAAATGGCAAGGCAAGGTCTAATCCCAGGAGTAAAAAAAGCCTCTTGGTAAATATGTCAGTAGATCCAATTTCAGACATGTTTTGTGCAATAAAGAATGCTCAAGCTGTTAAAAAAGAGACAGTTGATATTCCCTTTTCAAAAATGAAATTTGAAATTGCAAAAATTTTAGAAAAAGAAGGTTTTATTGAAAAAGTTGAAAAAATAAAAAAGAAAATTCAAAAAGGAAGAAAAAAACCAAAACCATTTCTGAGAATAAAGTTAAAGTATGATGAGAACAAGATAGGAGCGATTTCAGATATAAAAAGAATCTCAAAACCAGGACAAAGAATTTATTTACCTTATAAAAGAATTAAAAAAGTGAAAGGAGGCTATGGGATTGCGATAATTTCAACTTCAAAAGGAATAATGACTGATAAAGAAGCAAGGAAACAAAAGGTTGGGGGAGAGGTAATATGTGAAGTATGGTAGTATGTCAAGGATAGGTAAAAAACCAATTGAAATTCCAAAAGAAGTTCAAGTTAAAATCGAAGGTCAAAAAGTAATAGTTTCTGGTCCAAAAGGGACTTTGGAAAGAGAATTTCGGCCAGAAATTGGTTTTGAGATTAAAGAAGGGAAGATTTTTGTTTTTCCAAAAATTGAATCAAAAGTGGCAAAAGCTCTTTGGGGAACCTACAGGCAGTTAATATCCAATATGATTGAGGGAGTTGTAAAGGGGTATGAAAAGAAATTAGAAATTGAGGGATTAGGATATAAAGCTACAATGGAGGGAGAAAATTTAGTTTTAAGAGTAGGCTTTTCACATCCAGTAATAATTGCACCTCCAAAGGAAATTAAGATTTCAGTTGATAAAAATATTATTACCGTTTCCGGGATTGACAAAGAATTAGTTGGCCAAGTAGCTGCTAATATTAAGAAAGTAAAACCTGCAGAGCCCTACAAAGGAAAAGGAATAAAATATCTTGGAGAAAAAATTAGGAGAAAAGTTGGAAAAAAGGCAACTGCGGGTGCAAAATAAAATAAAGAGCAAAAGCTATGGAAAGAAAAGAAAAAATAAAAAGGAGGGAAAAGAGAAAAAAGAGAACAAGGAGAAAAACTTTTGGTACTAAAGAGAGACCGAGACTTTGTGTTTTCAGATCGTTAAAGCATATTTATGCCCAGATCGTCGATGATACCGAAGGTAAAACTTTAGTTTCTGCCTCCGATCGTGAATTAAAAGAGAAAAAAGGATTAAAAAAGGTTGAAATAGCAAGAGAAGTTGGAAAATTGATTGCAAAAAAAGCTTTAGAAAAGAAAATAGAGAAAGTTTCTTTTGACAGGTCAGGTTATAAATATCATGGGAGGGTGAAAGCTTTGGCAGAAGGAGCAAGAGAAGGAGGACTAAATTTTTAATTTTTAATTTTTAAACATGGAGGAATTAGAGCAAAAAAAAGAGGAAAAAATCGAGACAAAACTTTTAGATTTAAAAAGAGTTGCCCACACTAGAGCTGGTGGGAAAAAGTTAAGATTTAGAGCGGTAATGGTTGTTGGAAATAAAGCCGGAAAAGTTGGGGTTGGGGTGGCTTCTGGTTTGGATGTTGCTCAAGCAATCGAAAAAGCAACTTTTCAGGCAAAGAAGAATATGATCGAAGTTCCAATTGTTAATGACACTATTCCTCACGAAGTTTACGCAAAATATGGACCCGCAAAGGTTTTATTGAAACCTCAAAGAAAAGGTAGAGGACTTGTTGCAGGAGGGACAGTGAGAATTGTTTGTCTTTTAGCTGGGATTAAAAACATTTCTTCAAAAAATTTAGGGAGAACTTCTAACAAAATGAATGTTGCAAGAGCAACCATAGAGGCGTTAAAAAAATTGAAAAAGAAACCGATTGAACAACAAACAATTAAAAACAAAACAGAATGAACAAAAATAAAAAATTATGCAAATACATCAATTGAAACCAAAGACAAAAAGAAAGAAAGAAAAAAGAGTAGGAAGAGGGGGAGACAGTGGTCCTTATTGTGGAAGGGGCGTTAAAGGACAAAAGTCAAGGGCAGGAAGAAAATTAAAACCTATTATCAGGGATATTTTAAAGAAATATCCAAAGCTAAGAGGATACAGATTTAAAGCAAAGAAGGATTACGAAATAATCAATCTTGAAAAAATTGAAAAAGTTTTTCAAGACGGAGAGAGAGTTACTCCTGAAATTTTGGTTGAAAAAAAATTGATTAGGAGAAAGGCTGGAAAAGTACCGAAGGTTAAAGTTTTAGGCAGAGGAAAACTTACTAAACAGCTTATTTTCGAAAATTGCAAGATTTCAAAATCTGCAAAAGAAAAAATCGAGAAAGCGGGAGGCCATGTGGTATAAACCATTAATCAATGTTTTCAAAATAAAAGATTTAAGACAAAGGGTTTTGTTCATTTTTTTGGTTTTTGCAATTTTTAGGATTTTAGCAAATATTCCAATCCCGGGAATTGACTTTGAGAAATTAAAACAACTTTTCGATCAATTTAAAATGTTAGGACTCTTAAATGTCTTTACAGGAGGAACTTTAGAAAGATTTTCTATTGCTATGCTTGGCTTGGGACCTTACGTTATTTCTGTGGTTATCTTACAGCTTTTAACAATGATTTTTCCATCTCTCGAAAAAATGTACAAAGAAGGAGGGGAAGAAGGAAGAAGGAAATTTGAACAGTATGGAAGAATTCTCACCCCTTTTTTATCTGCCCTTCAAGCTTTTGGAATGCTAAGTCTTTTTTCTCGGGAAGGAATAATTTCTTATTTTTCTCCCCTTTTAATGCTTTCTTCGGTTATTTCAATCTCAGCGGGAACTGTTTTATTAATGTGGTTGGGTGAATTAATTTCCGGGAAAAGAATCGGAGATGGAATTTCTCTTTTGATCTTTGCGGGAATTGCTGCAGATTTTCCAAGAAATATGTTAGCTATGATTGCTGGCTTTGATCCAACCAAAATTTTTTCTTATTTACTTTTTCTAGTGATGGTTTTTTTGATAATAGTTTTTGTTGTAATAGTTACTGAAGCAAGGAAAATAATTCCAGTAACTTATGCAAAGAGGGTCAGAGGGTTTAGAATGTATGGGGGCGTATCCACTTATTTACCTCTTTCGGTGAATCCAGCTGGAGTAATGCCAATTATTTTCGCTTTATCGATTTTAACTTTTCCTTCGATGGTAGCTAATTTTTTTGGAGGAGCTTCAGGGATTTTGGGTCAAATTTCAAAAAGCACTCTTTTATTTTTTGAAAATCCGTTTGTCCATTCAAGTTTATATTTTCTTTTTGTAATCCTCTTTACTTATTTCTATACCGCAATCGTTCTTGACCCAAAAACAATTTCAGAAAATCTACAAAAAATGGGAGGTTTTATCCCAGGAATTAGACCAGGAAAAGCGACTGCAGAGTATCTTTCTTTTGTTATAAATAGGACTTTGGTTTTTGGATCGATTTTTTTGGGATTGATTGCAATAATGCCAACTATCATCCAGTCAATCACCAAGATTCAAGCCTTTTCGTTTTTAGTTGGGGGAACTTCGGTTTTGATATTAGTTTCAGTTGTTTTGCATACTTATGAAAGAATCAAATCAGAAATAGAAATGAGAGAATATGAGTAGTTCTAAGAAATCAAGTTCTAAAAAATTTTTTCCGAAAGTGATAATAATATTAGGACCTCCTGGAGCGGGCAAAGGAACGCAGGCCTTTCTTTTAGCTGGAAAGCTTAATCTCTATCATTTGGAGACTAGCAAAATCCTAGAAGAAAGCTTCGAAGAGAGAGTCAATGAGAAAGTAATTATCGAAAGGAAAGAATATAGTTTTAAGAAAGAAAAGAAAATCTGGGAAGCTGGGAAACTTTGTTCTCCACCACTGGTTACTTATTTACTTGTTGAAAAAATAAAGGAGTTAAATAAATCTGAGCTCAATTTAGTCCTATCTGGTTCACCAAGGACTCTCTACGAAGCAGAGAGAATAATTCCTGTTTTAGAAAAGCTTTACGGCAGGAAGAATATTAGATGTTTTTTCTTAGACATTCCTCCAGAAGAAACGATTTTTAGGAATTCTCGTCGAAGGATTTGTCAACTTCTTCGTCATCCAATTTTGTATTCAAAGGAAAACGAAAAATTAAAGCGTTGCCCTCTAGATGGTTCAAAATTGATAAAAAGGGGAAAATTAGATAAACCCGAGACAATAAAAGTTAGGTTGCAAGAATTTAAAGAAAAGACCTTGCCGGTCCTTGATTATTTAAAGAAAAGAAAAATAAAAGTTGAAAAAATAGATGGAACTTCACCTCCAGAAGTGGTTTTTCAAAATATTCTCAGAAAATTGAAATGATTAGGATAAAAACAGACAAGGAAATTGAAATAATGGCAGAAGGAGGTAGGGTTTTAGCAAGGATAATGAGAGAACTTGAAAAAAATGTTAAACCAGGAATAAGAACGATTGAGTTAGAGAATTTAGCAGAAAATTTAATTTTGAAATCCGGAGGAAAGTGTGCCTTTAAAGGATATACAAGCGAATACAGCCAAATTCCATATCCTGCTTGCCTTTGTACTTCGATCAACGAGGAAATAGTCCATTGTATTCCTTCAGAAAGAGTTCTAAAAGAAGGGGATGTTTTAAAATTGGACCTGGGTCTATTCTGGAAAGGTTATTATTTGGACATGGCGGTTACTGTTCCAGTTGGGAAAGTTTCTTTTGAAGCTCAAAGATTGATTAGAGTGACAAAAAAAGCATTAAAATTGGCGATCAAGAAAGTGAAACCTGGAAATACTTTTGGAGACATTGGTAATACAATCCAAAGATACGTTGAAAGCCAAGGGTTTAACGTTGTCAGGGAACTTTGCGGTCATGGAATTGGAAGAGAGCTTCACGAAGAGCCAAAAATTTTAAATTATGGGAAAAGGAAAACAGGAGAGAAAATTAAAGAAGGAATGGTCTTTTGCATTGAACCAATGGTCACTGCGGGACACTGGCATTTAAAAAGAACAAAAGATGGTTTTGGTTATCAAACAGTCGATGGATCTTTGACCGCTCATTTTGAACATACAGTAGCAGTTACAAAGTACGGCTCTAGGATATTAACAAAATGATTTTTTAAGTGAAATCTAAAGTTAATAAATTCTCGATGTTGACGTCTGACATCAACATAAGGTCAGAATCAACATAAGGTCAGACATTGATTTTTTAAAAAATACGACAATCGTTTTAAATTGTAACCAAGGAACGATCATATTTGTTTTACCCTTCTTTACTTTGAGATAGCCTTTTTTTATTTTTTTGGTAGAATATTACAATGTCAAAAATTTATTTATCGGTTATTATTCCAGCCTTCAACGAAGAAAAAAGGTTGCCAAAAACATTAAGAGAAATTGATGAGTATTTAAGAGAACAAAGTTTTGAATTTGAAATCATTGTTGTGTCCGATGGTTCAACTGATAGAACTTGCGAGGTTGTAGAAAATTTAAAATCTCAAATTCCAAATTTGAAATTAATTTGCGAAAAAATAAACAGAGGAAAAGGGTATGGCGTAAAAGTTGGAATGCTCAATGCCAAAGGAAAATATCGGCTGTTTACTGATGCTGACAATTCCACTCCAATTTCAGAGATTGAAAAGTTTTGGGCAGAATTTGAAAAGGGGGCAGATATTGTAATTGCTTCTCGAGATATTAAAGGCGCAATTTTAGATCCGCCCCAACCTCTCTTTAGAAGATTTGTCGGTGAGGTTTTTAAATATTTAAGGAAAATAATCGTTGGGCTTTGGGAAATAGAAGATACTCAGTGCGGTTTTAAATGCTTCAAAGGAGAAGCTGCAGAGAAAATTTTTCCAAAAGCCAAAATCGAAAAGTTTGCGTTTGATCCTGAAATTTTATTGATCGCAAAGAAAATGGGGTTTAAAATAAAAGAAGTCCCAGTTTATTGGAAGAATGATTTACAAAGTAAAGTAAAATTCAAGTCTATGATAAAAATGCTAATTGATTTGTTTAAAATAAGATTTAATTTTTTGAAAGGGGAATATGACTGAAAAATTTCCCTCTGAATTGCGTTTTGACACAATTTCAAAAGATTGGGTGATAATTGCGACTGGGAGGGCAAAAAGACCTGAGGCTTTCAAAATTAAAAAAAGAAAAGAAATTAAAATTTCAAAAAAGGAATGTCCTTTTTGTAATATCCAAACCCAAGAAAAACCTCTTTTAATTTTTTCCAAGGGCAAAGAAATTCCTCTAAAAGAAGAAATTCCAAAAAATTGGACGACTATTGTTATTCCAAACAAGTATCCAGCACTATTGCCAGCAAAAAAAATTAAGGTTGAAAAGGAAGGGAAATTTTATCGGAAAATTACTGGGGCAGGTTATTGCGAATTGGTAATAACCAGAGATCATAAAAAACATTTTCCAAATTTTGAAATTTGGCAAATAAAAGAAGTATTAGATTGTTATCAAAAAAGATATTTGGAATTAATGAAAAAACCAAACGTTGCCTACATTTCAATTTTTCACAACTATGGAGTAGAGGCAGGAGCTTCCCAACCTCATCCCCATTCTCAAATAATCACCACTCCATTGATCGATGTAGACTTGGAAAAAGCTCTTTTTAATTCGAAAAAATATTTTGAAAAAACAAAAAAATGTATTTATTGTGAAATGAACAGATGGGAAATGAAAGTAAAAAAGAGGATTGTATTTGAAAACGAAGAGTTTTTGGTTTTGTGCCCTTTCGCTTCAAAATCTGCCTTTGAAATAATTATTTCTCCTAAAAAACATTCTTCGAATTTCGAAAGAATCGGAGAAAAAGAAAAAATAAAACTAGCAGAAGCTTTCAAGGTAACAATGAAAAAACTTTCAAAAGCCCTAGACAATCCTCCTTATAATTTCTACTTGCATACTTCTCCAGTAAAAGGAAAATATCCCTATTATCATTGGCATTTCACAATCTTGCCAAAAACTCAAACTTTGGCAGGTTTTGAGTTAGGGACAAAAATGGAAATCTCAACAATTGAACCAGAGAGAGCAGCAGATTACCTTAGAAAAATGGGTTAAGAGAAAGGTGGTAAGTGATCTTTGCACAAAATAAAAATTGAATCAGGTCTTCATTTAACAAAAATTTTTAAAGCGGGAATTATGAGAAATCAAAAATCTTTCACTTTAATTGAACTTTTGGTTGTTATTACTGTTATTGGGATGCTATTTTCAATTGCTTTTGTAGCTACAAGAGAAGCAGCAAAAAAAGCAAGAGATGAAAAGAGAATAAGTGATTTAAAAAATCTTCAAAAGGCTCTCTTAATTTACTATGATAAACATGGGTACATGCCTATAAATAGAAATCCCGGTTACGGGTATTGCGATGATCAACCAAATTTTTTGCAAGAATTAGTAGACGATGGATTGATTTCAACTAACCCTAAAGATCCTTCATCTCCCACAAGACGTTATTGCTATTACGATTACGGCTCCGGCAATGATAAAGGAGCTTTACTCGTGGCTACTTTAGAAACATATACTGGCACTACTGGTCTTCCTCCTTCTTGTCGGCCCTGGGCTCCAGGGCAAAATTGGTGTGATCAATCAAATAATAGCTATTATTGTCTTTGCACTCCCTACTAACTCATGGAAACAATAATTGTCGCTAATTGGAAAATGAATCCTCAAAGTTTGCCAAAAGCAAAAGAGCTTTTCAATTCGGTGAGAAATTGGATTAAAAAAAATTCTAACATTCTGCAGAGTGTTAGAATAATAATTTGTCCACCGTTTGTTTATCTAGAATCAATTTCAAAATTACTAAAAACGAAAAACTTTCGACTGAAAGTTGAATTGGGAGCTCAAAACCTCTTTTGGGAAGAGAAAGGAGCTTTTACTGGTGAAATTTCCCCAAAGATGTTGAAAAATTTAGGGGTTAAATATGTAATTGTTGGGCATTCTGAGAGAAGGAAAATTTTAGGTGAGAGTGATGAAATGATAAACAAAAAGTTGAAAGCAGCAATAAAAGCGAAAATAAAACCAATTTTGTGTATCGGGGAAACCTTCGAAGAGAGAAAAAGAGGAAAAACCTTCAAAGTTTTAAAAAATCAATTAACTAAATCACTCACCCACTTAACTACTCAACCACTCAACTACTTAATTTTAGCTTACGAGCCCATTTGGGCAATTGGTACGGGAAATCCCTGCAAACCAGAAGATGCGAAAGAAGTTCTTTTATTTTTGAGAAAATTCACTCAGCCACTTTTTCGCTCAATCACTCAAACACTAATTCTTTACGGCGGAAGTGTCAATTCAAAAATCGCAAAAGATTATATTAAAATTGGTTTCGATGGTCTTTTAGTTGGCGGTGCTTCGTTAAAGAAAACAGAATTTGTTGAGATAATAAAGGACATCGCAAAAGATTGATTAATTTTTAAAAATGTAGTAACATCCTATTAATGACATCTATTAATTATGAGTGAGCCCGAAATTTTAAAAGGAAAATTCTATAACCCAAGTAAAGGAAATTTAGACTTCAAGGGAGTAGTAAAGGAGATAATTTCTTACATCTCTGAAAAACCAGAGAAATTTTATGATGTGATAGTAGGGTGCGATTCTTCTTCTGGAGAAGAACCTAATTTTCCCGTTGCGATTGTGGTTCTGAGAATGGGAGAAGGAGGAAGATTTTTTTTGAAAAAATTTCACTATCAAAATAAAAAATTTTACAATCTAAAACAAAGAATTTTAGAAGAAGTTTTTCTTTCTTGCCAGTTAGCGTTAAGTTTGAGGGAAGTTTTGAAGGAAAAAACGAAAAATAAAAACTACAACTATCAATTACGCTATATTCATGCAGACATTGGCGAAAACGGAGCGACTAAAGATATGATTAAGGAAGTAATTGGATTAATTAAGGGTAATGGTTTTGAACCAAAAATAAAACCAGAATCCTTCGCTGCTTCGGTAGTAGCGGATAGGTATTCTTAAAGTTTAAAGATTTTGATAAAATCTAGAGTGAAATGAATTCTGATCAATTAAGGAAACAATTCCTAAATTTTTTTGAAAAAAGAGGGCATGCAATCGTTCCTTCTTCTTCTTTAATTCCAACAGATCCTTCTGTTTTGTTTACTACCGCAGGAATGCAGCAGTTCAAGCCTTATTATTTAGGTGAACCTTGCCCTTACGGGAAAAACGTTGCTTCTTGCCAAAAATGTTTTAGGACTTCAGATATCGACGAAGTAGGAGACGAAAGACATTTAACATTTTTTGAGATGCTTGGGAATTTTTCGTTTGGAGGATATTTTAAGGAAGAAGCAATCAAATTTGCTTTTGAATTTTTATTTAAGGTGCTAAAGCTTCCTCTTAAAAATGCAATTTTTACTGTATTTAAAGGAGATGAAGAAGTCCCAGAAGATAAGGATTCCCCGAAAATTTGGCAAAAATTAGGGGTTCCGAAAGAAAAAATAGTTGGGATGGGAAGGCAAGATAATTTTTGGGGACCAACAGGATTAGAGGGACCATGCGGACCTACCACTGAAATTCACATCAATGGAATTGAGGTTTGGAATTTAGTTTTTAATGAGTACTTTAAAGATAGAGATGGAAAATTGACACCTTTAAAACAAAAAGGAGTTGACACAGGAGCAGGACTGGAAAGACTGGTTATGGTTGTTCAAAAGAAAAACAACGTTTTTGAAACTGATCTTTTCGAACCGATTGTGAAGATAATACGGAAGAACAAATGCGATCTGTCCAACACGAGGTCAGAAAGAATAATTGCAGATCATATAAAAGGGGCTGTTTTTTTGATCTCTGAGGGAGTGTTGCCATCGAACGTTGAAAGAGGATATGTATTAAGAAGGATCCTGAGAAGAGCAATTTTACATTCAAAAATCTTAAATTTACCCAAAAATTCTTTAACGGAAGTTGGAAAGGAAGTAATTGAAATTTACAAAAATGTTTATCCTGAGGTGGGAACGCACCAGGCCGATGTGTTAACAGTAATTGAGGGCGAAAGAGAAAAGTTTGAAAAAACTTTAGAAAACGGACTGAAAAAATTAAAATTACAAATTAAAAGTTGTAAATCGAAAAATGAAAAAACCTTACCAGGAAAAATAGTTTTTGATTTGTTTCAAAGTTATGGTTTTCCTTTTGAGATTACAAAGGAGATTGCAAAAGAGGAGGGGTTAGAAGTTGACGAGAAGGATTTTCAAGAAAGATTTAAGAAACATCAAGAGATTTCTAGGGTTGGTGCAGAAAAAAAATTTGGAGGACTTGGGAAAGTAACAGATTACAATATGGTAAAGTTACATACCGCCACTCATTTACTACATTCTGCTTTAAGAAAAATTCTAGGTGAAAAAGTTAAACAGATGGGATCTGATATCACTCCAGAAAGGTTGAGGTTCGATTTTTCTTTTGAAAGGAGGCTAAAAGAAGAAGAAATAAGAAAAATTGAAGAATTAGTAAACCAAAAGATAAAAGAAGATTTGGAGGTAAAAAAAGAAGAAATGGAATTGGACGAGGCACTAAAATCAGGAGCTTTAGCTTTCTTTAAAGAAAAATATCCAGAAAAGGTGACAGTCTATACTATTGGTGATTTTTCAAAAGAAATTTGTGCTGGCCCTCACGTGAAAAAGACTTCGGAGTTGGGAATTTTCAAAATTAAAAAAGAAGAATCCGCTGGAAAAGGAATTAGAAGGATCTATGCAATTTTATTGAAATAAAGTCATGCCCAAAAAAATATTTGATATTTTGCCTCCAAAACGGCAGAAAGAAAAAACCTTAGTTTTTGAAATTCAAAGAAAAGAAACAAAGGCCAAAACTTCTCCCATAAAACTACATTTTCCAAAAATTTCTTTTAAAAAAGTTTTTGTTGCCTTTTTTGTTTTAATTTTGGCATCAATTTTATTTTTCTCTTTTAAATTTTCTAGAGTAGAAGTTAAAATCTGGCCAGAGGTTAAAGATATTAATTTCGTTGAAAGTATTACAGTAGAAACAGAGACAGAAACGGTGGATGTTCACAAAAAAATAATTCCCGGTAAAATCTTTGAATTTGAAGAGGTTTTTTCGGATACATTCAATTCGTCTGGAAAAATCTTAAAGAAGGCGGAGGGAGTTATTAGACTTTTTAATGAATATACTACCCAAGATGAAGTTTGGAAAGAAGGCACTAGATTCGTTTCTGCAGACGGCAAACTTTTTAAATCAAAAGACAAAATTTACGTTCCTGGTGCAACAATTAAAAATGGAAAGATTGAACCTTCTTTTGTTGATGTTCCGGTAATTGCGGCAGAAGGAGGAGATCATTACAATATTGGTCCTTCTGAATTTTCAATAGTTGCTTTTAAAGGAAGTCCTCGATATTTTAAATACTATGGAAAATCTTTTGAACCTATGAAAGGAGGAGGAGAATTTTTCGTTGTCACGAAGGAAGATTTAGAAAAAGCTGAAAAAGAATTGATAGACTTGGCACATCAAAAAGCAAAAGAAATCTTACGTGAAAGAAGTGGTGAGGAATTTTTATTTTCAGAGGATGCGATAGAGGTTTCAGTTTTAAGCAAAAACTCTTCGGCGACAGAAGGAGAAGAAAAAGAAAAATTTGATTTTCAGGTTAGAGCGAAGATAAAAACAATAATTTTTTCAAAAAAAGATCTTGAAGAGTTTATTAAAACTTATTTAAGTTCAAAAATTTCATCAGAGAAAGAGTTTTATTTTCCATCTTTGAAATTTGACTTAGAAGGAGAAGTTAAGAATTTAGAATTAGGGAAAATAAGACTTCAACTAAAAATTTTTGGTAAAGAATATTCAAAAATCGACCTGTTATCAACTAAAAAATCATTAGCAGGGAAAAATTTAGACGAAGCTAAATTTTATTTGCTCAATCAAAAAGAAATTTCCAAAACAAAGATTGAAATCTATCCCTTCTGGATAAAAAAGATTCCAGATGATATAAACAGAATCGAAATTTCATACCCTCTTATTGACTAAAAACCTCCTTTTTGGTAAGTTAAATGATTAATCAAAAGAAAATAATAAAAAAAGGAAGGGTGATTGAGAGTTTGCCAAACGCAAATTTTAAGATTTTACTGGAAGACGGAAAAGAGATTTTATGTCACGTTGCAGGTAAATTAAGAATGTATAAAATAAAAATACTTCCCGGAGATGAAGTTGAAGTAGAAATTTCTCCGTACGATGAGAAGAGGGGGAGAATAATCAAGAGAAAATAAAATGAAAGTAAGACCATCGGTAAAAAAAATTTGTAAAAAATGTAAGATCGTCAAAAGGAAAGGACGAGTTTATGTAATTTGTGAAAATCCAAAGCACAAACAGAGACAAGGATGAAAAATGAGTAATGAGTAATTAGTTTATGAGTAGATGAGAGATTGATGAATAAATAGAGTAATGGGAATTTTACCATCTACTAAAAGTCGCTTCGCGATCACACTCATAACTAATTACTAAACATGCCAAGAATTGCGGGAGTTGAAATCCCCGAAAATAAAAAAATATGGGTTGCCTTAACCTATATTTATGGAATAGGGCGAACTTTGAGTTGGAAAATTTTAAGGGAAGCTAAAGTTAACCCTGAATTGAAGGCAAAAGATTTAAAACCCGAAGAGCTAAACAGATTAAAAGAAATTATCGAAAAAAACTATAAAGTTGAAGGAGAATTAAAAAGGGAAAAACTAATGAATATTAAAAAACTTAAAGATATCGGATGTTGGAGAGGATTAAGACATATTAAAGGTCTACCTGTTAGAGGTCAGAGGACTAGAACAAATTCACGGACTGTCAGAGGAAACGTGAGAAAAACAGTAGGATCTGGGAGGAGACCACCACCACAACCAAAATAATCTTAATAACTAACATGGGGAAAAAAAGAGTAGCGGTAAAAAGCAAAGAGGAATTAATAAAAGAAGCAGAAAGGTTAGGAAAAACAAAAGAAATAAAAATCAAAACTTCAAAAAAAATAAAAGAAGGGAAAATTTATATTTTTTCGTCATACAACAACACAGTTATTACCTTAACCGATACAAAGGGAAATGTGATTTATTGGACTTCAGCTGGAAAAGTAGGATTTTCAGGAACTAAAAAAGGGACTCCTTACGCCGCTTCAAGAGCAGCTGAAGAGGCAGCCGAAGCTGCAAAACAGATTGGACTTGAAAAAATCGAAGTGTTAATAAAGGGAGTTGGCTCAGGAAGAGAATCTGCTCTTCGAACATTAGGAGCAAAAGGTTTAAATATAGTGGCAATAAAAGATATTACACCAATACCATTCGATGGTCCTAGGCCACCAAAAGTAAGAAGAGTATGAATAAAAGAGCAAAATGTAGAATTTGTAGAAGATTAGGTGTAAAACTTTTTTTGCGTGGGGAGAAATGTCTATCTCCAAAATGTGCGATGGTGAAAAGACCTTATCCACCAGGGCAAAAAGGAAAAAGAAGGTCTGCACCGCCTTCAGAATATAAGAGAGAATTAATGGAAAAACAAAAATTGAAGTACTGGTATAATTTGAAGGAGAGGCAACTTAAAAAATACGTGGAAGAGGTTTTAAAAATGAGAGGAAAGGTAAAAGACGCTTCCGTACTATTGATTCAAAATTTAGAAAAAAGATTAGATAATGTAGTTTATAGGTTAGGTTTTGCGTCTTCAAGAGATCAAGCAAGACAAATGGTTTCGCATAAATTTTTTCTGGTTAACGGAGAATCTGTTAATATTCCATCGTATAGATTGAAAGTTGGAGATGTAGTTACATTGAAGCCCCAAAAATTAAAAAAGGTCATTTTAAAAGATATAAAAGAAAAATTAAAAAAACACACCCCGCCAAGTTGGTTATCACTTGATCCTGAGAAATTAGAAGGAAAGCTTATTGCAGAACCAAAGGTTGAAGAAATAGCTCCACCCGTTGAAGTTTCTGCAGTATTTGAATTCTATTCAAGATAATGATTCCACTACCTTCAAAACCAAAAATTATAAAAAAAGAAGAAAACAAAGCAGTCTTTGAAATAGAAGCTCTTTATCCTGGCTATGGAGTGACGATTGGAAATGCCCTAAGAAGAGTTTTACTTTCTTCTTTGGAAGGAGCGGCGATAACTCAAGTTAAGATAAAGGGAGTACCACATGAATTTTCTACAATTCCTGGAGTTTTAGAGGATGTAGTGACGATAATGCTTAATTTGAAAAAGTTAAGATTTAAGATGATCGGAGAAGAACCCCAAAGAGCGATTCTTGTGGCTAAAGGAGAAAAAGAGGTGAAAGGAGGAGATTTTGATTTACCCACTCAGCTGGAATTAGTAAACCCTGATTGCCATATTGCTACTTTAACCTCAAAAAACGCAAAACTTGAGATGGAAATTTTAGTAGAAAAGGGAATTGGGTATTTACCACGAGAAAGAAGGAAGAAAGAAAAGTTAGAAATTGGTACAATACCAATGGATGCTATATTCACGCCTATAAAGAGAGTAGCGATGCAAACTGAAAACATGAGAGTCGGAGAAAGAACTGATTTTGATAGATTATTTTTAGAAATTGAAACTGATGGAACTATTACTCCTGAGGAAGCTTTTGCTAAAGCCTGCGAGATTTTAATGACCCAATTTTCATTCTTAAGAGAAGGATTAGAAAAACATGAGAAAAAGACACAAGGGAAGAAAGTTAAGTAGAAAAAGAGATCAAAGAAAAGCATTGCTAAAATCTCTGGCAAGAGAGCTTTTTTTGAAAGAAAGAATAACCACTACTGAAGCAAAAGCAAAAGAGCTAAGATCTTTTGCGGAGAGGTTTATTGAGAGAGCGAAAGAAAAGAATTTGGCAAACATTAGATATGTTGCTAGATTTTTTGCAAAAGATGTGATAAAAAAACTTTTTGACGAAATTGGTCCCAAATACAAAGAGAGAAAAGGTGGTTATACAAGAATTTTAAAACTAGGTCAAAGAAAATCTGACGGTGCTAAAATGGTAATAATTGAGTTAGTGAAATGAATAGAGAAACTCATATAATAGACGCAACCGGAAAAGTCTTGGGAAGATTAGCAAGCCAGATTGCGATTTTGTTGATGGGAAAGCATAAAAAAGATTATGACCCATCTAAAGATATGGGAGATTTTGTAATTGTAAAAAACGTCGATAAAATAAAACTTTCTGGGAAAAAACTTGAAAAAGAAATTTATTATCGTCATTCAGGATATATTGGGGGATTAAAAGAAATACCGATCAAAAAAATTTTTGCGAAAAAACCGGAATTCCTTTTAAAAAAAGCGGTCTATGGAATGCTTCCAAAGAATAGGCTTAGAAAAAAAATGATAAAAAGGCTAAAATTTGAATAACATGTCAGAAGAGAAAAAATATTGGCAAGGAGTAGGGAGAAGAAAAACTGCGGTTGCTGTTGTAAAGATCTTCAAAGAAAAAGACCCTTCTTTTTTAGTTAACGAAAAGCCTTTAGAGAAATATTTTCCGCTTTTTGAGTTACAAAAAATTGCAAAGGCTCCACTTGAGCTTTTAAAATTAGAGAATAAATTCAAAGTTTTGGCGTTAGTTAGTGGAGGAGGATTAGTTGCTCAATCTGAAGCGATAAGATTAGGATTAGCGAGAGCTTTAGTGACATTTAAAGAAGAATTTAGAAAAAAATTAAAAAAGGCTGGATTTTTAAGAAGAGATCCGAGAGCTAAAGAAAGGAAAAAACCAGGATTGAAACGTGCGAGAAGAGCTCCTCAGTGGCAGAAGAGGTAAAGTTAAAAAAAGGAGATGAAACATCTCCTAACAACTCTTTGGCGTGGCATTGAACTCCTTTTTTCTTTTCAAAAGAGCTATTACTGATGGTAAATAGTGGATATAGGCTGCAAGTGGCGCAAGGATGATAAGAATAAATGTTCTTTTCAATGGTATTTTTAGGATCGCTGAGCCAATTCCAGTACAAATCATTGCTTGAATTATTGGAAATATTCCTATATACCCTTGTAAGATCATCAAGGGTAGGAGAATATAGATCGTCCCTGAGAGCAATTTGACAATTATAAAAGCCTTGATTTTCTTTTTGTGTAAGTATTTTAGATCGTTGATTACTCCTGATGCCCATCTCCACCGTTGTCTCAATAAATCTTTGATCCTAAGAGGCGCTTTAGTAATAATTTTCTCTCGGGAGAACTTATATCTATATTTCGCAGAGGTAGAAATAAGAGCGAAAGCGAAGGCATTATCTTCTGTGATACTCTCTCTGTTCCATGTGATTTGATCTTCTAGTCGTTTTGTGATGACAATTCCTCCTCCCCAAAGAGTGAGAGGAGATGTTTTCTCGTACAGTGAAAACTCAGGAATAGTCAGACCAATTCTAAAAGTTTCGATAGTCTCAATTATTAAGTTCTGTGCGATTGGTACTTCTTGGAATTGAATAATATCCGCGTCGGTCGGGATTTCTTTGAACTGTGGTAACGAATCTTCATCAAGAAATAATGTATACTCATTTTCTGGTGGTTGGTTAATTCTTGCCCATTCAAGGTCTCTTCCTTTCCACTTTGCCTCGCATTCAAATTCCTCTGGTACCACCTTTACGTTCGCTTCAGACAATTCTTGTATTTTTCTTTTTGTAATGATCAAAGGATTTTTGTTGCAGTAATTTATGCAATGTTCTACTGTTTTCTTTAGAACTTCTACTTCTCTTCCAAGTGTCAAAATTTTAATTGTAAAGTCTCTGGTAGTGCTAGTGTTCTTGTGTGTCTTCTGAGAGTGATGGTAGTAATAAAATAGAGCAATGTACCACCACACTGTCGTTACAATCCAAGGGAAGAGGATCAACAACCCCCATTCCATTCCCTCACCTCCTTTTGGTATATTATTTTAAAGTATACCATTAAATCAGGAAAATTTCAAGGCCAAAAAAAAATAATTAATCGTTGAAAATGCTTAAAGAGTTAATAGATAAATTTTATTTGGAAAGAGAGAAAGAAAAAAAGAAAAAAGAAAAAGAAAGAGTAAGGTTTTTTATTAGTGAAGCAGGAAAATGTCCTAGGATGATATTTTTTAGATTTAAGAAAGCACCAGCAGAAGAGATTGAGCCTGAAAGACTAAGAATCTTTGAGGAGGGAGAAATAATTCAACAAAGAATTCTGAGACTCCTTTTTTCTTTGGGAATTGTCAGGGCGACTGAAGTTCAAATTCCTCCTCAGGAATTGGTTGCAGGCAGAGCAGATGCAATTATTTCCTTTACTGATAAAACTTTTTCTGATTTGGGAATTGACCTCAAAGAAAAAATAGAGCCTGGAATTCCCTACGTTTTAGAAATAAAAAGTGTTTCTGGAAAAATAAATTTAAAAAAGCTTCCTCTTCCAGATCATATTAACCAACTACAGCTTTATTTACACTTTTTCAAAATTAAAAAGGGAATCTTGCTTTATCTAAACAAAGATACTCAAAAAATCACTGAATTTATTTTTGAATATGATAAAAACTTAGTAGAAAAAATTTTGAATTGGTTTTTGAAATTAAAAGAAAAGATTGAAGCAGATTTAGTCCCCATTAGATTACCTGATTGGCCTGACAACTGGCAATGTCAAAATTGCGAATTTTTCGAAATTTGCAAAATTGCAGGTGAAAGAGAAATATCGTGGGAAAAATTAAAAAAAGAAATTGAGAAAGGAGAAATTTTATCTTAAAAGAGGGTCGGTTTCAAAAAGTTTTCCATCTTTTTTGAAATAAATTTTTTTGGTTTGAAAACTAAAAGATAAATCTTCTCCAGGAAGTTCTTTTAATTCATAAACATTAATTTTATCTCTTTTATCTGTTTCTAAGAGTTTAATTTTATTCTGAAAAATCAAAATTAGATAGTCTTCGTTGAACCAGTAGACTTTATCGATTTTTTCTGAGAATCTGTTTAAAAAATCGTTTTTTCCGTTTTCAAAGAGCCAGATTTCATAATCTGAAAAAATGGCAAGTTTTTTTGAGCCTGGAGATGGTTCAATTCCTTTAAGGTTTTCAAAAATTTTTTCAAATTGTGCGTCTTTTAAAAAATAAAGAGCTCCTTGAGTTTCTAAAAATACCCAATCATTAAATATTCGCAGTCTACAGTCTCCGATTAAGGAAAAAGGTTCGTTGTTTAATCTTCTTCCATTTTTTAAAAGGTATCCTGAATTTTCAAAAAAATATTCACTTTCTTCTATTTTTTTAAAACAAATTACGTTTTCAGGAATAATTTCTTCCTCCTTTTCTCTAATTTGGGGTGGAATTTTTTTAAGATTTAAAAGAAAGTTTTTTATTTCTTCTTCAATTTTTAATTGAATTTCAATTTGTTCTGAATTTTCATTAAAATTCAATCCTAAGAATTCAGTTTCTTTTTTAAAATCTTCTTCACTTAACAAATAAGATTTTATTTTTTTCTCAAGGGAATAAGATTTTAAAACCCATTGTTCTTCATTCTTTTCCTTTAAAATTAATTCTTTTCCGTTTGGCAAAATCCAAAATTGATCGATATCAGATAAAATTTGATAAAAATTTAAATTTTCTGGAAATAAAATTAGGTTCTTTACTTCAGTGACCTTTTCTTCTTCCACTTCTAGTTCCTTTTCCCATGGGAAATACCCCTCTTTTGTAACTCTTACTTTATACTTCTTCGGTAAAAGATTGTCTATCAGCAGAGAGCCAAAAAAAGAATCAGTTCTTTTCTTAATTTTTCCATCAATTGAAACCTCCACTTCCTTAGGTATTGCTTTAATAAAGATCCCCCCTGTTTTTGTTACTTTCCTTTTTTCAAAATCAAAGCGATAACCCAACGAGTAAAAGACCAAAATTGGTCCAAATATTAAAAATATCAAACACAAGGAAAAAAATAAAATTTTCCTTTGCCAATTTTTCATTTTTGTTATTTTATCAGATTGATAAAAATTTTAAAATTTTCTAAAATAGATTTATGATTATCAGAAAAATAGGAATTGATCTAGGAACTTGCAATACAATTGTATTTATCCCAAAAAAAGGCGTCGTTTTTAAGGAGCCTTCGGTAGTGGCTGTTTCAATTCCTGACAATAAAATTTTAGCAGTAGGACAATCCGCGAAAGAAATGCTCGGGAGAACACCAGATACAATCAAAATTTACCGACCACTAAGAGAAGGAGTAATTGCTGATTTTAGAGTAACCTTGGCGATGATTAGGTATTTTTTAAAAAAGATTCTTGGTGTTCTTTCCTTTTTAAAGCCCGAAATTTTAATTGGAGTTCCAGCAGGAGCAACTTCTACGGAAAGAAGAGCTTTGATCGAGGCAGGACTTGGGGCAGGAGCTAAAGAAGTTTTTTTAGTAAAACAGCCAATTTTGGCAGCCTTGGGTGCAGGAATTCCGATTGAATCTTGTTCTGGAAACATGGTAGTTGATATTGGCGGAGGAACTACCGAGGTAGCGGTTATCTCTTTGGGAGGAATTGTTACTTTCAATTCAATAAGAGTAGGAGGAGATAAATTAGATGTAGCAATTTCAGAGTATATAAAGAAAAAATATAATTTAGCCATTGGTGATCAAACCGCAGAAGAAATTAAAATAAAAATTGGTACTGCAATTTTCGAGAAGCAACCACTCGATTTGGAAATTAAAGGAAGAGATTTGGTTTCTGGTTTGCCTCGAAATATTAAAATTACTTCAAACGAAGTTTGCGAAGCAATCTCAGATGTACTTTCTGAAATAATACAAATCATAAAAAAGACCCTAAGAGAAACTCCCGCAGAACTATCAGCAGATATAATGGAAAAAGGCCTTGTCTTAACAGGAGGGAGTTCATTATTAAGAAATCTTCCAGAATTTTTTGAAAAGTCGATTGGAGTTCCGGTGATTTTAGCAGAAGAGCCTTTATTTTGTGTTGCAAAAGGCACAGGTAAAATTTTAGAAAGTTTAGATCTTTATAAGAGGGTGTTGATGACTAAAAAATGATTTTAGGACACGAAAAACAAATTGAATTCTTGAGAAAAATTCTAAATTCTGGGAAAATTCCACATGCATTTTTGTTCTGTGGGAAAGAGAGAATAGGAAAAAGAAAAGTTGCATTGGAATTTGTATCTTGGATTTTGGGTTCTTCCCCTGATAATCACCCAGACTTCTTTTTTTTGGCACCTATCAAAGATCAGATTTCGGTTGAACAAATAAGAGAGTTAATTTGGAAAATTTCTTTGAGGCCGTTTAAATCAAGGTACAAAACTGTAATTATTGATTCTGCTCATCGAATGACCTTGGAAGCTCAAAATGCTTTTTTGAAGACTTTAGAGGAACCGAAAGGCAACTCCATAATAATTTTAATTGTTGAAAGCGAAAATTCGCTACTTTCGACAATTGTTTCAAGATGTCAAAAAATTAAATTTTTTAGTGTAAAAAAAGAAAAAATAAAGGAATTTTTACGCAAAAAAGGATTGGACGAAGAAAGAATTGAGAAAATATTGAAATTCGCTGAAGGAAGACCGGGAATGGCTATTGAACTTTTTGAAAACTCCAAAAGACTCGAGGCATTTGAAAAACTTGAAAAAGATTTGGTAAAAATAGGAGAGAGAGAAATTTTATTTAGATTTCAAAAGGCTAACGAACTTCTTCAAAATTTTAATCTTTTTGAAATTCTAGAAGTCCTGGCGAATCAGTTTAGAGCGAAAATTTTTGATAAAAAAGCGAGAGGATTTTTAAAAGAAATTCAAAAGATTTATTTTTCAGCTAAAATTTCAAACATCGATAAAAGGTTGGCCTTGGAAATACTATTTTTAAAATTATGAAGGACCAAAAAGAAAAAATAGATTATCGGCAAATCATCGAAAAAGCAAAACCGGAAATGGAAAAGGCAGTAAAAACTTTTGAAGAGGAGCTAAAAGCCTTAAAGAGTTCGAGAGCTTCCTCAGAATTAATTGAAAATTTGCAGGTCGAATGTTTTGGTCAAAAATTTCCTTTAAGACAGTTGGGGCAAATTTCAATTCCTGGACCAAGACAAATTTTAATTTCACCTTGGGATTCTTCTTACATTGAGCCGATAGTAAAAGCAATCGAAAAATCTAGTCTTGGTCTTACTCCGGTAGTAGATCAGAATTCGATCAAGATAAATTTACCTCCGGTAACTGAGGAATTCAAGAAAAATTTGTTAAGAATTCTATCTCAAAAGAAAGAAAGCGCTAAGAAGAAAGTAAGAGAAGCAAGGACTAAGGCATGGGATCAAATTCAAAAAGCATTTTTGGAGAAAAAACTTTCAGAAGATCAAAAGTATAAAGGAAAAGAAGAACTTCAAGATTTGGTGGAAGAGTTTAACGAAAAAATAGAAGAGGTTGCAAAAAGAAAAGAAAAAGAAATTTTGGAATAAATTATGCTTGATTTTCTTTTAGTTTTTCTTTCTTTAATTTTCTTGATAATATTGCACGAATTTGCCCATTTTTTAGCAGCGAAAAAATCTGGAGTGTTGGTTGAAGAATTTGGAATTGGCTATCCACCTCGAATCTTCGGAAAGAAAATTGGAAGCACACTATACTCAATCAACCTTTTACCTTTTGGCGCATTTGTAAAATTAGAAGGAGAAATAGGAAATAAAGGTTTTTCTGCCCAACCTCTTTCAAGAAGGATAATCATTGTTTTAGCAGGAGTAATTTCTTTTTGGGTAATTTCATGTCTTATTTTTATCTTTCTTTTCAAGTTTGGAATACCAGTTGCCATTCCTGATGAAGAAATTTCTAAAACTGCAAAAATTCAAATCATTGAAATAGCAAAAAACTCTCCAGCTCAGACTGCTGGTTTGATGGCCGGAGATGTAATCAAAGAAGTAAAGATTCAAAACTTAAAATTTGAGATTAAAAAAGTAAGTGAATTTCAAGAACTAGTTCAAAAATACAAAGGAGAAAAAATGATTTTAACAATAGAAAGAGGAAAAGAAAATCTTGAGCTAGAGGTGGTTCCAAGGACTAATCCTCCAAAAGGAGAAGGGCCGATTGGAATAGTATTGGTAAGGGTTGATATTAAAAAATATCCTTTTTTTGAATCAATTTTTGAAGGAGTAAAAATGACCATTAATTTGACCTTCCAGATCATCAAAGGATATTTTTTAGTCGTTAAAAATATACTTGAAGGTGTTTCTCCTCAAGTAGAGTTAGCTGGACCAGTAGGTATTTTCAATATAATGTATCAAACGTCGAAAGTAGGAGTAATTTATTTTTTTAATCTTTTGGCAACTATTTCTATTTATTTGGCAATTTTCAACCTTCTTCCAATTCCGGGATTGGACGGCGGAAAACTCGTTTTTTTATTAATTGAAGGAATAAGAAAGAAAGCCATTTCTCAAGAAACTGAAAATAAAATTACCGCTTTCTTTTTTGGACTTTTAATAATTTTGATAATCTTGGTTACAATAAAGGATATTAGCAAAATTTTAAATCAATGAGGCAATCCTTACTTTTTTCACGGACTCAAAGGAAATTTCCACAAAACGAGACTTTTATTAATACAAAACTTTTAATCAGAGCTGGTTTCATAGATAAACTTTCTGCGGGAGTTTTTAATTTTTTACCTTTAGGTTTCCGGGTCTTAAAAAAAATTGAAAAAATTATTAGAGAAGAAATGGAAAAAATTGGAGGACAGGAAATTTTAATGCCTGCTTTGCATCCAAAAGAGAATTGGCAGACAACCGGCAGGTGGGATGAAGTAAAAGAACTCTTTAAATTAAAAGCTGGAAAGAAAGAATTTGTTCTAGGGCCCACCCATGAAGAGATCATTACTCCTTTAGCCAAAAAAATTATTAAAAGTTATAAAGACTTACCCTTGTACATTTTCCAAATCCAAGAAAAATTTAGGAATGAAAAGAGAGCAAAATCAGGTCTTTTAAGGCAAAGAGAATTTTTAATGAAAGACCTGTACTCTTTTCACACAAGTAAGGAAGATTTAGATTCTTTTTATGAAAAAGTGAAGGAGGCATATTTCAAAATTTTTGAAAGGGTTGAAATTCGAGAAAAAACTTATTTAACCTTTGCCTCGGGAGGTACTTTTTCAAAATTTTCTCACGAGTTCCAAACTGAATGTTCGGCGGGGGAAGATACAATTTTTGTTTGCAAAAATTGTAAGCAAGCAATAAATAAAGAAATAAAAAACAAAATAAGAAATTGTCCAAATTGCAACGGAGGTTCTTTCGAACAAAAAAAGGCGATTGAGGTGGGGAACATTTTCAAGCTTGGCGAAAAATTTTCAAAACCTTTCAAACTTACTTTTTTAGATAAAGATGGTAAGGAAAAATTTGTTCAGATGGGATGTTATGGGATTGGGTTAGGAAGATTAATGGCGACAGTTGTTGAGATTTTTCACGATCAAAAAGGAATAATTTGGCCGAAAGAAATTTCTCCCTTCCAGGTTCATTTAATTCCTCTAGGAAAAGAAAAGAGAATTAAAGAGACAGCAGAAAGGATTTATAATGAATTAATAAAGGAAAAAATTGAAGTCTTGTATGATGACAGAGAAAAAACGCCGGGCGAAAAATTCGTTGATTGCGATTTAATTGGAATTTCTCTACGAATGGTTTTATCTGAAAAGACTTTAGATAAAAAAAGCGTTGAATTTAAAGAAAGGAAGACAGGAAATTTGAAGTTAGTTAAAATTCCAAAGGCGATAGATTTTATAAAAAATTTCTATGCTCAATAAGATTTTAAATTTTCTTTCAGAAGACATTGCCATAGATTTAGGCACAGCAAACACTGAAGTTTATGTTAGAGGGAGAGGGATTGTCATTCAAGAACCGTCAGTTGTGGCTATTAATCAAAAGACAGGTCAAATTTTAGCAGTAGGGATTGAGGCAAAAAAAATGGTGGGAAGAACTCCCTCTCATATTGTGGCAATAAGACCTTTAAAGTCTGGAGTGATTTCAGATTTCGAAACAACAGAACAAATGCTCAAGTACTTTATTGAAAAGGCAAGAAAAAGAAAATTTGTAGGTCCGAGAGTAATAGTGGGAATTCCTTGGGGAGTTACTGAAGTTGAAAAAAAAGCTGTTTTGGATGCATCAAAATCAGCGGGAGCTAGGGAGGTATTTCTAATCGAAGAACCAATGGCGGCAGCGATTGGTGCTAGATTACCTGTTCAAGAGCCAGTGGGAAACTTTATCGTTGATATTGGCGGAGGAACTGCTGAAGTTGCTGTGATTTCTTTGGGGGGTGTGGTTCTAGGGAAAAGTTTAAGAATTGCTGGAGATAAACTCAACGAGGATATTATTCGATATATTCAAGATGAATATAACTTACTGATTGGCGAGAGAATGGCAGAAACAGTTAAAATTGCAATAGGGTCTGCCTATCCTTTAAAGGAAAAAAAAGAATTTCCAGTTAGGGGAAGAAATTTGGTTACTGGACTTCCAGAAGAAATTATAGTTTCCGATGAAGAAATAAGAAAAGCAATAGAAAAATCAGTTAGACAAATTGTGAACGAAATAAAAGCAACGCTAGATGAAACTCCACCTGAATTAGTTGCAGATATTATGGTTAACGGAATTTATCTTTCTGGAGGAGGAGCTTTACTCAAAGGGTTAGATATTTTGATCCAAAAAGAAACCAAAATCCCTACAAAAGTAGTAGACGATCCAATGACCGCAGTAGTAAGAGGGGCGGGAATTGTTTTGGAAAACTTGGATGAATTAGAAGAAGTTTTAGTTGAAACCAAAGAACTGAAACCGCCCAAATAAAATGATTTCAAAAGAGAAAGTAAAATATATTGCAAAATTGGCTAGACTTGCTTTATCAGAAAAAGAAATTGAGAGGTATCAAAATGATCTCTCTAAAATTTTAGAGTATTTCGAAAAACTAAAAGAAGTTGACGTTTCGAGAGTAAAACCTACTTTTCATCCTTTAAAAATTAAAAATGTTTTTCGAGAAGATGTCGAAACAAAAAAAGATATCGAAAAAATAAAAAAACTGATTGAGTTAATGCCAGAAAAAAAAGACGGATATTTAAAAGTGAAAAAGGTATTATGAAATTAGAAGATTTTACAATTGAAAAGATTAAGGAGGGATTATTAAAAAAAGAATTTTCCGCTACAGAGTTGACTAAAGCGTATTTAGAAAAAATAGAAAAAGAAGACAAAAAAATTCGCGCTTTTTTAACTCTCTCTCCTGAAATAGCGCTCAAACAAGCAAAAGAAATAGATGAAAGAATTTTCTTGAAGAAAGAACTTCCTTCATTAGCTGGAGTTCCTTGCGCAATAAAGGATAACATTTTAGTAGAAGGAATAAAATGTACTGCAGGATCAAAAATTTTAGAAAATTATATCGCACCCTACGATGCAACGGTCATTCGAAAATTAAAAGAGGCAGGAGTAGTGATTTTGGGGAAGACTAATTTAGATGAATTTGCGATGGGAAGTTCCAACGAAAATTCTGCGTTTTTTACCACCAAAAATCCCTTAGACTTAGAAAAAGTTCCTGGAGGATCTTCAGGAGGATCTGCTGCTGCAGTAGCGGCGAATTTTTGTGTGTTTGCTTTAGGTTCTGATACTGGAGGTTCAATTAGGCAACCCGCTTCTTTTTGTGGAATTGTTGGTTTAAAACCAACCTACGGCGCTGTTTCTAGATATGGCCTAATCGCATTTGCTTCTTCTTTAGATCAAATAGGACCGATGACAAAGAATGTGCGCGATTGTAAAGCTGTTTTTGAAGTAATTAGGGGGAAAGATGAAATGGATTCAACAAGTCTTGAAATGAAAGAAGTGAATAATTTGCGTATTCGATCTCTCGAGGAAATAAAAATTGGACTTCCAAAAGAATATTTTTTGGAAGGAATGGATCCCGAGGTTGAAGAAAAAATTAAAAAAGCAATAAAAAAATACGAAGAGATGGGAGCTAAAATTTTAGAAATTTCTTTGCCCCACACTCCTTATGCTCTAGCCTGTTATTACATTATTGCTACTTCCGAAGCTAGCGCAAATTTGGCAAGATATGATGGGATAAAGTATGGATTTTCGATAATAAAAAATGAACAACGAACAATTGACAATTTATTGGAAGTTTATTTTAAAAGTAGAGGGCAAGGTTTTGGGGAGGAGGTTAGAAGAAGAATAATGTTAGGAACATTTTCTCTTTCAATAGGATATTACGATGCTTACTACCTAAGAGCAGCAAGAGTTAGGAGTTTAATTATCAAAGATTTTGAAGAAGCCTTTAAGAAAGTTGATTTAATCCTTGCTCCTACCAGTCCAACTTTACCTTTTAAATTGGGAGAAAAAATTGATGATCCTTTAAAAATGTATCTTTCTGATGTGTTTACAGTTTCAGTGAATTTAGCAGGATTGCCAGCTATTTCAATCCCAGTTGGAAAAGTAGGTAATTTGTCAGTGGGTCTTCAAATTATAGGAAAACCGTTCGAAGAAGAAAAAATTTTTGATCTGGCAACCTTCTATGAGCTTTCAACAAGTAATTAATGAAATTATTTCCTTTTTACTTTATCCAGAATTTAGCGGTTGGCTTTTAATTTTAAAATACATCTTTTTAGCCTTCGGTTTTTTATTCCTTGGTTTTAGTCTTTGGGGAATTTTTAAAACGTCATGGTTAAAAAGAGCAATTTTAATAGATCTTAAAGAGTTTCTGACATATAAACCCTACTATGCAAAAACTTTTGTTCCACAATGGAAAAAAATTTTGAAAAGATTAGAAACTGATATTGAATCAAATTTTAAGTTAGCAGTAATTGAGGCGGACGAACTTTTAAATAAAGCCTTAGAAAAGACTGGCTACGGAGGAATGGATTTAGCAGAAAAATTAGAAAAAATTCCAGAAGATGTCATTTCGAACCTAGGTGAATTAAAAAAAGTTAGAAGAATAAGAGATGATATAATTGCTGACCCTTCTTATCAGCTCACTAAAGAAGAGGCACAGAGAATAATTAAAGCTTATGAAAAGGCATTAAGAGATTTACAAGTACTTTAAAATTTGATAAAATAATAGATCATCTAATGAGTAAATTGCTTGCGTGTTAAATTTAGCGGGGTAGAGGAGTAGTACCTCGCCAGCCTCATAAGCTGGAGATCGCTGGTGCAAGTCCAGCCCCCGCAACAATAATAGCGAATTAGCGAATTAGTTGATGAGTTTATGAGTGAAGAGTTTTTCTTTGAAAAGTTAGAGGTCTATTAGAGGAGTTTGAGGTTTGCAATTAAACTTTGTAAATTGGCAAGCAGTTTCCCAATAAAGTTTTCAAGAATAAGAGATCAATTGATAGGAGCAGCGATTTCAATTCCCCTAAATATTGCTGAAGGATCGGGCAGAAAATCACAAAAAGAGAAGATAAATTTTTATAAAATAAGTAGGACTTCTTTATTCGAATGCATTCCGATTCTTGAAATTTGTTTAAGTCTAAAATTAATAGACGGGAAGGAATATGAAGAATTAAGAAAAGAAGATTTAGAACTTTCAAAAATGATTAACGGCTTAATAAAATCCCTTTAATCTACTCATCAACTAATTCACTCATCAACTAATTACTAAATAACGTCGGGGTAGCTCAATGGCTAGAGCGCTGCTCTCATAAGGCAGAGATGTGGGTTCAATCCCCACCCCCGACATAAAATAGTAGATTAGTAAATGAGTACGGCGCTTCGCGCCTTTAGTAGATGAGTTAAAAAATTCTCATTATCTTCTTATTAACTCATTAACTCATCTACTCATCAACTCATTTACTAATTTACTAATTATGGGGGCGTAGTTCAGCCCGGTCTAGAACACCCGCCTGTCACGCGGGAGCCCGTGGGTTCAAATCCCATCGCCCCCGCTGCCAAAATTTTGGCAGCCAGATTCTCTCGATAAAGCAATGAGAGAATTCTGGTAAAGGTCGTAAATCTTGAAAGATAGAAAATCATGGTAGAAAAAAAGCCAGACCAAGAATTCTTAGAAGCCATTGTCAAATTTCTCTGCGATCACCCTGAAGCAGCAAAAATAACAAGGACGGTAGACGAGATGGGAGTCTTGCTTTCTCTGAAAGTTCATCCTGACGATATGGGTCAAATCATCGGAAAGCAAGGACAGACTGTGAAAGCAATCAGACATTTAGTAAGGATTGTTGGATTAAAAAACCATGCCAGGGTGACGCTGAGAATAGAAGAACCAGAGAAAAAAACCTAAAAAAATCGAGAGAATCTGACTTAAAGAGGGGCTAATTTAGCCCCTCTTTTTCTTGACAATAATTTAAAAAATGGAGAAAATATAATTGTTTTAAGCTCCGATTGATCGAAGATCTGGAGCGAAAGGTCAAAATAGAAATTCAGAAAAATATGGCAAAATTACCCGCAGATCAAGAATTCCTTGAATACGTTGTGAAGTCTCTTGTCGATCACAAAGAGGATGTAAAAGTTACGAGAAAAGTTGACGAAATGGGAGTTTTGCTTTCTCTGAAAGTTCATCCAGATGACATGGGGCAGATAATAGGTAAAGGCGGAGCGACAGTCAGGGCAATAAGATCTTTGGTAAGGTTGGTTGGGGCCAAAAATCATGCAAGAGTGAATTTAAAGATTGAAGAGCCAGAAAAGAAAGAAAGCTAAAGATAATTTACAATTTGCCAAAGCGGTGCTATATTAAAAAATGGCACCGTTTTGGTTTTAGAGCATGATTACGTTTCACATCATTACAATCTTTCCAAAAATTTTTGATTCTTTTTTGCAAGAGTCTTTTATTAGAAAGGCTCAAAAAAAGAAATTGATTAAGGTGAAAATTTATGATCTAAGACAATTTGCTGAAGACAAGAGAAAAAGCGTAGATGACAGACCTTATGGTGGAGGGTTGGGAATGGTATTAAAAGTAGAACCGATTTATAAAGCGGTAAAATTTATAAAATCAAAAACCAAAAAACAAAAATCAAAAATTGTCCTATTTACTCCTCGAGGAAAACAGTTTACTCAAAAGATGGCTTATTCTTTCTCAAAGTTAAAACATTTAATATTAATTTGTGGAAGATACGAAGGAGTGGACGAGAGGGTTGCAAAATTTATTGCTGATCTTAAAATTTCAATTGGCCCCTATGATTTAATGGGAGGAGAATTGCCTGCTATGATAGTAATTGAAGCAGTAACTAGATTAATTCCGGGAGTAATAGGGAAACCCCAGTTTTTAAAAGAGAGGATTGTAAAAGGAGGATTCGTTGAGTACCCTCAATATACCAGACCAGAAGTTTTTTCTCCCGAAAAAGGAATTTATTGGAAGGTTCCAAAAGTTCTTTTATCTGGAAATCACAAAAAAATTAGAGAGTGGAGGGAAAGAAGAAAAAAAATTATTGAATGAAGCTAGAAAAATGATAAAATGATAAAAGAAGAAATTGAGAAACTAAAAACTAGAAATAATTTTTTCAAATCTTAAAAGATAGGGCTCTAGACTAACTCGGAAGTTCTTAATTTTGTGATTTTTCTGGGGATGTAAGCTTAATTGGTAAACTGAGGGACTCCAAATCCCTTATTCCAGGTTCGAATCCTGGCATCCCCGCCAAAATATTGTAAAGTTGTAGATTAAAATAAAATGGCAAGAATGGATAAAAAGAAAATTTTTACTTTTTTGACTTTCTCTTTGGTTCCTAGCTCAACCTTCATTGGAGGAATCTTTGGTTATTACCTTTGTAAATTATTAGCTGGTAAAAAACCCGGAGAGCAGGGGATAATAAAGTCTTTAATTTTTACATTTCACAAATGGAAAATTCATCTTCATCACTGGTTTTTAGCAACACTCTTTTTATTTTTTTCAGTTTATTTCGATTTTTTAGCGCTTTTTTCTCAATTTTTTATCGGATTTTTAACCGGAATTATCTTCCAAGGGTTTACCTATCCAGACTGGTATAAAATTGTCACCCGAGTAAAATGTCAAAGTTAATTCATTCTCTAATTCAACAAGGGTGGTTAAAAACTCCTCAAATTATTAAAGCGTTTCAGAAAGTAAAAAGAGAAGACTTTCTGCCAAAGGAGATTAAAGGCCTTGCTGAATTGAACGAGGCTCTTCCAATAGGTTATGGGCAAACAATTTCTCAACCTTTAGTGGTTGCTTTTATGTTGGAACTTCTTCAACCAAGAGAAGGAGAAAAAATTTTAGACATTGGTTCTGGTTCTGGCTGGACAAGCGCTCTTTTGGCAGAAATTGTTGGAGAAAAAGGAAAGGTGATTGCAATGGAAATTGTCCCAGAATTGGTTGAATTTGGGAAAAACAATGTCAAAAAATACAATTTTATTGAAAAGAAAATTGTTGAGTTTGTCTGGGGTGATGGGTCAAAGGGTTATCCCAAAGAAGCTCCCTATGATAAAATTTTAGTTTCAGCAACTGCAAAAAAATGTTATAAATCATGGAAAGAACAATTAAAAGTTGGAGGAAGAATTGTAACCCCCATTGGAAATTCAATCTGGCTTTTCATTAAAAAATCAGCTCCCTGTCAAGATTCTGGTGAGGGAGAATTTGAGGAATTTGAATATCCTGGTTTCGTCTTCGTTCCATTAATCGAAAAATAATCTATTACATTTTTTTGCCATGGCTAAAATATGTAAGAGATTTTCTGTGAAATTTCTGATAGGATTTTTTTGTTTTTTATTCTTGATTTTCTCTTTAATTTTCACTTTCTGGTGGGGAATTTTTGTTCCAAAAGATCAGATTGCAAAAGAAAAAATTTTTTCAGTTGAAAAAGGACAAGGTCTTTTGGAAATTAGTCAAAATTTAGAAAAAGAGGGATTAATAAAAAATAAAATTTTTTTTATTCTCTATGTCCTCTTGAAAGAAAAAGAAAAAAGCCTTCAAGCAGGAAAATATTTTCTTTCTTCTTCAATGAACATTCCCCAAATTGCTCAAAAAATAATTTCTGGAGATATTGCGAAAATAAAAGTTACCATTCCAGAAGGATTTAACACAAAAGACATTGAAGAAAAATTGGGTATTAAATTGCCAGCTGAAAATTTAGAAGGATATTTATTCCCTGACACTTATTATCTTCCGGTTGATTTTACTGGAGAAGATCTTGTGAAAGTAATGAGAGAAAATTTTGAAAAGAAAATTGCTCCTTATAAAGAAGAGATTGAAAAAAGTGGAAAAACTCTTCAAGAAATTATTATCATGGCTTCGCTTTTGGAAAAAGAAGTAAAAACGAAGGAAGAAAAAGAATTGGTAGCTGGAATTTTGTGGAAAAGGTTAAAAGTGGGAATGCCTCTTCAAGTTGATGCGACAATAACTTATCTTACTGGAAAAAAGACAACAAAAATCACTTTTGAAGATTTGCAAATCGATTCTCCTTATAACACTTATAAATACAAAGGATTACCTCCAGGTCCGATTTGCAACCCAGGACTTGAAAGCATTTTAGCAGCTTTGTATCCTAAAGAAAGCGATTATTGGTATTATCTCTCAACACCAGATGGAAAAACTTTATTTTTTAAAACTTTAGAGGAACATAATTTAGCAAAAGCAAAATATTTAAAATGAAAAAAATAATAATTCCAATTTCAATAATTGCTTTGTTGGGAATTGCTGGAATTTTAATTCTTAAAGGTCAATTTAAAAAAGAGGAAATTTCTCCCAAGCTAGAAATTAAAATGTCAGAAGTTAAAGGAAAAAAGGCGGTGATGATAATTGCCTTTAGGGATTTTAGAGACGCTGAATATTTTGTACCAAAAGATATTTTAGAAAAAGCCGGTATTGAGGTAAAAACTGCATCGAATAAGTTGGGAACTGCAATCGGAGCAGATGGAGGAGATACAAACGTGGATTTGTTGGTTTCTCAAATAAACGTTGCAGATTTTGATGCAATAATTTTTGTTGGGGGTCCTGGATGTTTAGATGCCTTAGACAATGAAGATTCTTACAAAGTAGCAAAAGAAGCAGTTTCTCAAAATAAAGTTTTAGCAGCAATTTGTATTTCACCAGTAATTTTGGCAAAAGCTGGGGTTTTAGAAGGAAAAAAAGCGACTTGTTGGACTGATCCTTTAGGATCTCAGGCAAAAATTTTAAAAGAAAAAGGGGCAATCTTTGAGAAAAAATCAGTAGTGGTTGATGGGAAGATTATTACTGCCAATGGGCCTGGAGCTGCTGAAGAATTTGGTAGAGCAATTGTCGAGGTCTTGACAAAAGAAAAATAAAAGATTAGTATTAAAATTATTAGCCGCAGACAGCAGGTATAATTAGTAGATGAGTGAATTAGTAGATGAGTTGATGAGTAAATAAGTTGATGAGAAATCTTTTCACTCATCTACTAAAGGCGCGAAGTGCCGTACTCATTTACTAATTTACTAATAAATCCTGCCGAGGCTAAAAGGGTTTTTTGATTGTCTGCGGTGCAGACAATTTTTAATTTATGGCATTAACTAAAGAAAAAAAGAGAAAAATTTTGGAGCAATTGAAAGAAAGAATCGAAAAACAAAAAATAATGATTTTTGTTGATTTTACTGGTTTGAAAAATAAGGATTTTTTTGCTTTGAGAAAAAAATTAAATGAACAAGGAGATGAAATGAAAGTTGCGAAAAAAACATTAATAAACTTGGCATTGAAAGAGAAGAAATTAAACGTAGTTGATGTTAAAAAATTGATTGGAGAAATAGCAGTGATTTTCGGGATGGAAAATGAAATTTCGAGTGCAAAGACAGTTTACGAATTTTCAAGAGAGAATAAAAATTTAAAGATTTTGGGAGGGATTTTTGAAAAAAACTTTATTGATCCAGAAAAAATCGAGGAATTAGCGAAACTACCATCAAGAGAAGAACTTTTGTCAAAATTAGTTGGGAGTATTTCAGCTCCAATTTCAAATTTTGTTGGTGTTTTAAGAGCCATTCCTCAAAATTTGGTTTTTGTTTTGTCACAAATTCAATTAAAGGTCCAAAAGTAAAAGAGCAATAAAATGGCAGAAGAAAAAAAAGAAGAAAAAATTGAAATTCCAGAAAAGTTTAAAAAGATAGTCGAAGAGATTGAAAAAATGTCTGTTTTGGATTTGGCAGAGCTGGTAAAGATTTTAGAAAAGAAATTTGGAGTTTCTGCTGTTCCTCAAGTTGTTACAGCACCAACTGCAGCTCCTGCAACAACTGGTGCAGCCCCAGCTGCAGAGGAAAAATCAACTTTCACTGTAGTTTTGAGCTCAGTTGGTCCTAAAAAAATTGAGGTAATAAAAATTGTCAGAGATGTTACTGGAAAAGGATTGAAAGAATCAAAAGATCTAGTTGATGCAGTTGAAAGTGCCCCACAGGTAATAAAAGAAAACGTTAAAAAGGAAGAAGCGGAAGAGATTAAAAAGAAATTCGAAGGAGCTGGAGCAAAAGTTGAGTTGAAATAAAAAAAGAGGGGGATAAAAAATTTATTTGGATTCAGCGGTGGCTGAGATTTTTGAGCACATCCACAACGAATTCAACAATTTCTTCTAATGGAATTCGCGTCGTTGGTACATCGGGCGCAGTCAAAGAACCGTTTAGTATAAGTCGTCCCCCTTTTTCCCCAACGAACATGTACCATTCTGGTACCTTCTCGATTTTTCCTGGTTTTTTCAAATCGTTTTTCCTTTGAGGTAACTTCCTCGTGGAGTCGAGGGAAATTTCCCGAAGCCGGAGCAGTGCTATTAAATCTTCAGAAATCTTTTCTACCCGGGAACCGAGAATTTTATTGTTAAAGAATATCTGCACGTGTCCATCCAGGTTTTTCTGTATAATTATTGCCGCCCCCTTTTCTCTTGCTACTACGTTAAATTTTGGATTGTTGGAAATACCAGCCACTATAAAGTATCTGCCAATTCTGATTCTTTGCGCTTTTTCTACCTCTTCTTTTGCTTTTTCGTACTTTTGAATGTCTGCCGCAATGAATTTCAGTACTTCCCTTGCCACTTCCGGGTCTACCGTAGCTAACTCTGCAAAATCACAGACTCTATGGAAATTGGGATTTTGAAGTAACTGATAGTAATGACGGACTCTTTTTGGCATTTTTGTTTCATCCTCAAAGAACTCCCTGATAAGTTCAGCAGCTTTTTGATTATTTCTTTTGAGTCTGCTTCGGTGGAACTCGATAATTCCAGTGGCTATTTTAATTCCAAATTCCATAATTTTCTCATCGTCATCGATTTCTCTTGCTATACTTTTAGTCATATCGTTGAGATCGAAAGGTTCACTCCTTCCCTCAAGATCCGCCCTTCGTACATGAGCAAGGATAGGTCGAAGCCACTTTTCCTCAGCTATCCCTAATTCTTCCGCTACAATCTGGGCACTGGTCTTCCCTTTGAGTCCATGGTGATCGAACATTTGACGTCCCCGATCAATCCAGAGAACATTTTTGAAATTAATTTGAGGAGATAAAGTTTCATCCCCTTCTCCGCTAAACCAGTACTTTTGGATCTTTGCTCCATACATTTTCAGTAAGGCCACTGAAACTATACTATCTTCATCTGGCTTTCGATGCGTTGCAATAATTATTGGTCTGTCAAGCCACCACTTTTTATCTTTATTCTTTTCCACCAACTCAGGTCACCTCCAAACTATCTACCAAAGTCTGATAGGCAATTTGGAGGTGACCTAGATTCCCTCTATGAGATTTTTTTGATTTTAAAGAACAAAATATTTCCTAAGCCATCTGGTAAAATGAAAGATATTTTGTTTTCACTTTGTAATTTATTAATTAAATCAAATTTGAAAATTTCGTCAAGCACAAAGAATATTGATGGGAAAATGATAGTTAAAGACAGAAATTAACAAAAGCCTTTCGATAACCAAATTTCTTTCGCGAGAACTGCTGAAATGAAAAATATCCCCCAAATGGGATTCTAATTTCAAAAATCACTGAAATAGAAAGTATCCGATAATTAAGACTAAAAGAAAAAGCAAAATCAAAATTGATTTTGGATTTTTTAAGAAAACTAAAACTTCTTTCATCAAAGGTAAAAAAACTGCAGAAAAAGAAAATGGCTTTAATTTTTTGGTGTCGGTTTTTAAAAATGGAGAAAAAATTTCTTTCAGGGAAAATTCTTTGAAAGTCTTTGCAGAAATAATTTCTTTTTTCTGTTTCGAAATTTCTTTTGAAAGAGAAACAAAAAAGGCAATACCCTTAACTTTGGAAAGTTTTTCTCTTTTTCCGTCTAATATTCTTTTGAAATCTTTATCTGTAAAACACTCTAGTTCTCTCAACTGCTGAATTAAATTTTCATTTTGAAAAAATTCGAAAACTTCTTTCATCAAAACTAAAATTAGATCACCTTCAATTAAATTACCGCTTACTACGCTACCAAAAATCTTTAATGGATAAGGTTCAATATCCTGAAGTCTCAGTCTTTTATCAATGTCTATTATTTTTCTTCCTCTTATTAGCAGAATTTTCATTTCTCCAACTTTCGTGAAATTCAATTCAAAGTTTTTTAAGTTTAAAACTGCAAATGATAAGTTTCCTAACCATGAAACATCTCCGCTTTTTGCAATTCTTCCTAAAAATTCGTTTGTCTCTTTTAAGGTTTCCTTTAAGGCCTTTTCAGGTTTTGAAAGCGTTTTTTTATAAAATACCTCTTTGATAAATTCCGCAATTTTTTCTAAAAAATTGTGACTTTTTGGTAAAGCATTTTTTAAGGCCCCAATCAAATAAAGAGAACCTAACCTCTTTTCGTAAATGTTTTGCGGTTCAAAACAAAAACTATCAAAAATTAAATCCTCCTTTGCTTTTGGATTGAAATAAAATTGGAAGATCCTCATTTATCTTGACTTTAAATTAAAATTTTTGTAAAATAAAATAATGAATATTTTACGCTTTTTTAAAAAAACTTTCTTTCCTTGCGTCGAAAACAATTACTTCCCTTTATTTTTAAAAGAAAAATTTTTGAATCTTTATTTAATTTTATTACTAATTTTAAAAATTTTCACCATACCTTTAATTTTTTCGATTTCAAAAACAGTATTTTTCGCTGACATTCACAAGCCAACTTTAATTAATTTTCTGAATTTCGAAAGAAAAATAAGAGGATTACCTCCTCTCTCCGAAAACCCACTTTTGAACCAATCTGCCTATTTAAAAGCAAAAGATATCTTAGAAAAGGATTATTTTTCTCATTTTAGCCCAGAGGGCATTTCTCCTTGGTATTGGTTTAAATTAACAGGTTATGAATATCAATTTGCGGGGGAAAATTTAGCGATTGGATTTTTAGACTCAAAAGAAGTCCATGAAGCCTGGATGTCTTCTCCTTCACATCGACAAAACATTTTAAATCCAAATTATAAAGAAATTGGAATTGCAGTTTTAAAAGGAGAATTCAACGGAAGCGAAGTCTACGTTGTTGTCCAACATTTCGGAAGCCCAAAAGTCGTTTTAGCAGAAGATAAAGAAAAATTCACTCAAAACCAAACTTCTATACCAATTTCCACTCCAACTGAAACAAACATCAAAATTCAACCTTCTACGTCTACAGAGGGTACCACCTCTATTGGAAACACTTCAACTTTTGCTTTAACTGAGAAAGAACAAATTTCACCCTCCCAGAAAATTACTTTCAATTTGGTAAAATTTTTAGCCCTTAGATACACCTCAATATTGAACGTCATTATTTATTTTACTCTAGCTATTTTAATTTTCTCTTTGAGTTTAACAATTTTTTGCGACATTTTCATCTATCGAAAATTCGTAATCGATTACAAAGAATTAATCCCAAGATGGGTAAGTTTTTGTTTAATTCTTATCCTTTTTCTCTACCTCGATCAATCAAAACTTATTCAAATCATTCCTCACAAACTCATAATTCATGGATTCTAAGAAGATTCTCCTAAAATATTTTTTAATTTTCTTTTTAATTTCTTTTTTAGTTTTCAATTGGCAAAAAATTTTCTGGATTTTCTATCCAAACTATTTTTTTAGGGTAATATCTTTTTATTTTTTTGAGAAAGAACAACTAAAAGAAAACCAAAAAAACTTGAAGCAAAAAATTGAAGAAATTTATGAAAAAGAAGACTCAATTGAAATTCCAAAAATTAAAATTTCTGCACCGCTTATCATTGTGGAAAAAGAAGAAGAGGTTAAAAAAGCATTGGATAGGGGAGTGGTGCTCTGGCCAAATTCAGCATTGCCTGGCCAAAAAGGACAAACAATAATTTTAGGACATTCTGCCCCTCCCAATTGGCCAAAAATAAAATATGACTGGGTATTTTCAAATTTGAATTTGTTAGAAAAAGGAGATGAAATAATTATCTATTTCAAAAAAAAGAAGCATGTCTACCTTGTTAAAGATAAAATCTTTTTACAAAGAGGACAAGAACTTCCAGAAACAGATCCCGAAAAAACAGTTTTATTTTTAATCTCTTGTTGGCCGCCAGGGAAGGATTTTAGGAGAATTGCAGTTGAAGCAGTAAAAGAGTAACAATTTCAGTTTTTCACAATTGTGAAATAGTGAAATTCTTGAATTTTATATTTTTATCTTTATCTCAATATCTCAAGGATTTTTGAACGTTCGGGAGATTAGGGAATTCTTGACAAATTTTTTGGCATATTATAAAATTAAGACGGAGGTGACGAGGTTGAAAGAAATGGAGGGTTGGAGAGAAATTTTAAAGGGTAAAACCAAGGAAGAAGCAAGGAACTTCCTGATGGAAGAGCGAAAGAGATTTCGACTATCAAATGAAGACATAGAAAATATTCTGAGAAGTCTCGAAGAACAACCTGCAACGCAGGAAAAAGAAGACATAGAAAATATTCTGAGAAGTCCCGAGGAACAACCTGTCGAATTTCAGGGACCTCCTGGAGAAAGAGGCCCAGAAGGATCCCAAGGTCCTCCAGGTTCCCAAGGACCCCAAGGCCCGCCTGGACCTGGAGGAAGGGTTCCTCGGTGGATAGGAGCAATTTGCATTACAGCGGTTCTCATTGCAATTATTGCGTTAGCCGTTGCTTTGGTGTACCACCCTGTATCCACTGATTTTCAACAATCCTTGGAGGTTCAGAATTCGCGACTTCAGGGACTACAGAGACTCATTGAAACTCAAGAGAAAATTATTGCTGATTTACAAACACAGATTGCCCAGCTAAAAAACAACCTTACATTATTACAACAGAAACTTGAGAAACCTAATGAGGATCATGTACAAGAGGAAATACGAAAATTGCAGGAGCAGCCTAGCAAATTACAAGAAGAGTTGAATAGAATCGTAAACACTGATTTCGAAAGCGTAAACAGGTACATCAGGAAAACTCCGCTAGGATGGGACCCTAGGCAAATGGCCCAGGACCTCGAGGAGAAGTTCTGGGTCGAGACGAAGATAGTGACAAGAGAGAATGTGCAGTATCTCTTCCTGCGTTTCAAGTGCCACTGCACAATAACACAGGAATGGTGGTGGGTGACCTATAAAGGGTTACTTCCTACCAGCGAAGCACCAGTTCAACCATAGGTTCTTTAAACAGCACCTTCAAGAAAAAAAATTCCCCCCATCTTTTTTCTCTTTTTTTTTCTAGCCCTTGAGGGAACTTGAGGGTTGGAAGAAAAAGAGTTGACAAACAGATTTAAAAGTGTTAAAATTTTTTATCATGAAGAATAATATAAAAGTTTTGATAATTCTTCTGATTTCCATCTTTTGGGGACTACTTTTGATTTTCCATTTTCAAAAAACAGTTTCAGCTGCTACTTGCGGAAACGGAGTTTGCGAATCAGGAGAAACTTGTTCAAATTGCAGTATAGATTGTGGAAGTTGTGGTCCTACTTGTGGAAATGGGATTTGTGAATCAGGAGAAACTTGTAGTAATTGTTCTATAGATTGTGGTTCTTGCGGACCAACTTGCGGAAACGGAGTTTGCGAATCAGGAGAAACTTGTTCAAATTGCAGTATAGATTGTGGAAGTTGTGGTCCTACTTGTGGAAATGGGATTTGTGAATCAGGAGAAGTAAACATATGCTGCAGTGATTGTCCTCCAACATGTGGAAACGGAGTTTGCGAATCAAATTGCGGAGAAAGTGCTTCAAATTGCTGTTTAGATTGTTATGTAGAACATTATCAAAAGAAATGCTATGACAACGATGTTTATTGGTACGATTGTAATGGTCAAAGAAAAGATAAATACCAAGAGTGTGGAACTTCTGGTTGGACAGATGAATATCGATGTGCGGGAAATTGGGTTCAAAGAAAGTATATAAACAGAGGTTGTTCAAATGCACAATGTTATGCAACGGAAGAATGGAAGGATTATCAGTATTGCTCAAATTACTGCCTAAATGGAAAATGTGTTTTTCCTCCAACAGTGATAACTAAAGGAGCGGTGGTGACATATTAAAGGTCGAAGAAGTAATAAACAAAAAGCAATAAAACAACGAGCAATAAAAATATGAAAATTAGAAATTTAGCCTTATTAACCCTGGTGGCTACTGTTTTAGCAATGACAACGCCAATTCAAAATGTTTTGGCAGTTAGCGCTACCTTATACGGAGAGGTGACTGATGATGGAGGAGACCCAAATCTATATGTGTGGTTCCAGTACGGAAAGACGACTCTTTATGGTTATGAGACACCAAAACAAACCAAATATGGAACGGGAGAGTTTTCAGCAACTATTACTGGTTTGGAAATGTGTACTACCTATCATTATCGAGCAGTTGTTAAACATGTAAATTACGACGATACTAAGTACGGAGAAGACAAATCATTTACTACTGAATGTCCAGTATCGGTTGATCTCAAGGCTAATGGTTATGATGGCCCGATTACCGTATCTTATAAAAACAGAACGATCACTTTTTCTTGGACTTCGCAGTACGCCGATACTTGCACTGCTGAAACAATTAATAAACCTTCAAACAGTAGCGTTAATTGGTCAGGAACGAAATCCACATCTGGAAATGAATCAGTGACTTTAGATAAAGCTGGTTCCTATACTTTCAAGTTGACTTGTAAAAATAACACAAGCAATAACACAAAATACGATACTGTTCAAGTAACAGTTGAACAACCGACTTTAGGTGTGATCACAAAGGGCGCGGTTGTTACTTACTGATTGAAAAAAAAGGGGGGCAATGTTACCTTCCCTTGACAATTTTTTTTATTTTTGATAAAATAAAAATATATGAAAACAAAAGCTAAAAAAATTATATTTTATTTAATAATGACTGCCTCAATGATTACTATTGGGGCAGGAGCGCTCGCACAAACTTGTCCTGAAAAAACAACTGTTAATGGCCCAACTAGCATTACTTTTGTTGGAGGAATTACTGATTTGGGAGGGGACACTCAGGCATATGTTTGGTTTGAATATGGAACTTCTTCTGGAAATTATACATTTAAAACGGAGAAAAAAATCGTAACTCAACTTGGAAAATATTGCATCACAGTTAATAATTTACAACCTTGCACAACCTATTACTATCGTGCTGCAATGGAAAATAAAGCAGGTCCAAGTTATGGCGCAGAGTTGACGAAAACTACTCCTTGTACTGGACAAACTACTTCTTCTGGTCAGGTTTTAGGCATTGCTACTGCTCAACCTACTGGATTAATAAAAACCATTTTCTCTGATTTTTTGCTTTTTCCCTTATTGATTGCTTCATTTTTACTTTTCGTTTTTAAATCTCACATTTTAAAATGGGAAGAGTGGTTAGATGAGAGAAAGAAAGAGTATCAAAAATTCAAAAGCGAAAAACTTTTGAGGCTAAAAGTTTCCCAAATAAAGCTCAAGGAAAAGTTAAAAATTTAATTTATGAAGTTTTCCAGTAAAAAATTATTCTTTGAAAATTTACTTGCGCTTTTAATTTTATTCAATTTTGCCTCTTTTTCTTTTGCAGCCAGCGCCATTTTATATGGAGAAGTCACCGACGATGGAGGAGACCCGTATCTTTATGTTTGGTTTCAATACGGAGAAACTACTGCTTATGGTTTTGAAACTCTCCGTCAGCCAAAATACGGTTTTGGAGAATTTACTGCTACTGTGTCTGGTTTAAAAGATTGTACTACTTACCATTATCGGGCAGTAGTCAAGCATCAAAATTATGATGACACAAAATATGGAGAGGATAAAATTTTTACCACGCCTTGTCCCTCGATTACTTATCCTGCCCCAACGGTTGATTTGAAAGTGAATGGATATGATGGTTCGGTAACTATTCCATATAATTCCTCTGCGATCTTATCTTGGACATCAAACAATGCCAATTATTGCGTAGCTTCCGGAGCTTGGTCTGGGGCAAAAGAAACTTCTGGCTCTGAATCAACCGGAAAATTAACATCAGGACCTAGAACTTATACTTTAACTTGCTATGGTCTGGGAGGTTCTGCCTCAGATAGCGTAACAATTTATCTTCAGCAAGTTTTGGGAGCTGTTGCACCCACTCTTCAAAAAAAAGTGAGAAATCTTTCCGATGGTCAAACTCAATTTTTTGATTCAGTTTATGCTGACCCCTCAGAAGTTTTAGAATTTCAAATTGTAATCCATGCTGGATCTGGAGTTCAGAATTTGATCGTGAAAGACATATTACCTGAAAAAATTACTTTAAGACCAAATTCTTTAAAAATCGACGGGATTTCAACATCTGGAGACATTGTTTCTGGCATTTCTTTGGGAAATTTGTCTCCAAATCAAACAAAAACAATTACTTTTTTGGCTGATATTGCCCCAGCAAACCAATTTTCTTTTGGTCAAACAAATTTAACAAACACTGCAACGATTTATTGGAATGGCAATTCACTTTCAGATACAACCACGATAATTGTTAAAAAAACAGCAGTAGCAGGAGTAGCTACTGGAATCTCAACTGGATTTGACCATTCCTTCTTTAAATATCTTTTTCCTACATCGATTTTTGGTCTAGTCTTAGTTTGGCTTTTCAGATCTCACATTATAAAATGGGAAGAGTGGTTAGATGGAATGAAAGAAAAATATCAGAAATTTAGAGCGGAAAAACTTTTAAAAATGAAAATTGTTAAAGCGAGAACAGAGAAATTTTTGAAGGAAATATTATTTTGAAACGAAACCTAAAAATCAATTTTCCCGCAAGCGAATTTTTAATTTGATTTTTTTAATAAAATTACTTATAAATTAAAAAGGGCGCGTAGCTCAGCTGGCAGAGCGCTTCACTCACATTGAAGAGGTCGGAGGTTCAAGTCCTCCCGCGCCCACATTTTTTATTCTGTGATAAACTAAAATTGATGGATTTGGTTTTTTTAAAAATTGGTGGCTCATTAATTACTAAAAGAAAGACCTATACTCTAAATCTAAAAAAAATCAGAGAAATTTCTAGAGAAATTCTCAGGCTAAGAAAAAAATACAAGTTTAAACTTTTAATTGGTAACGGAGCAGGATCTTTTGCTCATGTTTCGGCAAAAAAATTTAAAACTAAAGAAGGTTACATAAATAAAAAGAGTAAAATTGGTCATTGCATCGTTCAAGACGATGCTTCAACTTTAAATAGAATTTTAGTTAAAGAATTAATAAGAGCGGGAGAAAGGGCAATTTCTGTTCAACCTTCGGCTTTTATTTTTTGCTCAAAAAAGAAGATTAAATCACTTTTCTTAGATCCAATTAAAAACTATTTAAAAAACGATTTAGTTCCAGTTGTCTTTGGCGATGTCATTTCAGATGAAAAATTAGGATGCACAATTCTATCCACAGAAGAAATTTTTAAACTTTTGGCAAAATTTTTAAAACCAAAAAAGATAATTTTAATGAGTAATGTTGAAGGGGTATATGATTCAGGAGGGAAAGTGATTCCAGAGATAAACAGAGAAAATTTTTCAAAAATCCAAAAATTTTTAAAGGGCGCAGATAAAATCGATGTTACAGGAGGAATGGCTCAAAAAGTGAAAGAGGCAATGGAAATAGCAAAAGAAGGAATTGAAGTTTTTATAATCGGTGGCAAAAAAAGGAATTTAGAAAAATGTCTAAAGGGTGAGAAAATCGGAACCAAAGTTTTCTTTTAAAATGAAAATTTACACCTTGGGAACTTCAAACAGATCTTTAGAAGAATTTTTGGAAATATTGAAAGAATACAAAATCACAGTTATCATCGATGTCAGACATTGGCCAACTTCAAGGTTATTTCCTCATTTCAAAAAGGAAAATTTGCAAAAATTTTTACAAGAAAATGGGATAGAATACTATCACTTAGAAAAACTTGGTGGTTATAGAGAAGGAGGCTATGAAAACTACATGAAAACAAGAGACTTTGAGGAAGGTTTAAACGAATTAATAAGAATTTCACAATTTCACAATTGTGAAAAAGTGAAAAACATAGCTATAATTTGCGCAGAAAAATTTCCCTGGAAATGCCATCGAGCTTTTATCTCTCAAGAATTGGAAAAGAGAAATTTCAAAGTTATTCACATCATTGAAAAAGGTCGAATTTGGGAGCCAAAAAAAGAACCAAGAGAAATTAAGCCAACTTGTCAAAAGAAAATTAAATGAACCTATTTTTGATTTCAGTTATTAGCTATATCTTGGGTTCAATTCCCTTTAGTTACTTGGTCGCCAGAGCTTATGGAAAAAACCTCTATCAAGTAGGTTCTAGAAACATCGGGACCGCAAATGTTTGGAGGGCAACTGGGAAAATTGAAGCAACACTCATGGCTTTAATTGGCGATTTAGGGAAAGGAATTTTGGCAGTATTTTTGGCTCAAAAATTTTTCCCAGGTCAAATCTTGCCTCAAACATTGGCTGCTTTTTTTGCGGTAGCGGGGCACAATTGGCCAGTTTTTTTGAAATTTAAAGGAGGAAGAGGATTGGCAACCTGTGCTGGAATCTTACTCTATTTGAACTGGAAAGCGCTATTTTTGATTCTTTTAGTGATTGGTTTTTGTATCTTTTTAACAGAGCTTTTAATGAAAAAGAGATTGAAATTAGAAGGAAATTTAAGACAAAAAATCAAAGGACTCTTTACCATTTTTATTTCTCAGGTTTTAGGAAGGGTAATCGGAATAGTGACTGGTGCCGTTTTAGTTTTTTTTCTCTATCCGACTACCTTTAAAATAATTTTTCCAACTGGGATTTTAGTAGCAATCAAGCACATAAAAAGAACAAAAACATTTCTAGAAGGAAAGGTAGTATGAGATACAAGTTCATAATGAAACCTCCTCTAAAGAGGGAGTTGGAAAAAGAAATTTCGGAGTTGAAAAAAAAGAGAATGAGGTTGATTTTGAATTAACAGAAAAAGAAGAAAATTCTCAAAAATCTGCAAAAAATTAACAAAAAAATGCGATTGGGAATGGTTTTGAAAAAATCGTTGTTTGTGGAGAGATGGATTTTTTTATTTTAGAGATTGAATTTTTAAATGATAAGCAACAATAGAAAAAGCCACTGCCACATTCAAAGACTCCTTTTTTCCAAACATGGGAATTTTTAAAACAAAATCTACCTTCTTTAAAGTTCTTTTATCAATTCCTCTCTTTTCGTTTCCGACTAAGATTGCCAAAGGAAATTTTGGTTTGAACTTGAAGTAGGGGAGAGCAGATTTTTCAGTTTCTAAAGCAACAATTTTTACTTCCTCTTTCTTTAACTTTTCTATTATCTTTCCAACGTTTCTTTTGTATTCCCATTTTACGGTCTTTTCTGCTCCCAAGGCAGTTTTTTTAATTCTTTCAGGATTTCTTTCTGGAGTGGGCGTATAACCAGTTAAATAAATTTTTTCAATCGCTACTGCATCGCAGGTTCTAAAAATTGCTCCAACATTATAACAGCTCCTAATGTTATGCAAAATTGCAAAAATTTTTTTCATAATTTCTCTCTTGACATATTTTTTTGATTTGCTAAATTGGAATTGGGCAGGGGTGGAGAAAATGACTTCTTCATTCCCCTTGCACCTTCCAAATTTCCGATAAGTTTCTTGATACACCATTTCGATTTCCAAGGAATTTCGCCGGTCCAATGGTAACTCCTTCAATTTCTCAAAGCTTTTTTCCATCACATCTTCAGGCTGTTTGAGCAATTTCATTGACTTCAGTAATTAGTTCTTCTTTCTTCAATGATGCCCCTGCCCCTTTTTTGCCCTAATGGGCCATTTTTTATTTTAAATTTTGATTTCAACAATATCTTCATCGTTCAATATATAATCTCTTCCTACAATTTTGAAATTTCTTGAATTTTTCTCATAAAGCTTCGCTCCCTTAAATCTTTTTACCCATTCCTCATTTATTTCTTTTACAAAATCAATTAACTTTGTCCCTCTTTTTAAAATAAAAGGATTTTCAAAATCAACCTCTTTTTTTGGCTCTTTTGGATAAACTCTAATTATCTTTAGCGACTCAAAAATTTTTCTTTTTAACTCTTCAACCTTAATTTTTTCTTTTGTTGAAATTCCCAAAATCTCAAAATCTTTCTTTATTTTTTCAAAATTTTCTCTTCCTTTTTCTAAATCAATTTTGTTCCCCGCAATCAAAATTTTTTCTTTTTCAATTTTCCAATCATTCAAAATTTGTTTAATTTCTTTTAGTTGGTTTTCAGGATTGTTTTCTAAATCTACTAGAACTAAAATCGAATCTGCTTGTTTTGCAAGATTTTTTAGCCAACCGGGTTTAAAATCTCCCGTTAAAGGAGGAGTATCTACGATTTGAATCAAAATATTTTCATATTTTAGCATTCCAGGAGTTGGCAATTGAGTTGTGAAAGGATAATCTCCAACTTTAAAATTAGTATCACAAAGTGCATTCGTTAAAGAAGTTTTTCCAGAGTTTGGAGGACCCAAAATTAAAACCTGTCCTGCCCCTTCCTTTTTCACAAAATAAATTTCCTCTCTTTTTATCTTTTTTGGCTGTACTCTTTTTAACTTTGCTATTTTCTTTTTTATTTCTTCTTGGACCCTTTCTGTTCCTTTGTGCTTTGGACAAATAGCAAGCATTTCTTGCAAAATTTCAATTTTCTCTTGAATGTCTTTAGTTTGATTTAATTTCCTTTGCAATTCAAAAAATTGGGGAGGCAAATTTGCTGGCATTATTTCATTATAGAAAAATCTGATATAATCAAAAAATGGAAATTAAACAGTTAATAGTTGGTCCTCTTTTAACTAATTGTTACATTTTAATTTCAGACGAAGAAGCAGTAGTTATTGATCCTGGAGCTGGATTGAAAAAAATTTTAAAGGAAATTGAGGGAAAGAAATTAAACTACATAATTTTAACTCACTACCATTGGGATCATACTCTAGGAGCTCAAAAGTTAAAAGAGAAAACCGGAGCCAAAATTTTAATTCACAAAGGAGAAAAAGATTTTATAAAATTTCAACCAGATCAATTTTTGGATGGGGGAGAGGAAATAAGAGTTGGGAATGAATATTTGAAAATCATTCATACCCCAGGCCACACAAAAGGCTCAATTTGCATTTTAGGAGAAAATTTTATTTTTACAGGAGACACGATTTTTGAAGATGGAGTGGGAAGAACCGATTTGCCAGGAGGATCGGAAGAAGATTTAAAAAAATCTTTAGAAAAATTGGAAAAAATCATAAAAAAGGGAATGAAAATTTATCCAGGACATGGCGAGTCTTTTGAAAAATGATCAAAGTTTTTAATGGGAAAAGATTGAAAATAAGAGAAATGAATCGATCGGATTTAAAAAGAGCGAAAGATTTTTTAGATTACATTAACTCTTTAGTTGAAGAGGGGGCGATGATTTCGGTTAAAAAGAAAAAAACTCTGGGGGAAGAAAAAGAACGGCTAAAAAACCAAATAAAAGAAATTAAAAATAAAAGAAAAATAATAATTTTAGCTGAAGATAAAAATAAAATTGCTGGAATTTGTGAGTGTTGGTTGAAAAAAGAAAGGGAATCTCACGTTGGAGAGGTTGCAATTTCAGTGAGAAAAGAATATCGGGGAATAGGCCTTGGAAAATTTTTATTGAGCGAAATCTTAAAATTGGCAAAAAAGAAATTAAAGCCAAAAATATTTCGTCTTTCAGTTTTTGAAACAAACAAAATTGCTCAAAATCTTTACAAAAAATTTGGGTTCAAAAAAGTCGCTAAAATTCCAAAACAGATTGAATACAAAGGAAAATTGATTGCTGAAATTGTAATGATAAAGGAAGCAAAATGAAAAAAGAAAAAATTTTAGTTTCTGCTTGCCTTTTGGGAATAAATTGTAAATACGATGGGACCTCAAACAAAAATGAAAAAATTTTGAAATTGGCAAAAAATTATATTTTAATTCCAGTTTGTCCTGAAATTTTAGGTGGGTTATCTATTCCGAGAGAACCCGCAGAGCAAAAAGGAAAAAGAGTAATTACAAAATCTGGAAAAGATGTAACAAAATATTTTGAAAAAGGAGCAAAAGAAGTTTTGAAAATTTGCAAAATTTTAAAAATCAAAAAAGCAATTTTGAAACAAAAGAGTCCATCTTGTGGCTGTGGAAAAATCTATGATGGAACGTTTTCAGGTAGGTTAATAAAGGGTGATGGAGTAACAGCTAAACTACTAAAGAGAAATAAAATAAAAATTTTCACCGAAGAAGACATCTAATCTAATATTTGCACATTTGTACAATTAATCAAATGTGAAAATATCAAAAAATAGAATGAAGAGCAATAAAACAGCGAGCAACAATTAAAAATATGGATAAGGAATCAAAAAAGAAAATTAAGATTTTTGGAATTGCTTCTTTTTTGAATGATATGGGTTCTGATATGATCTATCCTGTTTGGCCCATTTTTGTGAGATCTTTGGGAGCGAATATGTCGGTTTTGGGATTTTTGGATGGGCTTGGCGATGCTCTAGTTTCAGTTTCTCAAGCGATTTCAGGGTACATTTCAGACAGAATTCAAAAAAGAAAAATTTTTGTTTGGCTTGGATATTTAATGGGAGGACTTTCAAGAATTGGCTATGCTCTTTCTAAAAATTGGATTCATTTGATTCCTTTTAGAATTTTAGATAGAGCAGGGAAAATTAGGTCTGCGCCAAGAGATGCTATCATTGCGGATTTATCTACTGATCAAGATAGGGGAGAGAATTTTGGGTTTTTAAGAATGATGGATAATTTGGGAGCTGTAGCTGGAATTTTGTTTTGTATTTTATTAGTTAACTTTTTGGGCTTTCAAAAACTTTTTCTTTTGGCTTCGATTCCTTCTTTAATCGGAGTTTTTTTGATTTTAATTTTTATTAAAGAACAAAAGAGAGATTCAACCAAAATTTTCAAAGGAATTTCTTTAAAATCTTTTACTCCTCAATTTCGCTACTTTTTGATTTTGAGTTCAATTTTTTCTCTCGGTGCTTTTTCTTATTCATTTTTACTAGTTTTTGCCAAAGAATTTGGCTTTGAAACAGGATTTATTCCAATTCTCTATTTGATTTTCACCGCGGTCGCTTCCTTATTTTCAATTCCGTTTGGCAAGCTCTCTGATAAAATTGGCAGAAAGAAAGTTTTAGAAATTTCGTTTTTCTTTTGGATTTTGGTTTGTTTATTTTTTTTACTTTTAAGAAATTACCTTGGAATAATTTTAGCTTTTATCTTTTATGGACTTCACAAAGGAGCCCTAGAACCATCGCAAAGAGCTTTCGTTTCTGAATTGGTTCCCTTAGAAGTTAGAGCTTCAGCTTTAGGGGGCTATCAGATGGTTACTGGACTTTTTTCGTTTCCTGCTTCATTCTTGGCTGGAATTTTATGGGACAACATCGGAGCTTTCGCCCCCTTTATTTTTTCTTTATCTTTGACAACTTTAGCTCTTTTTTTACTTTTTAAGCTGGATGTTATAAAATAGAAAAAAATCATGGGAAAAACAATTTTTCTGGTATTACTTTTTCTAGTTTTTATTTTTTCTTTTGGACTTTCTTTTACTATTTTGTATCATTTTCAAAGATTCAAACCAGTACTATTTTTTCAAGGTAAAAAAATTATCTCTGCTTTGTTCTTTGGTTATTTTTTCTTTCTTCTAATTTCTATTATTTCCTTTTTGTTAATTTAAGCCAATGATAATTTTACAGCAAAATGAAAAAATTTATCTTGTGAAAAGAAAACACGAAATAATTTTAAAACTTCTAATCTTTCCATTTCTCTTACTTTTTATTGTTTTTTTATTTTTGATGCTTTATTTCTTTTTTTCAGAAATTTCTTGGCCGAAACTTTTTATAGAAAAATTCCCAGAAATTTCGAAATTTAAACTAAATTTTATTATCTCTTTTATTTTTTCCTTGAGTTTACCTGTTTTGTGGACATTGATATTTTTTATTATTACTAAATATTATCTTACCTATTGGGTAGTCACGAACCAAAGGATAATCGAAGTAAAATTAGTAGGATTTTTTAACGTTCAATACTCGAGTATTGAATTAGATAAGATCCAAGACATCACTATAAGAATAAAAGGGCTCTTGCCTTTCCTCCTTCGGTTTGGTGATTTAAGGATTCAAACTGCTTCTGAAAAGGGAGAATTTGTTTTTGATCAAGTTGGGGATCCAGAGATAGTGAAACAAGTTATTTACGAAGCAAAAATCGATTATCAAAAAATAAAAACATGATTACAGTCATAAAAAAAGGAGGCGAGGTTGAAGCATTTAATTTAAACAAAATCAAAAAATCTTTGGTTTCCGTAATTGAAAGAACTGATCTTTCTCAAGAAAAAAAGAACGAAATAGTTGAAAAAATAACAAAGAAAATTTTAAAATTCGCAAAAAGACGAAAAGAGATTTTCACTTCTGAGATAGAAGCACTCATTCTTATGGAACTGGAGAAAGAATGCTCTCAAGCTATGAAAATTTGGAGAGAATATAGACTAGCAAAAGTTGAAAATCCTTAAAAAATATGGAAATTTTATCTGCACTCATAATTATTTTTGGTTTAACAATATTTGAAGTGGTAATAAGCATTGATAATGCGATAATTAATGCTGATGTTTTAGCAACGATGGAGCAGAGATATCGAAGGTGGTTTTTAATTTACGGAATTATCATTGCAGTATTTTTGATTAGAGGATTGTTGCCTTGGTTGATAGTTTGGATCGCGAATCCTTCTTTGGGACCAGTAAATTCTTTTCTTTTTGCTTTTTCTGATAATCCCGAGATAAAAGAATCGCTTGAAAAATCAGCTCCTCTTATTTTAATGACCGGCGGTATTTTTTTAATTTTTTTGTTCTTACATTGGCTTTTCTTAGAGCCAAAACATTTTGGTTTGATAGGTGAAAAGTTTTTTAGTAAACAGGGAGCTTGGTTTTTTGCAATTGCTTCTTTAATTTTGACTTTAGTCATTTGGTTTTCATTAAAAAGAGATCCTCTTTTGGCTTTTACTGCTGCGCTAGGATCTTCGCTTTTCTTTTTAGTTCACGGATTTAGAGAATATGCAGCAAGAATGGAAATGGAGGCAAGAGAAAGCAATCAAAATCTTTCAGCAATCAGCAAACTTTTATACCTTGAAGTTTTAGATGCCTCCTTTTCAATCGATGGAGTAATTGGAGCTTTTGCATTTACGTTTGCTGTGCCTTTAATTCTTTTGGGAAACGGAATAGGATCTTTCATTGTTAGAGAGCTTACAATCAAGGGAGTGGAAAAAATCAAAAAATATATTTTTTTAAAAAATGGAGCTATGTATTCAATATTTTTCTTGGGCTTATCAATGACTCTTCGTAGTTTTGGAATCGAAATTCCAGAGATTCTTTCGCCATTGGTAACCTTTGTGATTATTGGATTTTTCTTCTGGAAATCAAAAGCCTTTTTGAATACGAAATTAAACAATGAAAGATAAGAAAAAATTTTTGATTAGAGAGCTCCCAAAAGTTGAAAGACCAAGAGAAAAATTGATAGAGAAAGGGGTTGAAAATTTGAAGGATGAGGAGCTTTTAGCAATTTTGTTGAGAACTGGGACGAAAGAAAAATCAGCTCTTGATTTAGCAAAGCAAATTTTAAAAAAGTTTTCAAAAAAGAAATTCCAAAAACTAAAATTTCAAGATCTAATTAAAATTAAAGGAATTGATAAAGCAAAAGCCTGCACGATTTTGTCAGCAATTGAATTCACAAAAAGAATCTTAAAATTAGGAGAGGAAACATTACCAAAAATTGAATCTGTAAAAGATGTAGTCGCTCAATTTTCATATTTAAGAGAAAAACAGAGAGAGCATTTGGGAGCTTTGTATTTGAACGCAAGAAACGAAGTCGTTTTCAAAAAACATTTGTTTGTCGGAACATTAGATTCCAACATTTGCCATCCAAGAGAAATTTTCAAATACGCTCTAGATCAAAACGCCGCCTCAGTAATTTTGGTTCACAATCATCCTTCTGGCGATCCAACTCCATCAAAAGCAGATTTGGAAATTACAAAGAGAATTAAAGAAGCTGGAAAGATAATGGGAATTGAAATTTTAGATCATGTTATTATTTCGAAAAACAAAGTTTTCAGTTTCAAAGAAAAAGGATTAATCTAAAAATTTTTTAAAATTTTAAAAAAGGACTTGACAATCTTTTTTGTTTTCCTGTATTTTAAAAATTATGCCAAAGAAATTAACCCCTGAGGCCTACGAAAAATTAAAAAAGGAATTGGAATATTTGAAAACAGAAGGAAGAAGAGAAATTGCAGAAAGATTAAAACATAGTGCTTCTTTTGGCGATTTAACAGAAAACTTTGCTTACCAACAAGCAAGAGAAGATCAAGAATTTCTTGAGAGGAGAATCGCCGAATTAGAGTCGATTTTAAGCGACGCAGTAATAATCACTAAAAGGAAAAATAAAAAAACAGTTGATGTAGGTTCTATAGTGACTCTTTTCTTTGACGGGAAAGAACAAAAATTTCAAATTGTCGAGCCAGAAGAAGCAAACCCAACAGAAGGAAAGATTTCTTTCAAATCTCCTTTAGGTCAGGCGATTTTGGGCAAAAAACCCGGAGATGAATTTTTGGTAGAGACTCCAGACGGAAAAGTAAAGTGCAAAATTCTAAGGATTGAATAGTAAATTCAAATGAACGAAAACTATAACAGAAACAGAAGAAAGAACGAGCTCTTTGTACGTTTCAGAGTTTAAAGTGCTTGTCATAAAAATATAAAGCATGAGACCAAATCAAATTTTAGAAACTGAGGCGGTTGTTGAAGAAAGAATTTTTAGTGTCTCAGAATTTTTGGATTTTTTGAACGAAATTTTAGTTCCGAAAAAGGTAGTCATTCAAGGAGAAGTAGGGGAAAAGATAAACAATTATCCAAAGTATAGTTTTTTTAATCTCTTGGATAAGGACGGCTCTCTTTTAAAATGTTTTGTTTGGAGAGAAGTTATAGATAATTTGGGGGTTAATATTGAACCTGGGATGGAAATTAGAGTGGTGGGTTTTCCTGAGGTTTTTAAAAAGAGGGGGGAATTGAATTTTCAAGTTGAGAAAATCGAACTAATTGGGGAAGGAATTTTAAAAAAACAATTTGAAATTTTAAAGAAAAAACTTGAAGCTTTAGGATATTTTAATCCTGAAATTAAAAAGCCCATTCCAAAATTTTGTGAAAATATTGGAGTTATTACTTCAAAGATTGGAAGAGGAGCTTTGAAGGATTTTCTAACTCATTTGGGAAATTTTGGCTTTAAAATCTTCTTTTACGAAACTAAAGTTGAGGGAGTTTTTGCGCTAGAAGAAATCGTAACCGCAATTAATTGGTTTAACCAAAATATGCCGAATTTGGATGTTTTAGTTTTAATTCGAGGAGGTGGTGATTGGGAGAGTTTAAAGCCTTTTAATTCTGAAGAAATAGTAAAAGTAATTTTCTCGTCAAAAATTCCAATAATTACTGGAATTGGACATGAAGATGATACAACCCTAGCTGATTTAGCAGCTGATTTGAGGGCATCTACACCGACCGCTGCAGCAAAAATTTTGAATGAAAGTTGGAATTTGGCAAAAATTAATCTTCCCAAACTTGAATTAAATTTGAACACTCTTTTAAAAAAAGTTTTTGACGCTGTCGAAAGGAAACTTACTCTTATCAAGAATGATTTGACTTTAAAAGTGCAAAAAGAAATCTTCTCAAGGAAAAAAGAAATTGCTAACCTTGGGGGAAACTTAAACTTAAGATTTAAGCATTATTTTAGAAAGTTCGAGTTTTTAGAAAAAAATTTTAGTAAAAATTATTTTGAAATTAAAAAAATAATCAAAAACCAAAAAGAAAAACTAAAAATAATTCTTGAATCTCTAAATGAGAATAAAAATCGGTGGCAAAAAAGGTTGAAAGAGTATTTAAAACAAGAAGAGAAAAAACTTTTGCTTGCTAGTCCTTATTTAAAGTTGAAACAAGGTTACACAATTACTGAAGATCAGTTTGGAAAAATTATCAAAGATCCTTCAAAATTAAAAGTTTCTCAAGAAATCATAACGAAATTTTTCAAAGGTCAAGTTGTTTCAAAAATTAAGAAAATAAGGAGATAGCATGTCAGAAGAAAAATTTAATTTCACCAAGGCGTACAAAGAAATAGAGGAAATTAATGAATGGTTCCAGAGAGAAGATATCGATCTAGACGAAGCTTTAAAAAAATATGAAAGAGGGATGGAATTAATAAAAAAGTGCAAAGAAAGATTAAAACAGGCAGAGAATAAGTTTGAAGAGATAAAGAAAAAATATTTAAAAGATGAGTGATTTTTTCCAATTTACAAATTTCCATTAAATTTATTCAAGTCAAAGTCTTATAGAGAAAATACTTTACCTTTTCCTCAGGGGAATACTGACGCTTATAGTTTCTGCCAAACGAGGAAGAAATTTTCACCCTCTTTTTTATTAAAGTTTGAATTTTATATAAGTTTAAGTTAAAATCATTCAAAGAGGAAAATTTAAAACTTCAACAATTATGGCAGAAAATGAAAGATTAAAATACATCGGAGTAAAGGAACTAGGAAATTTAGCAAAAGGAGATTTTTGTCCAAGATGTTTTTGGTACGAGAAACATTTCGGTCCTTTCCCAAGCTTTTTTCCTGGTGTGTTTAATGTGATAGATAGAAACTTAAAAAACAGTGTTTGGACTCGATGGAAAAAAGAAGGAAAACTTCCAGAATGGTTGAAGGTGGATAATGTAACAAAAATTTTGACAGCAGATAGCATTGGGGTTGTAGAGAAAAGGCACGGACAAAAATATTTAGTTGCTAAACACAAAAAAAGCGGTTTGATTTTGAGGGGAGCACCGGATTTAATTCTAAAACTAAAAGATGATACAGTTCATATTATCGATTTTAAAACCTCCCAATTTAAAGAAGAAGATCAGTTCTTCCCAATGTATGAAGTCCAACTGAATGGTTACGCGCTATTGGCGACAAAAATGAAAGTATCAAAACTTTCTTTGGTTTACTTTAATCCAACAAACGAAATTCCGAATGAAATTTTTACAAAAGAAAATTTTATGTTAAGTTTTGGACCCAGAATAGTTTCTGTTGAGATAAAAACAGGTTTGATAACAGAATTACTAATGAGAGCAAAAGAAATTTTAGAGTTAAAAACACCGCCCTCTCCAAGAGAGAATTGCAAAGGAACTTGTTATTACATAGAAAAAATCCTTGAAAGTTTTTAAAATTGAGAAATTCTTTACTCGTTTCCATTTTTTAACATTACTTTTTCAAAGAAAAAACACAATTTAATTATCTTCGAAAGCAGAGTAGTTTTGAAATTACAAAAAAGAAAAAATTTAAGTCAAATCAAGACAGGAAATAAGGGGATTTAATTTCTTTCAAAAATAGTCTCTTCAAGCGAAAGGTTTTAAAGAAACTAACAACATTATCTAAAAAGAAAAAAAATTTTAAGAACTTATATGACCTGTCGGACACTTTTAATTGCAACCTTTAATCCAGGAAAATTTAGAGAATACAAGATAATCATTAATCAAATTTTAAAACTATCTTTAAATTTGATTTCGCTAAAAGATTTAAAAATTAACGAAAAAGTTGAAGAAAAAGAAAAAAATTATAAAGACAACGCGATCTTAAAAGCAAAATTCTATTGTAAAATTTCAGGGCTCCCGACATTAGCAGATGATTCTGGTTTAGAAATTGATTACTTAAAAGGATGGCCGGGAGTTAAAAGTAGAAGAAATGAGGAAGGAAAAGAGCTTTCAGACAAAAAATTGATAACAATGGTCATGGAAAAACTAAAAGGAGTGCCTTTTGAAAACAGAACTGCTAAATATAGGGTAGTTGTTGCATTAGCTTTCCCTTATAAAAAGAGAATTTACACTTTTGAAGGAAAAAGAGAGGGAATTATCGCTGAAAAACCAGCTAAAAAAATTTGGAAAGGATTTCCTTACGATTCAATTTTTTATTTGCCAGAAAAGAAAAGCGTTTTTGTAAATTTAACCCCAAAAGAGAAAGCACAATTTTCTCATAGGTTGGAAGCCTTAAAGAAAGCCTTGCCATTATTCAAAAGAGCATTTTTACAAAATGACAAGAAAAATATTAATGAAAAATAAAATCTCTCTTGAAATAATAATTAAAATATTATGGCGAAAAATTACCGTTGAAGGTAAACTTATTGAGACCTAATCGTTCAAAGAAAAACATCAAAGAAAAACAGAAATCATTTTAAAAGAATCATCATAATTTGAAATAGGGAAATTAATAAAATGATCAAATTCAAAATAATAAAAAAGTCAAAAAAAAGCAAAGCGAGATTAGGGGTACTAGAAACCCAATACGGAAAAGTAGAAACTCCTGCTTTTGTTCCAGTAGCCACTCAAGCAGTTGTAAAAACTTTAGATTCAGAAGAAGTTTTAGAAACAAAAACTCAAATTTTAATTTGTAATACCATTTATTTACATTTTAGACCTGGTGAAGAAATAGTAAAAAAAGCTGGTGGTCTTCATAAATTCATGAACTGGCCCAAGCCTTTAATGACCGATTCTGGCGGATTTCAAGTCTTTAGTTGGGGGTTTGGGATGGAATACCAGAGTGGGAAATTTTTCACAAAAGATTTGAAAGGTGAGATTCGTTGGGGTCAACAACCAAAACTTTTAAAAATCCAAGAAGACGGAGTAATTTTTACTTCGCCTTTAGATGGAAGTAAAATTTTTTTTGGTCCTAAAGAATCCATTAGAATTCAAGAAAAACTAGGGGCGGATATTATTTTCGCGTTTGACGAATGCACGCCTCCAAATGCAAGTTATGAATACATGAAAAACTCTCTGGTTAGGATTCATAAATGGGAAAAAGAATCTCTTGAGTCCAAAAAGAGCAAACAAGCTCTTTTTGGAATTGTTCATGGAGGAAGGTTTAAAGATTTGAGAATTCAAAGTTCAAAATTTATTGGTTCTTTGCCGTTTGATGGATTCGGGATCGGTGGTGATTTGGGGAAAACCAAAAGAGAAATGATTCAAATTCTTAGATGGTCTTTTACCCATTTACCGGAAAATAAGCCTCGACACTTGTTGGGGATTGGTTATCTAGAAGATATTCCAAGAATTATTAGAGAGGGGATAGACCTTTTTGATTGTAATGCTCCTACCCATTATGCGAGGAGAGGAATTGCGTTCACTTCTGAAGGAGTAATAGATTTGGAAAAAAGAAAAGAAAGAAAAAGATTAGATAAAAACTGTTCTTGTTTTGTTTGCCAAAATTATTTTAGAGATTATATTTCTCACTTATTAAGAGCTAAAGAAATCACTGGTTTGAAGTTATTAACTTTTCATAATCTTTACTTTTTCAATACTTTCGTTGAAAAAATCCGCGAGCAAATCAAAAAAGGAAAATTTTAAAAAGCTTAAAGCATTTTATGGAAAATTTTGAAATTTGTATTAGAGCAATCATTCAAAATAGAGGAAAGATTTTAGTTTGTTTTCATAAAGAGAAAGGTTATTATTTTTTCCCTGGCGGGCATTTAAATTTTAGAGAAAAGATCACTAAAGCGCTTGAAAGAGAACTCAAAGAGGAATTGGGAATTAAAATTCAAAAATTCTCTCTTGTTGGTTTAGTCGACAATATCTATGAAGAAGAAGGCAAAGAACATCATGAAATCAATTTGGTTTTTCATGTCATTCCTGCAAGAATAACTTCTCAAAGTAGAGAAAACCATATTTCATTTTTCTTTTTTGATAAAAAGAGATTCGAAAAGGAAAAAGTTTTACCGATTGCTCTACAAAGGGCGATCTTGAAATGGCAAAAAAATAAAAAATTCTTCTGGGTAAGCCAAATTAAAGAGAAAACAATTTTCCATAAATGAGAAAAATTTTAAAAAGAAATAAAACTTTTATTGCGGTTATTGTTGGTGCTTTGATTGTTGGAGTAATTTATTTTTCGCCAAAAAGAATTGAAAAGCCCGAAATTTACACGGGTCAGACCGATGTAAAAACTTGCAAAAATTTACCGGAATTACCAGATGGAACGGTAAAATTGGTTACGAAAGTTATCGATGGTGATACATTTTTGATTGAGGGAGGTCATTCGGTGAGGATTTTGGGAATTGACGCTGATGAAAGAGGATATCCTTGTTATGATGAAGCAAAAGAAAGATTAGAGGAATTAATTTTAAACAAAGAAGTAAGATTAGAAAAAGGAAAAGAGGATTTTGATCACTATTGTCGTTATTTGAGATATATTTTTGTAAACGACAAAAATGTTGGTTTGGAATTGGTTAAAGAGGGATTGGCAGTGGCAAGATTTTATCCAGAGGATGTAAAGTACAGAGAGGAAATTTCTTTGGCAGAAAAAGAGGCGAGAGAAAAGAAAATCGGTTGCAAGTGGGGAAGTGTAATTAAAACTGAAGAAAGAATGAAATTTCAATGGGAAAGATTAACTGAAGAGAAAACCGGCTTGAAAGTGATTGGTGCTTGCCAGGCCGGGAATTATTATGGAAAAGAAGTAATTGTTGAGGGAAAAGTTGTTGACACTTATCGATCAAAGAAAAACAATGTCTTTTTAAATTTTGGGAAACCCTACCCCAATCAATGCTTTTCAGTAGTAATTTTTAATTCCGATTTGTACAAATTTGTAGAAAGTGTCGAAAAGTATTATAATCAAAAAACAGTAAGAATTAGGGGAAAAATTCAAGAATATCAAGGGAAACCACAAATCATTTTAAAAGATCCTTTACAGATTGAAGTAGGAAAACAAGAAGAAAATTGATTTTTTTGGTTTTAATTAATGATAAAAAGCAATCCAAAAATAAATTACGTCGTTGATGTTTTGATGTTTATTTGTTTTTTAATTACTGCCATTTCTGGGATTTTGTTTTTACTTTTTCCTGAAGGTAGAAGATCTGGTTGGTATCAAATTGGAGGTTTCACAAAGGGTGAGTTAAAAGATTTCCACACTATTTTTGGAATCTTAATGATTATATTTGGGACAATTCATTTTCTACTCCATTGGCGATGGATAGTGACAATGACAAAGAGTTTTTTCAAAAAAGGGGAAAAACGCTTCAGCAAAAGAAATTCTGAGATCGTAAAATGGAATTAAATAATAAAAAAGTTTTGATTTTATATTTTTCTTTTCATCACAAAAACACTGAAAAAATTGCCAAGGCAATGGCTGAAGTTTTGGGAGCGGATTTGATTGAAGTAACAAAAGCTGATCCGCAAATGATTTTCAATTACGATTTAATCGGTTTTGGTTCTGGAATTTATGCTTTTTCTCATCACAAGCCGTTATTTGAATTTTTAAAGAAGCTAAACAATATTCCAAAAAAGAAAGCTTTTATCTTTTCTACCAGCGGACCGTCAAAAGATGAAAAGTTCCATAAAAAAATTGAGAGGCGTGTTAATCAAAAAAGGTTTTGAAATAATTGGCGAATTTAATTGTTTGGAGTTGGACACTTTTGGTCCCTTGAAATTAATTGGTGGAATCAAGCAAGAGAGACCAAACGAGTCAGACATTTAAAAAGCGAAAGAATTTGCTAAAAATTTAATAAGTAAATTAATTTAAAGGTCGAAAATTTAAAAAAATAAAAAATTATGGAAACTACAATACTTTTGGCAAAATTTTGGGGATGGTTTTTAACAATCTCTTGTTTGATTTTTTTCTTGAAGAAAAGTTTGATTGAGGAATTATTTAGATTGCTGGAAAATAAGGGTTTTGTGATACTTTCTGGATATTTGGCTTTTTTGATTGGTCTGGTTTCTATAATTTTGCACAATCTCTGGGTTTTAGATTGGCGAGTAATTGTTACAATTTTTGGATGGGTTTCTTTAATTAAGGGAATTGGGAGGTTAGCTTTTCCCGAAGCTCCATCGAAAACAGCCGAGAAGTTAAGAAAAAATCCAGTCTTAATTCAATTACTTTTGATTTTTGGTATTATTTTAGGGGCTTTCTTGATTTGGAAAAGTTATAATTTATGAGCAGAAAAACTCTTTTTATAATTTTGGCTTTTGTTGTCTTGGCGTTGATTTTGACTCATTTTTATTTTTCTCTTTATAAAGAAGAAAAAGCTAATAATGAGGCGGAAATTCCAAACCCAGCTTCTGTTTTTTGTGAAAAACAAGGAGGGCAATTAGAAATAAGAAATTTTAAAGACGGTCAAAAAGGATTTTGCCTTTTTGAAGATGGTTCAGAATGCGAAGAGTGGGACTTTTATTATGGAAAATGCAAAAAAGGAGAAAAATTTTGCAAAGACCTTTGCGGAGATGGAATTTGTCAAGCGATAGTTTGCATGGCAGTAGGATGTCCTTGTGCTGAGACAAAAGAAACTTGTCCAGAGGATTGCGGAGAAAAAACAGAAATTCCTTGCGCCAAAGAAGGAGAAAGAGTAAATAGAAACCCTTTGCTTGGTCCAACTGATCAAAAATGTTGCGAGGGATTGGTGGAAGTTAGAGAAAGTAGGTCTTATAGTGTTTGTAAAAAAGGACAAACAGTTTTCCTTTATTACTACAATCCAGAAAAAGACAAAGATGAATTAGGAAACATTAAGTGTTCAAGAGACGGTTTAGTCCCAATTGAAAGGCAAATTCCAGTTTCTCAAACACCAATTAAAGATACGATTGAGCTTTTGTTAAAGGGAAAAGAAAATTTAACTGAGGAGGAATTAAACCAAGGAATTACTACAGAATTTCCATTAGATGGTTTTGAATTAAAATCTGTAAATTTAAAGGAAAATGGAACTTTGATTTTGGAATTTAATGATCCTTTGAATAAAACAGTTGGAGGAGCTTGCCGAGTTGGAATTTTATGGTTTCAAATTGAAGCTACTGCAAAACAATTTCCTCAAGTCAAAGAAGTTAAATTTTTACCAGAAAGTCTTTTTCAGCCTTAAAGACTGAGCTACATTTGAGCAAAAATTAAATCAATCCCAAAAAACAAAAGGTTAAAATTTAAATAAAAAACATGAAGAATTTTAAAGTATCAATTCTAATTTTTACGTTAATTTTTGCTTTTGAAGGAATTGTTCTCGCTCAGAAAATTCCAGAGGTAATTCAAGATGAGGAAGTTTCAATAAAAGAACTTGAAATCTCAGAGCCCAAAATTCTACCCGACAATCCATTTTATTTTCTGAAAAACTGGCAAAGAGCAATCAGATTGTTTTTTGCCTTCAGTGAAAGCAAGAAAACTGAGTTGAGGTTAAAATTTGCTAACGAAAGGTTGGTTGAAATGAAAAAGTTGATTGATTTGAAAAAAGATCCAAGATTTCTTGAAAAAACCCTAAACGAATTTCAAAAGGAAGTTGAAAAAATTTCAAAAGAAAGCGGAGAAAATTTGAAAAAGTTTTCTGAAAAACTGGTTCATCAACAAATTTTACACCAAAAAATTTTAGAGAAATTGGAAAGTCAAGTTCCACCAGAAGTTTATCAAAAAATAAAAGAACATAGAGAAAAACATTTAGAAATATTTGCTCAAGTAATGCAAAAAATCGAGACAAAAGAGAAAATTGGAGAGATGATAGCTAATGAGTTGGCGAAAATAAAAGGAAGTCAATTTAAAGAATTTAAAGATTTAGAAATGCTTGAGGAATTGAAAGAAAAAATGCCAGAGGAGGTGAAAGAAAAAATTGAGGAAAAAAAATTAGAGATTGAAGAAAAATTTAGAAAAAAATTAGAGAAATTATCAAATGAAGAAAAAGAGAGGTTTAAAAATTATTTAGAACAAATTTCAGGAAGTAAATTAAGGCACTTGGAAATAATTTCTAATTTAGAAGCAGAGGAAATTTCAGAAAAATTAAGTGAGGTCTTAAAAGAGGCAAAAGAAAAGAAAATAGAGAAAATAGAAAGAGAGGAAATTTCACTATCTCAAGCTACCACCCAAATTCAAAAAGCAGAAAATGAAATAATCAAAGCAGAGGAAATATTAAGTCAAATTTTAGACAAAGAATATAGAGGAAAAGCTGGAAATAGACTTTTGGAATTAGCAAAAATACATTTAAAAGAGGCTAAAGAAGCTTTTAATGAGGGGAAATACCCAAAAGCATTTGGATTAGCTAGTGCAGCTTATCATGAAGCTCTAAACGCTCAAAGAATTATTAAAAAAATTGAGGAAGTTGAAAGACTTCAAGAAAAGATTGAAAATACCCTAACAGGAACACTTAAAGAATGTAAATGGACAATGAAAGGATGTGAAGAAGAATTTGGTAAATGTTATTGCATGGAAACTCCGGAATTAGGCTGTGAAATTCTTTGTGCAAGCAAAGAAGAAAAGGAAAAATTAAAAGATTTTCTTAACAAAAAAGTAATCCTCATTGGAGTCAACAAAAAATCAACTTCTCCAATTATGTGTCCGTGTCGTTTAGAATATAGAGCAATTATGGAATTAGACAGAGAGAGTCATTGTCTTATGGTCTGGGATCCAGTGTGTGGGAAAGATGGCAGGACTTATTCTAACGAATGTGTAGCGAGATCAGCTGGAGTTGAAATTGATTATAAAGGCGAATGTAAAAAATGGAAATGTGAAAAAGATGAAGATTGCTCCCAGCCCAGGTGTCCTGGAGTAAAATCAAAATGCATTGATGGAAAATGTGTTATCCCTCGGTGTCCTTCTCTGTTGGAAGAGTAAAATAAATTTGAATAAAGTTTGTGTTTTTAGACATATTGAGTTAATATAAAGTAATGACAAGAAAATCAATTGCTCTTATAATTTTTTTTATTTGTTTAATTGGTGGAGTTTTTGCTTTTTGGGAATTTCAGAAAAATAGCAAAGTTTCAAAACCTGAAAAAGCAAAGCCAACCCAAGAAAAAACTTCGCCTTATTTTTTGGTGGAAAAAGTTTATTTTACCGAGACAGATGATCCCAATACTGTTTTGTTAAACATTAAAATTAAAAGAAACAAAATTGCTCAATACAAATACCAAATCCATTTTCCACCCCAAGAGGGCACTGCTCAAGGAATAGGTCCCATTGAGGTAGAGTTTGGTGCTCAACCCACTGAATTTAAAGAAGAAGTTACAACTACTCCTGAGACATTAATCCAAGAATTCATTGCCAGAAGCTATCCTGACAACGTTCCTGAATTTGGCAAAAGTTATTTTTGCAAAATTAAATTTTATTTAACAAACGGAAAAGAATACAATTGGGAAGGAAATGTTGGTTGGGAAAAATGAAATTAAAAAATAGATTTTTAGCTTTGTTTTTTATTTTTCTAATTTCTCTTTATTTTTTACCCCAACCTTCGTTTGCTAAAGAAAAACAAGATTTCAATTTACTCTTTTTCATAAAATCAAAAATTAATTCCATTTTTTCCTCTGTAAAGTCTTTCTTTTCTCAAAGTTTTAACAGTTTGAAAATCAAAATTTTTGGGCAAAAAGAAGTTACTCAAACAAAATCACCAACTCCACAATCTCTATCAGTTTCTGAATGGAAAAATTGGGAAGTAATTTCTGAAGGAGTTAATGAATCAAAATACAAAATTTCAATTGGTAATCAGTTATTAGAAGGAATAGAATTGAATCTTTTTAGTTCGGCCAATGGGGATATAAATAAAGATTTCATAACAATAAGAGTTTTTGGTTTGCCTCAAACAGTTAATGGACAAACGATTGAACCCATTTTAGGATGGACAAAAGCAGGTTTTGAAAACGATAACAGAGAAACAGTTGGGGGAGCACATGTTCTTTATTACATTCTTCCTCAAAGAGATTTTGTAAATTATATTGAAATTACACTTTCTTCTCCAAATGGAAATCCTCATTTAATTTTAAACAAATCTTTTGCTCGAAAATGGGAACCGTTTGTTGATTATGTTACTGACGCCCAATCTAGTGCTGGTTGGTCGTATTATCTTCCTTCAAATCAACTTTTAGAAGGCAAAAAAGGAGGAATGGCACTCTTTGCTTGCGGGGCAGGAACTCTTCACAATTGCCCCATGGAATCAAACATTAATTACTATTTGGCAAAAAGATTTAAATTACCAAAAAGAGAGGGAAAACCAGAAATTTATATTGAAACAGGGTATGTTGGCGGAATTAATGTAGCTCCAGAAAGCGCTTACGGTGCTTCCAATTTTCAGGCAAAAGTTAACGCTGGAGTAGGTCAGGGATTTTGGATTAATGAAGCTGAATTCAAAGGAAAATCTCAAACTCTTTGGCAGATAAAACACAATCCCGCAGCTTTTGCTACAGAACAATCAGCAGAAGCTGGAGCTTCCGCAATGATCGATATTTTAATAGACATTGGAGAAGATTTTGTTCAATCTCCCGCAGGAAGGCTCATATTAAAAGCTTTAAGTTATCTTACCTTTGTTTATGATGTTTATTCGCTAGTTGGAAGCTTGGACTACAATGAAATCGTTTCAGAATCAAAAAGAGTGGTTTTTTCTCCAGCTCCAGTCGATCCAAATGATGATAATTTAGTTTATGTTTGGCTTCGGGGAGAAGGAGTAGTGAGAGTGGCTGGATTGAGTGGAATTGAACTAAATTTTATTGGACAATCTCCATTTGGCGATCCTCTTTTGGAAAGATTAGGAGATACTGTTTGGAATCTTCCAGAAGGAGGGTTTCAAATAGGTGGAATTTTGTTGCACTATCACATTCCTCGAGTAGTTGAAGTTCAACCCGTAGGAGAAAACCTTCCAGTAAATTCCACTTTTACTATCAAGTTTACAAAACCAATTAATATAAAAAGTCTTTTGGAGCAAGATAGTATAATTGTTGATTATCACCCAAAAAGAGAAGGATTTTATTTCCCTTTTCATTACAACTTAAGTTCCGATGGAAGGACCCTCTATTTGATACCAAATTATAGACTTCATTATGACACTTTCTACAAAATTACTCTTTCCTCCAAAATTCAAGATACCGAGGGTTTTTCATTAGAACCTTTTGAATTTTCTTTCACTACTGAAAAAAACCCCAATCCCCAAAAAGATCTTTACATTAAAATAAGTGTGATGAGTTATTCTGGAAAAGAACCATTTTCTGCTTTAAATTTTGGTGATATCTTTGAAGTTATTCCCACCGATATTCCTTGGTCTGAATATGAAAAATCTCTTCGAGAACAAGGCGGAGTACAAGGTTTAATGCGCACTACCCATCCAAATTTCGATTGCTACAACGAAGAAAAAGGATTTATTTTTACCCTTAATAACAAATTCTACTTTGCCCCCTATCTTTCAAAAACTTGTCCTTATAAAGTAATTTTTGAACTCACCAAAAAATTAACTCCAGAAAAAGTAAAAGCTCCAAGTGCAACCATTGAAATTAAATACTTCCGCGGAAATGCCTACGTTGCAGAGCAAGTAGGAATTAAAAGTGGAGCGATCTTTAATTTAGAACCAATTACTTATCAAGAATATTCTGCAATAGGAGATTACTTTGCCAACGGAATTTTTCATTCAAAAGATTTTCATTGCCTTGATGGAAAGGAACTAAAAGTTTATGCTCTAATTAGGAGTCCATTTGCTACAATTCCAGACAAACCAGAAGCAATGTTTTCAGTAAATTTTGTAAGAGGGATTTCAAGTTCTGCTCCGGTTGATTTTGTTGTTTACAGCCCAGATGAAAATTGCAAGGGTGCTTGGAGGTTTGTAAAATAATTCAATGGCAAAATATAAAAATTTAATAATCGCTTTAATATTGGTGATTTTGGGTATTGGAGCAATTTCTCAAAAATTTTCTCAAAAAAGTGGAACAACAACAGGGAAAACGAAATGCGAATGGGTTGCTATTTCCCAAAAATACAAATCAGGAATTTGTTCAGGTTCTTTTAGAGATGGAGAAGCCACAATTGAGTTAAAGAAAATTCCAATTGAAAATGTAAAACTAAATTATGCTCTATTTCAACAATGCGAAAAAAGCAAAAATCTTTTATTTTGTAGTGGCCAAACTTCAGAATGCTCAGTCATTTCAGAAGTTACACCTTTTAAAGTAAAATGCCCTCCTTTTACTCTACCAGCAAAAATTGAGTTCAGGTTTCTTTTGCCAATGGAAACAGAAACAGAATGCTACAATAGTTATTCTCGACAACCAGCCAACACTTGTTGGTTTGGAGAAGCCAGGCTCTATTTTTACTAAAAATTAAATTTTTGCAAAAATCTTTTTTAACTGTAGTTTTTGGCAGATTTTCCTCTTGACAATATTTCTTGTTAAGAATAAAATCTAATTAAGAATGATTACTAATAAGAAAGAAAGGTTAACAAATCAAAAAAGAGTGATTTTGGAATATTTGAAATCAGTAAAAACTCATCCTTCAGCAAAAGAGGTTTATTTTGAGGTTAAAAAGAAATTGCCTCAAATTAGCTTGGGGACGGTCTATCGGGTCTTGAATCAATTGAAAGAAAAAGGAGAGGTAAGAGAAATTTTAACAGAGGTTAGCCATTTTGATGGAGATACAAGTTTTCATTCTCATTTTATTTGTGAAAAGTGCAAAAAGATTTTTGATGTGTTTGAAGAAATCCCAGAGCTGAAAAATAAAAAATTAAAGGTCGGCAAAATAAAAGATTATCAAATTATTTTTTATGGCTTTTGCAAAAAATGCAAAAAATAAAGTAATTTGTCACGATTGCAAAAAGAAAATTGAAACAGATGGTAGCGAAATTAAGGACGGGAAAATGTTAGTTTATGAGAGTGGGGGAGAAAAAATTACTATTTTTAAATGCAACGATTGCTTTGAGAAATCTCAAGAATTGAGAAACTATCAGCCCTGTGAAGTTTATTCAAGAGTGGTTGGATATTTAAGACCAGTTCAGCAGTGGAATTTGGGAAAACAACAAGAATTTAAAGAGAGAAAAGAATATAAAATTTAAAAAAGTCGAAATTAAAAAGGTCAAAAATATTAATAAAAAACAAAATCATGGAAAACACAACTCAAAAGAGAATACCTCTTTTGGGAGAAGATTTCCCCAAGATAAAGGTCCAAACCACTCATGGAGTATTGGAATTGCCAGATCATTACAAAGGGAAATGGTTTGTTTTGTTTAGCCATCCAGCAGATTTTACTCCAGTTTGCACGACAGAGTTTGTAGCATTCCAGAAAAGATATGAAAAATTCAAAAACTTAAATTGCGAATTGATTGGTTTAAGCATTGACCAGGTTTTTTCACACATTAAATGGGTAGAATGGATTAAAGAAAAATTGGGAGTTGAAATTCAATTTCCAATAATTGCAGACGACACTGGAAAAGTAGCTGAAATGTTAGGATTGGTTCATCCTGAAAAAGGAACTAACACTGTGAGAGCTGTGTTTGTGATAGATGACAAAGGAAAAATCAGAATCATTCTTTATTATCCTCAAGAATTAGGAAGAAATATTGATGAAATTTTGAGAGCGATAGAAGGAATACAAATTTCTGACAAATATTCAGTAGCGATACCAGCTAATTGGCCAAATAATGAAATCGTTGGAGAAAATGTGATAATTCCACCTGCAAAAGATGAAAAAACAGCAAAAGAAAGATTAGAGAAGGCAAAAAGAAAAGAAATTGAGTGTTTTGATTGGTGGTTTTGCCACAAAAATATTAAGAAATGAAAAATAAGTTGTTAAAAGGAATCGAAAAATTTAATGAAATTAGAGTACCGGAGGCAAAAGCTGAACTAGTAGAAATTAAAGGAAATGAAGTTTTGGTCAGATTTTCAGGACATATGTGTTTTACTTGCGGAACCTATGATTATTTTGATGATTTAATTTATGAAATGAAAGATTTGGGAATTGATCTTGAAATACAAGGATTTAAAAGAGAAAATGGAAATAGATACTTAGTTTCTTATTTAATTAAAGGTCGAAAATGAAATTGTGCTAATTTAAAATCATGGCAAAAAAATGCAAAAAACCAAAAAAATCAAAAAAGACCCAGTAACAGTTTCAGATCCAAAACCAGTAAAGAAAGGTTCAAAGACAGAAGAGAATTTATGGAAAGCTTTTGCTGGAGAAGCCCAAGCCAGAAATAAATATACTTATTTTGCCAAGATTGCCAGAGAACAAGGTTTTGAACACATTGCAGCAGTATTTGAAGAGACAGCCCAAAACGAATTAGAACATGCCAAAATGATTTGGAAACTTTTGGGGAAATGGGCAGACACAAAGGAAAATTTAAAGATGGCAATTGAAGGTGAGCATTATGAATGGACAAAAATGTATCCTGAATTTGAAAAAGTGGCAAGAGAAGAGGGGTTTGAAGATGCGGTTAAATTTTTTAGAGAAGTAGCTGAAGTTGAAGAACAACATGAAAAGAGATTTAAAAGATTGCTAGAAGAATTAGAAAAAGGAGAGGTATTCAAAAAGAAAGAAAAGGTAATGTGGGTTTGTAGAAATTGTGGATATGTGCATTGGGGCAAAACCGCACCAAAAGAATGTCCAAATTGCAGACATCCCCAGAGTTATTTTGAAGTGAGGTGCCAGTATTAATTCAAAAGTCAAAACTCAAAGGTCAAAAGTTAAAAACCAAAATTTTATGGTTCAAATAAAGCAAATTTACAAGTGTTCAATTTGCGGAAATATTGTTGAAGTGTTATATGCTGGCGGAGGCACTTTAGTTTGTTGCGGAAAACCAATGGAACTTTTGGTTGAAAAGACCCAAGATCAGGGAATGGAAAAGCATGTTCCAGTAATTGAAAAAACTGAAGATGGCGTGAAAGTAAAAGTTGGATCTGTTGAACATCCAATGGAAGAAAACCACTACATTCAATGGATAGAATTGATTGCAAATGGAATTTCTTTTAGAAAATTTTTAAAACCAGGGGAAAAACCTGAAGCAGAATTTAAAGTAAAAGCAGAAAACCTTGAGGCAAGAGAGCATTGCAATTTACATGGATTGTGGAGAGGAGGAACTAGTTAATTCATTAATCTTACATAAATAAAGATCACAAAAATTCTACTCGAAAAATATCTTGTAAATTTTTTAATCCTCGCATTAAAAAACATTCTCACATTCTGTAGAATGGGGAGATATTATTATGTGGCGGAAATGGTTTAGAGATTTTAAATTAAAGTTTTAAACTAGCTTGAAAGAGTCAATTTTTTGTAGGGAAATTGGCTGCTTGACATAGATTCTCAATTCGATAAACTAAAGATAAGAATTATTCTGGCTTTTAGTTTATGAAATACGAGAAAAAGCCAATTTCAAAAATTTTGCGTTCCCCAAACACTGTTTTTACTTTTAAAGAGATCTCTTTAATTTGGGGAGACCCTGATAAAAAAGCCACAATTTCAGCAATTAATTATTATGTAAAAACTGGAAATCTTTATCGAATTCGTCGAGGGATTTACGCAAAAGATAAAAATTACGACAAGTTTGAATTGGCAACCAAAATTTACACCCCCTCTTACATTAGTTTTGAAACAGTCCTGACTCAAGCTGGCGTTATTTTCCAATTTTACTCTCAAATTTTTGTCGCATCATATTTGAAAAGAGAAATTTTGATTGATAATCAAAAATACACTTTTCGGAAAATTAAAGATTCGATTTTAACAAATCATACGGGCTTGGAGTTTAAAAACAATTATTGGATAGCCTCTCCTGAAAGAGCATTTTTAGATTTACTTTATCTAAACAAAAACTATCATTTTGACAATTTAGATCCTTTGGACAAAGAAAAAATTTTTGAAATTTTACCAATTTATAAAAATAAGACATTAGAAAAAAGTGTAAAAGAAATTTATGGCTCTTGATATTTCAAAACACAAAAACATCCTTTTGAAAATTTTAAAAGATATTTACAGCAACACATCCATTGCGCCTCTTTTGGGCTTCAAAGGTGGAACCGCTCTTTATCTATTTTATAATCTTCCTCGATTTTCTTTAGATTTGGATTTCGATCTTTTAGATGAAAAAAAGGAAGGTTTTGTTTTTCAAAAAATTTTGGAACTCGTAAAAGAATATGGAAAAATAAAAGACAAAAGAAAAAAGAGATTTAGTTTGTTTATTTTGATTTCTTATGAAGAAAAGGCGCCAAATATTAAAATTGAAATCAATCTCAGACCGTTTGGTTCAAAATATGAAATTAAATCCTATCTTGGAATTCCAATGAAAGTGATGAAAATAGAAGACATTTTCGCTCACAAATTAGTGGCAATGTTTGAAAGATTTGGCAAGGCAAACAGAGATATTTTTGATAGTTGGTTTCTTTTGAAAAAAGATTTTCCAATTAACAAAGAAATTATAAAAAAGAGAACAGGAATGGAGCTCAAAGAATTTTTAAAAAAGTGCATAGAAAAAATTGAAACACTTCCAGAAAAGCGAATTTTAGCTGGAATGGGCGAACTTTTAGATGAAAAGACAAAAATTTGGACAAAGAAAAATCTTAAAAAAGATCTTTTGTTTTTACTGAAATTAAAACTCGAAAGTGAAAAATAAATTCCTTCTTAAAACTACTTTTTTTGGCAAAAATAAACGTAAAAATTCTGATAATAAGGAATTAAAATAAAATTCAAAATTAAAACGAAATTCAAGCTTAAAATGAAATTCAAAACTTCTTTTGAGTTAAAAACATTCTCATATTCTATAGAAAGTTGAGATAAAAAGTTGTTGCTTTACTGATAGCAGCACCAATATTTCCAAGAAGTTTTATGGCAACCAGCTCTATAAGCTTCACCACTTGAGCGATAACAATAACCATTGCACTCATATGGTGCAGATTTGGGGCAGCAAACCCTTCCTGTCCAACAATAACCTGGCGAACAATACTGACATCCTATACTGACTTTACTGCCAGAAGTGCCGCTTCCACCACTGGGAGCACTGCCTACCTCTTTGAAAGTTTGATAAATAAATTGGCACATTTGATCTTGAGTATTTGGATATTTGCCAGTAGCGCAGTTATAAGAGTAATAAATTAAGTAGCCAAACAAAATAATCAGCGCTATTTGGATACATGCTGTGATAATTTCTCCTGCTTTTGAAGGTTTGGAGGGTTTTGAAGGAACCTGGACCGGAGTTGGCGTTTTTTTAGGTTCTAATTTTTCTTTTAAAGCTTCAACAGACCCAACCAAATTAGTCCCGCAATTTTTACAAAATTTATCCTCGGGATTAACTTTTACTCCACAATTTGGACAAAAATTTGGCACAATATTAATTTTCTTTAAAAGCTTCCTCAACCTTTCCTTAACTTTACTTTAAATTACTCTCTTTTGTCAAACAAAATTTTTAAGAGAAAATTTTAGCTTGAAAAAATCAATTTTTTGTGGGGAGGATAAATATGATGATTATCAATAATTAGAAAAATAAATTTTAAAAAAAATGAGATGCGATATCTAATCTATGTAAAGAATATTAGTTGAAAACAATCATTTTTTTATTTAAAAATTAAATAAGGAAATGAAGTTTTATCTTGCGGAAATTAAAAAAGAAGAGGATTTAAAAAGGCTTTTTATTGAAAAATGGAACTGGAATTTTCCTAAAATTTCTAATTTATTTTTTAATTTTCCAGAAGAGATTAAAAACAAAATAGCTGACTTTTCTCTTTTGGTAGAAAAAGAAAATTTTAAAATTCTTTTTTTCAATCTCCATAACTTAACGAATCCAGAAAAAGAACTCAAAAAACTTGAACGAAAAATTATTACTCACCCTGAACTTAAAAGTAATGTAGATACATCCGTTTTTATTTTTAGTGGAAACAATTTCGAATATTTAGATTTTGTTAAAGGAGAAAAGATAGGAACTAATGTTAAAACTAAAAGATTTTTTATTTCTCCAGAAAATCGAGACAAATTAAGAACTCCTTGCGAACAATTAGAAAACTTAAAATTAGAGCCCTCAAAGATTTCTTACTCTTACATTAAAAGTAAGATTGAAGAAGCCTTTAGCGTTGAAGCAGTTACTGAAAGATTTTACAAAGAGTATATTGAGATTTTTCAAAAGATCAAAAAAATTTTAATCAAGCAAAAAGTAGACATCAGAGAAAAAGAAAGAGAGAGCAAATTAAGAGATTTTATTCATCAAATTTTGAACCGAATAATGTTTCTCTATTTTGTTCAAAAAAGAGGATGTTTTGGAGGTGATAAAAACTTTTTAGCAAATTTTTGGGACGATTATAAAAGTAAATTTAAAGGTCAAAATAAATTTCATTCTGATTGGTTAAATGTTTTATTTTTTGATGCTCTCTCTAGACCATCTAGGCCTTTTGAAGAAAAGAAAGATCTTGGTAGATTTAATGAAATTTTAAAAAACGTCCCTTATTTAAACGGTGGTTTGTTTGAAAAAGATGAACTAGACGAGATTGGTTGGAAAATTCCAGATGAGCTCTTTGATGATATTTTTGACTTTTTTGAAAGTTACAATTTTACTATCGAAGAAAATACCCCTTTTGAGATTGATATTGCTATCAATCCTGAAATGCTTGGGAACATTTATGAACACTTAGTAAGTGTTGAAGAAATAGAGGAACAAGCAAGGGCTGGGATTTTTTACACTCCAAAAGTTGAAATTGATTTAATGATAAGAAGATCTCTGGTTGAATTTTTATTCAATAAAACAAAGATTTCAAAAGAAAAATTATATCAATTTGTGTTTCCAGAAGAAGAATCTCAAATAAAAGATCCTTTTACAAAAGAAGAGGCAGAAAAAGTTTTAAAAGAATTGGATGAAATTTTAATTTTAGATCCTGCTTGTGGATCTGGGCATTATCTAGTAGTGGCTGAGCAAATTCTTTATGAGTTAAAAAAAGTTTTATGGGAAAAATTAAAAATGGCACATTCGAGCAAGTATGAAGAAAAGAAAAAGATCATCGAGAAAAATATTTATGGAAATGATATTAAACAATGGGCAGTAAACATTGCAAAATTAAGGTTGTGGCTTGATCTTTTCGTAGACGCTGAAGAAGAACTTTTAACTAATAAAACTTACCCCCTTTTGCCTAACCTAAATTTTAAAATTAGGTATGGAGATAGTTTAGTTCAAAGATTAGGAAAAGAATTAATTACCTTGCGCAGTTTTATAACTTTAAATAAGGACGAAGTGAATCTTTTAAAGGAAATTCAAAAAAATAAAGTTAAAGTGTATAAAAACGAAATAAGTGCAAAATTAGTAATAAGCAGAGAAAAGGATTTGTTTTTTAAAATTATTAAACGAAAAGAAATCAATATTCAGAAAGATATTCAAAGTTTGAATGTAGCAAAATATAAACGTAACATATGGGGAAATGTTGAATTAGATATTAACAAACAAAAGGAAATAGATGAGAAAAAACAAGAGCTTAAATATTTGAAAGAATTTGAAAATTATATAAAAAATGAATTAGCTAAAAACAAAGAAATTCCTATGATTTGGGATTTGGCTTTTGCTGAAGTTTTTCAAATGAAAAAAGGATTTGATATTGTTATCGCAAATCCACCTTATGTGAGACAAGAAAGAATTGAAGATTTGCAGGGGTTTTATTCAAAAAAAGAATACAAAGAAAAACTCATAGAACAAACTAAATTAGATTGGAGCTATGATTATGAAGGCCGTTCAAAATTTGGAACAAAATCTCCAATTCCAGAAAAATTTGATAAAAAATGCGACCTTTATGTTTATTTTTATTTGAAAGGATTAAAACTTTTAAATCCAGACGGAGTTTTGTGTTATATTTCTTCAAATTCTTGGTTAGATGTTGGTTTTGGAAGAGTATTGCAAGAAGTTTTAATTAAAAGATGTCCAATAGTTGCAATTTATGATAATCAAGTTAAAAGGTCGTTTAAACATGCCGATGTAAATACAATTATTGCTGTAATTAAAGCACCAAAAGAAAAAGATTTTGATGAAGAAGTAAAAAATAATGAAGTGAAGTTTGTAATGTTCAAAAAACCCTTTGAAGAGATAATGTATTCTGAAATTTTTATTGATTTGGAAAAAAATTACAATTTGAAAGAATTTCAAGAAGGAAAAAGAAGAGAAAATGAAATTTATAGATTACACATTGTTAATCAAAAAGATTTGTGGGAATTTGGTAAAGATGAAAAAACTGGAGAATATACAGGCAATAAATGGGGCGGAAAATATTTAAGAGCACCAGAAATTTATTGGAAAATTTTAGAAAAAGGAAAGGGAAAATTGGTAAGATTGGGAGATATTGCTGAAGTTCGTCGTGGATTTACAACCGGCGCCAACGAATTTTTTTATGTGGAGGATGTAACAGATAAAATTGAAGATGAATGAAAAAATTAAAACATTTTATAATCGTAATAAACCAATAATACTTTTAATATTAGCCTTTATCTGTGTTGTTTTGGATTTTATATGGTGGAAAATTTTTATTAAATCATCATATGATTTTATATTATTCATTACCTTTTTAGCCATTTTATGGTATAGTTGGGAGACTAAAAAACTTAGAGAAGAAACTGCCTCTCAAAAGCACCTGAATGTTTTTCCATTTTTAGTAGTAAAGGAGTATGATGACGGATTGTATGTAGTGAATATTGGACGTGGTCCTGCAATGTGGCCTGAAGTGTCTGGAGATTTTACTATAGGTACACCATCTTTTTTATATTCACGAGTAATTCCTACAATTTTTGATGATCCTTATGCAAAAATCCGTTTGTTTCCAATTTCTGTTGGTGAATTAGAGAGCCGGGAGGATTATCAAAAAGAAAAAGAAAATAAAAAGAACGAAAAAAGAAACACTATTGATTCTCAAATTTCGTCCAAAAGAGGTGAAATAATATTAAAATATAAGGATATTTATGAAAAAACGTACGTCAGTAAAATTCAATTGACTCCACTTGGCCCATATTTAGAAGAGTATAAATTTTGAAGAATTATGAAATTTTCAGAAATCAAACACAAAATTAAAAATTTAGGAGAGTTTAAGAGTTTAGAAGAAATTAAAAAAGCAGGGTTGAGAATTGTAAGAAATACAAAAACAGGTGATTATTGGTTGATTGAGGAAGAATTTTTGAAACCGGTGATAAAGAGCCCGAGAGAGTGCAAAACAATTTTGATTAAACCCGAAGATTTAAAGTATAAAGTTTTGATGGTGCATAAATCAAAAGAAGAATTAAAAGGGAAAAAAGTTTTAGATTATATTGAATGGGGAGAAAAACAAGGATTTCATAAAAGACCAACTTGTAAAAGTAGAAAATGGTGGTGGAGCTTAGAAGAATATGCTTCTGAGTTTTTGTGGTGGGTTAATATAGGAGATAGATATTTGCTTTTTTGGAATAAAAAACGACTTATATCAGATAAAATGTTTTACAATATCTATCCCAAAATTAAATATTCTTATTGTTTCGCTGTATCTTTAAATTGTACATTAACTAGGCTGAATGCTGAAATATATGGTCAAGAAATGACAGGAGCAATTACGGTTTTAACTCACACCGTAGAAATGATGAAAAAGATAGAAGTATTACACCCAGAAATTCTTGAGATTGAGAAGTGCAAAAAGATTAATTTTAACAGAAATGTTAAAATCCATTTCACCGAACTCGGTTTCGACCCCAACAAACCAATTCGCGAGCAAGAACCAAATCCTTTACCGGATAGAAAAGCATTAGATGATATTGTTTTTGATGCTTTGGGTTTAACTGAGGAAGAAAGAAAAGAAGTTTATTGGGCAGTTGCAGAATTAGTTCAAAATAGATTAAAAAAGGCAAAATCAGTGTAAATTTATGGTAACACTTGTGATACTTTATTCAGTTATGGTAACACTTTTTGGTTTTTCTGTTACTTTGTGATAAAATATTGACTGATGAAACCGTACCATCCGCCAAAATTACCAGTAAAATTAGAACCAAGTAAGTTTTACTTAGAATTAGCTGATGCAAGTTTAGAATTGGGAAATTTAAATGGGCTTTGCCAAAATTTACCCAATCCTTCTATTTTAATTGCTCCTCTTTTATCTAAAGAGGCAACTGTGAGTTCTAAAATCGAAGGAACAAGATCAACCGTTTCTGATGTTTTAAAATTTGAGGCAACCGGAATTCCTAAATATGATGATACAATTGAAGTTTCAAACTATAAAAGGGCAATGCTAATGGCAATTGACGTCCTAAAGGAGAGAAAATTAGATTTGAGTTTTATTAAAACTTTACATCAAATACTTTTAGAAAGAGCGCGAGGTTATCAAAAAAGAGGAAAATTTAGAGAAGTTCAAGTTTGGGTTGGAGTCAAAGGAGCAAAAATAGAAGAAGCAAGTTATATTCCTCCAGAACCTTTCTTGGTTCCAGAGTATATGGAAAATTTAGAGAATTATATTTTGAGCGAAAATCAGGAGCATCCTTTAGTTAAAATTGCGATTATCCATTATCAGTTTGAGGCAATTCATCCTTTTGAAGATGGAAACGGAAGGATTGGAAGGTTATTAATTCCTCTCTACCTTTATTGGAAAAAAATTTTAAATTTACCAATTTTGTATATTAGTGGTTATTTTGAAAGATATAGAGATGAATATATTGATAAGTTAAATTATGTAGACAAAACTCAAAACTACGAAGAATGGATTAAATTTTTTTTAATTTCTATTAGGAATCAATCTAAGCAGACACAAACTTTGATATACAAGATTTTGAAATTGAAAGAAAATGTTGAGGAAAAAATTAAAAAGATAAAATCTCCTTACAAACAGGAAGTTATAAATTTGATGTTTTCAAAACCATTCTTTCGGAGAAGTGATTTGAAACTTGAGAAAATGACCTCAATTCGGCTACTGAAAAAACTTGTTTCTTTTGGTATTTTGGAAGAACTGGATATTAAAGGAATAAAAGGGAAAGTTTACGTTTTTAATGAATTAGTTAAAATTTTATCTTACTAAAGATGCATGACATAATTGACAATTCAAAAATTAAATTGGTTGATGTTTTAAGAGAGAAGATTTCTATTTCAAAAAGAGCAAGGTTTGCTGTAGGTTGGTTATTTTTAAGTGGTTTTAGAGAATTGAGAAATGAAATTGAGAATCTTGAAAAATTAGAAATTTTGGCTGGTTCAAGAACTAATAAACAAACCGCAGAAGCGATACTTTTGGAGAAAAAATGGGAAAAAGCAGTAAAAGATACTTTAGAAAAAACACGATATTTACCAGAAGAAAAAAGAAAAGAGATTTTGGAAGAGGAATTTAGAGGATTAATGAATGATTTAAGTTATATTAAACCAACTCAAGAAAATATCGAGTTTTTGAAATGGTTCTTAGAAAAACTAAGGGAGAAAAAAATTGAAATTAGAATTTACTATAAAGAACCACTTCACGCAAAACTTTACTTGTTTGAGTACAAAGACAAAAAGTATGGATTAGGAGAGGCAATTGTGGGATCGAGCAATTTCTCAGTGAGTGGGTTTGAGTTAAATACAGAATTGAATGTTAGAGTTTTGGGTGATGAAAACTATATATTGTTGAACAATTGGTTTGAAGAAAGATGGAAAGAAGCCGAACTGACCGAATTTACTGAATTAGCTCAATTGGCAATCGAAAAATCTTGGGCTTTTAATAAAGAAGTAACTCCTTTCAGGGTGTATTTGAGAGTATTGCATGAATTTTGTGCCTATAAAGAACCCGAAAAGGATATAGATTTGCCTCCTGATCTTTATAGATTTCAAAAAGACGCAGTAATTGATGCCTATAGAAGACTTAGAAAATTCAATGGCGTTTTTATTTCAGATGTCCCAGGACTTGGAAAAACTTATATTGGTTCAGCCCTGCTTTCTCATTTGGAAACAGAAGGGAAGACTGCAATTGTTATTGTACCACCGCGTCTCGTGGAATATTGGAAAGAAATTTTAAGTGATTTTGGCGCAGCCAAAGCTAAGGTTTTTTCTTCCGGGAAATTGGATGAAATTTTAGAAAATGAAAAGTATTTAAAAAGAAAAGTAGTTTTAGTTGATGAATCACACCATTTCAGAAATCCAGACACAAAACGCTACAAAGATTTGGAAAAAATTTGTCAAGATAAACAAGTAATTTTACTTTCTGCTACTCCCCAAAATTTAAGCATTTGGGATATTTATTGGCAACTGAAACTTTTCACTCCTTATGAAACTAACCATAATTTCAGAATTTATCCTCTTTCACTTAAAAAATACTTTGAAGCTTGCGAGAGAGGTGATGCTAACATAGAAGATTTAATTTCTCAAGTATTTATTAGAAGGACAAGAAGTGATATTAAAGAATACTATCCCGATGAAAAAATTATCTTTCCAGAAAGAAAAGGACCCTATAGAGTTGATTACTCAATTGATGAAGTGTATGAAGGAGGGTTGTATGAAAAGTTAAAAAGTTTAATTAATCGACTAAAATACGCAAGGTATAACCTTGGTAATTATGTAAAAGAAGAAGCCTTTTTGCCAGATGAATTGCAAGAATTGCAAAGATTAAAAGTTGCTTGGCAAAATTTACAGAGGTTAGTGAGAATAAATCTTTTTAGAAGATTAGAAAGCAGTGTTCAGGCTTTTCGAGATACAGTAAATACTCAATTGAAAATTTATAAAGGCTTCAAAGAAATTTTAGAGAAGGAAAATAAAATTTGGGTTGGCGACATAGATGAATTGGAGGTTTTTATTGAAAAATTACAAAATGAAGAAGAAGTTGAGTGGATAGAGAAAAAAAATTTTTATGACGCTTCAAAATTTGAAGCTGAGAAGTTAAAGAAAGATTTGGAGAAGGATATAAAAAATTTTGAGGAAATGAAATTGTTGGTAAAAAATATAAAACCAGAAGATGATGATAAATTACAAACATTAATCCAACTTCTTAGTAGAAAAGAAATTAAGGGTAAGAAAACTTTGATTTTCAGCTCATTTGAATCTACTGTTAGGTATCTTTACGAAAATTTGAAAGATAAATTTGAAAGAGTAGATTTTATTTGTGGAGGAGAAAAAATCTTGCACAAGATTAAACATTTCGCTCCAAAATCCAACAAAGAAATAAAAATTCATTTCGATCCTCAAAAAGAAATTCAAATTTTAATTACTACTGAAATTTTGTCTGAAGGTTTAAATCTCCAAGACGGGCAAGTAGTTATTAATTATGAACTTCATTGGAATCCTGTGCGAATTATTCAACGAATTGGAAGAATAGACAGAATTGCAAAACCGGGAGAAAAACCGCTTCATGACGAAATTTATGTTTATAATTTCTTTCCAGAAACAAAGGCAGAAAAAGAAATTAGAGTAGAAGATAAAGTAAAAAATAGAATCGAGGAGATTATTCAAAATTTTGGTTATGATGAAAAAACAATTAGCATTGACGAGCCTACGGTTCGGAAAAAGTTGTTTGAAATTTATACCGAATTACCCGAAGGAATAGAAGAAATAGAAAGGCCCTCACCAGCTAAATATTTTGAACAAGAATTTAAGAGATTAAAAGAAAAACATCCCACAGAATATCAGAAAGCTTGCGAATTGCCAGCAATGGTAAGTGTTGCAAGAAAAAGTAAAAAAGAAGGAATAGTTGTATTTTGTCGTGCTGATGACTATTACAGATTAAAATTAGTAAATTTGAAAGGAGAAATCATTAGCTCTGACGATTGGGAAATTTTAAGAATTTTAGAATGCAAACCATCAGAAGAGGGCGAAGAGTTCAATAGAAATTACTTTGAAATTGTAGAAAAAACTAGACACGAATTTGAGTCAGAGGCTAACCAAAGAGAACAAGAAAAATTAAAAGTAATAGATCCTGTTAAAAAGGAATTTGGAAAGTTGATAGAATGGCTAAAAAGAAGAGAAAGTAGAGAAATAAAGGAAAGGTTTGATAATTTGTTAAATTTTGTAATGGAAAGACATTTGAATTTTGAACAGGAAAAAATCTTAAGAAGGATTTCGAGAAGTTATAAGAAAAAATTCGGATTAGCAAAAAAAGAAATTTTGAAAGACTTGGAAAAAGAAATTTATCCTCTATTGGAGAATGCTCCTTTTGTGGTAAAACCAGAACCCATTCCAAAATATGCTCAAATAATTATTGTAGAAGAACTAAAACCACAAACTTACAACAAATCAATTGAATTTTGAAGGAAATTGAATAGAAACAAATGTTGACGTCAGACATCAACACATCAACAAAATGAAAATTTGCGAGAAAAGCGGAAAAATTAAAGAAACTCCATCTTAGACAAATCCTTCAAAGGCGAATTAATAAAATAAAACATTCCAAC